>Ga0172366_10003501_pt1 | contig 12384 bp, 10 predicted proteins | sample LakKivSesite69cm_FD_114533 | JGI IMG/M metagenome (GOLD analysis project Ga0172366, IMG submission 114533) | Sediment microbial communities from Lake Kivu, Rwanda - Sediment site 69cm | ecosystem: Environmental > Aquatic > Freshwater > Lake > Sediment | place: Rwanda: Western Province, Lake... | reverse complement strand
GACGTAGAAAACGAGTTTTCCAGAATAACCGCCCTTCATTGAACCTTTTATGAGCACCCCCTGGTACATGCTCATCCATTCGTATGTTATCTCGTCGTCGGAAAGCCGGCGGTACGATTCCCCGTCCTGCATGAAGACGGCCGCCACACTGCTGAAGATATATGGCGAGTATCTCTCCTCGCCCGGATGCGGCGCCTTGAACTCAAAGGAACCGTTAACCGACAGGGCATCAACACTTCCGATGATGTGAAGGGCAGTTTCTGGGTGGGACTCCGCAAATTCAGCCGTCCAGAAAAACGGGTCGGTGTCCAGAATGACACGCAGGCCGTGTTCATGACACAGGCGCGTTATCTCACCCACGGCGTTGCGCACATCTTCGTTGAAGACCGAGCGTTTCTGGTGTCTTACAAAAAGAACCGCGGCGCCGTATCCGTGCTCCGACATCTCGCGAACGTATCTTTCCGAAAGCGAAGGTTTCTCTATCCAGTCCGGTGAAACAATGAATCCTGCAACCTGTTTTTTCTCCATGGTCATTTCTCCAGGCTTTTCCTTGCGGATGCCACGATCTTTTCTATCTCGCGTGACAGTTCCGGCGATAACGGTTCTGCACGGTGAGTGTTCAATATCCTTTCTTTCTCCAGGCGGCAGCGCTCCCTCATATCCAGTCCGCCCCCGTCATACCACTGCTGGTAGTAATTCCTGTCAAGCAATCGCGGAAACCACAGTTCTTTCCGGAAGTGGCGCACGGTATGCTCCCTGTCTATGAACGTCCCTCCCGGACCTGCTTCAAGGATTTCATTTACGCCGAGCGTTTCGTCATTGACTTCCAGATTGTACAGCACTTTTTCAACGTATGCAATTATCTCATTCTGCATCGCAAGCATATCCAGGGAAGACGCCTGGTCAACTCCGGAAATGCCCATGTGCCCGAAAATGTCAGCACCGGCGGACGCACCCAGGGCAAGCGTTATGCCAGCCTCCATTCCGGCCTGCCCGTCCGGAATCTTTGAGTCTGTCAGTCCCACGTTGATATATACCGGCAACCCGTAGTTTTTCCCCATCTGTGTCATTGCCACCCCGTATATCGCCTGCTCGGGTCCCGCGAAAATCATCTGGGTCGTTGACATGTCAAATGCGTGGCATATGCCTCCGTAGCATACCGGAATCCCTGGCTTGATGAGTTGCGTTATGCAGATACCTGCCAGGATTTCAGCATTTTCCTGTACCATTGTCCCGGCGAGCGTCCCCGGAGCGGAAAGCCCTGTCTGGGCCATCGGTCCTATGGAGACGGGGAGGTCCAGCCTTGACGTCTCAAAAAGAAGGTCAACGCCGTTAAAGGGGAAACGGAGCGGGCTTATCGGTTCAAGAAAGGGATAGAAAAGAGGGTATTTCTTCGCCTTCACTTCGTCGCCTCGCAAAGATGTGAGAATTTCCATAATATACGAAGCGGAAGCGCGGTCATGGAACCAGAACCCTACGGGCTTGACGGTATTGCGTATCATCTCAGCGACAACTGCAACGCTGCGCCATGAGACAGGAAGCTCGTGAGGGTCGGCCATGGCGCCCGCTATGTTTATGGAACTCAGCCCATCCGCGAAACGCGAAGCAACGGCAACATCCTTCAGCGTCGCGTAACGGCGTTTGCCTCCGGCCTCGTCAACCCAGTGTGCTTCCCCGGCGATACTGTTGTAGTTGCGTTTCCCTGCGCCAAACTCCGCTTTGCACGACACGTCCCTGCCGCAGAGAGTAAAAGACCTGCCTGCCATTCCGACAAGATTCGTAACAAGATCAGGAGGGATCTTCACCTGCTGTCTGTCAGAAACCACGTGAGCCCCGGCATCGGCAAAAAGCCCGAGTATGTCCCGGTGAGGCACGATTACCCCGCATCTCTCAAGTACCTCCAGTGATGCATCGTTTATTCTCTTGATCTGTTCGCCACTGAGAATGGTCGTAATCATTTTTCCCGTCCTCTCATATCCGGAAAACCAGGTTTCCCGTCATGCCCGTAAAGCAGTCTGTCACAAACCGTAAAGCCGCACAACATATTGCCCGGGAACAAACCTGCAAAAAAGGTCTTACCCCTGTGTATTTTTCTGTTCATAAATCAACCGTTTCTTCACATTATACCTGCTGCAAAACGTGCATTTCTTATCATCGCAAAGAAGAAGCGTCGGTTCTTTCCTCAAAGATTCCATGCCCAGACTGTACATCTGTTTTGCATCAATGACCTTTATTTCTCCAAAGCCAAGATTGCTTTTCTTTATGACAAGACCTTTTTCCAGCAGTCTCCTGTACATCTTTGTTTCTTCTCCCGGATTGCGGTAAAAATCACGGTGACCCGGCAGGTGCTTTTCAAGCAGCAGGGTTTCCTCGGTGCCGTCTGCCCTCTTCACTCTGCATACGGCTTTTGCGAGATAGGGCATATCAAGTTCATCCTCCAGGAAATGGAAAAAGGTTGTGGAGGCGAGTCCTGCCCCGAACCATACCATCCTGCCATTGTATTCCGGCAGTTTCCCGAAAGGGCTTCTGCGGCATGCCGGCGGGTCTGACGGCCCGTGTTCCATCAGGCATCTTTCTGCGAGGGGGCCAATACCGGCAACTGAGTGTGTGGGATGGGCGCTTCTTTTAACCCCGTCTCTCTTGAGAAAAACAGAAGGTATTCTGCCCACCCACACGGATGTATCTTTCATGTCATAAGGACGGTAGTGGCTCCCTGCAAGACAGTCCCCTTCAAAATAGATATACGACCGGGTAAAAGCCGGGAATAGCAATGTCCCTTTCTTCCCCACGATTTCCAAAAAAGCATCAATTACGGTATCCGCGCCCCCTTCAATGTGGCCGAAATGAGACAGGCCGCTGTGCACCATCAGCAAATCTCCTGATTTGATGCCTGTTTTTTTCAGGGCAGCAATAATATCTTTCTTACCTATTGTCAGTGTATATCTGTTTCGTATATACCCGTATTCTGCAAGAAATTCTATCGCTCCGGTGTATTCTCTTACCTTTGAAGCCGTTATTTCCTGCCCGGATTCCCATTCTGCCTGGAGTATGAGATGGCTGAGACTTTTTCTTCCGTCCATATTGGCGAGAATCCTGGAAAACGGCCCGTAGATACATCTCTCAGGCAGGTTTCTTCTTTCTTCTCTCGGAACCTTTGCCAGGTCATATGGCAAACCCGTGGATACCCTTTCAGGTATAATCGTTTCGGCGATCTTCCACGAGACTTCCGTTCTGTCAGAAAAGGTTCTGCATGAAACTTTTCCATTTTCCTTCGTATCCGACAGTTTTTCAATCAATCTTTCCCCTGTCATCGAAAGCAGTCTTAATGGTTCCTCAACCATTTCCGGCGGAACAATATCTGCAAAATCAGCAATTATTCTTTTCTCTCTTTCGTAACTCCATTGAATTTTCAATCTCGCTTCTTCAATATCCGGTGCCGCCGCATCTCCTTTTTTTGAAATACTGCTCATTATATCCGCGCCCTCAACCGCGAGATGCCTTCTGGCCCTGAGAGAAGCTCGTTGTATAAGCGGCAGCGCATTACCGGCGCCGATTGTCATGACTCGGGCAACGAGAGCGGATTGAAAAGAAATGTATTGCCTGATAACAGATGATTGTAACCTCTCCATTGTCTGGCAGGAATTATGATGCAGATTACTCCCGGCGAGCGGCCATATGACGGGTATGGAGGTCGTTGAGTCGGCAAGAAACATGTCGTCAAAATACGCACCTTCCCTTTTTACCGCGAATCTGACATCCGGCATTATGTCGGACGGGATCTTTTCTGCCATTTCTTCAACAAGGTAGTTGCCGAAGAAAGGAGAACCCCGGGGACTCAGCCAGTAATTTACCTGCCCTTCTTTCCTGCAGCCGAAACCGTCAAGGTTGATTGCTCCCAGCACCTCGTTCCTGAGATTCCTGCCTCTCCTGTCGGCATATGCGGCATACCCGTACATTTCCAGACCGAAAACAAGACGCAGGGTAAAACGGGGCCTTGCCAGAACCCCCGAATCAAACAGTTTCTTTAAATTTTTTGCGATGGATATGCTGGCAATAACACCGAGTGAATTATCGTCAGGCAGCGGTTCATACAGATGCCCCATAAGCCATAACTCTTTTTTCTCCTTGCCGGGGATTATCCCTGTAACCTCATCCACCTCACCTTTATACCTCCTGCCGTCGCATTCAATATGTGCCTTCACTTCGCCTTTTCTTGCGGCTGACAGAAGGGCATCGCCTGTCCTGGGGCTTACAGAGAAGCTTATGAACGGACGGTCGCCCCATTGCACATGCCACTGCGGGCCCTCAGTCCCGGCATTCACCCAGCATATCCCGTCAGGAGTCAGATATCGTCCGGTAAGCGAGGTGTTTACCCATCCTGCGGCACCGGCATCCAGGATGTATCCTATTATTTCACAGGTCGGCCTGGTATCCGGATCCAGTATTACCATGGCTTTCTGTGCATCATGCCCGTGGAAAAGTTGCTCCTGCGTGATAAGCCGCACATCCAGCCCTCCCGGGGGAGTGCTCACGGAACCCTTGACGAGATGAAACGGGTGCCTTTCGTAATCCGCAACAACACGATCTTCAATGCTTAAGGGTGATTTCAATATCGTCATCTTCCCGTGCGTAACATCCCATGCAAGGGGAGATACCTTGTCCTGGTAGCTTGTTTTTCCATCGGCGGGGAAAGTGATTTTCTCAACCCTGCTCAGTCCCGATTCTTTCATAAGGGATGCGGTAAACTGTGCCGCATTACGGTAATCTGCAAAGGTCTGTCCTGTCTCGGTCTTCCACAGTTTTTCAATATTTTCCACAAGCCATCTTTCATCCGCAAGTTTGAGCATCTTCCTGTAAAACTGTTTCTCATTCATGTAGAATTTTTTCCTGTTATTAGTGTTTCAAAAATATCAGATCAGGTGATACTGGTCGGTGCGGGGCAGTTTCTGCCATGTTCCCGCTTCCCCTGTCGGAATCTCGCGCCGGTAGTCAGAAGCCATATCCCTTACCGGCCAGACATACGACACTTCTTCTCTTGACCAGCCGAGAAGCGCAAGTTTCTCTCTCACATAATACCTGTAGTTTTCATAGGAGACATCAGCAGGAACCCTGTGGTCCATATGCGGTATATACCCTCCCTCATCCACAACGCATTCAATCCTTTTCAGTTCTGCGAGAATCTCCTTTTTGCCTCCTGACATCCTGTGCTTGTCAATCCCGCCGCGCAATAAAATAGATTTGCCGTATTCCCGACGCAGTTCCACCGGGTCGCTGCCCGGGAGGATTTCCAGAGGGAACATGCAGTTTACGCCTGCTTCAAGGAAATGAGGAACCAGCTTCCTTATATCTCCGTCGCAGTCAGTCCATATGACGTCGCATCCGTGAGTCCGGAGAAGACCGCTCACGCGTTTCATATGAGGCACAACTATCTCGGAAAACATTGCAGGAGAAATGAGGGGACCGCTGCGAAAACAGATATCCTCCCATCCGCCTGCGAAATCAACCTCCGCTTCCTGAAGCGCGCATTCTATCTGGCTGTAATACAGGTCGGCAAGCGTGGCAATGATTTCCTCCACAAGAGGCCTGTCGTCGTACAGCATCAGCGCAATGTTTTCAAATCCTATCCAGTTGCGGGGAACTCCGAGAAAACTCCCGAACCATATGCCCACGGGCAGGTCGGAAGTGCGCACTTCCTCGGCGATCGCCTTCCAGTCTGTTTTATGCCGCTCAGGGCTTGAAGGGTCAAGCCGCTCCTTGAAGCGCTTCCAGTCATCACGGTTTGCTATGGGAAATTTGATATACCTCGGGATGGTCTCCGAACCCGTAGCAGGAGATTCAAAAATCATGCCGTCGGTACGCTGGAATACCTGAAGATGGCCGTGGTCCTCCAGAACTTTAACGCCGGGGGGGAAAGGCGGAACAAGGTCGCAATTTAGGGGCACCCAGACACGCGGGTCAACGCCGAAATAGGACTCAATGGAACCCGGCCCTTCACCGGCTTTTATCTCCGGGGGAAGACCCTCCCTGTGCCAGCGTTCCGTGCCGAGATAACTGAATTCCCAGTGGACTGCGCGGTCCACGCTCTGAAAATGCATGAGGCGCCGGAATCTTTCACGGTGGGTCATCCTTCCTCCTGCCGGTTTAATGATTGTATCGGGCATATCTTTCACTCCTCCCTGAAAGGCCAGGAATCAGGAAGCCCCCAGGGCTTCCCCTCAGGCTCAGAATCCAGTTCCAGCGCCAGGACGTGAACCGAATTGTTTGTTAAACGCGGAAGTTTTATGAAATAGCGCTCTCCCCTCGCGCTGAAATGCAGTTTTTCACCGGTGCCCAGTATTCGCACGGATACAATCCTGTTTGCAATCCCTCCGAGAATAAATGTCTTCCCCTGATGATTGCGCGGGTGCAGAAAAAGATATGCGGTCTTGCCCCTGGCCGCGGTTATGTTCTGGTCATAGTAATTGAAGGGATAAGGAACCGTATCATAAATCGCTTCGCCGTTGGCACGCATCCATTCGCCGATTTTTTTCAGCCGTTTTATCGCCTGGGGAGGGAAGCTTCCGTCCCCCCTCGGACCGACATTGAGCAGCAGGTTCCCGCCGTTGTGAACGCAGGTGGCGAGAATCCATATGATATCCTCCGGTTTCTTCCAGTCATGGTCCCCCTTGATGTAAAACCACGAACTGTTCATGGTCATGCACGTCTCCCAGAGTTCACCTTTTGCAGGAACCTCCACCTTCTGTTCGGGCGTTAGAAAATCCGCCTTTATTCCGGACCTGTTATTGATGAGAATGTGGGGTTGCAGTGTCCGCGCCATGCCATTGAGTTCTTCGGCCCGCCATTCAAGGGAAGGACCCGTGCCGTCATACCAGAGGATATCTATTTTCCCGTAATTGGTCAGCAGTTCGCGCACCTGCCCGTGAGCTATCTCTACCATCTGCTTCCAGTCGTCCGGCAATTTTTCAGGGCCAAGAATTGAGGATGGGAATTGCCAGTTTATGAGGGAGTAATAGAGCCCAACCTTCAGCCCGCCCCGCCGGCATGCTTCAACAACTTCCCGCACGAGGTCCCTCTTCGCCGCGGACTTCATGGAATTGAAATCCGAGTACCTTGTGTCAAAATTGCTGAATCCGTCGTGATGGCGGGTGGTGAATACCAGATATTTCATGCCGGTTTCTTTTGCAGTACGCACCCATTCGTCGGGATTGAATCTATCCGGCTTGAATCTATTCCCGTATTTCCTGAATTCCGAAAGAGGCATCCTTATACGCAGGATCCAGTCACTCAGAGCGTTGACAGAATATACGCCCCAGTGGACGAACATGCCGAATTTTGCCTCGCGGAACCATCTTTTTGATTGCTCGGGCGCGCCCGTTTGTTTTTCCTCCATCATTATCCCCCTAAATTATTTTCTTACCTGCGCAAGAATTCTTTCCTCAAGGGTAAAGCGGACCCAAACCCTCAAGGGTATTCTCGTCTTCCGGCAGGAACGGAGTAAGCGCGCTGGTATACGAATAATACAACCACGGTGTCACACCATGAACGGTGAGCGTCTCATGCTTTACGGCACGGTCGCGGTAATCCAGCCACACCACGTTGCCGCCGCCCAGTTTGCCCGTGCTGATATCCGGCGGACCGATACGCCGCGGAAAGTATCCCTTGGGCCCGGTCTGTTCAAAATCCACGTCAAGGGGCAGTATGCCAACCGGCACTGTGGACTGAACGATTCCGGAGAGCGCGTTATCGCCGCTCAGAGCCATCTGTTTCTGCAGATTATCGTCAACGCCCCATGGCGAAATCAATACCAGGGACGTACCGGCCCTCACCTTTGCCAGAATCTTTTCCTGGATAGTCTGAGGAATCACACTCCATTTGACCTTGCCGACGACTATGGCGTCGTAGCGGTAGCCGGCGCTCAGCAGCCGGTTCGCAGTATCGTTCAGGACAACCCCGTCAACCGGTACCGGCTCGTACGCCGGCTCCCCTGCCTGGGGATTTACCCATTTGTCAAAGCCGGCCGTGGTTATCAGGTTGATGTCTGCAGGTATGCGCGAGCGCAGTTCGGACGCTTCATGAGCAGCGCCCCAGGGCAGGATAATCAGGAGTTTCAATCTGCCAATGGCGAAAGGTGCTGCCCATTCTATCCGCGGTCCGGAAAGAGTGCCGGGATAATTGTTGAACCGTTCGTTGCTGTGCCTGTAGTCGGCCGGCAGAAGCCGCGAATATTCCCTGACAGTGCCTGACGCAAAGGCAAAAACCGGTATCAGAAAGAACAGAGAAACAAGAATACTTATATTCCTTTTCATACCCTTTATCTTTTCCATGGCTCTCCTTTACCTCTCAACCGACCTTTTTGTCATTGCGAGAGCCGGTTCTATCGGCTCGTGGCAATCTGACGCCTTTTGTCATCCCGATTCTTTCTATCGGGATCCATCACCTTCTCGTTTTCACCTGCAATGACAATGTGCCGGGGGTTTTGATTTACCGTCTTTATTTCATTTGAAAAATCCCCTGTAACGCACCTCCTCTTCCACGCACCGGTAGGCATATCCTATGTAATCCATCTGCGAATAGATTCTCGTGACGGTCTGCCAGTCCTGCGCCTGTTCGTTCTTGCCCGCTGGTGCTGCCGCGGCATCTATATCCGCCAGACGGGTTGTGTATAGCGATGAATTCGCTCCGGCAACCTGCAGGATTCTGTCTTTCTTCTGCTTTGCCTCCTCCGGCTGACGTTTCAGCCAGGTGTCAAAATCCTGCACAATCAGCCTGCCAAAAAGGTCCGGGGTATGATAGTTATTTCCAACCGCAGCCCATGTGGAACCTCCCCGCTGCGAGTTGGAACACACGTTAAGCCGCCAGCCTTCCGCCTGCTCCACCTGGTCAATCCCGAGGTCTTTAACCGGAATCCTTACCTCCATGAACCATCTATCATCCGCCGCTCTAACCGTGCAATCCCATGTTCCGTTCCATTCTTTATCCATGCCGGAGCCGTCGTAACGGTAGCCGTCAAGCGAAGTGACAAACTGCCGGTATGCGCTGCGTCCCGCCGCCTGCAGAAATAGTTCCACCGATTCGCGGCCTGTAAAGGTATCGGTCATGGGACGCGGCTGACCTTTACTGTCCAGCAGGGGATTACCCTTCAGTTCTTCAAGAACCCGGCTCGCATCGGGAAGCGGAATCTCAACGCCGAAGTAAAGGTTCTGCCTGTCAAACAAAACTTTGAACTTCGGCTGAACAGGAGAAAGCAGCATCTGGTCGCCGTAGATGCGGAATCCGCTGAACGCAACTGCCCGGCTCCATGCCGGCTCGTCAAGCATGCCGTCCAGCGTAATCTCGCCTCCGGCATCAGAGGCAAATGCGATACCGCCCTGGCAGTCGGCCGGCACTTCTTCAAACTTGATTTCATCGGGCCGGAGAACGCGCGCAATGAACACATCGTCAATAAGCGCTTCAGTAGCCACAAGCCTGAACGCGATGGCGTCCAGCCTGTTGCCTGTTGCCTGGATACGTTCCTCTATCAATGTCCATCGGTCAGGTACGGGTTTGCCTTTTACCTCAAGAAACTCGGCCCTTCCGTCTCCGTAGAGCGTCGGGTATATCTGCGCCATGCCCGTACCCTTTGCCCAGAAGCTGACAACGAAGATATCACCGTCAAGTACCTTTGACGGCGTGCGGATGTATATCCCCTCTTTCAGCCGGAGAGCATGTTTTCCGCCGTGCACATCCTCGTTCTCCATCTGCATCACCTTCATTCCGGCACCCTGAGCGAATATCGTGGGCATGAAAATGTTCTTCTCTGCATCATAACTGTACATACACCCCGGTTGCCGGGTCAGATGTTGCCACCAGTCCGGCGTGGTGGGCTTGACCGTCATCCAGTTTTCCATCCCGCCGTCCGTAACCAGGTTTCCCGTGAGTTCAACCGCCTGCAGTTGAACTGCCAGGAGCCCTGCGAATAATGAACCGAGAATCATGCAGGAAAATATTCTTGTTTTCATGAGCCGGGTCCCTCCCGTTAAGATTTTTTCAATCCTTGTTCAGACATTTCTCAACAAGGTTATCGGATTCCTGAATCATTTTTTTCCATGCATTGGAACTGTACCTGTAATGGTCGGCGGGTGCAAAAGGAGGTGTTTCAATACATGCAGAATCGGCAAAATTCATTGAGGCCATTCTGTCAAAGACAGGCTTCCAGTCAATGAGCCCGTGTCCGGGCGGAAGATGTATATCCCTGTCTCCCGGATTGTCCTGTATATGGAAAGCCGCAACATGTTCACCCATCGCTTCAAAAAAATCCATGGGGCCGGAACCGCCCCCGGCAATGAAGGCATGCCCGGTGTCAAGACAGAAACCGAGATGCGGATGCCCGAACTTTGCTGAAAGAAGGGTGAAATGCTCCGGTCTTGAACCCAGCCGGCTCCCCTTGAGTCCGGGAAGCATATTCTCCAGTGCGAGGATAAGACCCGACTCTTCAGCCTTCGGCAAGAGCACTTCCAGGCTTTTACCCATTGACAGAAGATACCTTTCAATCCCTTCTTCCTCCAGATTGAAACGGTTGGTTGAAGGATGAAGAATGGCGACCCGGCTGCCTGAAAGTGAAGCGACCTCAAGTATTGCCAGCATCCGCCGCACAATCTCCTTTCTCTGGGTTTCATAGAAACAGGCGATATCATCCTCGGCAGAAAACGGAAGATGAAAACTCTCAAGCCCTATCCCCGCCTCTTCGTACTGCCTTCTCATCCTCTCAAGTTCGCCCTCGCTCTTGCCTTCCGTGAAATATGGATTTGCCTCAACAGCCGGTATGCCTGCATATTTACAGAGTTTAATAATCTCCGCATTATCAGAATTCTTCTCGTAAGCCAGGTTATACCCGCACGCCGCCCATTTCCATGTCTTCTTCATGTCAGCTCCTCAACTTCGTACCGATTTTTTTGTCATCCCGATTATTTCTATCGGCATCACCTTCTCGTTTGTCATTGCGAGCGTCTTTCGCGTGGCAATCTCATTGAGATTGTTTCTTTTGTCCTCTTTCTCCAGGTTTATTGCAAACAGACTTCGCAACGACAAGCGGTGAGGGATTTCAATCCATCCTTCCTCTCGCATTGCTTTCCACCTATTATATAACAAACCTCAATTCCGTCAACTTGTAGTCTTTTCCTGTTTGAATTATAATTCTGCCGCCGAGTTAGAAAATGGCGAAAGAAACTACCATGACCGGGAAAGAAAGAGTCCTCAAGGCAATCGGGCATGAAACAACGGACAGGGTGCCCGTGGATTTCTGGGCGACAAAAGAGGCGGAAAAGAAACTCTTCTCGTACTTCAATCTGGAGGACAGGGAGGCCCTTCTTGAGAAACTCGGGATTGACGTGAGGCAGGTCTTCCCCGAATATATCGGTCCGCCCCTGCGGAGTTTTCCAGACGGCAGCAAGGAAGACATATGGAAAATCAGGCGAAAGGGGATAAAGGCAGGAAACGCAACCTATAACGAAATTACATTTTACCCGCTTTCCGGTGCCACCTCAATTGGGGACATTGAAAAATTTGACTGGCCTGCTCCGGACAGGTTCAACATTGCGGGTATGGATGCGGTTTGTAACAGGCACGAGAAATACGCCATGGTCCTGTGTGATGAAAGGACCAACCGGACAACGGTTCTGCACCAGGGCATATATCTTCGCGAAATGGAACAGATAATGCTGGACATTGCGCTCAATCCTGACTTCGTGCATGCGCTGTTCCGCAGAATCAGCAGGTTTTATCTAAATCTCAACAGACAGGTCTTTGAGTCCGCAAAGGGGAAGATAGACATTCTTCTGGTGGGCGACGACATCGGCACACAGAACGGGCTTCTCCTCTCACCCGGGCAGATACGGGAATTCATCCTGCCTTATCTCAGGGAATATACCGGACTGTGCAAAGATTACGGCGTGAAGGCCATGTTCCATTCCTGCGGGGCAATAAGGGAAGTTATACCTGACCTTATAGACGCCGGTTTTGACATATTAAACCCCATACAGGTCAGGGCAACGGGAATGGTACCCGCCGAACTCAAAAAGGAATTCGGTGAAAGAATCTGCTTCCACGGCGGAGTCGACGTCCAGAAGACAATGCCCTGCGGCACGGTTGATGAAGTGAGAAAAGAAGTACGTGAGCGGATAGACGTGCTGGGCAAAAACGGAGGATACATCCTTGCTCCGACACACAACTTCCAGGCGGACGTCCCTGTTGAAAACATCATCGCTTTTTACAAGGAAGCCGGAAGCATAAAAACCTGATTCTCTCCCCGGGCACAACACCCTGTCTAAAATAGCAATAAACAAGGCCATCAGTTGTCAATAATCAAATTAATGCAGGTATGTTTATCACAACGTTAGGATATATGTT
>Ga0172366_10003499_pt1 | contig 12385 bp, 7 predicted proteins | sample LakKivSesite69cm_FD_114533 | JGI IMG/M metagenome (GOLD analysis project Ga0172366, IMG submission 114533) | Sediment microbial communities from Lake Kivu, Rwanda - Sediment site 69cm | ecosystem: Environmental > Aquatic > Freshwater > Lake > Sediment | place: Rwanda: Western Province, Lake Kivu... | reverse complement strand
CGAGAGCGCGAGATGAAAAAAAGGTTGCAGCGGTGCAATCAGAGTTGTCAGAGATCAGGAAACGATTTGCCAGAGAACTCTCGATAGTCGGTTTGGATGCCAAGGAGAACATTGAGGTCACGGTCAGGTAGAACTGTCTCGTCCAGACCCAGGTCAGGTTCGACGGCGCCATCAGCGAGAAGATGAGGCTTGTTTCAGTTCCTGAAGCTGGCACGCTCCCCGTGCCGATCCAGCCGGAGCAGATGTACCTCGTCTCGTCCGGGGCTAGCCATGGTGATAGGACGAACGCGTTGACCACAGTCCCGATTGGATACCAGTGCTCTCCCACGGAGGGAACTGGCGAGTCGTAGTCTGAGAATACCGTTAGAAGGAACTCGCGCCTCCAGGCTGCGACCTCGGTGACCGGCCCGTTCATCGTGACTTGGTTGATCGCTGGGTTGAGAAGGCCTGTGTATGAGATGGTTCCGGTCCCTGTCCAGCCGAGCCAGACGTATCTCTCGCCAGCGATCACCGCCGGAGCGGTCGCGCTAATCGAGACCTTGGTCCCAGCGTCGTACCATCCGCTCGCTGGCGTCACCGTGCCGTAGTTGGTGGACATGGTCAGGTAGTATTGGGCCTTGTAGTTGCCCGTCACGCCGCCCGCAGCTGAGACCAATATCGAACCGGCCTGCAGTGAGGACAGGCCACTGGTTGATGTCCAGACGTATCGCTTTGCGTCCGGCGTCACGACCAGTGGGGACTGGAAGGCGAAGTTGTGCGTGGATCCCGAGTCCCACCAGAACGAAACGGGGAAGTCACCCCGAACGTAGTTGGACGCATCCACCACGGCGACAGTGCCCGTGAAGTCGGACCCGACCCCGGACTGGTAGAATGTCACCTGGTATTGAGTCTTGTAGGTCCCTGTTATCGTCATGGGACCAGACACAGTCTGCGGTGAAGGCGGACTGACGCTTATGAGGACATACCTCACGCCAGGAGCTCCATCCACGATGCCTTGGTATGCGTATGTGATCTCCGTGCCGGACTTCACCCAAACGTCAAATGGGACCGCAGTTGTTGGATCAGTGTCGGCAGTGTACGTCACGGTCGGGGGTACAGCAGATCCTGATTGAGCGAAAGACACCTTGTACTGGGTCTTGTAGTTGCCAGTGACCGCGCCCCCAGCATTTATCGGTGAGGTTGGTCCTGTCACTCCTTCAAGGACGTACTGCTTCCCGGGGTCAGAAGTCGCGACTACCGCGGCATATGAGTAGGTCGTTCCGCTGTCGAACCAGCCACTGACCGGCAGATCGCTCGCCTTCTTCGGAGAGCCGCCTATTGTGACCACCGTGTTTGTGCCCGAATCGCCGCCTATTCCAGATTGATCAAATGTCACGTAGAACTGGGTCTTGTAGTGGCCGTACACCGTGACCGGGTCGTTCGGGATGGTAAGGGGTGATGCGTGACTTGTGCTCGTCAGAACGAACTGCTTGTTTGCATCCGTACTGGCAGCTACGCCAGCGTAGGTGAAGGAGATGGAGCCCCCGCTGTCGAGCCAATCAGTCGTGAACGCGAGATCCGCCAGAGTCTTTGGCGAACCTTCAACCGTCACCACAGTCCCTGATGCCGTGCCGTCGAGTCCCGTGTGGTCGAACGTGATCTTGACCTGGATCTTGTATGTTGCAGTGACTGTTTCGGGTGCACTCGGAACGGTGTAGTCGTGGGTCTGGGCCCCGGCGTCCGACCATCCTGTGAATAGGTACTGCTTCGATGGTCCAAGCGAGACGGGAGACAGCGCCTCGAGTTTGTGAACCGAGCCGGCCTCCCAGTAGAAGGTCGTCGGCGTTGTAATGGGCGTATCATCAACTTCCACGAAGCCTGAACCGGCTGGGCTTGAGGCTATGGTGATGGACACGTTGAAGTTCGCCGTTATCGCGCCCGACCCACCGACGCTTGCAGAGGTCGACGCCAGGTACTGATTGCCGAACGATATGGGCCCTGTCGCTGTCCACTTGGAGAACTGGTAGCCCGCGTTGGCCGAAGCTGAGATGGGGTTCGAGCCTGCGTCCAGCCACTGTGTCCCAGATGGGGTAGTTGATCCTCCCCCGACGGGATTGGCCGCGAAGGTCACCGAGTACTGCGTCTTGTAGTTGCCGGTCACTGTTCCCGTGCCAGCTATCGGAGAGGTCGGACCTGTCACTCCGGTGAGGGCGTACTGCTTCCCTGGATCGGATGTTGCGACTACAGCAGCATAAGAGTAGGTCGTCCCACTGTCGAACCAGTCGCTGACTGGCAGATCACTGCATTGCTTCGGAGAAGCACCTATCGTGACTACGGTGTTCGTGCCAGAGTCTCCACCTATGCCGGACTGAGCGAAGGTCACGTAGAATTGCGTCTTGTAGTTGGCCGTAACCGTCTCAGATGAACCCGGGACAGTGTACGTGTGGGTTTGGGCTCCGATGTCGCTCCAACCTGTGTACACGTACTGAACTCCGGCCCCATCCGCGACTGGCGACAAGGCCTCAAGCGTGTGCGTCGATCCCACGATCCAGTCGTACGTATGGGGCGTCGTGATCGGAGCACCATCCACCTTCACGAAGTCTGAGCCGGCTGGGCTCGAAGCTATCGTGATGGAGACAGTGGCCCCGCCTGATACCGTTACCGTCGGCTGCGGGCCGACTAGGCCGAACAGGAAGCCTCGCCAACCTCTACCTTCGTACCCGAGCGTGGTCCATTCGTAGACGCCTGGGGTCGGGGGAGCAGTCGCCGAGAACGTAATCAAGACTGACTGCCCGGCGGTTAGTTCCTTCCCGCCATCTGCTTTCGCCCTGATTAGCCCAGAGTCTATGTCCGCAGTCCAGGTCTTGGTAGGTGGGAAAGTAATCCCCAGTATCGTTACGCCCGTCCATCCGGACGGGATGGCTGCTGACACAGAACCGAGCTTCTTCGTGCTTGATAGGTAGTTTGTGAAGTTCAGCGTGTACGTCTTGGTCTCGCCCGTGTTTGCGAAAGTGGGGGTTATCGACGCGGTGTAGTACCTTCTGCTAACATAGAAGTCAGCGTCCACGACGTGGTCATTCGACGATCCATCTGAGGATGACGATTTCCTAGTGTGGACTGTCCACTTTCCGACGGGAGCATCGGAAGGAAGAGCGTAGCTTCCGGTTAGCTCTGCGACGCCTGTGACCCAACTGCCAATCCAGATATCTGACCACCCTGATCCGGACGGAGGATCTAGCCTAAACATGTGGTATTTCGTCGGGTCAAGATGAATGGCTTTGAAGTACACAGTCTCCAACGGGGCGAAATCGTCATCGGGATGCGTGAAGCCGGAATCGTTGTATGTGTCTACGGATGGGCCTTTCCCGCGCACAACAGTGCCCATGAAGCCTATTCCTGAAAGCAGAAGAACAGCAACCAGACCGAACAGTATTGACCTCTTGAATTGTGTAATCTTGAGTTGTTTCATGTGTATGTCACTTTTCTGACGGACGACCTGGCCAGACCCTTTTTATGCGTTCGACTTCCTACCCGCTTGAAAGTGCGCTTTTCTTAAGAATTGTGCGGGATATCCCCTGAAATCGGCATGTTTTAAAGCAGATAACACTCAAGTCCATTTCCAGCACGGTGAGGCCACCGGTGGCCCTATCGGAAGTGGAAGACGAACCACATTGGATCAGGAGCAACACTGTTGCGCAGCGCGAGGGTCGATCAGGTTCCGCACCGATCGCGCTCTTCGGGTGGCAGCCTGAAGCACACGAAGCCCGGCTGTGGCCCGGTCTATCTCTTGACGAGTATGACTTCTTCTCCTATCTCCATGATCTTCGAGAACAATCCCTCGAACGCAGCCCTGTCCGACTGACCGTGTGCCGACTTGTTCATTAGGAAGACTGCCGAGCCGTTTCTTGCGCCTATTAGATCTGTCGCGTGTCTAGCGAAGACATAGGCCTGTTCAACGCCAACAGGGATAATCAGGTCGGAGAGGTTGTCGAAGAGTATCCAGGTCTCCATCTCAGAGTCTAGGGCAGTGCTGACCGCGTGGATCAACCTCGTGATGTCATTGAATGGAACGCTGTTCTCCTCCTCCACTCCCGGAGTAGCTAGGATTCTACACTCAACGTTCTCAAGGCCTGCAGCCATTCGTTGGATCACGCCGCCGCTTCGAGTGAACAGCACACACCGCTCCGTGTTGGCTGAGACTTCTGACAGGAGTCGGCCTATGTAGTACTCGTACGAGAACCTGGGATCGCATTCCACGAGGACTCGTTCATGCAACAGATCCTCATGGGAGAGACTGAAGTTCGCTGAGAATGCATCCAGTTCCTCGGCTTTGTGGCCCTCGAGTAGGATCAGGTCTCTTATCCTTGAGCGACCCATGTCTCTTGAAAGCCGGGCAACTACCGACGCGAACGTCCTCTGAACTCCTTTTGCCCCCATGTTGAGTATCATGATCCTGCGAATCAGCTTCATCCACTTGACGAACGAAGCTGGGTCCTTCTCTGCCAAGCTCTTGGCCACCCAAGACATAACGATATTGAACCCGGCTCTTACAGCTTCTGTTCTTCGCTCTTGCGGAAGAGCCTCGACGTGCGAAAGGACCTTGTCTACTGCTATCTCTCCGTCAGGAAAGACGTCAATATACTTCACGATGTCCGTGCTCCTGAGCATTTTATAGAATTCCGCAGCGACGTCACCAACGAGGAACGCCCTTATCGGCAGTAGCCAACGCTTGTAAGTGCGCAACGCGACTTCCCACTCTGGGCGGTCCACCAAGGAGTTGTCCGGTCCGAAGAGTTCGAGGAATTGTCCCTGGGAAAACCCATAGATGACATCTGCCCTTTTCAAGAAATCCTGGTGACCTAGCAGGACGCTTCGGAAGGGTTCGAGCGTTCCCTGGGCGTCGAGAATGCTCTGATGCACGCTCTCAAGAACATCTGTGAAAGGAGAGGCTAGACCACCCGACCACTCCTTGCCCTCCAGATATTCCATGGTCTTGTCCAAGGCCTGTATGTTGTCCAGTTGCTCCATATTGTTCACGTTTAGTATGATCCGCAGTCTGTCGTAAGTGACGAGCTCGCTTAAGCGAGTCTTGTCCAAGTATTCGAGTAAGTTGAAAGTCTTGAGTCCCAGCTCGTCGGACGGAGCCACCTCCAGGAATCTGTTGATGAACTTCCTATAGGCGGTTGAGAACTTGCCTCCCTCCTGAGTCAGCTTCACCTCCTTGGGTTGCATCTTGAAGCCATACCACAGGAACAGAAGAGACACCAGGTAGAAAGGGCCAGTTGTGGGCGGGATGTTCTGATAAATCATCATGAGAGCGTTGAAACTCACCACTCCCACCATCTGAAAGACCACAAAGCCGAGCAGCATCAAGCCATACTTTCTCTGCAACCAAGGAGTCTTGGCCCTTCTCATATAGTCATACAGCAAGAATCCTACGAGCAACGAGTAGCAGAACAGATACGCGAAGATGATCACGTTCTCGGCAGTAAGGGCCTCACCCGGTAGGAAGACCCACCCGTATTCGGTGAGCCTCTTGTCGTACGGGAGAAAAGCCCCCACAAGGACAGCGAACATCGGCGGCATCAGCAATAGCCAACTGCCCTTCTTGGGCTCCATGAGTTCATATACGAAGAGCGCCAGCACCCCTATTGAGATGAAATACAAAGCGTTGGAAAGCCTGAACAGGGTTAGAGCCAGATCTGCCTCGGGCGCATTCAGCTTCAAGAAGCTAGCAAACAGACTAAGCGAGGTGGCCAAGCCGTAGACGAAGAACTGCTGGTGTGTTGACGACTCCCTGCGCTTCAAGATGATGTCAAGTGATATTGCAAGAGAAATGATAGCTGACAACGCGTAGATAATGGACCAGGACACTATGCTCCAATCCGACATTTCACTAGTTCCTCCTGAGCAAGTCACTTATGTCTTGGCGTTCGGGGGGGATTACCTTGGGTGGTTTCACCTGTCCCATTGGGTACCCTTCCTTGGCCCGATTCACGGAGTACCTGAAGAAGGCCCCCATTTTAAGGTATTCCACTTCTATGATCTCCTGGGGGTCATGTATCTTATTGTCACTAACCAAGTGCCTGAAGTCTTCGCTCAGCGCGAACAGCGCGTTGAATATTCTCTGGCCGGCCTCCGTTTCGGGTATCCCCCACGTGTTCTCCATCAGAACAAGGATCTTCTCGCTTTCGTTGATCGACTTTGTGAAAGCCCATTTGTCCGACAGACTCAGACCCGCCATGGCCATAGCTCGGGTTGCGAGAGCCTCAGTCACGCGGGGAAGAAATCCCCGTATCGCAACTACCGCGTTTCTTCTCCCCCAGAACGCAAAGATCGGCATTCCGTCGTCTCTCATCTCAAGGACGCGAACCATATCGCCGACATCATAACGAAGGAAGATCCCACCGATTGAAGACGTGATGAGGTCGTATGTGTTCCCAGGTTTGACTTCCGTTATCTTGCGAATAGACCCGTCTGCGTCTCTGAATTCCAAGTAGCAGCTCCTCAGGTTGGGCAGAAGATCCTCCTTTCTGTCCGGTGAGCCGAACATGGGAAGACCTAGCTCAGTGACGCCATAGATGCAGAAGGGTTCCACTGCCAGTTTCGCCCTAATGTAGTCAGCATACAGTGTTGTGTCAACTCCACCGATCATCAATCCTTTTAGGTCGAAATAGTCCCTTACATTCCTGGATCTTCTTGACACCTTGGCCTTCGTGAGTCTTTGGAGAAGAAAGAGCTTGGTCAACCCAGCATTGGTTGAGTGGTAGTATTCCTCGAACAGCGATTCAGGATTGGAGAAATATTCGCACATGAGGTAGACGCTTGGGGCGATTCCACCGACGAGGTTGACACTATGCCCCCTCTCCAGATATTCTAGGGCTGCGAAGAACCGTCTCCTCGTGTCCGGGATAGCATCCATCACGTCCACAGGGGGGACATCAACTGCGAGACCCTGCGATGCCTTTCTGCCCCAGCCAGAGAGAAACGGAGCCGATGGAGTGAAGTTGAGTCCCTTGTCCCCAGGCTGGAACTTGGTCCGACCCCAAGAATCACTGCATGCGAACAGGGCCGTCGCTACGACATCTCGTCGGAAGTTCTCCCAGAAGGCAGATCCATGAACGGCCCACTTCGGCTCGGAGTCGGTGCCGCTCGTCTTAGCTGCCAGAGAGAAATCGCCTATCACGTCATCAGAATACGGTTCTGCCGCTATTCGCCCAATCCTGTAATAGTAGTCCCAATACAGTTCGCCTGGCATACGGGGGGCGTCCTTCTCCAACCTCTCAATTCTGGACTTGAACTCAAGTAGTGCCTTGTAGTCAGCGTAAGTTGTCACCGGAACGTCCTCAATGGACGTGACGCCATCAGGACAGAGAACCCTTGCCTGTCTGGTTCTGCTCCATCTCTCCATGTGTTCCTTCATCAACGCCTCGTTTGCCTCAAGTTGAACGCTGAACGGCTTCTCATAGAATCCACAATACTCTCTCCACAGGTCAGCACTGGTGGTCATTGAGAAGACCACCGGTCATCTTGGAATTGGGTGACGCCGATGTCCGAGAGCCAGATGCCGCCTAACCGGCTCGAGCCTTCGTTCGAAATTGGAACGGCGTCTGAACTCCCCGCTCGAAGCAGGCCTGTGGTGTCCTGCCGTAGTTCCGACGGGCCTCCGAAGCTAAGTGAGTTCAGTGGCAGGCTCACCTCTGGATTTCTCGGAGGGTATGGCCTTATAAGAATCGACTTCGCGCCAGCTTGGCTTGATAATCTGGAAAAGTGTAGCGTGGCTGAGCCTTGGCTGATATGCTCAGGGCTGCGGGCCAACAGTCTACGGCGCTGAGGCCTCAGGGTAGGGGATTATCGATATGCCGTTGCGCTTCGTGATCAAGTAGAGGTACCGGCGCGTGTCGTGGTCAGTCCCTCGCATCTTGATTATGGCAAGTCTCCTCTTGAACTCCGCCCCTTCGAGGAAGGTCTCCATGAGGATGATGCCGTCTGCCACGAACTCCTCGACTCCTGTCCCTATGCCGGTTGACCCCCACGGGGTCTCAGTTATCAGAAGTGTGGTGCAGCCAGCTTCCGCTAGGGCCTTGTGAAGCAGTGATACCAAGATCCTGGCGTCTATCCTCTTCTCACTGGCCAGGCTTATGGCTGTTATCGAGTCGATGACCAGCCTCTTGGCGCCTATCTCCCTGACCTTGTCCATGACCATGTCGACCACCACATCGATTCCGCCCGATCTCGTCGCCATGACGTCGAGGATCGCCATCTTCCTCTCTTTGATGATTCTGTCGAAGTCCCAGCCGAGCGTCATCATGAACTCCCTGAGCCTCTCGGCACTCTCGCCGAAGCTGACCATCAGACCAGGCTCGCCGTACAGAGTCGCGCCCAAGTAGAGAAACTGAGTGCCTAGAATTGTCTTCCCCGTGCCGGGGCCCCCCGCGAGAAGCACTATCCCAGTCCTTGGAAGGCCTCCGCCCAGTAGCGAGTCCAGTTCGCGTATTCCCGTTGGAACTTTTTCCATCCTATTCACCCACCTCAATCCTGAAGGAGAACGTGCACGAAGGCCCTCCCTTTGCCATGCAGTCCTCTTTTTGGAAGGAGACCTTCGCGTTCTTATATGCCTTCGCCACGAATCCCGAGAACATTCCTCTCATGAGCATCTCGACGACCTCGTGTTCTTCCTCGTCTTCTGAGAAGGGGAACTCGCTGAACGATATCTTGCCAGAATCCGGGGACTCTTGCGATGGTTTGATCGAGGCCGAGCCCCAGCCCTTGCCTTGATATAGGTCTTGGAAGACATTGTACAGGTCCTCGATCTTGTCCTTGGACTGGTCCGCGCCGCCTGCCATCTCCTCGCCGACGCCGAACCCAGCATAGTACAGGATTATGCCGGAGCCGCTCCCGAATACTTCTCTGACCTTGCGCGCAAGTCCGAGAATCTCAGGGTTCGTAATGGTCACAGCCTTGGCCTTCTCCTCTGGGGTCTTGTCTGGGGACTTGGGCATGGGGCGTTTTCTCCCTCTTGGCACTCTGCGTTTGGGTTTGGGGTCTACAGCATATAAGCGTTCGGACTCGAATGCTCCCATGCGAGCGAGTCTTGGGGATCCGCTGCCCTTCTCGACTTCGGCGGACATCTCACGCCCTCCTGATCAGGGCAAGGGGCACTTCAAGCATGATGTTGCCGACGACAAGAGTGACGATGAAGCCGGCCAAGACGAAGACTTGGAGAGGAACAAGAGGTTGAACATAGACGCGCTGACTTTCGTTGATATCAGATCCCCCGGGTGCCTCCGAATCGCAGTCGAATGAGACCAAGGACTTGAAGCTGACCTCGCTGAGACTGTGGCCAGCGAACTGGTAGCTATGACTCGAACCGCTGAACTCGGATGCCTTCAATCTCCTGAGGAGCCCAAGTGCGGTTAGTCTCTTGAGGGTCGACACGTTGTCATCTGGGTCCGAAAAGGGGACGCCGTTCAGCGTCGTCAGAGCGTTGTGCGCCAAGTTCAGGGGGACGTAGATCAATGAGAGCAGGGCCGAGTTCGCGAACGATGATATCGCCACGGTCAGGATGGCTTCGTGCATTCCCAGGAGAGGGGCGAAGGAGGGTATCGTCGGGTACATCAGGCTCAGGCACAGGTAGGATTTCGCGTCAGCGCCCCCGAAAGCACCGACCCAGTATAGACCCGCGAAGATCATTGCCTGCAGCAGCCACATGCCCAGCACGCTCGAGAAGTTGTCGTTGAGAATGTCAAACTGGAGGAGGTTCACGAGGACAGCCACGAGAATGAACAGGAGCCAGACATTGTCGCTGACCTCTCTTTTCCTCCAATCCTGAATCGACGACGCCCCAAGCAGGGCAACTACGGCCCCGACTCTGAGCGCTTCGATGATATCGCCCTGCAATGTCAGCGATATCCCTCTCGGGCAGACCTGGTGTGATATTCTGTTATGAACTTCGCCACTTCTTTGTAGTTCCTGATGTCCTTCTGTATCATCAACGTCAACGCCTCCTTTCTCCTTTCGAGTTCGTTCATTAAGTAGTCGCTGGGCCTTCCCATCCTTGCCGCAGCATCGTAGATGTGCGTGCTTCTCGTGAAGTCACTCATGAAGACGTCGTTGATTGGATCCCATCTGGAAACGACCCTCGTCTTCCTGAACCCTGAGTTCTCCTTCATGACCTCCCACACGTTCGTGACCCTTCTTCCGAAGGGCATCTTCCCTGTTCCGTTCGGCAGGGGGACCCTCTCGATCAGGCAAGCCACGTTCAGCACGGGTATGTAGGAAGGTGCGACGTTCATGGGAGGGCTCGTCAGCCTCTTCAGCGCGTAATCCAGACTCTCTGCGTGGACGGTGCTAATGCCACCGTGCCCTGTCGCCATCGCCTGAAAGAGCACGAACGCCTCTCCCCCTCTGATCTCCCCGACTATGATGTAGTCCGGCCTGTACCTCAAGGAGGTCTTGACGAGGTCGAATAGGGTGACCTCCCCTGTCTTGGAAGCGCCCAAGCCATAGCTCTCCCTGGTGACGAACTGCACCCAGTTCTCGTGAGGCAGGTTCAGTTCCGGCGTTTCTTCCACGGTCACCATCTTGAGTCCGGGCTTGAAGAGGCTCGTCATGGCATTGAGCAGGGATGTCTTTCCAGCTGCGGTTCCGCCCATTATCATCATGGTCTTGCGAAGGTCCAAGAGCAGCCAGAAGTAGGCAGCGAGGGAGATGTCCAGTGTTCCCATCTTGATGAGGTCCGTTATGCTGAACGGCTCCTCCCTGAATTTCCTTATGGTGAACGTTGATCCCCCGACTGTGACCTCACGGGCGTAGGTAGCTGCCAGCCTGTGCTTGTTTGGCAACATCGCATCGACCAAGGGGAACGCTGTGCTCACGTGTCTGCCAGCGAGGTGCGCCAGCTTGATCACGAAGTTGTTGAAGACCTCTGGATCCTTCATCGCGATGTTCGAGAATAGGCTCTCGTATTTCCTGTGCCAGACGTAGATTGGCCTGTCTAGACCATCGCACGATATGTCCTCAATGTTCACGTCCCTGACCATAGGGTCTATCTCGCCGTACCCGATGAGGTCCCTTCTGATGAAATACTCGACCTTGGCTTCGGAATCCTTTCGCAAGCCTCCCAAGAAGGAGTGATACTTTTCGATCAACCGGCGAGTTTCTGCATGCACATGCGACGTCGCGTCGACCGATGTGTCGGAAGGAGGGGAGAGCTCCTTGCTGAGCACGTCTGTCAGCTTCTCGTACGCCTTCTTCTCCTGGTCGTTCATGCTGATCTCTCTGACGAAGTAGCCCAGTGCCCAGCCTTTCTCCGGAACCGACATTATGTCGACCTTGACGAACGGCTCCTCGATCCAGTAGCTCTCTACCGGGGCCGCCCTGCTGGGTTCGGACTTCCTGAGCCTGGCAGCCCCTTCGAGAGCTCCGTCCAGCGCAGTCCTTTCCTTCGTCTTCTGGGCAGGCTCAGCGGTTCTCTCACCGCCGGCCTCCTGTGCCCTCGTAGCGCTCATCGCCACCACAGCACGTGCTATTGCACAGACCCGTTCCTGTCTTCTGACAGAGCGATTCTATGGCAGAGCTACGGACGTGAGGTACTCCTTTCCGCCTGTCGTGTGAAGGGTGATGGTCACTGTGACCCCACTCGTAAGGGTCGCTTCGCCTGATTTCACACCTTTCGGAATCTTGATTATCAGCGTTGTCTGCTTGCCGACCGGAGCAGAAAGCGGGTTGTCCGCCGTGACATCAGGACTCATAGTGATGGCCCCGCCGGTCGACCAAGCACTAGCGGGCTTCCCGTTGATGAGCACACTGTCCACGGACGTGTCAGTGGTCCCAGTGTTGCTGAATATCACAGTGACGTTGAACGCGCTTCCGCTATCTACTATGTCCACGTACCTGTTCTTGATCTCAAGCTGCTCGAACCTCGTGAACAGACCCACGAGTCCGCTCATCCAAAGTGCGACCGCCACAGCGATCGCTATTCCGACAGCGACGAGTATCACCGTTGTGATGACAGGACTTATTCCCTTCCTATCTCTCATCAGTTTCTGTTTCATGGTGCGATAGCTCTCCGGGAGTCTATTTCTGAGCTAGTATGTCAGGTTCGTGACATGACTGGCCCCTAATACCCCGTGCTCCCCTGAACCAACGAACAGGTACCTGACTTGTCTCTCTCTGACCTGGCTCTGACGATGTTCGGCGGCGTGGGCCGGGTGGTCGCAAGGATTTGCGGTGACCTTGAGACAGCCGGCATCAGGGAATATCCCCCGGCGTACGGAAGCATCGTGGTCTTGCTCACGGTCATCTCCTTCTTGGGGTCCCTGGGTGTCGCGGTGGCCCTGATCTTCCTGGGAGCATCTGGGGTGGTGTTGGTGCTGACGCTCGTGGGAATCCCGGCCCTTGTCTT
>Ga0172366_10003497_pt1 | contig 12392 bp, 8 predicted proteins | sample LakKivSesite69cm_FD_114533 | JGI IMG/M metagenome (GOLD analysis project Ga0172366, IMG submission 114533) | Sediment microbial communities from Lake Kivu, Rwanda - Sediment site 69cm | ecosystem: Environmental > Aquatic > Freshwater > Lake > Sediment | place: Rwanda: Western Province, Lake Kivu... | reverse complement strand
ACTTCTATGCCCATTTCTGCCTGGCTTATTAACCTTTGAAGATGTTCTGCCGCAGGTTTCTCATCTTCAATAATCAGCGCTCTAAACATTTTTCATACTTAATACGGGAATCCTGACCTCGAAGGTTTCATCTGATGCCTTAACGATAACCTCCTTGTCGGACAGGTATTTATATCTTGATTTAATATTTTCAAGTCCGATCCTGCTTGACACTATAGTTGTCTTTTTTGGTTGCAGGTTGTTCTTTACCACAACATAATTATTCTCCTCCAGGATATCCACTTTTAACGGACTGCCTTCTGAGATCGCATTGTGCTTTATTGCATTTTCAAGAAGCATCTGGAGAGCCATCGGGATAATGTATTTATCGGTAGCATCAGTTAATCTTAAATTTATTTGCAATGAGTTCTCGTATCTTATCCGATACAGGTAAGAAACAGATTCGATAAACTTTTTCTCTGTTGCCAGATCGACCACCTCTTTTTCGCGGCTTTCGAGCACGTACCTGAAGACATTCGAAAATTCCCGGATAAACGTTACAGCCTTTTCCCGGTCCTTGTAAACCAGGGAAGATAAAGCTGTAAGGTTATTGAAAAGGAAATGTGGATTGACCTGGTTCCTGAGAGCTTCATATTCTACCTGTAGTTTCTCTCTTCTTAATTTTTCTTCATTTACGGCCGCCTGCCTCCAGCTAGTAAAGAAATGAGAAAGATTGACCAGGATAACGCTTAATACGACGGAACCAACAAGGTATTTCAGTCCTTCATATGTTTTACTGTACAAGATGTCAATTTGCTGTCGTTGTATAACAATAAAGGTCAGGTAATTAACTATGGTGAGAATAATAATGCCATTTGTTATATCCAGAAAAACCGTTAAAATAAACCTCCTGGCTGGCCTTTTCAGCCAGGAAATATGTTTTTCGAGCTTCCATTCTATGAATTCGAAGCTCTTCATGGATGGTATCCCGATAGCCAGGGAATAGATCAAAACAAACAGAATAGTGCTGACAGATAAAAATCCCTTTGGGTACGCCAGAAGAAGGATAATAAATCCTATAATTACCGGGATTATCAGGTGCCATCGCGAAAACCTGAACAGCCTGAAATCGGATTTTATGTATATATCAGATAGCATAATTCAGTTTCATATCCGAAATGCACCTCTTAATACAATGATTTGCATTTATTTTTTAATACTTTCAAATTTAGGCAATAAAGGATTTCGGTTATCACCTTTTTATGAATAATGAGTGTCGGGAAAGATGAATAAATTATCATCTGTAACGGTTTTGAAAGATTCCTCACTTCGTTCGTTCCGAGCGTTAGCGAGGAATCTCATTCCTTTATTATACATTCCTGATACACATATTATGAAATAATAGACCGGTCTATTATTTTAGTTTGTCAGACTTTTTGCTTGTCTCAATTCCAGATGGGTCAGCTTTACATTCATTGTACAATCTAAATGCATCTTCTTCTCCCCATGATGGATGAACAATGCTTTTCGGTTTAAAGTTCCTGTAAATGTCAAGCGCTTTTTCAAACAGCGGAATTGCAGCTTCCTTTCCGCCTCCGAAAAATTTTGGGGTATTCATTGTTGATTTACCTTTTAAATAATAAATCCTCGGATTACCGGGGTCAAGTTTCTCAGCATCATCAAGAGCGGCAGAAGCTTTTGGGAGATACAGAGGTCCGTTTATCATCGGGCTGATTGCCATACGTGCAAAATATAACATGCTCTGAAGCACGTATATCTCCGATTCGCCGGGTTCTGTTTTAAAAGCTGTATCGAGAAGCTCCTGGGCCCTGTCGCAAAACATCTCAACAATGCTTTCATCAGTTTCTATGAAGCCCATATTGATACAGGCATAAGCGCAATAATAATATGGTATCCAGTCATCATTACTTATCATTATGATCCGCTCGCAGCAATTTGCCAGCTGGCGGTAATTCTCCAGCTTATATTCCTTTTGAGCCAGGTCGATGCTGTTTTTCAGTGTTGAGTAATACAGGGTATCATTGCTGAGAATATCCAGGGATATCCAAATTGTAAATGATATCAGAAATAATTTTTTCATTTATATGGGTTTTATTTATACAGTTATTAACTATTTATGCTTTATTCTTTTGCACCATTATTCACATATCAGGTTTCCCTGTAAATGAGATGAACACACCGGCCAGGAAGAACCTCCTGGACACCGGAAGGACAGGTTCAGATTCATATACTCCCGATTCGTCCGGATGATCTGCATACCTGTATCCGAAAATATTCTCCCTGCCCAGAACATTGCTCACCTGAACATAGAACATTGTAAACTTCCCGAAGAGCTTCGTAAAATGAAAGATGCTCAGGCTCAGATTATTGTATGACTTTGTCCTTTGTATCTCAGTATTGCTGATATTTGGATTGATATACGGCCGTCCGCTTGAAAATTCATACCCTCCGCTTATATACGAATCGGGTTTAGGTATATAATACTTATAAACCAGCGACAGGTTATGCATTGCAAGGAAAAAAGGAGGATGTGAAAAACTGTAATTCTTATAATTCCTCCTGCTGTCGATCAGGGAATAAGATATCCAGAAATCTCCGTTTTTTATTGATTTTGAATCCCGGTAGAACAGGTCAATTCCTTTTGAGTATCCGGATCCGTCATTATTGTAAGCCTCTGGCGCAATTGCGTACAATGAATCGTATTTAACAAGCCTGTCATAATTTTTATAGTAAGCTTCAATTCTGAATATTCTGCTTTCTTTCGTCAGCTGGTAGTATATCATGAAATGATCAGCCTGTTCATTTTTCAGTCTTTTATTATAACCCAGATATTCACTTAAAGGCTGTTCGGAGAAACTGCCATATCCCAGGGAAATCTGGCTGTTCACCGAGGATTTATAAGCTAATGAAAATCGTGGTGAAATATACAATTCGTCCGGCAGCAGTGCAGATTCGGTTCTTACGCCGATCCGTGCTGATATCCTTTTAAGCAACCTGATCTCTGATTCAATAAAGGCTGCAATTATCGGGCTGCTGAAAGTCCATCTGTATGAGCTGCCCGATAATGGTGTGAAGTTTCTGAGATAATCTTTATTTAACAGGTCCCCGCCTAACCTGATATTTATCTTTCGGCTGAGAGGTTTTGAAAGGGTTAATTTAAATTCATATGATTGTTTTATGGTTTCAATATTATACTCATCCCTTCTGATTTTTTCGATATCATAATTATATGAAGCACCGGAGTTCAATATCCAGTCTTTTCCGAATGTACCCCTGTATGATGACACGATGAAAAGGTCATTGTTTTTCAGAGCTATCAGGTCATTTCTCCGAGTATTGAGGTCGTAATAATATATGCTGCTGTTGTCGATAGTATAATTGGCAAGAATCTTTACCAGACCTCTTTCTCCGGCTTTACATCGATAAGCCATGGTCTGGATAAAACTCTCCGGTTCATGATCCCACCTGATGTTCGTCCTGAGAATATTATAAACCGGAGCCATATTGGCATATTGTGTTGAACCGTAAAGTGATGATTTCTCCCATTTTCTGGTTCCGCTGAAGTTGGTACCTGACATAAAAAGCGAAATACCGGCTTCATCTTTTTCGGCATAATCTATTGAATTCAGCAGTAGAACCGACGATAATGCCTGTCCATATTCGGCTGAATATCCGCCTGTGCTGAAGATCGTGCCACGGAATAACATCGGGGAGAATCTGCCTCGGACAGGCACATTTGGCATTTTTGCGGTATAAGCACTCTCAACCATAAGCCCATCAATAATTGTTTTTGTTTCATTTTGTTCGCCGCCGCGGACAAAGAGACCCCCCTCATCACCTGCGCTACTGGTACCAGGTAATGTTCTTAAAACGCTTAATGCATCTCCGAAACCTACAGGATTGGTAGCCATATCGATCTTGTTAAGTACCACAGATTTCTTTTTATCACCGGCCTCAAAGGTTCCTGCATAGACAACGATCTCTTTCAGTTCGATATCATTTTCAGAGAGATTAATTATAAGCTCAATTGTGTCATTAAGAAGTTTAACAGGCTGTTCCAGCGTTTTATAACCGATACAGCTTACAACCATTATCTTTTTGCCTTCAAGTCCGGAGGCAAGTGAATAATTACCCTGTACATCAGAATTTGTACCCTCGATGGTTCCTTTAAAATAAATATTTGCCCCTTCAACTGGCTGGTGCTTGTTGTTAAGTACGCGTCCTTTTATTGTCGTCTGGCATACCAGGCTGGTGGTCCGTAAGAGCAACAAAAAAAATATAATGATAAATTTTATCATGGAGTTTGTTTTTCAATACAAAATTTGTCTTACCTCTGTTCCTTTCAAAATAATTGTTACCGGCCGGTTGAAAATGACAGATGAAAAGCATTAAAGGCTGATGAACGGAGAACGGTGCAAAGGAAGGCGGTTGACGGAGCAAGACTATAAGACTGTTTTTAGGGAGAAAGTCTTAAATTACACCTGTAAAAATCCAGGAAAACATAATCCTGATTCCAACTTTTTTCTAACAGCCACGTCTTTAAAGTGAAATAATGAACAACGGTAACCTTCATATCGACAGCGATCTTATAGAAAGATGCAGGAGAGGCGAAGCAAAAGCCCAGTTCATGCTTTATAAACAGTACTCAAAAGCTATGTACAATATAGCGATCAGGTTTACGAACAACAGGATGGATGCCGAGGATATTCTCCAGGAGTCATTCATCAGCGCATTCGAAAAACTTCCCGGACTGATAAATACTGTATCCTTCTCCGGCTGGCTTAAGAGAATTGTCATAAACCGCTGTATCGACCAGGTAAGAAAGAACAGGGTGATTTTCGATAAAATTGATGAAAACCTGCCAGGTAATTTTGATAGAGAAGATGAGCCTGATTTTACAATCGATCCTTCAATAGTTCATAATGCTATCAGGAACCTGCCGGCAGGAAGCAGGACCATTCTTGTTCTCCATGCACTCGAGGGATACAAGCACCGGGAGATAGCAGGGATGCTTGGAATCTCGGAGTCAACAAGTAAAACTCAATACAAAAGAGCTTTGGAATTGCTCAACAGGGATCTGAAACAAAAAATTTATGTCACCTAAGCTGGAAGAATATCTGAAAAGGGAGAGAGACAACCTTGATGTTGAATCACCCGATGACAATTCTGTCTGGGACAGGATAGAGAGGAGGCTTTCTGAGAAGTCAATGGAGAGTCCGGCAAATGCGGTAAGGATCAGGTGGATCCATATCAGGAATATCGCTGCTGCGGCAGTAATTATATTTTGCCTTGGCTATATCACAAAGGATTTAATAAATTCTTTTTCTGCAAGGCGCACCATCTCACTGTCTGCAATAGATAACCGGCTCGGGCAGCGGGAGGAACAGTACAGGAAAATTGTAAGTCTCAAGGCCGGGGAGGTAAGCATGTTCAGGAGCTCTGACAATGAGATTATAAGGGAGCTCTTCAGCGAGCTGGCCAGGCTGGATACCATTTACGCTCAATCGATGGCTGATCTCAGGGTGCTGGGTCCCAATGAGAAAGTGATCAATACAATATTTGATACCTATGAGATGAAGATTCGTCTTCTGGAACTGATAATAATCGAAACGAACAAAACAAAAATCCATGAAAACAATGAAGAGATCAAACTTTAGGACAATTACCGCTTTACTTCTGTCAGTAATACTTACAACCTCGTACGCAGCCGGAAAAGATATTCAGAAAACCTTCACCTGGAAATACAATATTAATAAAGATGGAACCGTGAAGATGGAGAACTATGACTGCAATCTTGTAATACATACCACGGATAAGAGTGAGGCTGAATTACGGCTAACAATAGAGGCTGAGACCAGGTCGGATGAAGATGCAGTCACTCTTGAAAAGTATCTTCAGGACTTTGTGTTCAGCAATTCACCATCATTTGTATCTTTCAGGAGCAGGTTCTGGGAGAGCCGTAACACAGTTATGAACAGGACAACCATGAAACTTGCCGGAGGTAAAAGTATTGTTCTCAACTCGTTCGGGATAAAAGGTGAGCTCTGGATCCCGGCCGGATGCAGATTTGAGCTGAACTCAAAATATTCCCAGGTCAATATGGAGGATTTTACCGGACCGCTATTCCTTGATCTCTATAATAATAATTTATACGGGGGAACTGTATCTTCCCCTGCAGAGATAACAGATAAATACAGTACGATTGAATTCAGGGATATGAAGGATCTCAGGGCCAACCTGTACAATAGCAAGTTAAGCACAGGCAACACAGGTGATCTGATAATTGAATCAAAATATTCCAGGATTAACATGCTCTCCTGCGAGAGGTTTTCAGCAAATTCATACAATGATAAATATGAAATTCCTAAAACTGCCGATGTAACATTCACTGCCAAGTATTCTGATCTTAAAACAGAATCCTCAGGTAATGTTATCATAGATCTTTATAACGGAACTGTGATTATGGGAGATGCAAGGGATGTGAAAATAAATTCAAAGTATGGTGAGTTCCAGTTTTCAGCATTTGTCCGGTGCACAATATCAACATCATATAATGATAAGCTGACGTCCGGAAGGCTTGCTTCACTGATTATCGGTGAGTCAAAGTACACATCATTCAGGATCGGTTACCTTGCAGAATCGATTCAGGACAGGGATAGTTATAATGATAACTTTACCATTTCTGATACCGGGAAGGAGTTCAGTGGATTATTCCTGAGCGGTAAATATATCAAGGCATCAATCACACTCCCGGGAAGTATGAGCTACCGTTTCAAGGCAGATATCAAATATGCAGATCTTGATATCAATGAATCATCACTGAAACCTATTGTGAAGATCATTGAAGGATCGAATGTAAAGTATGATGCTGTAAAGGGAACAGAATCGGAAGGAATGCCTGTCATAGAGATTAACGGGTACGAGGCGGCACTGAAGATTCTTGAAAAGTAATTGATTATCGTGTGAACGGCCGGACGACAGATGCATATTGCCTCCGGCCGGGTTTAAGATTGATGTAAACAGGCTTATCCCTGTTGCAGGTAATCTCGCTGTTTTCATATTCCAGCTCAGCTACATGGATTGCTATACTTTTTGATTTTGCGATATGAGTAAAATAAAAGATATAGGCTTTGTCTTTGCTTATCACAACATCTGCATGATGCCCGACCTGCTGATCTTCCGGACTCGTTCCGGGCTGATCCAGGATGCTTTTTTCCTGCCTTTTCCAGTTTATGAAATCGTTTGAATAATAAACCCCCAGTCCGTTCCAGTTGTCTACTATCATCCATGCCCTGCCTTTCCAGTAAAAGACCTTGGGTCCCTCTCCCTGCTGGTCGCCGATCACTTTCTTCCCGCTGTCCGTCCATTTGTACAGATCCGGACTGTCAGCATAATATATGGATTTTTTATCAACTTCATTATTGTAGTACATACGCCAGGTGCCGTCAGGTAACCTGAAAACACAGGCATCAATGCACCTGTCGGAAGACAGCTTAAGCTCTGACTGAAAATCCCATTTGATAAGGTTTTCACTTGTAAGGTGAACGATGGAACGAGGGTGATTCCAGTCTTTGAAGATTCCCGGGACGAAAGTAAGATACATATGATATAATCCCTTGTATTCAATCACTTCCGGCGCCCAGTGAGTAAAACCGGGAATGCGGTAATTCACATCGCATGTATCGCGGTATTTCCACGCGGCACCGCCATTAGAAGACTCTGCTATGCAGATGCGTGAACCGTGAACTGCTTCTATACCGGTAAGGCCCGGCATATTTGCACGTCTCCCTGTGTATAACATGAACCATTTCTTTTCTTTCCTGTTCCAGATAACCACCGGATCTGTTGATCCGTCATAAACGGGATCATGATATAGTGGTTTTTCAGCAGGCTTCTGCTTCCCCGCTTGCTGACAATGAATTTCTCCCGGCAAGGATAGAAAAAGTATTAATATTATGATTGAAGTTTTGAAGATACTTGCTGTCAATATTTTTACTCCCTGAATTTTAAACTTTAAGATAAATATACGGGATTTTCAGTAAATTTATTTTTTCCTGTCTATCTGAAGTAATTAATAATATCGTTTACCATGATTGAGAATATTCCCTTACCCGATGATTTACTCTTTAATATTGGCAGCGAGAGAGTGGATTTTGCTATAAAGCCAAGGCATGCTCAGCCGGTTTCAAAATCAGTTCTTCGTGTCGTCTTCGGCATTATCTGGCTTGCATTCATTATCGTCCCGATCCTGCTTTTCTTTGGTCCCGGGTTCAGGGGAAATGATGTTCAAATGGTCATAAATGGAGTCACCGAAACATTTTCACGTGATAATATAAAACCATTCATCTTCCTGTTTGTTTTCTTTGCAATTTTCATCATAATCGGGCTTTCCCTTGTAATATCCGGGATACTCCTCTTTTTTAAAAGCGGAGATTATTTTGCTGCAACTCCCTCACGGCTTATCCAGTACAGGAAAGGCAATATAAAATCTGTCGACTGGGAACAGTTCTCAGGAAATATAAATGTCAGGGTCAGAGAAAATTATGGTAACATTACAATGGAGCTACGCACAGGCAGGATGGTCAGCAGCAAGAGCGGAAACAGGTATATCCCCGATATTATTTATATCTCAGGAGTCCGGGATATCCGCGAGATTGAGCAGATCTGCAGGAAAAGGATCAAAGAAAATGATCCGACAAAAGCAGTTACGACCTGATATCCCGGCTCTCTAAACCTAGTAAGCTATTGTATATACCCGGAACCATGATACTTTCAGATTTCTTTACCTGCCATGTATTCCTTGGGAGTTACTCCGAAATGTTCCCTGAAGCACCTGGTAAAATATGAAGGATTGGATATCCCTAAACTGTTTGATATTTCGGTAATATTACCTGATTTGCTGAGCAACAGTCTGGCAGCCTTTTCCATCCTGAATTTCCTGATCAGAATTACCGGTGACATTCCTGTAAGTACTTTCAGTTTCCTGAAGAGGTGAGTCCGGCTCATGCCGAGTTTTTCCTGCAGCATTTTTACATTAAAATCGAAATTGTGGATATTCTCATTCAGGATGACGATCACTTTTTTCATAAACCTGTCGTTGACAGATTCCTTCTCATTTTCCATTAAATCGATATTCAGGAGGTTGCTGTATTTATGCTTCAGCATCTCTCTCTGGTGCAGCAGGTTTGAGATCCTGGTCTTCAGTTCGGCAAAGTTAAAAGGTTTTATCAGGTAATCATCAGCCCCTGCTTTAAGGCCTTCCAGCCTGTCATCTTGTGTTGACCTTGCTGTAAGCATTATCACAGGAATGTGACTTGTGCGTTCATCATTTTTAAGCTTCGCGCACAGGGCTATCCCGTCAAGGTCTTTCATCATGATGTCTGTAACCACGAGATCCGGAACCAGGGTCATGCACAGATTCAGGCCCTCTTTGCCGTTTTCTGCAATAATGACCGAATAGTCCTTTTCAAGATTTGCTGACAGATAGCTTCTGAGATCATCATTATCCTCTATCACAATTATTCTTTGCCTGTCATGCTCCTGTTCAGAATTCACTGCAGCAGTCTCAATATCCTTCCATACGACAGGTTCATATTTCTCTGTTCTGCCCACGTGCCGTGAAGCAATGATATATTCATCAGGTGAAAGATGGTCTTTGCCCAGCGGAATTGCGACTTCAAAAAGCGAGCCTTCACCTCTCTGGCTTTTAACGTCTATAGCACCGTGGCATAGAGTAACGAGCTCCCTGACCAATGATAATCCCACACCTGTTCCGTCACGAATGTAACCACCTTCGCCCTCTGCCCTGTAATACCTTTCAAAGATCCTGGCAATGTTTTTACTGTCAATTCCCTCACCGTTATCCTCAACACTGAAGAGAAGCTGTCCGGACTCTCCTTGAAGAACCCCTGGAATTATCCTTGCATTACAGCTAATTGTCCCGCCGGATGAAGTGAATTTGAATGCATTGGCCAGAAGATTTGTCAGGATCTTCTCAAGCTTATCTTCATCAAATAGTGTAATATGAGTTTTTTCAGGAAGCTCAACAAGGTATTTTATTCTTCTGCTCTCTGCAAGTGATACATATTCATATACAAGTAGTCTGAGGAAGACTGTGAGGTCCGATTCCGAAAGTACGATTTTCATTTTCCCTGAATCGATCCTTGAGATATCGAGCATCTGTGTTACAAGCTGCATAAGCCTGTTTCCGTTTCTCCTCATCATTTCGAGCAGGTTTTCCGTTGAGGGCTCATAATGATTTTCATTGATCAGAGATTCAAGCGGACCAAGTATAAGCGACAGCGGAGTTCTTATTTCATGAGAAATATCTGTAAAGAACCTGGTTTTCATCCTGTCGGCGTCCTCAAGCTGTCTGTTTTTGATCTTAAGTTCCGCGGTCCTGTTACTTACTTCATTTTCAAGCCTTATGTTCTTCAGTCTGAACCTTCTGATTCTCAGCCGGATATAGATCACAACAGCCGATAACAGGATAAATGAATAAAATAAATATGCGAATGTTGATCTGTAGAACGGTTTCCTGATATTGAAAATGATATTTGTACCCTCCCTGTTCCTGATCCCATCATTATTTGCTGCTGTGACCCAGAAGCTGTATCTGCCGGGTCTGAGTTTCTTGTATTCGGCAAAATTGACTGTTCCGGAACTCACGGTGTCATCATCAACACCATTCATATAGTAATAGTATTTATTTGAAGGTGCATCTATGTAGTTAATAGCCGTGAACTCCATGCGCAAGGAATTATGATTGTGCCGGAGATTTAATTCCCTGATCTCACTTATATCTTTGGCTGCCTGTGTTACCTTTACATAGTTTTCACCATTTATCTCAAGCCGGGTAAGATACACAGCAGGAGCAGTGTTATTTAAAGGTATATCATATTTAAAAAGATAAATTTCACGTTCATTAATGTAAACAATATGACCGGGTACTTCATAACCCTGAATATCAAACTGACACCGGTTTATTTTGATAAGTCTTGATTTACCTTTACCCGGATAGAAAACGGAAATTCCCTCGCTATGAGCGATCCACAATCTTCCCAGTGTATCTGAAAGAATGTCATAGCAAAACGAACCGAGTCTTTCCCCACCAGGAACATACGGAGTAAATGAGTCATTTTCCCTGTCGAAAAGATACAGGCCTTTATGGCTGTTAAGGAGCCAGATATTTCCGTTTCTATCCTCCCGTACTCTTGTGTAGTAACCAATCACCAGGTTGTTTTCACAGGCTGTTTCTGAAAAATCATATATCCTGCCATTATCCTGTTCCACCCTGAAAACTCTGTTAATAAATGTAATCCAGATCTCCCCCCTGCTGCTTATCAGGAAATCCGTAAAAGTATTTCGTGAACCCGGAAGGCTGTCAAAATTAAATGCAAGTATGAAGCTATCCGTGGATTCATTATACCTGTATAATCCAGCAGGAGGTGTTGCTGCCCAAACAGATCCCGAATCGTCCTCTAACAGTATTTGCACGGTTTTATTTAAGATCTCATTAACCGGATGTTCAAGCCTGTATACTTTTTTTGAAGCCGAACCCTCAGCCACACGAATTATTTTTCCATTAGAGGTTCCGAGCCACAGTCTCATCTTTTTGTCGGTAAGGACAGCTGAAAATATTGTATCTTCTCCCGGTATCTTCAGTTTTTCAAGTTCCGGAGAAGAAAAGTGATCCTGTATCTGGATCTTATAACAACCTGATCTTAGCGCTGTCCAGATATGCCCGGTATTGTCAGGTGCCACTTTACTTCCTGCTATCACAGCTGCTAATGAACCATTTTGAACATTAATAGTTTCATAGGGCATAAGACCGGGAGAGAGCCTGTAAATGTTGTTCCTGACACTGGAAACCCAGATTGAACCGGAGGAGTCCATTATGCAACTCATATCTATTTGGTGCGGGATCCGGTAAAAGGAAACTTTCTCTGTAATCCTGTCAAACCGGATCATTTTTCCGCGTATTTTGTGGACCATCCAGATAGCTCCGTCGGGGTGAACAAACACATCTGTGGCGATCAGATCAGATGGAGGGAACTTTAATGTCTTCGATTTATCAAAACTCACATGCCATGTTTCAGACTCACCTGTAGCCGGATCAATGTGCATAAAAGAGCTGTTGCCGAAGATCCAAATAGTGCTGTCTTTTTCATGCAGAATTGCAGAAACAGCTGCGAAGTATGACTTGTATTTACCATCCGGATCAAAGTTTATTCTTTCCGGAGCACGGGTTCCCGGAGTGATCCTGAACAGCCCGCCCTTACCAGTCCCGCACCATATATTACCTGTATGGTCTTCATTAATACACAGGACCGCTTCAGATTGTTGAAGACCCGGATAATCATCTGATGGAATAATAGTCCTTACTTTCCTGT
>Ga0172366_10003496_pt1 | contig 12392 bp, 10 predicted proteins | sample LakKivSesite69cm_FD_114533 | JGI IMG/M metagenome (GOLD analysis project Ga0172366, IMG submission 114533) | Sediment microbial communities from Lake Kivu, Rwanda - Sediment site 69cm | ecosystem: Environmental > Aquatic > Freshwater > Lake > Sediment | place: Rwanda: Western Province, Lake... | reverse complement strand
TAAATCTTTAATTTCTAATAAATACTCCAACTTATTTTTAATATTTGATATTTTTTCTTCTAATTCCTTTCTGGAAAAAGAAAAACCAGGGTTTACTTCCTGCCGACCTAATTCTCTTAAAACCGTCGATTTTTGATTTTGCAAAGTAATAATTTCCTGAGTAATATTTTGAACTTTTACTTCCAAACCATTATTCCCTTCCTCTTTAGAAAGTAATAATCTTTTTTCTCTTTCTTGAATTTCCTTATCTATCTTTTCTAAATTTTGGTTTAAACTATCTAAATCATGTCCTTCCGGGAAATTCTCTTGAAGAACGGAATGATAAATATTGGCAAAATATCGTTTTTCTATCTCGGTTAGATCCTCTCGAATTTTTTCCCTTTTTTCCCACCGATTAACTTGTCTTTTAAGAGACCTTAAATGAGGCAGAATTTCTTTTTCTAAAGCTATGGTTTTGTCTAAGTTGATATCAGTTTCTTCTAACTTCCTCTTCGTCTCCTCTTTTTTTAGTTCAATATTTTTCAATCCTAAAATCTCCTCCAACATTATTCTTCTCTCTTGAGGAGAAACCAATAAAAGACTTTCTATTGATCCTTGATTAATAATAGAAAAACCTTTAAGTCCAATCTTGGCACTAGCTGTTAAATCAATGATATCCTTCAAGCGACAAGATTTATGATTCAAAAAATAACTATTATTTCCTTCTTTATCAATTCGTCTTAAGATGCTAATTTCACTGTATTCTGAATTAAAAATTTTCCCCTGGTTATCAAAAATTAATTCTACTTCACAAAAAGCGACTGTGGTATCTTTTCTACCTCCCGCAAAAATCAAATCTTGACTTTTATCAGCTCTAATATTTTTGAAACTTTGTTCACCTAAAGCCCATCGCAGAGCATCAACAATATTTGATTTTCCAGAACCATTTGGCCCAATAATAGCCGTAATTAAAAAAGGAAACTCTAAAATTGTTTTCCCTTTAAAAGATTTAAAATTTTTTAAAATTATTTTCTTTAAAAACATAAGTCGAGTTTGCTACCAACCTTTTGATTCCAAGGCTTTTTGAGCCGCATTAATCTCTGCTTCTTGCTTGGAATAACCTGTGCCTTGGCTAATTAAATCTTCGTTTAAATAAACACCAACCTCAAATTGTTTAGCATGATCAGGTCCCCATGATTTCAAACTTTTATAAATGGGAGTAATACCTAATAATTCCTGACTCTTTTCTTGAAAAAGACTTTTTGCGTCTTTATAAGACGCTGTCTGGAGAATGGTTTCAGTCTTAGAAAGAATGTATTTTTTAATAAAATCTTTGGCTTTTTCTATACCTCCATCTAAATAAAAAGCGCCAATCAAAGCTTCAATAGTATTGGCTAAAAGGTAGGAACGACTATTTTTTAATTCTCTAGCTTCGCCATGAGAAACTAAAAGATAATCCTCAAGTTTTAACTCTTTAGCTACTGCTAACAAAGAATCGCTATTAACCAAAGCAGCTCTTAAACTAGTTAATTCTCCTTCGGAAAACTGAGGATAATGTTTAATTAAATACTCAGCCACGACAAAGCCTAAAATTGAATCCCCTAAGAATTCCAATCTTTCGTTATGGGGAATACCCCAATCACGATGTTCATTTAAAAAAGAGCGGTGAGTTAAAGCCTCTTTTAATAAATCTAACTTTTGAAAAGATATATTTAAAATCTGAGAAATCTTTTTAAAATCTTTCATTATTGTTTTCCCTCTTTTTGTTTAAGAGTTTCTTCCATTTGCCGATAAATTGTTCCTAAAACCCCATTAACAAAACGGCGGGAAGAATCACCTCCAAAATTTTTAGCTAATTCCACAGCTTCATTAATGGCCACTTTGGGAGGTACCTCCTTTTTGTCTCCAAAAATTAATTCAAAAATTCCTATCCTTAAAACATTTCTATCAATGATGTTAATTTGTTCAAGTGGCCATTCTGGCGCACCACTTTCAATTAATTGATTGAGCTCTCCCCAATGAGCTAAAATCCCTTCAAGGAGAGTTTTTGGATAATTAGGATCTTCTAAACCTTGACCGAGACTATCTAAATTCCTTTGAAAAATCGACCTCACATCTTTATCCTTCAGATTGTGGAAATCCCATTCATAAAGGGCCTGCAAGATAATGGAACGAGAAAGATGACGAGAGCCCATAGTAAAAAATTCATTTATTTATTTTCTTCAAGTTTTTTCTCTTTTTGTTTCTTTTCTTTTTTAGAAAGTCCTTTGTAAACATCAATCACTTCATTGTTTTTGTAATAACCGCAATAGGGACAAACACGATGGGATAAAATATTACGACCGCAATGAAAGCATTTAATTAAATTTAATGGTTTTAAAGCCATATGAGAGCGTCCTTTATTAACCCGGGAGCGAGAATGATGTCTTGCTGGTAAAGCCATATAATAAATTTTTAATTTTTCCTGCCTGCTGGCAGGCAGGAATTTTAAATTTTGAAAATTAACTCATGAAGATTAACATAAAAAAGCCTTGAGATCAAGAACCTATTTTTTCTAGGCTAATGTCGATTGTTTCGCCATCTAAAATAATCTCTTTTTTAAAAGAAAAATCTTTCTTCTTGTTCCAGATAACTTTTTTAATCTGCAATCCTTTCTGTATTTGTTTTTGATTCCTTTTTAACAATTCTAATATCGCATTTTTACCCTGCAAACAAATTATTATTTCATCTGAAGGCAGAAGTCCTGCTTTTCGACGAATAATCTGAATCTGCCTGATGTAATCGCGTATCAGACCTTCTTCCTTTAGTTCTGGCGTAATTTCAGTGTCTATTTCAACTTCCTTTTCCATTTTATCGTCAAAAACCACTTGTTTCACGTTTATCTCATCCTTTATTAAATCCACTAATCCTTTATTGTTTTTAATTTTTGTAGTTGCTTGTGACCCTTCGTACGACCCTATTTGATCTTTGATTTTGAGCGAAGCGATTGGTTGCCTCACTTTTATACCTGTCTGGGATCTTTCTGCTAAAGCTAAGGAAACAATTTCCCGAACCTTTGTCATCTCCCGCTCTAAATCTCTGTTAATTAATTCTTTATCGGGTTGGGGATAATCGCAAAGATGAACTGATTCTGGATCTTTTTCATCTTTCAAGCCCTGATACATCTGCTCGCTTAAAAATGGCGCAAACGGTGCTATAATTTTACTTAAAGTAAACAAAATATATTTTAAAATTTGGGCGGTTTCTTTTCCCTGTCTATTGTTTTTAAACCTTTGGCGAGACCGTCTTAAATACCAGGTTGAAAACTCGTCAATAAATTTTTCTATCGGTCTCACTGCTTTTAATAAATCGTATTTATCCATTGCTTTATTGATTTCTTCATTCAAGGAATTTAATCTGGATAAAATCCATTCGTCCAAGACAAAAATATTACTTGCCGTCTTAATACTAAATTTCTTATTCTCCTCGTTGGCATATAATTTATAGAATGTATAGACATTCCAAAGGATTATTAAAACTTTTTTTAACGTCTCCTCAACTCCCTTTTCAGAAAAACATAAATCGTCTGCTTTAATAGCCGGACTGCTTAGAAAATAAAAACGCATAGCATCAGCGCCATATTTATTAACTATTTGTTTCGGTTCCGGGTAATTCCTCAAGCGTTTACTCATTTTTTGACCATTTTCAGCTAAAATAATCCCGTTGACAATATTGTTCAAAAAAGCTGGTTTATTGAATAAAGCCGTAGATAAAACTATTAAAGTATAAAACCATCCTCTTGTCTGATCTACGCCTTCAGCGACAAATTGAGCGGGAAAATTTTTTTCAAATGATTCTTTGTTTTCAAAAGGATAATGAACCTGAGCATAGGGCATTGAACCAGATTCAAACCAACAATCAAAAACTTCTGGAATTCTTTTCATTAAACCGCCACATTTTTCGCATTTAAAAACAATTTCATCAATGTATGGCTTATGAAGATCTTTTATTTTTCTATTGCTTAATTTTTCCAACTCCTTAACTGAACCAAAAACTTTAATATTATCGCAAGAATTTATTTTATCATTTTTGCTACCCTTCGGCAGTGAGCTCAGGGCCGAACTGCCCTGACATTGCCAAATGGGTAAAGGCGTACCCCAATAACGAGAACGGGAAATTGACCAATCTCTCGCCTCTTCTAGCCACTTGCCAAAACGACCGTGTTTTATATGTTCAGGAACCCAATTTATTTTATCATTATTCTTTATAACTTTTTCTTTTATGGCGGTGACTTTCATAAACCAAGAAAAAGTAGCATAATTCAAAAGCGGAGTGTCACAGCGCCAGCAAAAAGGATAACTGTGAATGATTTTTTCTTGAGAAAATAATTTATTTTGCTTTTCTAACCATTGAACAACTTTTCTATCAGTTTTAGAAATATCATCTTTTGGCTTTACTTCCTCTCCTGCCCAATCTTTTACTGCCTCAGTAAAACAACCGTCTTCTTTAACGTGCTGAATAAAAGGAAGAGCTTTCAAGAAGCTGAGCTTTAAATCATCTTCGCCAAAAGCCGGCGCAATGTGAACAATCCCCGTCCCTTCTTCTGTGGAAACAAAATTTGCGTCATAAATTTTCCAACCGTTATTCTTGCTCTTTAAATCATCTTTTTGAAAAAAATAATCAAATAAAGGCTCATATCCTAATCCCATCAAGCCTTTGCCTTTTATTTCTTCAATAATTTTATATTTATCTTTAATAACCTCTAGCCTATTTTTTGCTAAAATGTAAAACTCTTTATCAATTTGTATTTTTACATAATCAATATCTTTTCCGACTGCTAAAGCTACGTTGCCAGGCAAAGTCCAAGGAGTGGTTGTCCAAACCAAAATAAAAGTATCTTTTTCCTTTTTTAATTTAAATTTAATTATAACTGATAAATCTTCAATGTCTTTATATCCTAAAGTCACTTCAAAATTAGAAAGCGTTGTTCCGCAGCGAGGACAAATATGCATGCTTTTATAATCCCTATAAATTAATCCTTTATTCCATAATTGCTCAAACACCCACCAAACAGATTCCATATAATCAGAGTCCATTGTTTTATATGGGTGCTCCATATCAACCCAGCGGCCAATTCGAGGGATAACTTTTTTCCATTCATCGACATAGCGTAAAACACTGTCTTTGCAAGCTTTATTAAATTTATTTACACCAATGCTCTCAATGTCTTTTTTATTTTTTAAATTTAATTCCTGCTCAATTAAATTTTCAATCGGCAAACCATGACAATCCCAACCCCAACGCCGTTCTATTCGAAAACCTCTCATCGCCCAATAACGAGGCACGACATCCTTAATTAAAGAAGCGAGAATATGGCCGTAGTGAGGCAGACCCGTTGCAAAAGGAGGCCCATCAAAAAAAATATAAGGTTTATTTTTTGGCCTTTGTTCTATTGATTTCTCAAAAATCTTATTTTTTTGCCAAAAATTGAGAATTTCTTCTTCCTTTTTAACAAATTCTAATTCTGCCATGTTCCTTTAAATTTACCCCGTTAGAAGTTTGACGCTAATCTTTCGTTTAAGACAGCCCAAGCCGCAAAGGCGGCTTCGCCTTTAGATTTTCTTTTATCAATAGTTTATCGCTGAACTTCTAACAGGGTTTACCTTAAATTAGTAATAATATGATATAATAAAAACAAACGAATGGCAAGAAAGACTTTTCGAAAAGATTTAGTAACAAATAAAAAGGCTTATTTTAATTATGAAATTCTGGAGAAATTTGAAGCTGGAATTGTTCTTTTAGGCATAGAGGTAAAATCCTTAAAAATGAATAAAGCTAATATTGCTGGTGCTTATGTTGTAATTAAAGATCATGAAGCTTTTCTTCTAAATGCTTCTATCTCTCCTTATCAGCCTCAAAATACCCCACCAGATTATGACCCGCAAAGAACAAGAAAACTTCTCCTGCAAACCAAAGAAATTAATTATTTATCTGACAAAACCAAACAACAAGGATTGACTTTAATCCCCCTAAAGGTATATAATAAAAATGGTTTAATCAAAGTAGAAATTGCTTTGGTTAAAGGGAAAAAGAAATTTGATAAAAGAGAAGCTCTAAAAAGAAGAGAAATAAAAAAGAGGATAGAGAAAACAAAAAAAGGAGAATACTGAATACAGGATACAGATATCGGGGATGCTCGGATTCGATAGGAAGGAATTTCTTAAAATGCGAGTTGAGGAAACTTCGTTAGCTCATTAAAATCGAAGAGGCAATTAAATGCCAATCAAATTCCTGCTTATGCTTATGCTTAATGCATAAGTTAAGCTTATCCTCTTTTGAGGAATCCCTTTAATTGATTCTCAATGGATTAAAGGGATTTAAACATTGAGATAGATGAAAATTAGCGTATCCGACTAATTTTCATCAAAAATACTTCGGATAGTTTTAAGAAAAAGTTTGTTCAGTTTCTTTTCTTAACCCTACTAAAACTGAACTACACTCGTAGAATTATTAAGAATGAACTTCTTAGACGCGGGTCCAATTCCCGCCATCTCCACCCCCACACCAAACAATAAAAACTAACTTGTTTCCAACACAAATTCGCCTTATTGGTAAAGATGGAAAATTAATAGGAATCCTCCCTTACGAAGAGGCTCTTTTAAAAGCCAAGGAACAAGAATTAGATTTAGTCGAAGTAACCAGAAGAACAGATCCTCCAATCTATAAATTAGGAAATTATAACAAGATAAAGTACGAACGAGAGAAAAAACAAAAATTGCAAAAATTTAAAGAGAGACAAACCGCTCCAAAATCAATTAGAATCGGATTTAATGAAAGTTCCCATGATTTATTAACTAAAGTAAAAAAAATAAAGGAGTTCTTAAATGATGATAGAATAGTTAATATCGAAATGCGTTTGCGTGGCCGAGAAAAGGCTCATGGCGATTTAGCCAGATCAAAAATAGAAAATTTTTTGACTCTAATAAAAGTTTCTTCTGACGCCTCTGACGGGATGACTTATAAAATTATTCAGTCTTTAAAAAGATATCCTCAAGGGTTTATCGTTACTTTAAAGAAAAATTAATTAAATTTTAAATCATGAAAAAGATGGGTAAAACATCAATCCAGAAAAGAATCAAAATTACTAAAAGAGGAAAAGTCTTAAGAAGGATCAGCCATCAAGGACATAATCAGGCTAAGCAATCTTCCAAAATAAAACAACAAAGAAGAAAGGATGCTTCTTTTCATTTATACGCAAAACAGGTTAAAAGAGATATTTTTTAATTAATATGGCAAGGGTAAAACGAGGCATCATGGCAAATAAAAGAAGAAAAAACCTTTTGAAATACGTAAAGGGTTTTAGATATGGACGAAAAACAAAATATCATCTCGCTAAAGAAGCTCTGCTTCATGCTTGGACTCATGCCTTTAGAGACAGAAAAAGAAAAAAAAGAGAAAAAAGACAACTTTGGGATATAAAAATTAATGCTGCTTCAAGAGAATTAGGCTTAAATTACAGTAAAGTAATTACTCAGTTTAAAAAAGAAAACATCAAATTAGACAGAAAAATCTTAGCTGAATTGGCTGAAAGACAGCCCCAAGTATTCAAAGAAATAATAGACCAAATCAAATAACAAAGAGGAGCTCTTATTATATTCTGAACGGAAAGTAATATTCAGAAGGAGTTTTCTTTTTGCGTAAAAAATACCTCTTCATTGATAAAAGAATAACTAAACTTATCCCCTGGCTTAAGGCAACAAAAAAGAAAATTAAAGGAAAGCCGAAGATTAAAGCGAGAGAACTACCAATCAAAATCGCAATAGCTGAACCAAAATTAAAACCTGTGCTATTCAAGGTCCATTCAAAACTTACTCTCTTAGGATTAATGTAACGAGTAAAAATAGCGTTCCAGGGCGGTACATACAAGGCATCAGCAATCCCGAGAATACAATAAATTAAATATAATTCGCCAGTAGTTTTGGAAAAAAGAAGGGCTATAGGAACTAACATATTCAAAAATTGACCCAAAACCAAAGTCATATAATCATCAGCCTCTCCTTCGACTCTATCTAAATAATTAGAAATAAATAATTGAAGAAGCCCTTTAATTATCCAATAAGTAAAATAACAAATTCCAACCGCTTTAATTGATCCACCTTTTACGTTTTGAACAACATAAATAGCAAAAATTGGACTGATAAAAGCCCAGCCAGTCAAAGAAAGAATATTGTTAATTAAAAGGGTCCTCACTACCGGATGCATTTTTTCTCTGAAAAGTTCTTTGATTTTAACCATAATTTTATTGTTAATTAAGTCGTGAGGACAAATTTATTATCTCGATAAATAAAATGTACTTTTCTATTAGCTTTAATTTCTTCTTTTAAAATCGCTTGAGCTAATTGATCTTTGATAAAATGCCTAATAACAGCGTCTAATGGCCTGGCACCAAAAATAGGATTATAACCAAGTTGAGCTAATTTTTTAATTACCAAAGTATCAAAATCTACTTCAATTTTTTTATTCTTCATAATATCAATCAAGCCATTTAATTTCAATTTTACGATTTCTCTTAGATTCTCTTCTGTTAAGGGCCTAAAAACAACAATCTCGTCAAAACGATTAAGCAGCTCTGGCTTAAAATAGTTTGTTAATTTATTTTTTAATTCATCCGTTAATTGATTAAAAGGTATTCCTTTTTCTATCTGTTTTTTAATAAAATCCGATAAAGCATTGGAGGTGGCAATAATAATCGTATTGGTAAAATTAATAGTTTCTCCTAAATTATCTGTCAGTCTACCTTCATCGAATAATGGCAAAAAGAGATCTAAAACTTTCAAATGAGCTTTTTCAAATTCATCAAGAAGAATCAAAGAAAAGGGTTTAGTTTTAATAGCTTCGGTCAATACTCCGCTAGTCTCACCTTCAGGACTGCCAATAAAACGAAAAATACCTCTTTGATCCTGGTATTCAGACATATCAAAACGCACCATCGCTCTTTCGCTTCCAAAATAAACTCGAGCTAAAATTTTTGATAATTCAGTTTTACCAACACCAGTTGGTCCCACAAAAAGAAAAACACCAATAGGTTTATTGGGATTAGCCAAACCTGCTCGATATTGTCTTAAGCTAGAGGAAACTGTTTTAACTGCTTCTTCTTGATTAATCAAAGACTGATGAATGTCTTTTTCTAAGGATAGTAATCGTTCTTTTTCTTCTGGTTGAGAAACTTCCAAGGGAATATTAGTTTTAACACTCACCAAATCAACAATATCCTGCTCTTTGACTAAATTGTTTTTTTGTTGTCTTGCCCCTTCTATAGCTTCGGTTAATAATGATTCAGCTGAAGAAGGTAAAGGTGTCTTGGCTAAAAAGCGCTGGGCTAGGATGACTGCTCTTTTAATAGCTCGATAACTCACTTGAACTTTTGTTTCTCTTCTCCATTTTAAAGATTCAAAGGCCAAAATTTGAATAGCTTCTTCCGAAGAAATTTCCTCTACGCGGATAATCTCAAAGGCATCTTGGATATTCGAATCTTGCTCTAAATAACGATGAAAATCTTCTATAGTGCTAGTAGCAATAATGGGGGCTTGTTGAGTTTCAAGAAGGGGTTTTAAGGTTTCTAAAGCACTTAATCCCCCTTCTTGAGTTAAAAGCTTATAGTTATGAAGCTGAGGTAAATAAAGAATAATATCTCTATTAGCTGAAATTTCATTAATCACTTTTGTTAAACGACTACAGGCTTCAAATGGAGTTTGAGTATCTCTAAAGAGAGATGCGAAAGAGAGATTAATCAAATGATAGTCTCTTAATTGAAATGGAACATTACTTCTAACTAGATTATAAGCCAAATAAGAAATTATTGTTTCTTTGCCTATACCTGCTGGCCCGATTAAAAGAATGTTTCTTTTTCCCGGGCGAGAAAGTATTTTAATTAAAGCCTCATATTCTTTAAAATGACCTATCATCACCCCGATTTTCAACTTTTCCGCTAATTCAGTAAAATCAACGCTTAAACTATCAAGAATTGGAGTGGGTCTAGAAGTAAGAGTTTTATTAACGCGAATCTTCTTGAGCCGAAATGACGTCTGGTTAATTTCAGTTAATCCCTTGATAGGTTCAACATTTTTTTGTCGAGAAAGAATATTAATGGTAAAAGCAATCGTTAAATCATTTTTCTCAATGCCAAAAAGATTTAAAAGATTGATTAACTGATTATCATCTAAAGAGTAGAGACTAAGCATTAAACCATAGGTATTAATAGAACTCTGTTTTAATTGTTGGGCTTCAGATAAGGCGTTTTTCGTCAAAATCAAGAAAAAATCTTTTTCTAATGGTTTCTTGACAATTTGTTCCTGGAGAATTTTTTGCTGGAGTTCTTTAATCTGCTCTGAGGTAAAATCCAAATATCTTAAAGCATTAATGATTTCTTGCTTATTTAAAAGCGCATAGAGACAAGCTAAGGATAGAGGTAAATGTTTATTAAGACCGAACTGATAAGACTCGATTAAAGTTTCCTTAACTTGAGAAGAAAGAAATAAAGCTAAATTAATTTTTTTTCTTTTTAAATTGTTCTCTCTAACAGACAAATCTGAAAAATTTCTTTTGATAAAGATAAAAATAAAAAAAATCAATAGAAGAATACCAAGATAAAAATATTTTTTAATTTCCAAAAGAATAAATAGCATCGAAACCAATAAACCAAAAAATACGAAAGTCTGAAAAAGGACTCGATAAATAAATCTTTTCCATTCTGGCCAAGATAGATACGCATCTTGAAGAAAAAATGTTTGTTGATCCATTTTTCTATGTTTTTTAGAAAGAAAACATTTTAAATATTAAATAAATTGGTAAAAAAACCCAACAAATGTAGATCAACCAAAAAATAAAACTAAAAAAGAGAAGACAAAAGGACCCAGATATAATTTTAAAACTCCTGATAGGAATACTTAATAAATAAGAGGCAAAAGAATATTCTTGCCAAAGAGGAACAGTAAAATAACGAATATTAACAAAAAAAGCTAACCTCCTCTCTAACCCTGAGAATAATCTCCAATAGAGAGAATTAAAGAAATTAAAACCTCCTCTAAAATAAATATCGAGAAAATTAACGAAATAGAAAATAAGACGACGTAAAAAATACAAAAGAAGGCTATTACTCATTACCTTCCATTCTAACACAAAAAAGATTCCTAAAAAAGCTCTTCTTGAGCTGCTATATCTTCCAATTGTGTATCAGAGAATACTTTGACTTTTCCATATTCTCCATCATAACCTGGTTCTAAAATTACCTTACCCTCTCTTGTTCTAATAATACCATCGGCAATCTTTTCAGTGCTCGCTCTTTGTAAATCTTTAAAACTGGCATCTAAAAGAATATAAAGCTCATTTGGAAATTGACTAATCAATTTTTGATATTCTTCTTCCACTGCTTTGGTTTTTACTTGGCAACCAAAAGATTCAGCAATAATTTCCTTTAAGGGTACAAGACTTTTAAAAGGAATGGCATTGGTTGGAATTTCCTCTTTTGGCCTATCAGCCAATTCCTCAACTCTTGATAAAACTCCAATAGTTAAGGGTTTACCACAAATCGGACAAATATTATTAACTTTTTCCCTTTCTTCGGGAGACATTCGCACCTTACATAAACGATGACCATCATAATGATATTTTCCTTCTTCTGGAAAAAATTCAATCGTATAAAGAAACTCTGTTTTATCTTTTTTAATAATGGCTCCTCTTAAACTAGAGTAATTAAAATCAATATCAAAAACATTGGCTTCGCGACCAATATTATTTGGAGAATGAGCATCAGAATTAGAAACTAAAGCAAATTTATCCAAAGACGAAATCCGCCAATTCATCGACGGATCACTACTCAAACCAGTTTCTAGAGCTGAAAGATACTTAGTATTTTCTCCAAAAGCTTCTTCTAAAGAATCAAATCCTGACATCGAGCCAAAAACAGCAAACCAGGGAGTCCAGATATGAGCAGGGATGAACATAGCCAGTGGCTCTATTTTAAAAACAATTTTTAGAAGTTCTTCTGAGTCCATACCTAAGATAGGTCGACCATCAGACTTTAAATTTCCTTGCCAAGATAAAGCATTATTTATTTTTTCTGCTGACTCCAAGGAAGGAAGAATAATAATATTATGTACTCTCCTGGTTCTTCCTCCTCTCTGGTAAATGCTTGATATCTCTCCACTAATAATAAACCTGACAAGATTTTTTTCTTTCTCATTTTTCAATTTATAAAATCCTTCTTCAGCTGGTTCTAATTTTGAAGTTAATTCATTAAACCATTCAGGATGAGTAAAATCGCCAGTACCAATAATATTAATGCCTTTTCTTTGGGCTGAAAAAGCAATATGTTCTAAATCCATATCCCGAGAAGTAGCGCGAGAATATTTAGAGTGAAGATGAAAATCAGCAAT
>Ga0172366_10003495_pt1 | contig 12393 bp, 13 predicted proteins | sample LakKivSesite69cm_FD_114533 | JGI IMG/M metagenome (GOLD analysis project Ga0172366, IMG submission 114533) | Sediment microbial communities from Lake Kivu, Rwanda - Sediment site 69cm | ecosystem: Environmental > Aquatic > Freshwater > Lake > Sediment | place: Rwanda: Western Province, Lake... | reverse complement strand
GAGTTTGGTTTGAGAAGAGAGCATGGAACCGATGCGGGAATGAAGGTAGCTAGGAGCAGTTATATCGCGGGATGCAACGGCACTTCTAACGTTCTTGCTGGAATGAAATATGACATCCCCATCTTTGGAACCATGGCTCATTCTTTCATCATGTTGTTTGAAAGAGAAATAGATTCTTTCAGGGCTTTCGTCAAAACTTTCCCAGATAAATCAACGCTTTTAATCGACACTTTTGATGATATTAAGGGTGCTGAAAAAGCTGCTATAGTTGCCAAAGAACTTGAAGAAAAAGGGTTCAAGCTGGGAGGAGTGCGGTTAGATAGCGGAGATTTGGCACAGTTAAGCAAAAAGGTTAGAGAATTGTTGGATAAGAATGATTTGAAAAATGTTAAGATTTTCGCAAGCGGGGATCTGGATGAATACAAAGTGGAGGAATTGTTGAAGGAAGGCGCAAAGATTGACGCGTTTGGCGTTGGAACCAAAATGGGAACTTCAGCAGACAGACCCTACGTTGACATTATTTATAAGTTAAGCGAAAAAACGAATGAAAAAGGCAAGTTGTCGCCCGTTATGAAATTAAGCAAAGGCAAAACCACGCTTCCAGGCAGAAAACAAGTCTTCAGATTTAAGGATGAAAAGAGTAGTTTCGTAAAAGACGTGATCGCTTTAGAGGATGAAAAAATAGATGGAGAGCCTTTGCTGGTCAAGGTGATGGAGAAAGGTAGAATAGTTTATGATCTTCCATCGCTTGAGGAGATAAGAAAGAGAACCTTAGAAAGCCTTTCAAGGTTTCCAGAAAAATATAAGAAACTGAAAGGTGCACCTCACTATCCCGTGGAGTTGAGTCTTGAGTTAAAAAAACTGATGAAAGAATTGAAAGGAAAATTAGAGAAAACTGAAGTTTTGAGTCCTGCTTAGATTTTATCCTGCGGAAACTGATATTAGAAGGCTTATGAAGCCCACTTCCATTATAGCGGCAATGAAGAATATGCCGTAAATGTAAGCTAAATCTTTCATGGACATCGCTCTGCTTAATGTCTTCTTAATCGTCAAGTAAATTCCATATCCCTCAACTATCCCAATAGGCGTGCTTACCAGCAAAATTGGAGGCAAGGCTTCAACGTTTATTCCGCCGTAGAGAATAGTGCTTCCCCTCAGAATGCTTAGGAAAATGATCACGAGTGTAAAGACTAAAGCAAAGGTTCGCGGATGCTCAAGCACAATATCTGCATGCTTTTCCCTCTTGAAGAAATTCAAAACTACCAAATTAACGTAGAAAGTCATGCCAAGCAAAATGAGAGAGATCACAATAATATTATGTAGGAAAAGCACCCCGACAGCTAGAAGCTGATTTTGAACATTGCCTAGGTCTTTAAGAACGCTACTTGATATGTGAAAGAAAACGGTGTTTTCAAAGGAAGAAATTAATAAGAGAAGTAGAAAAGCAAGGCCTAGCAACGCTGTCTGTTTTTTTGCATCAACCAATTGCAAGGCTCCTAAAGCATCAGAATTATAAAGGGACTAAAGCGTTCGAAAATGAATAGAATTTCAAAGATTAAAGCTAGAAGAATAGTGACTACTAAGAAGATAATCATTGCCAGAATACCGACTGCAATGGCGTTGAGCCATCTAGTTTCATAAAGACGCTTGATTAGAAGCAACCAAGCAAAAACGCTGAGAAACAAAGCAAGTAGATTATATGGAATGAATAAGAAGAATACTGTAGACAAGACTGTTCCAAGAAGGGAAATTATGAAAGCATCTGAAAAAAGAGCACGCTTTACTCCCACAACGATTAATCCAGCAAGATATAGCACAACAGCTAAGACTAAAAGATTGACGAAGAACCACACTATGGCAAATATTAGACGAAGCTCTTGTGGAATAATTTCCCACCATGGACCTCTATTAATGCCGCTCAAAGCCGCATGCAACATAATCTGAAATAGATATGTCTGAATCATCCTAACCACTTGACATTTTGCCATTATCTCAACAATGCACAATAAAAACGTTACGAAGTATGCGACTAGATTCTTTCTCGTTTTATTTCGAAAAACACTGTTCCGCCATCAGTGTATGGTTTCCCAGGGTCTAAACATTGAACGTAGCCTTTTTCACCTTCTTCCTTTGCTAAGCCTAGCTGTTTGAAGCTTATTCCGTGGCTTAGTGGAACAATCATGGAGAGCATGCAGCCTAAGGCGTGAATGCAAATGTTGTCTGTTTCGCTAACAACTATTTTGGGCGACTCTACAACTATTTTTTCGCCGATTTTGAAGACTGGACAGTTTCCACGTATCTCCTTAACAGATATAACCAAACGATAATTTTCTTTACTACACATAACCTTCGCCTCACCTATTGCCTGTATACTTATTGACATGAATTATGAATTTTATGGAAATGCTAATATGGCAATATGTAACGAAAAGTGGGAGATGAAGTGTGGTGTTTAATGGTGTTCATTTCTTCTCTTTTCTATGCTTGGCACGTTTGACAGAGATGGCTGTTGCAACTGTTGCAACCATTATTGTTGAGGCTAAACCAATGTAAGGAGCCAACAAACTGAACTTATCAACAGAAACAACACCACCACCAACGCCACCAGGCCAGAGATGCAAGTAAACTATTATTGGGTCATCTACCTCAATTTTATAGGTTCCAGAACCATATACATTCCAGCCTTCTGTTGAAATCATCTGTAAATAGCCTGCTGCTGTGTTGTCTGTGTATACGGTCTTTACAAGGGTTCCTGAAGGGCTATATATCTCCCATGTGGTGAGAGATGGACCCGACATTGACTGAGCGACGTAGAACACATCGCCAAACTTTCCTGAAAGGCTAGATGGGCTAACAGTCCCTTCATATTTTTGAAAACCGCCAATGTTGGTGCCTTGCACAATCTGTGAAGTTAAGCTCAGTATAAGAACAACCGAGATAGATATCAAAGTTGTTGCCTTCTTCGTTTTCTGCCCTCCTTTTCACGAAGATATTTGTTTCATCGCGCTTTTTTTGAGCGCTCTTGAAGGGTGCAAACCTGTTTGAATATCCTGTTCATTGACTTCTCTGACGCTTTTTGCAGGAGCCAGTTATGTTGCAATGAGACTATGCCTCTCCCTTCACCTAAGAGTTAGCTTCATAAACTCTAAGTTTTGTGGAACTTTGTTTCAAGCTGCTTTGATATGCTTAGCAATGGATGATGGAACTGTGTTGCCTGCCGTAGGGAACATGAAAAATGAGTTCTCAACCCGCCTAAACAAGATAAAAGACTCGGAGATTGTCAGGGGGACGCAAGATATGTGAAAAGGCGGAAGAAGACCGTAGGCTAAAGACCACGGTTAGAAAATGCCAGTATAAAAATTCAATCATTTTTCTGGAAAGAAGGTTCAACCTATATATAAGGGGGGTCTAGTCTTTCCGAGAGCAATAGGAAGAAACTGGTGCAATTCAGTAGTTTTGAAACGATGAAATGGCAAAGACTTAAAAGTCATCGTGAAGGGGATATTTGCTAATTGACAAGGTGCCACGATAATGCAAAATCGCCCAGCCATAGTCGCCGTTGGAAGAACAAAATTCGGCGAACATTACGAGAAAGAACCAGAAAAACTAATCGAAGAAGCTTGGCTCAAGGCTTCAAAAGACGCAGACGTAGAACGCAAAAACTTAGAAGCCTGCTACCTTTCAGACTACTTTCTCCCAATCACAAACAAACTTGGACTTGAAGAAGGCTTCCTCTCAGAACTCACAGAACTCCACGTCCCAATGGAAGTAACACGATCATTCAGCTCAGCCCTATCAAACGCTTGCAACGCCATCCAAGCTGGAAAATACAACATAGTCCTAGTCGGCGGAATAGAAAAAATGACAGACCGCTGGGACAAAATCCGCGATGATTTAATGCTTTTAGAAGACCCATGGAGCTACTACGCAGGATGCACACCAGAGGCTAACCATGAGCTGATGCTTCGAGCCTACATCAAAAAGCATGGGATAAAAGGAGAAAACATTGAAAAACTAAACACCGCCTTGGCTCAAGTTTCCGTCAAAAATCATTTACACGCAATGAAAAATGAGCACGCACAGTATCAGAGAAAAATAACGGTTGAACAAGTTTTAAACGCAAGAAAAGAAGCCCATAAACCTTTAGGCATTTACGATTACGCGCCAATTTCTGATGGTGCAGCTACACTTATCCTCACCAGCGAGGATGTTGCCAAAAAGTTTACAGACAAAGCAGTCTACATTCTCGGCGCCTCTTCTGCAACAGATTATCTCACCTTTCCAGCAAGAAACAATATGACACACTTTCTGGTAGCCGAAATAGCGATGAAAAACGCTTTGAAAATGGCTGGAATAAATTTGTGGGATATGCAAATTGTCGAGCTTTATGATCAATCTACAGTTATGGAAATGATTTCCCTTGAAGACTTAGGATTTTGCGAGAGTGGCAAAGCATGGAGAAGCATATACGAAAGCTGCAAAGACTATAAGGGTTATTACGAAATTGATGGGAAAAAGCTTTTCGTGAACATGAACGGTGGATTAAAAGCTGATGGAAATCCGCTGGGCGCTACAGGCGGCGCTCAAGTTTTTGAAGTCTTTAGGCAGTTGAGGGATGAAGCTGGTGAGCGACAAGTTAAAAGTGACAAAGAATTAAGATATGGATGCATACTTGAACTGGAGGGTTTCGGAACTAAAGGTTATGTTTACATTTTCGGGAGAAACAAAAAATGAGCAGCGAACCAATCGAAAGAAGAGTCTCTTACCTCGGCGATAGACTAATGGGGAGACGCTGCAGAATTTGCGGGAAAGAATATTTTGAGGTAAAAGACTATTGCGGAAACTGCGGAAGAAAAAGCTTCGGAAAAATGGCTGACATAGACCTATTCTATGAAAAGGGCAAACTTGAAATATGCACACTTGTTAACGAACCAACAAACAAATTCACAAAATTTGGAAGCTACATCTATGGTATAGTTTCCTTCCACGACAGCAAAATACACGTTCCAGGAAGATTAACCGACCGCTTAACAAAATGCGACGAAGAAATCGACTTCTCGGCTTTTGAAGGAAAAGAAGTTGTTCCAAGGTTTAGAAGACGTTACTCAGTGGATAGAGGCGACGTCATTCCAACAATTTCTTTGGCTTTCACCCTCGCCGAAGAGTATTATCCACACCAGAAATACGCCATTATCAAACCAAGTAAAGAGTATGATACGCCTGGAATAGTGGGATATGGAGTTTACATTTCAAGGTTTAGAATAAAGGAAGGAAACATTGAACGTTCAGTTCCATTCATTGACGAGGACGCAATAACCGCCGCTGTTGAGGCTGGAAAGCTAGCGTTGATACATTCTGGAGTCGACGGCTCACTTGTTGGCAAGGTATATGTAGGGTCAGAATCAAATCCTTACGCTGTTAAGCCCATAGCTTCAAAAGTTGCTCAAGTTCTAAAACTTGGCGAATCAGATGAAGACGTTCAAGGAGTTGACGCTATAGACACGGAATTCGCGTGCAAAGCAGCAACAAGCATGTTTAAAGATGCAGCCTCACTGGTTAGTTACCCAAAATCAAACATTCAATACGCCATGATAATAGGAGCAGACAATTCTCAAGCAGCTCCAAGGGACTGCCCAGGCGGAGAGCTAGACCTATTTGTTGGATTCGGTGGATGCGCCTACATTTTCGGAAAGCACGATGTGATAGCTGAAATTGAAGGATGGTACTCGTGCACATCTGACACTCCTGACTTTTGGCGAAGAGACGGCGAACCGTACCCAATGCATGGCGGAAGATTCACTGGAGATCCAGCATACTTTAAACACGTCAGAAAGTCGGCTGGGAAACTGATGGAACGACTTAATCTGCAAGTAGGCGACATAAACTATTTCGTTGCCCATCAGCCGAACGTTCAGTTTCCAGTTAAAATTGCAAAGGAACTTGGGTTCAAAGAAGAGCAGTATCTGCCTTCGCTTCAAGTAGCCAAATTTGGAAACACCTATTCAGGGTCTTCTCCGGTAGGTTTGGCGGCTGTTTTAGACGTTGCCAAGCCAGATGAACGTATTTTAGTTGTTAGTTATGGTTCGGGAGCAGGAAGTGACGCTTACTCGCTTGTAACAACAAGCCAAATATTAAATAAGCGAGAACGACAAAAACTGACAGTTAAGTATCAATCTGAGAATCCCTTCTTGGAATATGTAGATTATACGACATACAGGCGATTAAAACTTGGAATGTAACAAATCATCAACAAACCAGTAACAAAAACCCGATGGAGGAACATGGACAATTGTCTGTGTATGAAACGCTGAAAAACGTGTTCAAAGTCCTATATGCACCACGTAAGGCATTTAGTGAAATAGCTCAAAACCCAAAATATATTGGACCCATTTTAGTGATGATTCTTTTCACATTGGCAAATTCTGGATATGTTTATACAATTGTATCTAAGACTTACATTGAACAGACTGTGCCGACTGCTGATCAACTGGACAAATGGACTGAGAGCTCGAGTTTGTGGACAGTAGCGCCGAACGGTACAAAAAAAGAGGATTTTACTGATTACATAAATGGAACCTATTATGGAAATAGAAGCATAGAATTCTCAATCGTTAACAATACGCATATCTGGATGCAGCTAAATGACACGGGATCCATAAACTGTTCAGGTCCTGATGGCTACAATAAGTTGTATTTAAGAATAAAATGGACTAGCCCTGAAGAGAAACCTGAAAATGCGACCATTTATCTGTTTTCAGTAACCTCCTCAGATCATTTTCGTTATAATTTAACAGGCGAGTTTTCCAATGCAACTAGCAATGTTTGGAATAACTTGACAATTCCGCTTGCGAATGAAAACTGGTTGAATAACAGTGCCGACACAAATTGGGGAAATATTACAGGTTTAAAATTGGAGTTCGCATGGCCTAATAATTCGAACATAACTATACTAGTTGACGGCCTGTTTTTTGGAGGCTTCTTCAAGTCCCAAGCAGAAAATGCCGCGATCTACATGGTTAATTATTCAATAGTTTACATTATGGAGTTTGCTGTCAGATGGGTCTTGCTCGGTGGGCTACTCTACGTACTGGTTAAGGTTCTTGGAGCTAAAACTGTTTGGAAGCCTCTGCTGATTTTGGCTGGATTTGCCTTAATAACCATGTTTATTCAGACCATAATAACCGTTGCTGTATCTGCAACTTTACCATCGCTTTATTATCCGCTGGGATTCTTAGGCGGTGTCAAAGGAGAAGGCTCAAATGCCTATAACAAAATATTGGAGGATACTTCACTTGTTTCTCAAATTACTGAATACGTTCGAATAGTGATGGTTTTCTGGACCATTGCTTTGTGTGCAATTGTCATTCGCCAGTTGACCGAGTTTTCATGGAGCAAAAGCGCTTTGATTGCTATGGCAGCTTATTTTGCTACAATAATAGCACAAAGCTTCCTATTTGGATTTTAGATTTGAACTAAAGCAAGATTCGTAAGAAAAACAAATATGCTTCGCAAAACTTATATCGCTGAAGAACTTTTTTGCATTCAACTGGCCTTCACCAAAAGCTATGGTGTCAAAGACGTGGCACATGAGTTTCTTGTTGAAAGGCTGGTTCCGCGATAAGGACGAAAACTGAATATGCCAAGAAGGCTACCAGAAAAAGCTAAAAATGCACCAAAAAAACCAAGAAGGTTTGGAAGCCAAAGAAGGTTCCGCCCAAGCAGACCATTCTTCCCAGCAGCACCAGTGAAAGAAAACCAAGAACTGGAAGTTGTTATTGATGACATTGGAAGCAGAGGCGATGGAATATCTAAAATACAGGGCTTCCTGATTTTTGTTCCCCGTAGCAAAATAGGTGAACGTGTTAGAGTCAGAATAGTCTCAGTAAGCGAAAAGTTCGCTATTGCGGAGAAAATAGGTTAAACGAGTGGACGAAATTGAAAATAAAAGATTTGCGAAATGGAATGAAAAACGTTAGTGCAGAAGCAAAGGTCGTAGAAAAGTCCGAAACACGCGAAGTCTTGTCTAGATTTAAGGACGAAACATACAAAGTGGCAACAGCAGTCATTGCTGATGAAACAGGCAAAATAAAACTAACCCTGTGGAATGACCAGATCAACCAAGTAAACATCAACGACACAATTAAAGTGGAAAAAGGTTACGTGACAAGCTTCAAAGGAGAAATCCAGCTGAACGTGGGAAGATACGGAATACTAACAGTTGAATAAACCGCAAAAATAACAGTTTATGAGCAAAATGAGAGGTGAAACGAATGGAAGAAGGAAGGAGAAGCTTCGGCCAAAGAAGAGGATTCAGAGGAAGAGGAGGAGGCAGATTTCCTCCAAAGCCCGTTGAAATTGGAAAAGAATACGAAGTTGACATTCAAGAAACAAGCCGCAGAGGAGAAGGCATAGCCCGAATACAAGGCCTAGTGACTTTTATACCGAACACGAAGCCAGGCGACCATGTCAAAATAAAAATAACGAGGATAAGCAGAAGGTTTGCAGAAGCCGAAGTTGTTGAGAAGGGAGAAGCTGAAGCAGAAACAGAAGAAGAGGAAGAAGAATAGCCCGAGAAACAAAAGGCAAAACGCCCAATTTCTGAATGCTCTTATTTCTTTTTGAAGAAGAGCCAATTCTTTTGATCTTTAAACCTCACTAACACATAGACACCTTTGAGCCTGTTGCCATTAATTTCCACAATTAGTTTGTCTTCTTTTCTATCTATCAACTTGTAAGTGCCTCTATCCCAGATTTCCACAGTGCCAGCACCATACTCGCCTTCAGGAATTGTACCTTCAAAATTTGCATATTCAATTGGGTGGTCTTCCACTTGCACAGCGAGCCTTCGAACACCTATGGCTAATGGCGGCTCTTTAGGAATTGCCCAACTTTTTAATACCCCATCCATCTCCAAGCGCAAGTCATAATGCAGATGAGTAGCAGCATGTTTCTGAATTACATAGATATTCCCTTCACCCATTCCTAACTCACCTTTTGGCTCAGCTGTTTCTTCAAAGTCTCTCTTACTCCAATATTCGTTAAGGCTCAATTTTCAGATTCTATCCTAAACATCTATTAGTAAACCTTTAATTTAAATCTCTATAAAAACGTTCTAATGAAAGGTGAGTCGATTGAGTAGAACCGTGATGGAATTATGTTTCAACATTAGGGGAAAAACAGCAATTGTAACAGGAGCTTCTAGTGGTTTAGGTGTTACATTTGCTGAAACATTAGCTGAACAGGGTGTAAACCTAATAATTGGTGCAAGAAGATATGAAAAACTTGCCAAAATAGCCGAAGACATATCCAGAAAATATGGCATCAAAGTGGTTCCTGTTCAAACAGATGTAAGTCAAGAGGAACAGGTAATCAACATGATGAAAACAGCTATAGAAAAATTCGGATCCATAGAAATTCTAGTTAACAACGCGGGAACTGCAAGCTTAAGTCCATCCGTTGATATGAGCCTTGAAGAATGGAAAAAAGTGATAGACGTTAACTTAACAGGTGTCTTTTTGTGTGCAAGAACCGCGGCACGTGAAATGGTTAAGAAAAAATATGGAAAAATAGTGAACATTGCCTCCATCTACGGAGCTGTAGGCGACATATTTCCCACAGCACCCTACTACGCTTCGAAAGGAGCAGTCATAAACCTAACAAGAGCCCTAGCCATCGAATGGGCACCTTACAAAATAAACGTGAACGCCATTGCACCTGGATTTTTCCCAAGCGAAATGACAGAAACCGTTTTTCGAGACGAAAAGACATTGAAATACGTCCTTTCAAGAACACCTTTAGGAAGAACAGGAGAACCATTAGACCTAAAGGCAGCACTAACATACTTGACTTCTCCAGCATCAAACTACGTAACTGGACAGACAATTTTCGTTGACGGCGGATGGACAGCAGTATGATTTTGCTTTTATGATGTCTTTAACTCTTCGAAAAATTCGCTGAAGTCAGCCACAGATGCGCCAGTCTCGTCGCTAATCTTTTGTTTTGCAGGCGGGTTGCTAAGGTAGAAGGGAATTCTTTTGGAGATGCGTTCTTGGAAGGTTGATGTAAGCTCGTTTTTGTAGAAGATACCGATGGGAATCCTGTCGCCCCATTCTTGAGCCTTTTCAATTGCAATTAGCTTTTTTGAAATGTCTTCAGCAGAATCATGCACGAGAGGATCGTAGCCGATTTCGTCTAACTTGTAAAGCCTAGGTTGTGGTTTTCCTGTGCTCGGGTCTTTTCTATCCTCGCCTGCGTACCATTCTTTAGTGTTTATGTCATTGTAGGTTGGGCATGGTTGCAATATGTCTACCAAGGCTAAACCCTTGTGTTGGATTGCCTGTTTTATTATTTCTTTCAGATGTTTCGTATCGTAAGCGTATGCCCTTGCAACAAAGGTATAACCAGATATGAGAGCTAGTGCAATTGGGTTAACTGCCTCATTGATGTTTGGTTTGGGAAGAGATTTCGTTTTTAAGCCCAATTTCAGTGTAGGTGAGGCTTGTCCTTTTGTCAGTCCATAAACAGCATTGTCATGAATCAAATATGTCATATCTACATTTCTTCTTCCAGCGTTTACAAAATGTCCAGCGCCTATGCCTAAGCCGTCTCCGTCTCCTCCCACGGCTATTACTTCCAATTCTGGGTTAGCTATTTTAATTCCTTGGGCGAAGGGTAAAGGTCTGCCATGAAGAGTGTGCACTCCATAGGTTTTAACAAAATGGGGCGGTTTGCCTGAACAGCCTATCCCAGAAACTAGCACGACACGGTGGGGTTCAAGTCCAAGCTCAGCAAGTGCCATCTGTAAGGCTGCAAGTATGCCAAAGTTTCCGCATCCGGGACACCAGTCTACGAAGATGTCTGTTTTGAAGTCTGACATTTTAAGAGCCATATGTTAACACCTGCCTTTTAGGGGCTTTATCAAGTAGAACAAGCTTTAGGGCATCGTACACTTCGGTGGTTGTCATTGGTCGCCCATTCCACTTCAGAATATAGAAGCCCATCGGAATGCCTGTGTTCTCTCTTATTATTCCTCCAAGCTGTCCTGAATAGTTCATTTCCACGTCGATTATTTTCTCAGCATTCTTAAAGACGTTAGCTAGGTACTCTTTTGGAAGCGGATGCACCATGCGAACTTGTATAAACCCTAAACTGAAACCCTCATCGACTAATCTATTTAGAGCCTCAAGAATAGCGCCTTTCGGAGAACCCCAACTTACAATCAAGTTTTCAGCGTTTTTATCTCCGAAAAAGTTGATTTTCTCTTCAATAGGCACATCCTTTTCAATTACTTCAAGCTTTTTCATCCTCTTTTCCACCATCATCGTTCTATTGAAAGATTCCTCGCTTATGTGACCGAACTCATTATGCTCATCGCCAGTATACCAGTGGATGCCGTTTTTTGTGCCAAGCAAAACCCTTGGAGAAATACCGCTTTCTGTAAACCTGAATCGTTTGTACTCGTCTTGAAGCTGGTTTTCGTCAAGAATGTCGCCACGCTGAATCTTAAACTGACTAGAGTCAAAGAAAGCGTAGGTTTGAGAACTGTTGCCAAGTGCCTTATCTATTAGATGGATTACTGGCAGTTGATATTTTTCGGCATAGTTGAATGCAGATGCAGCATCGTAAAAACACTCGCGAATGTCGCCAGATGCAAGCACAACACGCGCAAATTCGCCATGACCAGCATGAATGGCAAATCTCAAATCATCTTGCCCGTGCCGCGTTGGCAAACCTGTTGATGGAGCGCCTCTCTGGTAATATGTAATTACCGTAGGCACTTCGTTATTTCCAGCCCAAGCCAAGCCTTCAACCATGAGAGAAAAGCCAGGTCCAGATGTTGAAGTTGCCGCTCTAGCGCCAGTTAAAACTGCGCCAGAAGCCATGTTTACGGCGGCGATTTCATCTTCTGTCTGAATAACAATTATGGAACCTTTTCCCTCATCAGTTTTTATCTTTATAATTTCATGCGCTTCCAGATATTCGCTTTCATCTGCGGCAGGGGTTATGGGATAATAAGTTTGAACTCGGCATCCGCCTAAGACTTTGCCTAGTGCAGCCGCCTGGTTTCCAGAGAGAAAAATTCTTTTCTCACTAATGTCGATTCTTTGCAGTTTATGTCCAAAGCTGTTTTGGAAGTTTTCTTTAGCGTAGTTGTAAGCCATTTTAAAAGCCAAAATGTTCATGTCAACAATTTTGGGTTTTTCTGCGAAAAATGTTCTGATAGCCTTTTCAACTAGGCTTTCGTCATAGTCGAGCAAGCCGAAAGAAATGCCTATCGTTAAGACGTTTATCATTCGAGTAACTCTACTCAGTTGCTCTATTCCTGACTTGTCTGCGATTTGTTTTAGTAGGTTCATGTATGGAATTTGAAAAACGTGGACACCAGCTTTTTCG
>Ga0172366_10003494_pt1 | contig 12395 bp, 14 predicted proteins | sample LakKivSesite69cm_FD_114533 | JGI IMG/M metagenome (GOLD analysis project Ga0172366, IMG submission 114533) | Sediment microbial communities from Lake Kivu, Rwanda - Sediment site 69cm | ecosystem: Environmental > Aquatic > Freshwater > Lake > Sediment | place: Rwanda: Western Province, Lake... | reverse complement strand
TATGGTGGGCGGTACTGGACTTGAACCAGTGACCTCTTGCGTGTGAAGCAAGCGCTCTAACCACTGAGCTAACCGCCCAAAATCGTAGCTATTTTACCCCCAAAAGGGAGCTTTGTAAACATAGACCTCTTGCTTCGTCAAATTTTTGCGCCGACATAGGAAGTCTACTCCATGGTTACCAGCTTTGCGCAGCCACCGAGGGCAAAAGCCCCAATGCCATCGCTATTGTCACCAACAGCATGAGTTACTTTCAAGAGTTCCTCAGTTCCGAGGGAATAAGCACAGATGTAACCCAAATCAGCCAGCATGAAATCCGGGAGTTCACTCTCTATCTGCAGCAGAAAAGGTGTTTCTCCAATCACCGATTCAACCATACCCAGGACAGAGGACTCTCAGGACACACCATAAATTGTTACCTACGCAGCCTGAGAATATTCTTCTCCTGGCTCGTCTGTGAGGGGATTGTAGACGCTAACCCGTTTGACCGGGTAAAGATCCCACGACCACCCCGAAAGGTGATCCCCACCTTCACCAACTCCCAAATCCAGCAGCTACTTAATGTTATAGATACCAGCACTGCCGAAGGATATAGGGATTACAGCATCATCCTGACGCTGCTTGATACCGGCATGCGGGTGTCCGAGCTCTGCACCTTGAAGCTAGACAATGTGTGGCTGGAAGATGGCATGCTTAAGGTTCTGGGTAAGGGGAATAAAGAGCGTCTCATCCCAATAGGTAAGCAAGTTCAGCGAGCGCTCTGGCGATATATTAACCGCTGCCGCCCTGAGCCAGCCAATGTCAACCGCGATCTCCTTTTCCTAACCAAGGATGGCAGACCTTTGACTAAGGACAGGGTCGAGAAGGTGATGGTTCGTTATGCTAATAAAGTTGGATTAGCAGGCGTGAGATGTTCACCTCACACCCTGCGGCACACTGCGGCGGTGAGATTTCTGAGAAATGGCGGGGATGTATTCAGCCTGCAGCGGATGCTAGGCCATACCAGTCTCGAGATGACCCGAAGATACTGTGAACTTGCCGACATTGACGTCAAAAGAGCGCACATCACTGCAAGCCCGGTCGATAACCTCGATTTTACCTTAATAGGATTCGGTTCCTGCTTTCGACCCTCGAGAACTTGACGGATAAACCTCGTGATGGTAGAATTTGTAGTGGCTACTACAAAAAGTGTAACGTCATGAGGACATTACTTGTCTGCCTTGACTGTGGGAATGCTTTTTTTGAGCGAAATCCCGAGGCTACCCATCGTTGTGGTACCTGCGGCAGTTCAGCTGTGGTGAAACACGATGAACTTCGGTCTGGAGCACTCGCTTTAAAGCCGGCAGCCTACCTCTGGCTCCTTCACGACGAGCATAGTATACCACCTCCACCTCCACCTTGGGAAGTCATTAGCTTCCCGACAAATGCCGCAGCTCTCTTTGCTGTCATGGGCAAAGCAAGAACCCCAGAGAGGAGACAGCGAGCCGCTGAATTGATGCTTATTGAAGTGGGATTTCCTGAAGAAAAGGCACACGATTTGGCACAGAGGATGTACCCATGAGGACCAGCGGGCCGCTAAGGTTAGAACCAAAGATGTTGTCCGACTTTCGTTGTCCTCGATGTCATGCCCTTCTCTTTAGGGTAAGTGAGGGAAAAGGGATGATTGAGGTGAAGTGCCGGAAGTGCGGATACGTGGCCCGGATGCATCTTAAGGAAACACGACAGAATTGAATGGCTAAGAGGTGAGCCCCGCGAGGGCCGTATCGGGAGAGCCCAAAGAGGCCTGGAAACTTCCAGACCTCTTTTATTTATCGGTGATGAGGAGCAATCATGCTGGATCGGGAGATTAATGACTTCTTGCGAGAGGCTCTGAAACGAGGAACCCACCTTAAAGATTTGCTTGAGGGTTACAGGCTATGTGGCCACAGTGAAGGGAAAAGCCCAGCAACAATCGCTATCGTGGAGGCTTCAGTACATTACCTCCAAGAATTCCTCTCCACAAATGGGCTCCCTACTGAGATTGGGGGAATTGGAGTGCGAGAACTGCGCTCCTTCATAATCTACCTGCAGGGACGACAGCGGTTCGCACAGCACCGATTCACCAAGCCACAGGAGGGTCATCTATCTGGGCATACCGTGAATGGCTATCTTCGCGCCCTGAGGGCTTTCTGGTCTTGGGCGCAAAGGGAGGAATTTGTCGACGAGAACCCTTTCTCAGAAATAAAGATACCTAAAGCGCCGAAGAAGGTTATGCCCACCTTCACGCAGGAGGAATTGCGGCGTCTTATGGCAGCCATAGATACGAGAACCGCGTTGGGCCATCGTGATTACACAATGATCATCACATTTTTGGATACGGGGATGCGTTGCAGTGAGCTCACCGGCCTCAACGTCGATGACGTTAATCGAGAAGCTAGGCTGCTGAAGGTGCGAGGCAAGGGAGCGAAAGAGCGGATGGTGCCGTTTGGGAAAAAAGTGCAGCATGCACTGTGGAAATATTTGACCTTCTATCGGCCGGAGCCACTGATGTCACGCTATGAAAATGTGTTCCTCACCAAGGATGGCAAACCTCTAACAAAGGAGCGGGTGGAGGGCATTGTAGAGTATTACGGCAGAAAAGCCAGCATTACTGGTGTGCGCATCAGCCCTCATACGTTCCGTCACACCTTTGCAGTAATGTTCCTGCGCAATGGCGGAGATGTATTCAGTTTGCAGAGGATAATGGGGCACTCAACGCTGGATGTCCTGCGAATCTATGTGAACATGGCACAAGCCGATATTCAGGAGGCTCACCGTCTCCATTCGCCAATAGACAATATGGATTTCAAACTGATTATGGGAAGGCAAAAGAGAGTAAAGATAGAATTTGGAAAAAGACTAAGGTAAACGTTGTGGGAGGTGACATGTTCAAAAGTGCGTTCAGGCAGCCACTGGGTAATGGCATAGCACGGTATAGCATTGCAGCGAGTTAAGACACCCTCAACGGGGCAGTACATATCTGCTGCCGAAAGGAGTTACAACGATGGGCAAAGAGATACCAACAAGTAAAAGGCTCGAGGTAGTCAAGCTCTACTTCGAGGGATTTCCCTACGATGACATTACCAGAAAGGCGGGGGTCGCCAAGGGGTCTGTAGCAGCGATAGTGGAGGAACTCAGAGAAGGCAGATTTCCTCAGTTTGAACATCTGACTGAACTTTTGAACGAGCTGAGAGATATGTTAGTGGCACTAAGGAAATCCAAAATGTCCGCCACAGAAGCGGTGTACCTCTTCCCCATCGTTAAGAGGCTTATCCCGCTTGGGGTGGAGCCGTCCCAGCTTGAGTCTTGGATAGGAATGTGTCGCTCTGTCCCCGAGGAAGGATTCCCCCGCAGCCAGATCATCCAGGCAGCTACGAGACTAGCGAAGACGGAGCGCGAGGGGAAGAGTTACGAGGAAGTAATCGCTTCACTGAACAGCTCTCTCGCCGAAGCGAAGAGATTGGAGGGAAAGATAAGTTCACTGAGGGTGGAGCAGTCTCAACTTGAGCAGAAGGTAAAATCGCTAAGTGAAACCCACAGCAAAACGCAGCAGGAAGTCAAACGGTTAATAGAGGGGCGAAAAGAAGCAGAAAGGAGACGTCAGGAATTACTGAGTCGTTGCCACAAGTTGGAGCAGGATATTGAACAAAGGAAAGCAGCACTCGTCCCCCTTGAGAAAAAGGAAGGGGAACTGAATAAGAGGCTGCCCCAGCTTGAAAGAAAGGTAGAGACCTTACAAAAAGAGTTGGCTGATCAAGCCGAGGCGTTAAGGAATCTTGAGAACGCCGGTTTCCCCAAAGATGACCTGATGAAGCTTAATGTTATTTTAAATGAGATTGCCGAGAGGCATGGGAAGGATAATGTTGCCGCTAGATTTTTCGCATACCTTGATGACTACAACTCTCTGCTGGAAATGGAACACACCAAAGACAGTCTGACCTTAGAGGTAGAGAACCTTGCCAAGCAGAGGGATTCACTAGCTAAGCTGGGTAAGAAATGGGGGCTGGCTCGCGATGAGATCACCCAGGGAATGGCGGTGCTGAAGGATCTGAGGCGCAGAGGCGCCCCACCCGCTGTTATCGTCTCCTATCAGAGAGCACTTACTAAAGCAGGAGTTGATCCCCAGTCCCTACAGAAGTTGGTTAAGGAATTTGGTGGTTTTGAGCGGGTTTTAAGTGCAAAGCAGAGCCAACTCAAAGTGCTGACAGAGACGCTGCAGACAAAGGCGGCAATCCTAGAGGAACTTAAGGGCGAGGAAAACAAGATAAAAGAATCTGTCACCATTCTCAAAGATGTAGGAGTAAACCACATCAAGAGCATAGTTCACTCGGCGACCTCGGAAGTAAAAAAGCTATGCCGAGAACTCCAGGAGGACATCACCAGGTGGGGAGAAGTGCGGGCGGAGATGGGCAAGTGCCAGGAGGAGCTGAAGCTCGTCCGGTATTTTGCCAGGCTACCCCTGAGCGGTGAGGCGCTCTCCAGCTTGGTCGATGATATAAGTGCCCCCGTTGTCATGCAATATCTCACCATCGCCCTCAACTGGTGCCAAAAGAAGCTAAACCCAAAGCTGAAGCCGCCTGAGGTAATCCTGAAAAAACATTATAGCATTCGTGAGTACACCGAGGTTGAGCTAGTCGACATCATCACTTGGGCTTTACTGGCGTTTACGGAGGGACTGGACAGTGATCAAGGACGAGCTTGAGAGGCTAGAAAGATACACCAAAGAACTTGAGGCGCTAAAGAACTACTCCCAGGTCAAGAGTGAGAAGGACTCCCTAGCTGAAGAAACTGCTGGGCTGAAGGACAAAGTGGTGCAGCTCCAGGCGCAACTGAAAAATGAGATCTCCGTAAGGAAGGAACTCTCCTTACAGCTCAGCAATAGCGAAGCCGAGGTTAAGGAATTATCTATGATGCTGGATGAAGCCCGAAAAGAGCTTTCCTCGCTGAAGGATTTCAAGGCAAAACTGCCTGAGGGCGCTGTCCTCGGTCTAGATGAAGTGAAGACACAGTTTCTTAAGGCAGAAGAGGAGGAGATTGAAAGGAGAGCTAAGGCACGTCTAGGAGAACTCGAGAAAGGCCTGAGATCACAGATGCCGGCTCTGGTTCATAAGAAGCTGATAGAGGTGCTTAGAAGTCCCACCTGGCCTCCTGAGATAGAGAAGGTGATTGTTTCTAGGGCAAGGCAGATAGCAGACGAAATCCTGCGGGATAGCGAGAGTTGGCCTGACTGGTTCAGGGAGGACTACCTCAATAAGGTAAAGGAGTTGGTGAGCAAAGAGCTGGATTCTGAGTTTGAGAACAGGGTGCAGGCGGAGGCTGAGAAAAGGCTCGACACGATGAAAGCGGATGAGTGGAAGGAATATATTGCTCGCAAAGCGACAGAGCTTGCCGTTGATTTAAAGGGCTTGGTGAGGGAACTTCAGGGCACCTGGTGGTTCAGCTGCGACAGGTGTAACCGCCGTCTCGCCCTTGAAATCGGCCTACCAGAGATAGGAGTGCTGCTCGGAGGCGGAGTGATAGATGTAGTGTGTAGCGCCTGTTCTGACCCCGCCCCGTTCCCCTTTATCCTGAGCAGCATTCCGCACAAGGTTAGTAGCCTCACCCTGGGAGAGCTGATCCGGGCCTACATGGGGGAGGCCCCTTCCACAGGATAAAGTTGGCTGAACGCTGGTAGTGCAAGCTCCTTATCTTGCATATCAGGGTTACAGAGAAGGGTAGCGCCATCATACGGTATGAGTGAGTAAGCGATGAAGACATATCTTGAGCCGGAAGAAGTAAAGCTATTGGAGGAGCAAGCAACTAATCTAAGGGATAGGTTGCTTGTCAGGCTGTTATTTCATCTGGGTTGCCGTGTCTCTGAAGCCCTGGCTATTACGGTTGAGGATATTGACTTTACCAGAGGCGCCGTCACTATCGAGCATTTGAAGAGCCGACTGAAGCTCTCCTGTCCTAAGTGTGGAGCGAGACTGGGTAAGAGCCATAAGTTCTGCCCAACCTGCGGACGTAGCGTCGAAAAGGCAGTAGCCGAAGAAAAAGAGCACCGGCGGGTGAGAACCCTACCTATCGATGAGTCCACACTTGAAATGCTCCAGGAATACATTCAGCGCGGCGGTCCGGTTTTTCGAGATGGAAAGAGACTCATTTTTGGGATTAACCGGCACCGAGCTTGGCAAATAATAAGGGAATGTGGCGAGAAGGCGGGTTTGCCCAAGCTGGTGAATCCCGAGACGGGGAGAGAACATAACATTTCACCTCATAAATTGAGGGATAGTTTTGCAATTCTAGCGGTCAAAACAGATGATTCCGGGGATGGGCTTAGACTTCTCCAAGAGCATTTAGGACATGCTAGCTTCAATACTACAGCCAAATATCGCAAAGTAGCTGGCGAAGAGCACCGGCAGTGGTATCAGCGCATCTGGGAGGAAGGCAAGCGATGACCTTACCTCTCAAGCCAGAGCGTGGCGGCTTTCTCAGACCTTTCGGCTGTGGCGCGTTTATCAGGGACTTCCTTCTGGGCAGGAGTCCCTACGGCTCTCCATCTATTGTTCCAGGGGTCGGAGCACCGCAATCAGACATCTGTCATCACTATAAACAGGCACTAAGACAGGCTACGGCTGAAGAGAGAGCGGTAAGGGAAGAGGAGAGGAGCGCCAGGAAAGAAAAACGCCCCATCAACCCTGAGAATATCGAGATCCTGATTAAGAGATACCTGGAGAAGATACCTTATAAATCGAGAGGCTGCCGCTACCATTCATTCGTCAACTACTTCTCAACGCTCCAGAAGCTGGGGTGGGTGGAGCCATCAGGCAAGGTAGAAGCCTCTGCTTTCCAGGAAAACTACCCTAAAGGTAAGCCGCGCATCTACTTCCGTCTAACCGAAAAGGGGAAATCTATACCAGATGAGCTATGGGCTGACCCCAGAAGAGCGCTCTACGGTCGTTAGCACCAGTCCTCCCGCCAGGGTCTAAAAGCCACCGTCAAGCGCCAGGACGCGATTTTAAGCCTCTTTATGCTGAGGCAAGAGATTTGCTTCAGCCTTTTTGGCGGTTAAACAATTGGCGTGTCCGAATAACATAAAGTGCAATGCCCTGCCCCTTTTAGAGGCGCTGTAGTGCCCGTAGAGCCTTTATCCCCTTCAGGAGCCATATCAGAAATTGTTCAGCCTTTTGTAAATGCAGGTTCATCCTTTAATTAAACTTTAGTTCCAATTGTGCAATAGTGAAGCTGGAAAACAGGGCACCTTAACAATTGAATATCGGTCAAAGCCTAACCTAACGCTTGCCCTAATCACAAAAGAAAGGGGGAAGCGTGCTAATAGGACATTGTAGTCATTGCGGTAAAATCTGGACGCTAGAAACAAGGCAGGGCGTTTGCCAGTGGTGCGGACAATTGGCAGTATGCCAAAGCTCCACGACAAAGCCCCGCCATATCAAGTCTAGCCCAAAGCGTAAGCAAAGGCAAGCCGAACCGAGCTATAACGGCTATGACCAGCTAGACGGCGAATGGGCACTATACTATAAGGTAACGAGCTACTTTACCCGACATATCAGGGTTGACGATAGACAGGACTTTTTACACGACACAATGCTGGAAATGGCAAAGGTTAAGGCAAAGTATGAGATAAAGGGTAAGCCCTTGACTGAAGCGGGACTTATGCGGGTAGCAAGTTATCAGGTTACCGAATACTGGGAGAGGCTACGCCGACTTACCACTTGGTTGGACTGCGGTAACTGTAGCAAGGCGCAAAGACGCAAGTGCCGAGACCAAGACCTATACTCCGAGTGCCCAAAGTTTCATCAGCTAGTTAGCCTTAATACAGAGATAGACGGAGACGGACACAAAGCCGAGCTGATAGAGTTTCTAGCCGATGATAAGGCGATTGACATAGTGGCTAGGCTAGACGCTAGGCGTTTTCTACAAGGCTTGCCAAGACGGTTAGTCCAGATTGCCTACAAGGTTTATAGCGGTTATCCGCTTGACAATGCCGACAAGCTCTATCTTGGCAAATGGCGAAAGAAAAACGACCAAAAAAGGCTTATTGACTAGACACTTTTTTAGCCCGTTTAGGGGGTGATAGTAGTGGCAACTCCGATTATGCCAGCGGGTTGCGGGTAATCGGCAGTTGACTACTAGGCTAGGTTAGAAACTTGCCCAGTCTAACCGATGCCAAAAGGGGGGTTAGTGGAACAACTTAATATCGTGGGCAAGCGTTCAGGCGATGGCTTTGTCGCTCATAAGGCGATGCTGGTAAGCGCCTTGTCCAGAGCGTTAGCCGAAAGGGTGATGCTTATGGACTTTACTCTTGGGCGCAAAGGCTTACTCGGTTACTTTAAGGCTTTGGGCGGTAGTAATATCGTCAAGGTTACCCCCTCCGCTAGTGCTAGCGGGTCGCAGGCTAACGGACATAAGAGGCTTAAGGTAACCTGTGGAGCTAATACCAGCTACCTAGAGGACTTGGCTTGGATTAAGACGGAAGGCAAGCGCATAACGCCTCTTACCCTCTGTGAGGTTAGGGTAAGCCCTAATAACACCGTCAAGCCTAATATCGGAGCTATTGAGCTAGCCGAGGCACTCAATAGAGTGTTGCCATTTACCGCTTGGGGTGACGATAGACCAGCTTTAGCCTGTGTCAACTTTGTCGCCAAAGATGGCAAGTTGACGCTAGTTAGTGCCGATGGCTTTAGGCTAGCGGTAGTTAGCCTTGACTATGATGACGGAGAGGGGCAAGCCTTGATTAACCGTGATGAGCTTAAAGGCATAGCCAATGCCTTAAGGCGTGCCAAGCGGGCAAGGATTAGCTTTGAGCCAAGCGGAGACAGCCTTGATGGTATGTCCCTGATACTGGACACCGAACTAATCCGCTATAAGTGGACTAGCTATAATGGCAGTTACCCCGATTGGCAGAAGCTAATACCTACCGAGTTTAACACGGTAGCCCACTTTGACACGGTAGAGGCAATCAAAGCCGTCAATTCCCTGAAAGCACTATCGGACAATCCTAAAAACTACCCGATAGATATTACCATTGGCGACAGCAAGCTCGTTATGGCTAACCCTGATGATAAAGGGCAAGCCGATATATCAGCCGATACCGATGGGCAAGGCTTTGTCAGGGTAGACGGCAAATACCTTGCTCAAGCTCTTAAGGCTTGCGGTGGTATGGTAGACTTTAAGCTCACCAATGCCTACAACCCAATGCTTTTTAGTGTTGACGGTTATCAACTGGTAGTAATGCCAATGCTAACCGACAAGGCTAATGAGCAAGCCAAAGCCGATAGACAGGCTAAAGCCGAGCAACCTGCCAAGCCAGTAGCCGAGAGCCAGCCAAAGGCTGGCAAGCGTAGCCGAGCTAAACAGCCAGTAACAGCCTAACAGGACGCTATAGCCCAAACAGAACAGCCACGCAAAGAGGCGGGGGAGACCCTGCCTTTTTGCCTTTTTAGGGGGTATTTGTTCCCCAAGCGTGGGAGCGGATACCCTTTTTTTATGCTCAGAAAGGGGGGTGATTAGAGTGCCTATCCGATGGAGCACGGTCAGGGTTAGCGAGGAAGTGGACGAGATTGAGGAGCTTATGAACTCCGTCAGACCGACCTTGTGGCGGATGCGTGAGAAAGCGGAAGAGCTAAGACGGATACCCAACCTGCCAGGGTATATTGACCAGCCTACTGCCACAATGACCTTTAAGGTGGATAACTTCAACAGCTATATGAAGGGCTACATTGAGCGCATCCGCAACCTCATACCCAAAGAGGCATTAGAGGAGGAACGCAAGGCTTTGGAGTATGGCAAGCAGCAATCACTAATCTAAAAACTGCCGGTATTGAAGGGGTTACTATGCCCAAAAAATCAGCAAGGAAAGGGGGTGATTTTGTGCCTTTGCCAGACAAAATTGAAAGCTTGGAAGACCTGGAGGAGCTAGAAGATAAACAGGAAGAATTTGAAGGTGACATTATTCCTCTGGATAAGAATCTAGCCCAAGCTCTCATTAAAGCACTAGAAGAAAAGAGGCAAACAATTGAATAGAACTCAATCACCGGAGAAAGGCAGAGTAGCCGGCACTGTTTGAGTTCTAGTATTCCCTGAGCTAAATAGGACTGAGGAGCGATTCCTCAGTCCTATTTTTTTACCTTTGGAAGTAACACTTCAAGCTATTGGGCAATCAGGAGATTGCCGAAACGCTAACCAGTCTAATCTTTATCATAGGCAAATATCTCACTTGCAAACTTTTCTAACTCTTTTCTTTAGACCTTCATCTAGTGGCGTCCATTCCTCTATAAAGGAAATCAGCGTTTCAGGATATCTGGGTGAACTTATTGGAATAGTCGCTAATTCCGCCCTTTGTTGAGGTGTGAGCATAACGGCAAATGCATCAACAATAGTTCTACTGCCTGATTCGATGTCAGCCAAAGCATATTTGACTTCATCCGGTATCACTAACGCTGCTAGTTCTTTCTTTTTGGAATCTACTTTCTGTATATCCTTATAGTGTATTTCTTTCTGTCGTTTCACAAACCAATCATGAAATTCAATAACCAATCTGTGATACTCGTCAATAATATCAAGAAGGTCAATATCACTTGTTTGCTGTGCCAAGTATTCTCTACTTTCTCTCTTCCACTCTGAGAACTCCTTTAGTGCATCAACATCTAGTTTGATTCTGCTTACATGCAAAGGTGGGGTCTTCTCATATCTCATTTCTGAGAAGACAGGCGGAGTTCTATAATGTAGGCAATAATTGCGAAGACTTTCAACGAACTGGGCTACCGCGTTGTGTGTAAATGAGCTATCTATTTTCTTTTGGTACTCTGGGAACTGCCCACTTGACCGATATAGACTTCGATAAATAGTTCGGGTATGGTCGACAAGAGACTTTGCGGACGCAACGAAATTATGTAATAAACGTGTTACTTCATTATGGAAAGCGTCTTGCTTATCTCTATTCTTCCTATCCCAGAGCTGCAGAGATTTCTCTAAGTCTGAATAGAACTCCAAAAGCTTTCTTAGCTCGGAATAGTTTCTTGTATATACGTATCGTGACCTATCTAAAGCTTTAATCCTTAGTAATACGTTGTATTCAGCCATAGCCTCAAGTTCGCTGATTAGCTTAATTATTCTTTCTCCTTCCGGCATTCTGACACTACCTGTTTAGACCAAATCTATATAATATTACTTAGAGCATTCTACCACACCGCCTATAATTAGTATCAAGGTTAAATGACTGCTAGAGACATGACATCGTTACTTTGAGTGGAAGCATAATGGACAAACTGGACAAATGTGCGGTTTCCACAGGGTTACGTCTTAGCGGTAGTGTCGTTGCAAATCGGAGATATAACTAGCACCTACTCTGTCAGCATTCTGTGCCAGCCATTCGCTTAGGCGCGTGTATCCTTTGGGTATGCCTTCTGAAATTAGGAGGTTAGACATCAACCCGTCTATCTCATCTTTTGTTATGACCACATCTTTAACCAGATACCCAATCAGCCTAGCAACGAATAAGGCTAGTCTTGGTCTGACATGAACAATTCTCGCTCTGCTACGTATCTTTTCTCTAATAAGATGAGCCAAATCATTGAAGGTGTAGGTTTCCGGGCCAATGGCGTCGGTAATTATATTGTCGTCCTTATGGCCTAAGATGACGGCTATTTCCGCTACGTCCTCCACAAAGACTGGTTGAATTCGGTATTCTCCTGAGCCAGGGATAGCAAATATCGGAAACCTCCGTAGAAGCCAGGCGATGTTGTTAATGAGGACACCTTCAGCGCCAAAGATGACAGTCGGGCGGACTATAGCGTATGACAGCTTTGAGTGAACGATAGCTTTCTCTACCAGTGCTTTGCCTCTGAAGTAAGGAAACGGCGATTCTTCAGAGGGATTAGTAATGCTGATGTGTACAATTCTGCGGACGCCAGCGTTTTCAGCCGCTTTGAAGAGTGTTTTTGAATTCTCCACAGCCCTATCGAATGTGATACCTCTGTAAGGGAAGCGAACCCAGTATGTATTGTACAAGGTTGTTGTGCCGAGTAGACTTTCCGTTAGGAAGTTCAGATTGTCAAAGTTGAATGGCGAAGTGGTCACCCGGCTGCCAAAGGGGTTTTCAAGGTCGGAGCGGCCAGTAAGAGTCTTGACCGTTTCCCCCATAGAGAGAAGGCGCTGGGTTATGTATTTGCCAGTATAACTGAAAGCTCCGGTGACCAGATTCAATTCAGGAGTTCCTGTGACTGGCATCAACCTTAGTTTACTCTATCTGGGGCTAATTGAACAACGTACTATGAAGTTTTAGTCAATAGCTCCCGGCTAATTAGTTATCTGAATCTCTATTGCATCACAGCGAGTGGCCCCATCCCATATTGACCTGGTTCCCTATTTAGCATTTAGAT
>Ga0172366_10003492_pt1 | contig 12402 bp, 8 predicted proteins | sample LakKivSesite69cm_FD_114533 | JGI IMG/M metagenome (GOLD analysis project Ga0172366, IMG submission 114533) | Sediment microbial communities from Lake Kivu, Rwanda - Sediment site 69cm | ecosystem: Environmental > Aquatic > Freshwater > Lake > Sediment | place: Rwanda: Western Province, Lake Kivu... | reverse complement strand
TGAAGTTCCAAGGCAAAATGCTCATGTCGGTCATCACGGGCATGGAGTACTTGAACAACAAGTTTGACCCGTTTGATCTGAAGCTGGACGGCTGGAGCGAGCAAGTGAACGAGAACATTGACGATTACGACGAAATCTTCTCCGAGCTGCACGACAAGTACAAGTCCAAGGCCAAGATGGCACCAGAACTCAAGCTGCTGTTCCAGCTGGGCGGCAGCGCCATCATGCTGCACATGACCAACACCATGTTCAAATCGGCCATGCCCGGCATGGACGACATCATGCGGCAGAACCCGGAACTCATGCAGCAGTTTACCGCGGCTGCGGTGAATTCCATGTCGCAGAACCGCCCCGGGTTCGGCAACTTCATGGGGGATTTGATGGGTCCAGGACCAAGCCAAGGCCAAGGCCCAGGCCCAGGCCCAGGCCCTCAGTCACAAGCGCCGAGACAAACGCAGCCCTACATCCCCAATCAGCGGCCGCCGCCACCCCCGGTTCCCACCAGTGTGCGTGACCCCAATGCGGATGCGGGCACGCCGTTCCGGGCAGGGAACAACACTGCCGCGGCTCCCATAAATCGGCCCGATTTAAGCGCAGCGCGCTCGGCTTCATCGGCGTCTAATCCAGTCACGGTGTCTAAGCGCCCCGACATGCGCGGTCCCACCGACATTTCCAACATTCTCTCCGGCCTGAAAACCAAATCGGTGACATTACAGGAGTCGTTGCCACAAACACAACAATCGCAACAATCGCAACAATCGCAACAATCGCAACAATCGCAATCACTCAATGAAGACAAGACCAGCACCATCAGCATTTCCGACTTGAAGGAGCTGCAGAACGACCATCTGCCGCACAAGAGCAAGCGCCGCCAACGGTCGGACAAAAACACCGTCAGTTTGGCTTTAGACATTTGAACTAGCGCTCGTATTTTTGACGCATAAACAATATAAATACATTCAAAAGAATATATTTAAAAAATGAGCAAAAACTACGTGATGTCGTGTGACAAGGACGCGGTGTATTTAAGCCGCGACAAGGCAAAATACATGTATTTGATTGAATTCCGAGCGCGAAACCCAAAAATACGGATTGACGCGCTGCTCACGTTTGACATTTACCGGATGATGTACGAACTGAATAAGGACTTGTTTGAATCGCACCACATTGTGTTCCCGGACCCCCGCGATCCCTCGCGCGCGGAACTGCTCTTCATTTTCAAGAGCATCATGGGCTTGGGCGAGAGATACACGCACGTGTATACGCACATGCCGCATTTATCCCACCAGGAACCGTTGGCCCAGGACCAAAGCCAAATTATCCACATCACTAGCGCCAACGTGCCCAAAGGAGCCGACTCCGCATTGAGACACTTGATTCCGCGACGCGCCGAGCAAATTGACTCCGATGATTCCCACATCACGGTCCACGTGCAACCCGACGGCCATGCCATCCAGTTTCACCACGAGTTCAAATTGCAGCTGTCCAAACTGGACGACGTGATTTCCATCCCGCCCTTCGTGGACAAAGCCGTGAGCACCATGATGAAAACCATATTCGTGCGCATGAAGCAATTCATTGAGTGCCTTGGCTAAAGGTTCATTTGCCGCGCTTTCATTTGCCGCGCTTGTGTAATGCCATGTAACAGATGAGGCCAATGCCGAGAATGGATCCCACGATGAGCACGGGGCGGGTATCCGTCCGGGTGCTTTTTTCGGTGCACGCATTCAATTTGCACGTCATTCCAATAGTTTCAATAGTTTCAATGATTTATTAACTGGGGTATATAAATCATTAATATTTTATTTTATTTTATTTTATTGCATTTTCATGCTTTTTTCATTCTTCGATAGCAAACCTTTCTAATGTCACGGTTAAACTACTTTCATTTGCAATATCCCTTAAAACAGAGGTCACGTTGGATGGTATCGCTGCATACGTCACCGGAACGTCAATGATATTTCCATACGTCGTTGCATTTTTAGTAGGTGCACCAATGACCCGCCAAACTTGTCTTTTTTTTGTTACTACATTGCCGCCAGCATCTGTTATTATTATTTTATCCCCCGGTTGCAATGATGTCAGTTCCGAGGCAATGTTCACCATGGCCCCGTTCTTTTTGGCCATTTTGTTCATATATAAAACCGTGCTTTCGCGTTGCGTGGCTGCATTCCAGCCCAATGATGCGCTAGTAGCATTCACTGCACCAAGTTCTGCAGTATTGTATGCCTCTGCATCACGAATTAAATTAGTTAAATTATTAGGATCAGTTGAATATAACGCAGCAGATGGATTGGTTCCAATTTGTCGTTGGATCTCTTTCAAGGTTTCCACATTGGTGGTTTTGAGCGTGGGATTTGTCGCAGCATTAACTGCATTAATTAATGTGGATGCTGCTTGATCCCATTTTGCGGTGTACCCATATTCTTCCGTTGTTAACGGGCGCCCAAGCCGGCCGAATACCTGCTCCACCGTGAAGTTTTTCTCCTTTTCTTTCAAGTTTTTCATCATTTGGTCCCATATGATCTGCGCATTGGTTTTAAACATGGACCCATCCAACGAACACGACAGGCGCGCCATGTCCATGCCGGTCATTTCCGCCAGATTACCCTGATACAAATACATTGTGAGTTGAACCGCAAACAGGGGGAACTGGATGCACCTTCCAGGTGAAGTGCGAATGCCCATCAAGCTCGCAAAATCCGGCGACTTGCTTTCGTTTGTGCTCGTGAGTTGCTGTAAAACCGCGCGGTCGTTGCGTTTCTTATAAAAAAACTCCTGGTTCCACGCATAATTGTTGAACACCATATTTTTTCCGTCGTACTGCATCTGCGCATTTCGGTGAAACATGTTTTCCAAGATCACGGCGAAATTGGCGCCGAGAATGGAGAGATTCGGTTGTTTTGAAATGATGAGAGCGTTAGATCGCGACAAACTGGAAGAAGAAGAAGACGCAAGTGATCCCCGTATTTTCGCGTCAATGAACGGTTTCAGTAACGTGGACACCGGTTTGGCACCGGCAATTTCACGCACCCCCACGTCGTCAAAGTCCATGAACTGCCATTCCTTGGGATCCAGCAGCGCGGGACACATGAACGGGTTGTGCAGGGCGCTGGAGTTCGGGATGAACGCGCCCTCAGCCACCGCCGCCGTGAATTTGGCGTCCATGGACCATGACATATTTGCATTGCCATTGCCATTGCGATTGCCATTGCGATTGCCATTGTATGCATTGAGCGCTGCAAGTGCCGCACTAACTTTTTCTTGATTGGTCTTTGTTATCTGAATATCGTCGTACTTCATTTTGGACAACAGCGTGAGAATCTTCTTGGCTTGCGTGTAAGCGTATACCGCATTTTCAAATGTGTTGTTGTTGGTTCCGGAATTGAACGCCGACGTAATATAAGGACCGTAATTTACCGATGCATTAGTATTAGACGGACTGTCAAACAAAGGATTGGTGGCCCATCCTTGCAATAAATTATGCAAAATAGCAACATGTTCGTCAAATGAACTAATATATGCATTGCGAGGAAATGCAACTTGTGTGTTGGCAGTATTCGCATCAGTCCACCAACTGATAAAAGCATTGTTCGGATTGGGATTTCCAATTTGACTCTGAGGTCCTGCATTGCCAGAAGCAGACGATAAAGTATTCAATCTTTCCCACGTGGAATTGAAAGCATTCACCAAAGTGATCGGTCTACAACTATTCCAATTATTTAGATTGGAATGCACAATGAATTTTTTTGCGTCTATTTCACGTTCCCTATATAATTGACTTATTGGAGTAAACGCATCACTAAGACATTGTAAGAGTGGCTGTGAGGTGTGTGTTTTAATGGCATCATCCATCACGTCTTCAATGTTTTCCGGCCATTCACCCATGTTTCCAATGAATGCGCTAGGACTGCTGCAGTAATCCACAAAATACAGCAAATCATTCTTACTCAATTGATCCGAATCTGGATACCATTTGAGCGTAAAAAAATCATCCATGTTTGCAATTTTCAAATGCAAACTCGTGTCCATGGCCAATGGATTGGATTTTCGTAAAACCGATAAACGCTGGCCAACGTAATCATCATAACGCATTTTAACACCGGATTGAGTTTTGCTGTCATAATACAGAGTTACATGAATTATAGATTCGTACAACATGCTGTAATCTCTCACCGCAGAAAAAAATGCATCCCCAATAAACTGTTTGTCTTCCGGTCTGTTCACTTTTCTCAAGTTTTTTAGGTCTTGCGATTCGTATCCAACTGCTGCAATTTTGATACAGATGCGTTTTTTGTATGCAATGTCACTTGCGTTTTTTTCGGCAGTTTTGAAAATCAGTTGCATCATTTTGTACATGTAGTCCATGCATGCACGTTGATTCAATGTGCCATCCTCCGAAATGAACGTTTCACCCGGAATCCAAGCGTGAATGACAAATGTGTTTGCCGGGCCGCGAAACGGAGGCACAATGGACATGAGCGGCGGTGGATAAGCCGTTGGCAAATTCGGTTCCGTATAATCTTGCACATTATTTTCATAGGTCGGCGGGCGCATCAACTGAATATGTTTATTTTCCCAATTATATGTTACTTGACGCGATCTAATTTTTTGGGTGCATTCATATTGGTAATATCCAGGAGTTCTCCAATTGTATCTTGCATGTATTTGGGTTTGTTTTTGTGGATCGCCGCCGAACGTATTAAAATAATCATTAGTGTTTGTATTCAAAGTAGTATATTGTTGATCATTGTAAGAATTTGTAGTTGCATGTGTGTTTAGTTTTGTTTGAAATTGCGTTATTTCATTTTCAGTTTTTGCTTGCGATGGTGAAATATATTGTTCCTTCCAAATGAATTTATAATAATTTATTCCAGCTGATTTTTCGGTTGATTCTGCCGGCATTCTGGTTGGATTGTCAAACCGCATTTTAGGATACGATTTTTCTTCCGGATTGGGATTGATGTGATAATTGTTCTCAGTGAGCGGATCTTCCACCGGTGTCCATCCGTCTTTCAGCTCTTTCAAATCTGTTTCACTCATTTGGCCCAAAATGTGCTGAATCAATTCCGGGTTTTGCTTGAATATCCAAGTGTAATCAAAATACACCGGCCCGCAGATGACATATAATTCATCATCATGCACAGTTTCAAATTCATCTTTTTGTTGCTGAGCCTCAGATTGTTTTGACATTTCTTCTTTTGTTGTGCCTTTTTTATACAATGTTTTCAAATAGTCGGCCTTTTCCATGAGGTTTGCAGCATTTGGCGTATTTGGCGCAGTCACACTTGCAGCATCAACCGCCTGGGCCTTGTCACTGTATTTCAACAAAGAAAGCAGCGTGTCATTGTCATACGCAAACGCAGCAAAGTTATCAAAGTTATCTATCACGGAATCCATTGCATTTTTGATTGCGGCCAATGCTGGCTCTTGATCTGTGGCTGCATTATCCTTCACATAATTCATAATTGCAAGCTTGGCCGCGGCATACACGGCATCTCCTGCCGCACATGCGGCACCGATCAACGGATTCAATTGAAGTTGAGCAATTCCACCGACATTGAATGCACCCAAAAATGTTTGAATTTGGGGTTTTAATGCAAGTGCACCTATGCCAAAATCAATGGTATTGAATAAGTGAGTTAATATTGCATCTGCAGTTGCCCCATTAGTATCAGCATCATGATAGATGAATTCTCTCGTGGCAATGGCCACTGCACACACGATGGAATGCGATTTGGTAGTAGTGGATGCGCCAATTGCACGATCAATGAAATTTTGGTAAGTTACTCCTCCTGTGTTGTTTGTAGCAGCAGTAATCGCATCCTTGGCTTCTTTTGTAATGGTCACCGAGGGTGTCAAATGGCACGGGTATTTGTAATACAACCGTTCCAGCAATTTTTCATAATTCAGGTTATAATCGGGGGTGGATTTGAACGTGTACAACCGGGTTTTGTCTTGAATGGGTTTCAACTTATTATCCTTGCGCAAAATTTCTCGGTTTCCTAGACTATTACCACCACGCACAATGCCTATAAGAAACCTGGTTATGAGTTCAATGTTGTGTGATGGAAGTGCATATCTTAAAGGAGCATTACTGTCTGCAAAATTAACATAGGATGATGCATCCAACGACATTTTTGAATTTAATGGAGGAAGATATGTCAAAATGCGCCCAAATGTCACAGTGTTACCATTTGAATTAAATGAATGCAACCACTGAAAATAATTATAGTAATATGTGAGCGCTTTTTGAGACACCAGCATGTTCAAATCACCTGCTGCAACCCCACCATTTGCAGGATTGAACTTTCTCATTAATGGTAGGTATTGTAGCGAAGTGGCAATTGCAATCGGAATGTCAGTGCTGACCGGCGTGGTATATAATATCACAAACCGTTCCTCCCCTTTTTCGTCTAGGTTGACGGTGTTGATTGCACTCTTCAAATCATGCAAATCGCGCACATTTTTCATACCATTCACCACATTTTGGTTACGGTCATTCGCATCTTGGAACGATTGTTGGATCCATTGCAGCGCGCGTTTGCGGGATTTTTGATTGGCGAATGCCATGAATTTTTGAAACAAGTCTAACTGCATGAACACTGTCGCTGCTGCATCCTTCAGGTTCAACTTGCCGAACATTTTTTTGAACTGGAAATTGGTTTCGTAAAAAGCGTCCACGGTTTCCTTGGTGACATTCAGCGAAGTGGGGACATAGACCAAGTAATCGCATGATCCAGATGCGGACTGTGTTTTCTTTTGTTCTTCGTCCAAGTCCACGACGTATTCGGAGTTGGAATTCGCGACAATCATTTTTTGGGTCAAGATGTGGATGTTTTTCGTTCCTTCTGTCTTCTTGTCGCCTGCATTTTTGCTTTTGTCCTTGTCCTTATTGTCCTTATTGTCCTTATTGTCCTTATTGTCCGGATTGGCCTTGGTCTTAGTATCATCGGCATTCGCCACAATGGAGTTGAACGTGACAACAACTGAATTGTATGTTTCCATTTTCAAATTTGCCGAAAAACCAGACAATGTCTGTGCGTCATCGTCGTCCCCAAACAAATTCAAGTTCATCGTCTAGGGTCCAGTGTCCAGTTTACAGGGGCCCAATGAATGAATAAATATTAAACTATGTTTATATTTTAATATTCGTAAATTCGTAAATGTATCAAATCAAAACTTGGCGGATCGGAATGCAGCCAAGTAATGGTTGTGTTTCATGTTTTCGCGCTGTTTTTTGGCGCGTTCCAGCACGTCCATGGCGTCGCTGATTTCCTTGTCGGTAACGATATTGCCCGGACCGTGCCCGGCTTTGGACAAGCCACCGATGGCGGCACCGCCGTTGCTGCTGGGGCCGCCGCTGGGGCCGCCACCGTTGTTGCCGGCCCTCAAACCCAACGTCGCACCTTGGGCCATGGCGCGGTATTTTTCGGGCATGATGCAGTACTGGCTGTTGGCGTTCAGCCCGTAATCTGCGAGGACCACGAACACGGCGGTCAAAATGAGCGCCATGACCAAATCGCGCGTGCCCATCCAGCACACCGAAAACACAAGCAGCTCTTTACTTAACGCCGTCTTCAAAAAATTTTCGGTGGAGGGGTCCAGTTTCAGCTCAATGTAGCGCGCGCCAATGTTGAGCATGATCATGACCACGCCTGCAAAAAAGAGGCTGTTGTTCAGCCGAAACGCCGCATAATTGAACCATCCCGTTATAAAATGAAATGCTTCCATAACCTGATTTACGTATGCGTTATTGTGGTATGCGTTATGCGTTACTATGCCCCAATAAACTAAAATGAGATAAAATAAAATAAAATAAAATGAATTGAAATGAATTGAAATGAATTGAAATGAAATAAATATGAGAGAACCGCCGCATTAAAACAACTGGCGTTGCAGCCGGCTGGCACCGGATTGCACCGCGTTGATGCCGCCCGACACCGCGTGCTTGGCTTTGCGAATGTGGGGGCGCAGCATCGGCGTGAAGCCTTCACTGCTTACTGTCCTGGGTGCCGTTGGTGCAGGCGTGGTTGGGTTTGTGGACCACATGCACCCCGGGTCGCATATGTTTGTCAACGTGATGTAATCATTCGGATTTGTGGAATTGGGCGGGGTTGACTTGCACCCGTTGGATGCATTCAATGTGGACATGTTCATTTGTTTTATGACCTCCATCTTCAGCTGCAGTTTGCCATTGTTATCGTTGAACAGCGAGGGACTCATCATGTATTCGGTGCTGATGTCGGTTGCCCCGGATTGAGTAACCCCTTTCATGCAATACTTTTCTTTAAATTCGGCGGCCGTCGCGAACGTGATGGGGGGCGGGGTGGGAACCAGCGGATTGGATTGAGTCATGCCTTCCCTTTGATTGGTGACTTGCATTAGCACAATCACGGCAATCACCGCAAGGATGCCCGCAATTCGGTGGTACAACGTTAATGCAACAATGAACGCGGCCATAAGCGCCTTCCCTAAAACATCGTCACCGGGAGAAATCCAAATCATGCACGCAAATAAAAATGCAACCGCGGCATACCAAAACTGAGGGGTCAGTTTATTAAAAACACGTTTCAAATCATTCAATATCGGCATTGGTGTCAGCGTTGGCATTGGCATTGTTTGTATCGGTTTTAATATAGCATGTGTTTTTTTTTTCATGCATTGCATGTAAATCATATCAATAAGATAAACAAAACCAAAATATTATCTACCCATTTTATTAGGAGAAGATGTCTGGATACTTGCAATATTCAACGTATGGCGAGGATGAACCGCTGAAACAATCGCAACAATCGCAACAATCGCAACAATCGCAACAATCGCAACAATCGCAACAATCGCAACAAGCTAAACGAACATTAAGGACAAACCAACGAACTTTGCGATCCAAGCAACCCCGTCTTGTGAATCCTAGACAATTGCAATCAATGCAACCATCACAATCACAGTCACAATCACAGTCACAATCACAGGCACAGGCACAATCACAAGCCATGCAATCCCTAATTCAAAAAATTCATAGCAATAGCAATAGCAATGGCAATGGCAGTGACAGCGAAAGCGAATCCGACACCGATGACATGCACATGCAAATGCACATGCAGCAACAGTTTCAAACGGCACCGGTTCCAAATCGCAATCGGTTTACTGCAGCCAACAGCGCCGATTTGAACGCCGGGTTAAACCCAGCTCCTGCGAAGGAAGGGTTTTCGTTACAGGATGTGAATGCTTTAGCCAACCAGTACAAACAATACATGCCGTCCGTGTTTCAGGCCTCCACCCAAGAAAACAAGGACATCCTGCTCCAGAAGCTGGACCACATTATCTCTCTGTTGGAAGACCAGCGCGACGAAAAAACGGGTCACGTGACCGAGGAACTAGTTTTGTACTGCTTTTTAGGCGTGTTCATCATATTCATCGTGGATTCGTTTGCCCGCGCGGGCAAATACGTGCGTTAGTTAGTTAGTTAGTTAGTTAGTTAGTTAGTTAGTTAGTTAGGGACGTTATGAACCCTGGCACTACATCGGATGTGACGTGCCGTCCCTAATTACGACATTATTAATATATTGCATTAATGTATTAATAATTTTAATTTTAATTTCAATAATTCATAATTTCTCTCAAATGAAGCATCATCAAATGATGGCATGCATGCTCATTGCGGCAGCACTCATTGGATACATTGTGTACATCCAAGGAGGACGAATGATGGAATCATTCAAAAGCAATGGAAACAAGGGCAACAAGGGCAACAAGGGCAAGTGGTTGTTCACCGCGTCGCCCCATGCATACCCCGTAGTGTGTTTGGCCGGCAACAGTAAACTTCCGTGCACGGCTTTTAGCGCCGCATGAAAAATGAACCATGAACCATGAACCAATCCCAATGCCATCAGTTCGCCGGTTTGTAAAACAGGTAGAAGAATTGGTCCTCCTTTTGTGCTTTGACAAGGTCAATTTGTCCAAGCATGTTGAATCCTACCCCCGCTGCCAGTTCAATAAACGTCTGCGGCGACGGCAGTCGGAAGTCGCGCACGTGCTTGCGTGTCTTGCCCGTTTTGTCGTCGGTGAACACTTCCCGATACTGCACAAAATCGTTCGGGAAAATTTGCACGTCCGATTTGTATTGAAAGTCGTTGAATTTCGCGACGCTTTGTGCTTTGCGCCGGGAGACAGAAGTGGACTCGCCCATCAGCAGGCCGGAGGCGTTGAACCGGCTCGGGTCCACCAAGTGCAGCATAAAGTAGCCGCCCGGTTTGAGCCACGCATACACGTTCGTAAACAGCTGCTCCGTGTTGGGAATGTAGTAGACTTCAAAGTTCAGCATGGACACCAGCGTAAAGCTCTCCGGCTTGAACGACGACACCACCGTAGGGTCGCCCTTCACGATGTTCAAATTGAGGTCGGCGTGCGTCTTTCTGGCTTGCGCAATCATGTCGGCCGAGGATTCAATGCCGGTCACATTGGTTATGCCATTTTGGATGAAGGCGCTCATGTAGGCGCCCGTCCCGGCACCCACATCCAGCGCAACCGTTTGGTTGGAGATGTCCGGGTACTTGTTGATGATGGCGCCCACTTCATACGCGTTGTTCACTTTTTGATTGAACAGCTGGTCGTACACGGCCGCATAAAACGCGTCCTTCATGTCGTTGCCGTGCTTCACGATCACGCCGCTGCTGCTGGTGCTGTCGCTGCTCTGCACGAACGACTCTACGAATGAGCCCGAATACGGACGAGGCCGACTGAGCCGCTGAAGCTTCTTGTGAGCGGAAACGAGCAGCATGATTGTGACGGCAAACAGCAGCACGCCAAACCACGCATTTTTTTCAATGGATTTGCAAAAGACGTCAAACGCACCGCGCACGGAGTTCATGTTCGTGGTATGCAATGCAATGAAGATATATATAATATGTTATATTGTTATTTTTTTTAAATGCTTACATAATAATTGCAGTTGTGTGTCTAACGCCCCACGCCCCATCCCAAATGAACGATGCCGAAATCAATGATGTCCGCGCCGAGACCGAATTCAAGGGCGTCACCTTTTCCAAATACAAGAAGCCCGACGCGCGCAAAGAATTATTGAATTGCCTAAAAAATGGGAAAATAGAGGAGGCGTGTTACTGGACCGCCGAATTCGTGTGCGCCGGACACTACCAAGAGCTTTGGGACATCATCCTCACGTGTTTTGGGAAGCACGTGCACCTGGCCAACCCCAAGATGTGCCTGTATTTGGAGCTGCGGTACGAAGCGTTCAAGGACATCGTGGCCAACGGCTACATTGGTAACGAGCTGCGCATGCGCAACAACCCGCGCATTCGCACGCTGTTTGCCGAAATCGCGTGCGTTTTGTGCAACTCCAAAAAGAAATACAGCTTGGAGGGCATCAAGGTTAAGAAAGCCGACTTTGACAGCACCGCCATGACCGACAAGCTGAAGGCGCCCACCGTGACGTACGTGAGTCCCGTATTTCTGCCCGGCGATCCGAAGGAGCTCTTCATCGCCATCAACGAATTCGCCTTCCACATCTCTAAAGACTCCAAAAACAGCTTGCAGGCGTCGTACTGGTTGGAATGGGTCATGGAATTTGAGCAAATTTGCCGCAAGAAAAAGCAGAAGTGCATGTGCGAGCGCCGCAGCGCCATGCCGGTGGATGCCAAGTTTCAAATGGACCCAATTTGGATTGTGTGGGAACTCATTCTGGGGGGAGCGCGCGACGCGGTGCAGCCGTTCATGCCGAAACTCATACAAAGCTTGCTCAAGTTGTATTGTTTGCGATACACCGACGGGGTGAAAAAAAAACGGCGGTACTTGATTTACTTTGCGATTTGCTTGCTGACGGAGCCGTTTGTAATGCCCCAGGAGATGGTGACAAACAAGGACGTCATTGAGAACGTGGTGAAAAAAATTGACACGGTGTACAAACAAGTGAAGAAAAACGAAATTGCGCCCAAAACCGACTACTTGATGGGCTCGGTGGGTGGCGCCAAATCGGATTTAGATAAAACCATTGAAAAGATGGACAAGCTGAACTCAATGAACACGATCATTCGGTATTGAGGGGTTTTGTTATTGTGGTGGTTGTTATGGTTGTTGTGTTTGTTGTGTTTGTTGTGTTTGTTATGTTTGTTGTGTTTGTTGTTGTGTTGGTTGCTGTTGCTGTTGTAGGCGCAGAACGAACTGCCATTTCAAATATGCGCGCATACGAATGCATTATCGCTGTGGACACGTATACAGTGTATATTTTTATCTCTTTTTAAATATATTAATTATATTAACTGCATACATAAAATCAAATGAATTTTGGACTTGGATTTGGGTCCGCGCCTGGACCCGCGCCAGCGCTTGGACCCGCGCCAGCGCTTGGACCCGCGCCAGCGCTTGGACCCGCGCCAGCGCTTG
>Ga0172366_10003491_pt1 | contig 12405 bp, 9 predicted proteins | sample LakKivSesite69cm_FD_114533 | JGI IMG/M metagenome (GOLD analysis project Ga0172366, IMG submission 114533) | Sediment microbial communities from Lake Kivu, Rwanda - Sediment site 69cm | ecosystem: Environmental > Aquatic > Freshwater > Lake > Sediment | place: Rwanda: Western Province, Lake Kivu... | reverse complement strand
AAGCGCAGAACAGGGGCTTAATCTGATTGACCAGCAGAATTTTGACCTGATTCTTTTAGACCTGAGGCTACCTGGTAGAAGTGGGCTTGAGATTATTAAAGATATAAAACAAAAAAATCCTTCCACCTGTTTAGTGGTAATCACTGCTTATGGCTCAGTAGAGGTTGCGATTCAGGCAATGAAGTTAGGTGCGGATGATTTTCTCCAGAAGCCGTTTGACACCGAGCAGATTCGGATGATAGTTCGGCAGGTCTTGGAGCGGAAAGAGCTTTTGAAGTCAATGCCCGAGAAAGAGCTTTCTCAAGAACTGGAGCTTGAGTTAGTGGGCAATTCCAAGCAGATTCAAGAGCTCAAGTATATGGTTGAGCGGGTAGCTAAAGTAAAAAGCACGGTGTTAATTATGGGAGAGACCGGCACCGGTAAGGAGCTGGTTGCGAGATTGATTCATAGACTGAGTGACCGAGCGGACAAACAATTTATAGTGGTGAATTGCGCGGCGGTTCCAGGGACTTTGTTAGAGAGCGAGTTTTTTGGTCATACCAAGGGCGCTTTTACAGATGCGGTTGAGAATAAGCCGGGCTTTTTTGAGGTTGCCAATGGAGGCACGATTTTTCTGGATGAGATTGGCGAACTGGATTTTAATCTTCAAGCCAAGCTCTTACGGGTGCTGGAGGAAGGGGAGGTGGTTCGGCTGGGTTCTACCAAGCCGATTTCGGTGGATGTTCGGATAATAACCGCTACTAATCGGGATTTAAGGCAGATGGTGGAGGAGAAAAAATTTCGTCAAGACTTTTATTATCGCTTAAGTGTGATCCCGATTATGGTTCCGCCATTAAGAGAGCATAAAGAGGACCTCTTAATTTTAATCAGCCATATCTTGAGCAAATTACGCAAAGGCGCTGGACTGCAAGTAAATGGGGTCAGCCAGAAATATCTTGAAATTTTAAAACATTATAATTTCCCGGGCAATGTTCGGGAGCTGGAAAATATCATTGAGCATTCGGTTTTATTGGCTGGTGAACAGCAGATATTAACCCCAGAGACCATTCCGGATGCGGTTCTTCAAGCGTCAGGCGCGGAGGAATTAGCCAAGAAGGGGATGGAGATCGGGTTAAGCTTGAAGCAAGCTAAGGCGCTGGCTACTGAGCAGATGGAGAGCAAATTGATTCAGCGGATGCTTAATGAATGTGGGAACAATTTTAGCCTGACCGCTCGGAAATTGGGTATTAGCAGGAGTGCGCTTTATTACAAGATAAAAAAATATAAAATCAACCTTGAATAAAAATTAGCGATTAAGAAAAATCTGGAACAGAGCAAATCAGGTCTTTTTTTAAATCTACTTTTAATCTTTCTTTAGGAGGGGCGACCAAAAAATTCTCTTTATCCCAATTCCCGAACAGCAAATTTTTGACTAAAGTTGGGTCCCCCGGTAATTGAATCATCTGCCAGCCCAATTCTTGGGCGCATTTTTTAGTATAAGCAAGATATTTTCTCCGAGGACCAACCCCCAAGTCTATATAGATGGCTTTATGATAGTTCCGAAGCCAAGTCTCTAACTCAGGAAGAAGAATTTTCGCTTTTTCCTCTCCATATTGGTCCGTGAGGATTTTCAAAGACCGTTCTATCCTTTCTTTGCTGGGCTGGGTGCCGGTTTCAATCCAGCCGGGACTGAACCAATAGGCGTCTGGATGCTCTTGATAAATCTCTCCCTGCCTTTTTCTTCCTCCTAACAAAAAAGTCAAACAATCATGAGCGCGCGCAAACACCATTGGCGTCTTTTGGCTCCAAAGTCCCTCAATCCCCCTAGAGCATAACCCATATCCAAAAACCAGATAGTCAAAATTATGCTTTCCCTCAATCTGGTTAACCACTGATTGCAATCGCTCCCGCATTGCAGATGGATTATTATGAAGCCCCTGAGGCTGGAAAAAGAACTCAATCACCAATGGGCTTTTACTGGCAAAAAAACTGAACTCCCGCCTGAGCACTCCGCAGGCAATCAGTCCAACTCGTTTGATTTTTAGCAGAGGCATTTAATTAACCTCTTTATTCAATTTTTTAAGTTGCCTATAAAGAAATTGCTCCTCTATCCTGAGCGCTTCTTTGGTTTCAAAGTTCAAGATATGTCCACCAGCGAACCAGAATATCTCTGGCTTATCCCATCTTTCCCAGATTAAAATTGATTGATTCACCGGAACAAAATTATCTCCCATCCCGGAAATAATCAGAATATCTTCTTTAGCAAGGACCGGAGAAAAATTAGCAGGGCTTGTGGGATAAAAAATTTTCCTGGCGGTCTCCAGCCCAATTCCGCTATCCCAGATTCCCTGCCCCACATAAGGAACTAAAGCGCTGGAGAGGGTTAAATCCGCCCAGCTGGTTGGTGGCACCCGTGCAATCACAAAATCCAGTTCTGGTTCAACCACTGCGGTCTCAAGACTAACCACCCCGCCCAGACTTCCTCCGAACATCCCCACTAATTGATGGTCCTGTTTGAGCCATCGGATTGCGCTTCTCATATCAGTCACTGCTTGGCACATTGCCTCATTTAGCCTGCTTACTTCCGAACTGATAAAAAGCTCACCAGAAAAATAAGAATCTTTGGGCATCCGTAGCCCGTGATATGGTTGTTGGACAAAAATTACATCAAAACCTTTTTCCACAAATTTCGGCACCAGCGGGGGGAAAAACATATTTTTTTTGGTAATCTTCCCTCCAGTCCAGCCGTGAGTCACAACCATCCCTGCCTGAACAGGATTTTTATGTTTGAAATACAAGGCGAAAACTGTCCAATTCTCCTTATAATCTTGATATAATCTCCAGAATTCTGGGTTCACCGGCTCATATGAACTGCTCCACTTTAGAAAATAAACCTCATAATCCTTTTCTTCTTTAAATAAGGTCATCTCCATATCCTTAATCTCCCCCGGCTCTGGATAAAAATGATTAGGGTCTTGAAACTTCGGGTCTGCGTAAAAAAGATAGTTCTCAATAATCATCTTTTGCCGTTCAGGGCTTTTTGCTTTTCTGCCCTTAGTTGATCTGAAAAGAGAAGCGCCAAGAGTATCAACCGAATACGCGAAATTGGTCTGAATCTTCTGCTTCTGGCTCACTGCTCTCGGATAAAATTGAACCGCACATTGATTCAATAGCAATAAAAATAAACCCCCAAGCCAATAGTGCCAATTTTTTCTCCCCCTCATCTTCCTTTTTTCCTCCGATTATTTTTTGTTCCTCTTGGGGTGAAAATTCAATTTTTGAGGAGTTAGTTTCCTTAAAATATCCTCCATCTGCTCTATTGCCTGATGCGAGGTCAATTCGCCAGCCCGAACAGCGTTTAAAAGCACAGGATAGTTCTTTTCCAGATTTTCTTTCAAAACCGCCCTCCATTTATCTATCGCCAGCTCCAGAAAATATCTTTCCCGAAGCAATTTTTTAAGCTCGTCTGGGTTTTTTTCAATGCTCTTTCTGTGTTCGGAAATCGCAGAAACTAATTGCTCTATCCCTTGATTATTGCTGGCGGAAACCAAAAGCACTTTTTTAAACCTTTTACGGGTGTCATCCTCTAACATTGAACCAAGCTCATAATAGAGCGCTTGAGCGCTGGGACGGTCTGACTTGTTCACCACAAAAATATCCCCGACCTCCAGCAAGCCCGCTTTAAGCGCCTGCACCGCGTCCCCTGCCTCAGGAGTAAGCACCACCAGCACGGTCTCAGCAATGCTTGCCACTTCCAGCTCATTCTGTCCCACTCCCAAGGTCTCAATGATAATCTCATCCATCCCAAACGCATCCAATAAAAAGCTCATCTCAATCGCGGAGCGAGAAAGCCCGCCAGGCTCACCCCGACTCGCCACGCTCCTTAAAAATACCCCAGAGTCAAGAAAATGCTCCTGCATCCGAATCCTATCACCTAACACCGCACCGCCAGAAATCGGACTACTTGGGTCAACTAACACGCAAGCCACAGTTTTTCCTTCTGAACGAAAACGGCTAATCATCCTGCTAATCAGACTGCTTTTCCCGGCCCCGGGCGGACCCGTTACCCCAATTTTTTTCATTCCCCGGGCCTTTTGGAAAAGTCTCTCCAGCGCCCGGTAATTGGCTAAAGGCTCCTCTTCTATCAGACTTAGAATCTGAGCCAAAGAAGTTCGGTCCTTTTTTTCAAATCTTTTAATTAAACTTTCTAATTTCTCATTCCTCATCCACTAAATCCTTAACCACCAACTTCAAAATGGTCTTTCCTAAGCGGATTTTATCCCCGTGAATAATCCGCATAGAGCGAATCCGAGCCCCGTTCAGGAAAGTGCCATTGGCGCTTGCTAAATCTGAAAGATAAACATTTTCCTTACTAAAAATTTCAATCATTGCATGTTTTCTGGAAACCTCATCATCCTCTAACCTAATATCTGCATCCTCTCCTCGTCCTAAAATTATGCACGGCTTAGAGATTTGATAACTCCTTGCCCGACCCGGCTGGGTCATTACCTCAAGATAAAATTCTCGGTTCTTGGGCAAAGGACTGGGCTTAGCCTTCCCGGTAATTTTGGTTTCATCTTTTCTCAGCTTTTCTATCTCCTGACTTAAATCCTCCACTTTCACCTCTTGCTTCTGGCTATATTCACTGAACACCAATAAACTCTGACCAATCTCTATCTCATCCAGATGATTAAGCTCAGCCCGCTGAACCCTCTTTTTGTTGACCAGAGTGCCATTAGTGCTTCCCAGGTCCTCTATCCAGTAGCGGTTTTTTTCTTTGAAAATCCGACAATGCCATCTGCTTACCGCCGGGTCCGTTAGAATCAAATCTGCCTCCTCTCTGCCAACTACCATTTCCTCTTTTTTCAAAAGCAGATGAATCCCTTGGTCTGGACCACGAATTCCGGTAAGACTTGCGCCTGCTTTCTGCCAGGCAAGGGACTGCTTTTCAGCTTGAGCTAAATTGATGCGGTCGCTTACCAAAAGAGTCGCCTCACCAGTTGCGTCTGCTTTTCCCACTGACTCATCGTTGTGGGCGATGAAAATCTGGAGGCATTCCGGACAGCGCACCACTACCTTTTCTGCAAATAAATCCTCCCCCACCTTTAAGTTAGATTTACAACCCGGACACCTAAAAATCATCTCTTACCCCCGAAATAAAAAGAACCAGACCAAAATCCCGGCTAAAATCAGCCCAGCCATCACCACTAAGGCAATTTCCCAAATTCTGGTAGTTTTTTCTGGAGAAAGCCGAAGGCTTCTATGCACCAGGGTCAAGTCCCGAAAGATGTCATCAATTTCTGACTCAGAGCTTGAAGAATAGGAACCGCTTTCCTCGTAGCCAGAAGAATATTTTTGGGACTGAGCTTGAGCCGGGCTGGAAATCTCCGCGGTTTTTTGTGAAGCGGGTTTCCGCCCTGCTTCTCTTTCCCTTTCTTTTTCGCTGAGAAGCCTGCGCATCGCCTCAAACATCTCTTTGGCGGTCTGGAATCGCTGGTCCGGATTTTTAGCTAAAGCCTTAGCAATCACATAATCAAATTCTTGAGACAAAGATGGGTCTATTTTGCTGGGAATAGAATACTGGTCGTGGATAATTCTCCAGCAAATCTCCTGAATGCTCTGACCTAAAAAAGGCTTTTTGCCAGTCGCACATTGATAAATAACCACCCCTAAACTGAAAAGGTCCGAGCGACCATCCAGCTCCTCTCCTTGAAGTTGCTCTGGGGACATATAACTGGGTGAACCAACTAACCTTCCTTCCCGGGTAAGGTCTGAATAGGGAAGCCGAGCAATCCCTAAGTCCATTATCTTGACCAGATTATTTTCCACTATCATCAGATTAGCTGGCTTGATGTCCCGATGAATCACCCCTTGACTATGAGCATAATCCAGCCCTTCTCCCACCTGCCTGACCAATTCAACTAATTGAGGCATTGAGAGTTTTTTCCCACTGGCAAGAACCTCTTTGAGCGTCACCCCATTAAGATACTCCATCGCAATAAAAGGACCCTGCTCGCTCTCTCCCACATCATAAATGGTCACGATATTAGGATGCTGGAGCCTTCCTGCAGCTTTTGCCTCCTGAAGCAATCTTTTTATATATTCCTGCTTTTTGCCAGTCTCCAAGCCAATAGTTTCAGGAATGCTCTTGATTGCGACCAATCTTCCAATCACCGGGTCTTTGGCTTTATAGACCACCCCCATAGAGCCTCTGCCCAGAAGCTCTATTATCTGGTATCTACCAAATTTTTGAGGTATCTCTTCCCTGCTCATTTTCTTTTTATCCTACAACCAAGCAGGAATTATGGCAAATTATGACCATTTTTAGAAATGCTAATCCGTGCAAATAAAAAATCAGAGATTAGAAAAATTATTTTATAACTCCAAAATTAGCCTATCCTCAAATTCAACTTCCACTATCCTTAACTCTTTTTCTTTTGGTAGCTTTAGCCAAACCTTTCCCCTTCTTTTGCCAGAAAGCGAAAGCTCAAGAATATATCTCCCAGCTTGAGCAGTGAGCTTTGCGCCTTGGGTCCCCATTCCTAAATGAAAATCCAATCCAATGATTTCTGGCTGGTCAGAGACAGGGGTTATAGAAAAATACTTGACACTATGAGGCGTGATTTTTCCCAATTCTATTTTACCTTCCACTTCCCCCTGATATTCTTGAGACCAAAATTCAAAAATATGATACCTTCCTTCTAAACCATATTTTTTAAAGTTCAGTAGAGCCGGTTTTGGCTCATCCCTCCAGTTAAAAAGTCCAAGCAAACTGCCTCGCTCTCCAGATAAAAACATCTCCTCTGGAAATTCCCGGTCAAAAAGGTCTATAGGCTCTGCTGGAGATTGTGCAACCGGTAGACAAAATGAAAACCAGCGCAATTGCTCCTCATTAAGTTTGCTAATCTCCTCGCTTAAAAGCGCTTGACCAGCTAATAAATAAAAAATTACCAGTTGACTTTTTATCTCTTCTTTAGTTAATTTCCCCCCTTGACTTAAAATCAAGCAATCCGGGTCCAGCGCCCAGAGCCGATGAGCGGTCAAAGAGCGAGCTAAATTATTTTTCAAACAACTCCTTAAACAAGGAGTGAGGGTGAGTCCAAAAAGCCAATCCAATGAGTTTGACCATTTCCGGGCTATATCTTGAGAAACTCGCATCCCATCAACCAAGCCAATGCTTGTTCCCAAAGGAGCGCCACAGCCTAAAATATAGCAATTATCTCCTACGGATTCTCTGATTATCTCCAAACCTTTTCTCAGCGCTTGCGCGCCGGTGATTTTTGGGTCATACCTTTTGCCTGGCAAGACCGCAGAATAAATAAAATCCAGCTTAAGAAAATCAAATCCATCCTCTTTAACCAATTTTTCAATCAACTCTTTGAGCCATCTCTGAAATTCTGGATGAGTCGCATCCAAAGCATAGGCAAAAAGTCCTTTCCAGGAAGGATTGACCATTGCTAATACTGGCTTTCCTCTTTCATTTTTTAGAAACCAATCGCTGTGTCTTTCAAATAACTTTGACTCCCGAGAAGCTAAAAAAGGCGCAAGCCAGATGCCCGCCTTATATCCCTCCTGATGAATTTTCTCCACCAATGCCTTGGGCTTGATGGTAAATTTTTCGTTCCAATCCAGCCAATCTCCCACTGCGGTTTGATAGCCATCATCCAACTGGAAAAGCTCTATCTTGGGATTGAGCTTTTTAGCGGATTTTAGGTTCTCTTCAAATTTTTCCAGGTTTATCTTTTCAAAGTAAAAATACCAGCTTGACCAGCCAGTAATGGGCTTTGTTCTTTTTGCGGACATTGCCTTTGCCCAGAGCTCAAAATATTTTTTCTGACCTGCTCGGGGGGTATCAGTAAGCATTACTAAAACCCATTCTGAGCTGACCTCTCCCCCGGGTAAAACCTCTATTCCCTCACAATCGCAGATTGCCTCTAATTTGCGAAACCGCTCATATTTTATCTCACTACTAATAATTCCAGTCTGATTTTTAGATGTGATAAAACCTAAAAGAAAAGCTAAATCCAACTCTGGCTCCACTATCTCTGCCATCCATTCTGAAGTCCAGCTTGAACTATCCTCCCTTTTCCAAAGATAAGGCGCGAGCGCAATTCTTCTCGCTAAGAAATTTCTTGACCGAGCCTGCGGAGCCTGAAAATTGATAGACCCAGCAGGACTCCAAGATTGATAGCTCAATCTATAAAATCTCCAGACCGAATACCCTGCGCCCATCTCCAAGCCATCCCCTGCGCCTCTATACGCAAATGGGCATAGCTCATCCAAAAGAACTCTCGCTGTGGTCTGATTCTTAAACACTATTCGGAAAAGCGCAAAATCTTCTTTGGGGAAAAATCCTATCTCCCAGCAAAGTTCACAGCCATAAAAAGCGGTCGGCCATCTGATTAGCTCTGCTTTACCTAGGGGTGTAATCTGCTCTTTTTCCCGCTCTAATTTTTCAGGAATAACGACACTGGAGAAGAAAAATTTTTTATCTTGGGAGGAATTCCGAAAGCCCGCCCAGAAAATAATCGGGCTGAATTTAATTTTTTCATCTATTCTTTCCAGTCCAATTGCGCCCTGCGTTTTATCCAGGCGCAATGCGATTTTCTCACCCCTTATTTCTACACTTTGCTCCTGCTTTGGGGTTTCCAAATTTACTTAAACTTCCTTTCCCAAAACCCGAGCAATCGGCTTAATCTCTTTCATCAGGGTAGCAAATTGGTCAAAATTTAAGGACTGGGAACCATCTACCAGCGCTTTTTCTGGTTGAGGATGAACCTCAATAATCAATCCATCCGCGCCTACCGCGATTGCGGCTCTGCTCATCGGCGCCACTAAATCAGACCGTCCCGTGCCATGGCTTGGGTCCACAATAATTGGAAGATGAGAAACCTTTTTTATCACTGGAACTATGCTTAAAGCTAAAGTATTCCGAGCATAATCCTCAAAGGTGCGAATCCCTCGCTCACAAAGAATTATCTGATTATTGCCCTGAGCCAGAATATATTCCGCGGCTAATAAAAGTTCCTCCATAGTTGCGCTCAAGCCTCGTTTAAGCAGAATCGGTTTTTGGGACTGCCCCGCTTCTTTGAGCAAAATAAAATTCTGCATATTCCGAGCTCCGATTTGAAGAACATCCGCATACTTGGCTACTAATTCTATATCCTTGACGCTCATCAATTCTGTGACTATTGGAAGTCCGGTTTCAGCTCTTGCCTCTGCCAGATATTTTAATCCCTCTTCGCCTAATCCCTGGAAACTATAAGGGTTGGTCCTGGGCTTAAAAGCTCCTCCCCGAAGCCCGCTTGCGCCTAACTCCTTCACCCTCCGGGCAGATTTTGACAATTGCTCCTTGCTCTCCACCGCACAAGGTCCCGCAATCACCGCAATTCGGTTTTTGCCTAATTGAAGTGGACCTATCTCAATCACGGTATTCTCAGGATGAAAGTCCCGACTCGCCCTTTTATAAGCCGAGGTCACATGCATAATTTTCTCCACCCCGGCCATTGCCCGAATCTCCTCAGCATCTAGGCGAGTCTTATCTCCAATCACTCCCACGATGGTCCTTTCTTCCCCCCGAGAAAGATGAGCATCCAGCCCAGCTGATTTTACCTTTTCCACCACCATATTTATCTCTTTCTCGCTTGCCCCTTTTTGCATCACAATAATCATAGCTTTTCCTCCATTCAGTTATTTTACATCTAAAATTTTAGCAAACTTTTCCAGTTTCTCCAGTTAATCCCCTTAAAATCCTCCAGCCCAAATCATCTTCAACCAACCAGCATCTCTGCGAAGGCATCAATCCGGGTGCGAAGCAAAGGCAAGGAACTGGTCTGATAATCGCTCTCCAGCCTCAAAACTTTAATTCCCGCTTGATTCAATTCCTCCTCTACCCCCACCACCTCCAGCTCATAAGGCTCACAAAACTTCTGCACCAAATAAATCACTGCTTCTGCCTGGGTCTCTCTAACCCGTTGAATTATCCATTGAGCTCTGCTTTTCTTAGTATCATAAACCCCGGCTATCGGAATTTTATTCAATTGGGCGTAAACCAAATCCTTCATCGGCTCCGAGCCAATCTTTACCTGGCTTTCAATATACCTTGAGCCATTGACCAGCAAATCATCCACCACCTGAAAGCCCGCGTGTTCAAGCTCATCAATCATCTCAATCGGCTCCAAAACCTTGCCCGCCAATACCACCTTGAGCTTCTTTTGATTTGATGTGTTGCGAGCTTTTACCTCTTCCAAAAATCTCCTTGCCAGTTCGCCCACTTCTCTCTTATCTCCGGCCATCCCTGCCTGAACCAGAGAAAAAAACTCCCGCGCGTTCACTCTTCCGCTCACCATCTCCTTTTTCACTTCACCTAACCATTCCTTAACCTGATTCACCTGCTTAATCGCTGGTCCCAGCTCCTCTGCTTTTGCATAATGCCCGGTCAATTCTCCTAACCTTTTCCTGACCCGCTCCAGTTCCTGGCTAAAATACTTCACCGCACTGGCGTTATCCCTCACCCGAGGCACGCGATAAGATTCTACCAGCTTGAATGGCTCCAACTCCTTCACCACCAAGTCCAGCGCTCTCATCGCGTCGCAGGTATGAGGAAATATCACCCCATCCAGATAATTAAGCTCTCCTCTTTTAATCTGCTCCAAAAGAGTCCGGCTATAAGAACAGGCAAATCCCTGAAAATGCGCCTCTGCTAAAGAAAAAGCGGTCCCCTCTCCTAACAAACCCACTGAATAAGCGCCACTGGCTAAAATCAACTCTTCTGGACCATCCGGTATTGCCCAGCCAATTACTTTTTTTCCAGTTTCTTTTTTGAGCTTTTCTACCCATTTTTTAGGCTCTCTCCAGATTCCATCAAATTTTTTTACCCAATTCTCAGTCATTACCTCTCCCCCCTTCTTCCAGCCATTTATTGATTATCTCCACCCCTTGCTGTGCATCCTCTCCATAGCCATCCGCTTGAATCTTCTCCGCATATTCTTGAGAAACCGGCGCCCCTCCTATAATTACCTTTATTTTATCTCTTACTCCTTTATTCTTAAGTTCCAGAATCACCCTCCCCATCTCTGGCATAGTAGTAGTAAGCAAGGCGCTCATTCCCAAAACTTCTGGCTTATGTTTTTCAACCGCCCCTACAAAACTTTCTCTGGAAACATTTACCCCCAAATCTATTACCTGATAACCATTCCCCTCTAACAAACTGGCAACAATGTTCTTTCCTATATCATGCACATCTCCTGCGACTGTGCCTAAAACCACTTTTGCCCGAGGCTGATAATTGCCTTCTAATAGTTTAGGCTTCAGGAGCTCAAATCCAGCTTTAAACGCCCTGGCAGAAAGCATCACCTCTGGTAAAAATATCTCATCCCTTCTGAACCTCTCCCCCACTACCTTAAGCCCAGAAATTAATCCTTGATTGAGAATCTCTATCGCAGATAAATCTTGCGCCAGCGCCTCCTTGGTCAAAGCACTCGCTTGGTCAATTTTCATCTCAATAATCGCATTCCTGATTTTATCTAAAACCTCTGTCATTCCTGGCCCCTTTTACTAAACCTTAAACCGAAAATGAATCACCTCGCCATCTTGAACCACATACTCCTTGCCTTGAACCAAAACCAATCCTAACTTGCGAGCCTCTTGCTCCCCACCAACTCTAATAAAATCCTCCAGCTTTATCACCTCTGCCTTAATAAAACCCGCTTCAAAATCGCTATGAATCCTCCCAGCCGCTTTAACCGCGGTCGTGCCTCTGGGAATTAGCCAGTTCCGAAGTTCTTTCCCTCCCACCGCAGTATAAAAGGTTATCAGGTCTAAAATTTCCTTCCCGGTTTTTATCACCTCTCCTAAACCAGATTGCTCAATCCCCATCTCTTTTAAGAATAGCTCCTGCTCCTCTTTCTCTAACTCATGCACCTCTGCCTCCACCTTCCCGAAAAAAGCCACTACCTTAATCCCCTGCTTTTCTCCATACGCTTTTAATCGCTCAAAATACTGATGGGTCTTTTTAGCTATTGCCTCTTCTCCTAAATTGGCAATATAAAAAACCGGCTTCAAGGTCAAAGGCTTCATCTCTTTAATAATCAGCTCCTCCTCTTGGGTAAAAGAAAGTTTATTCAATGTCTCCAAATCCTCTAAAGTCTTTTTCATCTTCTTACAAAGCTCCAAGTCCACCCGCGCCTGCTTATCCCCGACCTTTAGCTGATGTTCCGCCTTCTCCAGCCTCCGCTCAACCGTCTCCAGGTCCTTTTTAATCAACTCAAACCTTACGGTTTCCACATCCCGAACCGGGTCAATAGAACCTTCTGGATGAGAGACCTTAGGGCTCTCAAAACATCTGATTACCTCTGCTATCGCATCCGCCGCTCTAATCTCAGCTAAAAACTGATTTCCTAACCCCTCCCCTTTATGAGCGCCTTT
>Ga0172366_10003488_pt1 | contig 12406 bp, 17 predicted proteins | sample LakKivSesite69cm_FD_114533 | JGI IMG/M metagenome (GOLD analysis project Ga0172366, IMG submission 114533) | Sediment microbial communities from Lake Kivu, Rwanda - Sediment site 69cm | ecosystem: Environmental > Aquatic > Freshwater > Lake > Sediment | place: Rwanda: Western Province, Lake... | reverse complement strand
GCGGTTCCGCTCCTCAAGCCGTGGACCAGAATCGGTCTAGTCACGACAATCCAGCACGCGCACAAAATAGAAGAAGCGAGAAAAATCCTCGAGAAAGCGCAGAAAACGGTCCTCGTCGGGAACGCGGGGCGCGGGAAGTCTCCGGGTCAGATACTGGGCTGCGATTATTCTAACGCGAGAGCCGTCAGCGACGAGGTTGAAGCCTTCCTGTACGTGGGGGGAGGACGGTTCCACCCGCTTGGGCTGCACCTTGCCACGATGAAGCCGACCGTCGTCGCCGACCCCTACGAGAACACGGCCTACAACATAGCCGAATACGCGCAAAAAACAGTAAAAAGACGATGGACAAGCATCACCGAAGCCCAGAACGCCCGGACCTTCGGCGTGATAGTCGGTCTGAAGCCCGGACAAACCAACATGGAGGCAGCAGCAAAAATCAAGGAAGATCTCGAAAAAAGCGGCAAAAAAGTGGTCCTCCTGTCCCTGCGCGAGGTAACCGCAGCCAACCTCATGCAGTTCCCAGCTTTCGACGCGTTCGTGAACACGGCCTGCCCCAGAATCGCCTTGGACGAGCCGTCGGGCTTCAGGAAGCCAGTACTCACAGTCGCCGAGGCGTACGTGGCTCTCGGGAGGACGAAGTGGGAAGACCTCCTTAAAAAAGGACTGCTGTGAGGCAACGGCGAGATAAAAATCGTTCATCGGTCAGAAAAGTTATGATGAAGAAGAAGCGCCTTTCGATGCTGCTTTCCCAGCTCGCCCCCAGCCCGAAACCGAAACTCATGTGGGAAGGGTACACTCTTGACCCCGAAGCAGCAGCGGAAATGGCCCAAGTCGCGTCTTGGGAAAACGACGACATCGCCCAGAAAACGGTCGTGGACTTGGGCTGCGGCTCAGGCGTCCTCGCCATCTCAGCGGCTCTGACGGGAGCCGCATGGGTCGTTGGAGTCGACATCGACAGGGAGGCGGTTAAAACAGCGCAAAGCAACGCCCTGAAGGCGGACGCAGACGTCGACCTAGTTATAGGCGACGTTCGATGCGTGAAGGGGCACTTCGACACGGCGCTCATGAACCCGCCCTTCGGCACCAGAAAAAAGGGAGCAGACGTTCAATTCCTGGAAAAAGCGCTGGAAATCGCGGACGTCGTCTATTCGCTGCACAAAAAAGGCGACTCGGTGCGCAGTTTCCTAAGGCAAAAGGTGCCACGAATCGGAGGAAGAGTCGACCAGGTTCGCGAGATGGAAATCGTCATCCAGCGCACCTACAGCTTCCACACGAAGCGAAGGTACACGGTCAAGGTGGACCTGTACAGAATCCTCAGAACGGGCTGACGAAGGCGGCGAGCGCCGAACGTCTCTTCAGCAAAGCTAATATGTGAGCTTCCAATGGTTTCTTTAGGGCTAGACCCGGAAAGGCATTGTCACAAGTTGATTCGATTATGAGCGAAAACAGGCAAAGCGGGCAGTTCGTCGTGCCGGGGCAGAAGCTCGGCGTGATCGAGGAGTTCATCGCGGACGCGGGCACGTACGTCGACGAAGGCGCCATACGCGCGAAGAGCGTCGGGTACGTCCTGATGGACTACGAGAACAAGAAGGTCTCAGTCTATGCCGCAGCCGCGAACCACAACGTCCCGAACGTCGGAGCCGTAATCGTCGGCGACGTCACAGGCGTCCAGACCTCGATGGTCACCATCCGCATCAACAAGATCGGGGACGAGATAGTCTCAAGCCACTTCTCCGGGCTCGTCCACGTGTCCGACATCAGCTTCAGGTACACCGAGAACATTTACGACGCCTACAAGGCGGGGGACCTCGTGAGGGCGAGGGTCGTAAGCGACAAGAACCAGACGTTCCACCTCTCCACGAAGGGCGACAACCTCGGCGTAATCCTAGCCTACTGCAGCCAATGCGGAGGCGTCCTGTCCACGAGCCACAACGAGCTCAAGTGCGACGAATGCGGACACGTCGAGAGGCGCAAGACCGCCCTGGACTACGGCAAGGGAGCACTGTAAAAAGAGGAAACGCGCATGCAGTTGAAGGTTCTCGAAAAATCGGACCGCGAAATCAAGGTCGAGGTCGAAGGCGAAGGGCACACCTTCTGCAACCTGCTTGAGTCGGTCCTCCTGGAGGACGAGAAGGTCGAGTTCGCAGGCTACAACATGCCGCACCCACTAATCTCAAACACAATCGTCACCGTCAGGACGGCCAAGGGGAAGAAGCCCGAAGACGCCATTAAGGACGCGTGCGAAAAAATCCTCGAGCGGGGTAAAGAGCTCAACAAAGCCTTCGCCGCCGCAGTCAAGGAAAAAACGAAGTAGGAACGAACAATAAAACGTCTTTTTCTAGCAATATTTTCAGAGAAGATAATCGTTTATCCGAGTTTTACGCCGACCGCTAAGCCAGCTAGGAAGCTCCCCGCGAATGGCAGGTTCGCGACTAGGGGCGTCAGCACGGTTGAGGCTTGGCCCGCCGTTCCCATTAGCTGTTCGACGAGCTCGGCGAGCTTGTCGTAGTTTATGCTGATGATGCCCTCGTACCCCAGGTAGATGAGGATCAGGGCGCCTATGCCGATGAGGACGGCTAGGACCTTCGTCATCTTCTTCACGGCGTACCCGACGAAGAAGCCCAGGAACCCGCCGACCCCCAGCTGGTACACGACCGGGGTTAAAATTTCGCTCATCAGCCGACCATCCCAAAAGACGACAGCGTTCGACTCATTTCAGAAGTTGTCAATTCGGATATTAAACTTTCTGCACCCTCAGCCTCTCGACGATCGTCCTCAACAGAACGCTGAACGCCTCCTCCATGTCCTCCTCTTCCGCCAAGACACGGAGGGCTTCGTCGAACGAAACTGCGTTTTTCAACCAAGAATAGCCGATCAGCGACTCCGCAGCGTCCGCCTGCTTGTGCCTGTCGGTCCCCGAAGGCAGTAGTGCCCGAAGCCCAGCCTTCCTTAGGGAGGACGCGAGTATCGAGCTGTCAACCTTCCTGCCGACGGGCTTGTGGCGTCTGTGAGAGAGAGCTAGGGAATAGAGGAAGTTCACGTACGCGTCGCCCAACGCGGCTAACTCGTGGTCTAACATTATGGCCGACAGGCTCTCGTGTTTCAGCGAGAAGCCGAACTTCGACTCCGAATCTGAGCTATTCAAATCTAGCACGCGTAATCCTCCGACACACAGCTTTTAAGCCACAACGAGGCGATAAAGATTTACTGCAAAGCCGAGAAGACGAGAAATAACGTCTTCGTTCTAGGCTCCCGAAAGACTGGATAACCATGCGCACGATCATCCTGAAGGTCGACCGCGAAAGACCCGAAACCGCGAAAATCCGCACGGCAGCACGAACGATCAGGGAGGGCGGGCTGGTCGCGTTCCCGACCGAAACGGTCTACGGGCTCGGGGCGGACGCGCTGAACGCGGAAGCCGTCAGGCGAATCTACGCCGCGAAGAAGAGGCCGCTGGATAACCCCATCATCGTCCATGTGGCCACCAAACGGGACGTCTCAAGGCTGACCGACGAGGTTACCGCGGAAGCCGAGAAACTGATGGAGCTCTTCTGGCCTGGACCGTTGACCCTTGTGCTGAAGGCCTTGGACGCCTTGCCCGACGCGACAACGGGGGGCTTGGACACGGTGGCGGTGAGGATGCCCAGCCACAAGGTCGCCTTAGCCCTAATTCGGGAGTCAGGCGTGCCCATTGCGGCTCCGAGTGCCAACCTTTCAGGGCGCCCAAGCCCAACCACAGCTGAGCATGTTAGGCAGGACCTTGACGGGAGGATTGACGTGATTCTGGATGGTGGACTAGTGGACATCGGCGTCGAGTCGACCGTGCTCGATGTTACTGTTGACCCGCCCACGGTTCTGAGGCCGGGGGGAACGCCGTACGAGGCGCTGCTGAAGGCGTTGGGAAGAGTCGAGCTGCACCCGTCTCTTCTCGCGAGGAAACAGACCCGACTGACCAAGGCGCCGTCCCCTGGCATGAAGCACAGGCACTACGCCCCGAAGGCTGAGCTGGTCCTCGTGGAGGGGACGCCTGAAGCCACAGCAGCGAAGGTTCAGCAGACCGCAGATTCCCATAGAAAGACTGGGAAGAAAGTCGGCATCCTAGCAACCGACGAAACAGCGCCTGGATACAAGGCGGACGTAATCAAATCGCTGGGGAAAAGAGCGGACTCGGCGTCTGCAGCCAGAAAACTCTTCGGTCTCCTGAGGGAACTCGACGACGAAAAAATGGACGTAATCGTAGCCGAGGGCTTACCGCTGGAAGGACTAGGCTTGGCCGTGATGAATAGGCTTAGGAAGGCGTCGGGCTACAAAATTTTAAGGGCGGACTAGACTTCAGCGTCTTGGTCCGAGCTGTCGTCGTTTGCCTCTTCTTCGGTGTCCTCCAGGCCCTTCTCGGACACTCGGAAGCGGGCTGGGACCTCGGGCAGGCAGGGGCTGTCGATGACCCTGGCGATTCGGGTGCCCTTGCTTCCCTTGCGCAGGTAGACCCTGTGTGTGCAGGCGTGGGCCATGATGTTTCCGCCGGCTGGCCTGTTTGGGTCTCCGAAGAACGCCGTGGGGTTCGCTTGGACCTGGTTGGTGACGATGACCGCTATGTTGTAGGCTTCGGACAGCCTAATGAGCTTGTGGAGGTACTGGTTGAGCTTCTGCTGGCGCTCCGCGAGGGTTTCGCGTCCGATGTATTCTCCCCTGAAGTGGCTTATCATGCTGTCGACGACGACGAGCTTGATGTTGTTTTCTGGGCAGAGCGTGAACAGCCTGTCGATCAGGAGGCACTGGTGGCTGCTGTTGTAGGCTCTGGCGACGTAGATTTTGTCCGCAACCTTCTGGGGGTCAAGACCGTTCGCCGTGGCGATCTGGTAGACCCGTTCGGGCATGAAGGTTCCTTCGGTGTCGATGAAGGCGACGTTTCCTCCGAAGCCTCCCTGATCAGTCGGGAGCTGCGCGGTGACGGAAACCATCAGGCAGATCTGTGTCTTTCCAGAGCCAAACTCTCCTATCAGCTCAGTCAGGGCTTGGGTTTCTATTCCCCCGCCCAGGATTTCGTTGAGCTTTTTGCTGCCCGTTGTGCACTTCTTCATGGTTTGCCTTTTTTCGTAGTACTCTTGGGCCGTCTTGAAGTCGGTGGCGACCATCTGCCTTGCGGCTTCTTGGATTTTGAGAATCGTGTTGAAGCCGAGGTTCGTCTTCTCCATTATTTCGCGGGGTGGGGTGACCGCGACCGCTTCTATCGTGGTGTAGCCTGAGGCTCTGAGCTTGGAAGCTGTGGTTGAGCCTACGCCGTTGAGGGATTCGAGGTCTTCCGACATTAGTCATACATCCATTCGTAATCGTTTAACGAGATTGACTCCCAGCACTTCCTGCATATGGGGAGCTGGGTGCCCTTGTACATGATGTACAATGAAATGTCCGTGCTTAAGCATTTGCCGTTCCACGGGTTCATGCATGTCTCCGCCCCTGAGGGCTTTTCGTCAGAAGCGTCAACCAAGGATTCAACATACTGTTGCGAAAGGTGGCTTCTCTTCATCAATGCGTGTCACACTCGTCCGCCTAGAGGTCTACCTGTCGATATTTAAGACGTCAGTGAAAACGGAGGGAGGGGGGATGCGGCGAAAAGCAAATGCTCACCCGTAAAAAAGGTTCATGGGCCGCTCTTGACGTGCCTGATTTTCTGGAAGGCATCGAACAGCTGCTGGACGACCACGTTTTCGAGGTTGGCTTGGTAAGTCCGCGGCGTGAAGGCGTACTCCTTGACCCAGCCAATTTTAGTCAGGGCTTTCAGCTGGCCGTCGACCGAGGGAGTCCGCAGTCCAGTCGCCTTCACAAGCGCGTACTTCGTGAAGGCCTCGTTCGGTTTTGATAGTAATTCTCGGAGGATGCGGAACTTGCTTCCTCCGCCGAGTCCCAGCTCGAGCTCGTCCCAGACGGGCAGGTCCTTCTTACTCATCGGTTCCTCGCCCCAGCTTCTTCGTCAGGTTGCTTAGGAACTTTTCGAGGTCGATGACCGACGCCCCCGTGACTCCGAGCTCGGTGAGGGACTTCATGTCGACTATGCCCCTGAAGACGAGGTCCTGGACCACTTCCTCGAACTTGGCCGTGGGTTTGGTGCCCAGCTCCTCGCAGGCCAGCTCGTAGCTCTTCCTGACCTCCCTCAGCCCCACGTACGCTGCTTTGTCGGCTCGGAGGCTTCTTACAAGTGCTAAGAGGACGAGTCTCCCGTTCTTGTCGAGGTTCGCGATGTCCTCGGTCGTGATCGTCGGGTTCGTTTCGCCGTAGACCTTCCTCACGTGGTCCGGTTGGACCTTGTTGAGCCCCTGGTTCTCAGCCAAGTTGCCCGAATAGTAGAGGAGGTCGAGTGCCACGCGGATGTCGCCGTTGACGGGCGGGTTCGCCGTGATGTCGCAGACCAGTTCCAGGGTGTCCTCGTCGACGGCTCCGGGCTTGAAGGCTTCTTCGACGCGGTCCTCGAGTATCTCCCTGACCTGGCTGCCCGTGTAGTTGGGGAACTCGATGACGCCCATGCCGAGGGTGGACTTTTCGCCAGGCTCGAGGCTTTCGTGCCACTTGAGGGACCGGGCGATGAAGATTTCGCCGACGACGTGGGAGGGTTCGCCGGGGCTCATCTCGGTCGTCCGCGTCAGGTCGTAGATGATGTGCTCCTTGGGGTTGGTCTGGATGAAGTAGTCTATCTCGTCGAAGGTCGCGAGCAGGAACATGTCCTCGGCTTTCAGGTACTCGATGAGCTGCCTGATCATCTCCTCGGGGCTCAGGCTCCGCGTCGAAATAGCGGGCGTCACCTTCCGCACGAGGTTCCCGAAGAGAACGTAGCGTGTGGTTCCGTCGACTTTGCAGTTGACGTAGACGTGCTTGAGGTTGACGCCTTCCTTCTTGGCTTTTTCTGTGATTTGTTCTCCGAATTTTACGGTCGTGCAGGTTTTGCCCGTGCCCGTGTCGCCGATTATCTGGGTGAAGCGGGGATAAGCGTTCTTGATGTTGCCCAGCATGGAGCCGTAGACGGCGTCCAGGAGACTCGTCTGGTGGTCCCGGTGGGGGAGCCGCTTCGGAATGTAGTGCGGCGAAAGCTTGTTCCTGTCCCTGAACACCGTGCTGCTTGACAAAGGCACCGACCCGAGCTCAACATGCTAGTATTTGGGAATAGACCTATAAAAGCAGCAATTATGCTTTTCTCGACTTCTTTTCTGCCGAATTGCTGATGGAATCCAGAAAAAATGAGTAAAAGAAGGGGGATTATGGGAGTTTCTCTATGGGTTTGACGTTTGGGGCTCCTACGATTGTTGGGGGTTTGGGTCCGTCGACGGGGGCTGCCCACCGTGCCGCGTTTTCGAGGACCTGCAGGACCTTCGGGTGGTAGAATATGGGGAACGACTCGTGCCCGGGTCTGAAGTAGAAGATTTTGCCTCTGCCCCTGTGGAAGCAGCATCCGCTCCTGAAGACCTCGCCTCCCTGGAACCAGCTCACGAAGACGAGTTGGTCGGGCGCGGGGATGTCGAAGTACTCGCCGTACATCTCGGTGTGCTCGATCTCGAAGTAGTCCTCGAGCCCCGCAGCTATTGGGTGACCCGGGGAGACGACCCACAGCCGCTCCTTCTCGCCTGCCTCGCGCCACTTAAGCCCGCAGCTCGTGCCCATGAGCCGCCTGAAGATTTTGGAGTAGTGGGCCGAGTGGAGGACGATGAGCCCCATGCCGCCGTTCGTTATCATGCGGTATATCTTGTCGACCACGGCGTCGCTGACCCTGTCGTGCGCCATGTGCCCCCACCACACCAGAACGTCGGTGTCGTTGAGGACTTCGTCGGTCAATCCGTGCTCAGGCATCTCCAGAGTGGCTGTCTTGACCTTGAAGCCCTTGGCGGCGAGGTGCTTGGCGATGGCGCCGTGGATTCCGTCGGGGTAAATTTTGCCTATCTCGGGGCTCTGCTTCTCGTGAAGACCTTCATTCCAAACCGTGACTCGAATGATTTTGTCCATTCCAGTTCACTCGCCATTGATTAGCCGTCAACACGGAAATAACGCTTTCCGTCAGGACCTTTTTTGGAACCGTGGGGAAAGCTTATAGAACGTTGGCTGCAGAGTACAGCTAAACTTCGACGTTGATTGGGGTAGGATGGGGATGAACGCCAAGGAGAACCTGCTCAGGGCGATACGCTTCGACAACCCCGAGTACGTTCCGAGGACGAACGAGGGCGTCGGCGTGGGCTTCCAGCTCGAGGGGAACTACAGGGTCGCCACGTGGACCGACCTGTGGGGAGTCCAGTGGGTTACCACGAGAGCCGACATGGTTCCGTTCCCCAAGGGCAACCCGCTCCTGAGCCTTGAGCACTTGGACGACTACGTTTTCCCTGACCCGGACAGCCTGCAGCTCACCGATGACCACAGGGAATTCTTGAGAGGAGTCGACAGGGAGGAGCACCTTGTCTTCGGCGGGTTGACGTACTTCATGTTCGAGAGGGCGTGGGCGCTGATGGGCATGGACAACTTCCTGAAGTCCTTCTTCACCCACCCCAAAGAAACGAAGCAGCTGCTACACAGGATTGCGGATTTTAACGTTAGGGTCTTCGAACGCTACCTAGAACTCGGGGTCGATGGCGTGAACTTTTCTGAGGACCTTGGGCACCAGGGCGGGCTGATGGTTTCGCCGAGGCTGTTCAGGGAGTTCTTCGTCCCCGAGTACAGGCGGTGCTTCGAGCCCCTCGTCAGAGAGGGTAAAATAATCGACTTTCACTCGTGCGGTCGGGTCCAGGACGTCGTCGAAGACCTAGTCAGCCTCGGAGTGACCGTCCTCAACCCCGTCCAGGCGAGAGCCAACGACCTAGCCCTGATGAAGAGGAAAAGCCAAGGAAAGATAGCCCTTCAAGGCGGCATAGACTCCCACCTCCTGATGCTGGGTCCAATACCGAAAATAGAGGAGGAAGTCGAAAGAGTTATGGCGATTCTGTCTCCGGGCGGAGGTTACATCATAGGTCCCGACCAGTCGATGCCTTTTCCGCCAGAAAACGTCGAGGCATTGTGGAAAAAAGCAATTAGTCTCGGTAAATACTAGGCAATGACGAGTAATACACAGCTCTATTTGATAACGGAAGGTATAAATTTGGGGTTTTCGTAGCATTGCCGTGTCTTGGAGCGTTGTTGCGGAGTGGCTTACAAGTACATGGCTGAGGCTTGGAGGAAGCCGTCGTCCTCGTTCGTCAAAGAGGTCATGCAGGACAGGGTCATCCATTGGCGCAAAGAGCGAGCCATAACGCGCGTGGAGAAGCCGACCCGCGTCGACAGAGCCCGAAGGCTGGGCTACAAGGACAAGAACGGCTACGTCGTCGTCCGAGTCAGGGTCAGAAGAGCAGGCTACCGCAAGCTGCGTCCAAGAATGGGCAAGCGGCAGAAGAAAATGGGTGTCACCAAGCTCAAAATCGGCAAAAGCATGAAGCTCATCGCCGAGGGGAGAGCTGCCAAGAAGTACCCGAATTTAGAGGTTCTCAACACATACTGGGTCTGGCAGGACGGCACAAACAAGTGGTACGAAGTCATACTCGTCGACAGGACATTGCTGCCTGAACTTAACCTCGGAAAGGGAAGGGGACGGGCGTTCAGAGGCTTAACAAGCGCGGGGAGAAAAGCCCGCGGACTATTAGCTTAAAACTAGAAGATGTAGACGAGGGCTACGACGGCGCAACCGTAACAGCCTTTAGGCGCGTCAATCGTTACAATTCTCTGTTTCACGTTGACCAGTTTGATGTTTCTTATCTCAGCCATCTCCCCGATTTTGGCGACCAACTGCTTTTTAATTGCGACTTCGTCCATGCGCCCATAGGCCTCAGCCACAACCCCGTACCCGCTGGCTTCGTCCTTGCCCCAAGCGATTCCCGCGGTCACGGTTTCTCCTTGCCCCTCAGCCTTCGACAACACGACGAACGTGACGGCTCCGACGGGCAATTTTCGGTAGTCAGTTTCCTCGCAGCTCGGAGGGATTATCGAGCTCACGGGCACGAGGTTGCACTGCTCAATGCCTGCTTCCTTCAGCGCCATGTCGAAGGTGTTAAGCGCTGAAACCCTACCGACCGCTTTTCCGCCGACGACGAAGAAAGCCCGAGGAATCATGGGTCGCACAGGCTCTAAAGCGCGTTCACCGCTGCTTCCAGCCCAATGGTCTTGAAGCGAGAAGTCCTGTCGACCCCGCCCTCATACCTTTTGATGAGCTTTTGGGCTGCTTTGCCCCCGTGCTTCAGCTCAGCCTTCGCCGAGGACGTGTCCACGCCTGAAAGGGTCAGCAGCGTGTAGTAGAACGGGAAGCCGCGCCACTTGCCGTCGGGGGTCCGCTTCCTCTTTATGTGGCCTATTCCCCTGTCCAGAATCTCATCGCTCTTGCCAAAGTTCACTACTGACAGGGTTCTGAGGAAGGCGGGTGTGCAGTTGTAGCAGCAGTAGAACCCGTCCTGGTGACTGTCCATCATCTCCCTGAAGCCCTCCAAGGCCTTCGCGGCGGACGGGTGCGACTCTCGGTTCCACAATATCACGGCTCTGAGAGACTCCTCGCCGAGAACGTGACGAGTCAACGCGCCCCTTCGCCGATACTGTTCGCCCGTCAGCCTCTGCAGCCCCTCCGACATGTCCTTCTCGGTGGGCGCAAACAGATTTCTGTACGAGCCCCTCAAGCCTTGTCTCCCCAAGACCCAGTCGAGTGCCTCTTTGACTTCGCTGTCGGAGCTCTTCCTGAAGCCGAGTCTAGCCTCCTCCAAGCGGTAGACGGTTTCCTGCAGAGACTCGGGAACAAGCAACCTTGAACTTAGGATGTCAGACAAACTGGAATGCCTCGCATATTAATCTTAACGGGTTTTTCTATTAATTTGTTTGCCCTTCCGAGTGCATTCACAATGTCATGGATGCGGAGAACCGTCTACGCTTAAATTCTCTGAAAAACGTATATCAGAAGAGGATAGCCCGTATTCCCTCTAGAGTTGCGTGAGAACGGTTGACTAAATACGATGTAATGTATGTCGAGCTCAGCTTTCTGGCCCACGCCACCGAAGACAGAGACAGGGTCTTGACTGCTGTGCGCAACCTTTTCCCGCCCGAACACGCCGAGAAGGCGAAGGCGAGTCAAAGAACCCTTCAAGGCGAACACGGGAACCCCATAACGGTCTTCGAGGCCAGAATAGAGGAGCCCGAAGTCGCCGAGGGACTGCTCCGCAACATTGGCTCGAACCTTCCCCAGGCTGAGAAGGAGGATTTGCTCAAGGGTTTAGAGCTCCGGCTGACGAAGGGCAACCTTTACCTCAGGCTCGACAAGCAGGCAGCCTTCAAAGAGAAACCCGAGCTGTGCCTCGCTGACCCCATCCGCCTCAGAATCAAGTTCAGAACGTCGAAGGTTGACGAAATCACAAACACCGTCCGGAGGCTAGGGCTGGTACCATGAAGTACGCCGCTGACCTGCACCTGTGCCCTCAGCTCGACAACCGAGCCAACGTCAAGGTAATCGTCGAAAGAACCGCTGAACTCGGGTACACCGCGGTCGGAATCCCTGTCTCGCCCAAGGCGCCGCAGAAGGAAGCCGAAGAACTCAAGGCAATCTGCAGCGACGCAGGCGTGGACTACGTTTCGAGGGTCGACCTGTCCCCGCGGACTCCGGGCGAACTGCTCAGAAGCCTGAGGAGCCTGCGGCTGAGAACCGAGGTCATAGCCGTGAAGTGTTACTCAAAGGAGGTGGCTAGGCAGGCCGCCAAGGACCGAAGGGTTGACTTGATATCGTTCCCTTTGGTGCACCCGAAGAAGCGGTTCTTCGACTTCGCGGAGACCGAGCTCGCGTCCGAAGCCCAGGCGGCGCTCGAGGTGGACGTGGCTCCTTTGCTGTCCGAGCAGGGGTACAGGAGGGTGAACCTGCTTTCGTACCTGCGCAGGATGACGACGATTGCGAAGGGTCGCGTGCCCATTGTCCTGTCAAGCGGAGCCACCGAGTCGACATTACTGAGGACAGCAGAGGACTACTGTTCCCTCGCGTACCTGTTTGGGATGGAGCTGCATGACGCCAGACAATCTTTTTCGGAGATACCGAAGAGAGTAATTGAGCAGAACAGGAGGAAACTAAGCTCGGACTTCGTGGTTCCGGGAGTCTACGTCGTTAGGAGGGGAAAGGAACGCCCAGAATCGTGAGGAGACGCTACGTAGCCGCCATTGTAGTAGGCTCCCGAACGTTCGCCGAAAGGGACGTCTACGACGCCGTTTGGACTAGTCTAGTTTGGCTCTTCGGGGAGGTCGGAGCCAGCCAAGCCGAGCTGTACCTCGTGAAGTACGATGAAGAAAAGGGGCAAGCAACGTTCCGCTGTTCCCACAAGGCTCTGGAGATGGTCAAAGCCTCGATTGCAGCCACAACCGAGGTCGCCAACGAGAAGGCGTC
>Ga0172366_10003487_pt1 | contig 12408 bp, 10 predicted proteins | sample LakKivSesite69cm_FD_114533 | JGI IMG/M metagenome (GOLD analysis project Ga0172366, IMG submission 114533) | Sediment microbial communities from Lake Kivu, Rwanda - Sediment site 69cm | ecosystem: Environmental > Aquatic > Freshwater > Lake > Sediment | place: Rwanda: Western Province, Lake... | reverse complement strand
GAAGGCTCTGTCCCGCAGTCAGCGTCATCACACGTTGCTGTTGACGTCGCCGCGCCAACTTCCTCACAGCCTCGCCGCATCCCAAAATACCCGGGAATAGCAGCATGTGGGGGTAAGTCAGGATGTCGTATCACCGGAACGTCGGGATGTTCTCCCTAGCGAGGAAGCGCAACCGGCTCAGGGCAGGCTGTAGACTGCTTCTTCTTTGAGGAGTTCCGAGGTGTATCGGAGCGCCGCGAGTATGTCTTCGTGTTTGAGCTGTGGGTAGTTCTCCAATACTTGGGCTTCGGTCCAGCCCTGACTCAGCAACTCGATGATGAACTCGACGGCAATCCTCGTCCCCTTGACGACCGGCTTGCCGACGAGGACATCGGGGTTCAGTTCGATTCTCTCTTGCCAGTCCGTGGCTCGTTATACGTCCGAACCATCTGGAATCAAGAGGAGGAGCGATTCCAGTCCTGTCTGAATCTGGTCGCGCGCGCACACACACGGAGCGGTCTGCACCGGGCGATGCCTGTGTCGCCCAGGCTTGATGCTCGCCGGGTGAGGCACGGACCTGCGACTTGTGCCGGGGTCTTGTTTGACGTGCATCATCGGACGGGATAGAAGCATGTCCCGTGCCGGGACGCTCGACGTCCGGCACCGGCGTAACTATCGGAGAAATCCGGTGTTAGGTCTCAGGCATGTTATCGCGGAAGCTGGCCGTGTCTGATTTCCGCAACAGCCGTGTCTGACAAAGGAGACACGCGCGGCCTAGCCGCGAGGAGTCAGTTGTCAGTCCGACAGGTTGCAGCAGGGACCGGACGTGACCGTGAGGTCCAGTAGTCTGGTAGTCATGCGCGAGAAGAGGGATTGAGGCGAAGAGATATGAGGGGACCGAATGGCGGACTAGAGAAGGGTCCAGCGTTCCGCGTCGACCCGGATGCCGGTTCCGCGTTCGATTTCACGCCGCAGCATTTGCAGTTGTGGCACTGAGTACTCCGAATTCGCGGGCAGCGTCTGGGTGTAGCGCCGGCAACGCATGAAGAAGTGCCGGCCACCGGGCTCTGGGGCGGAGAAACCAAGTCGTCGCAGTTTACGAATGAAGTCGCGACGCTTGCAGGGAGACCAGCTAGGCACGGACGGTCGTCTTGGTGCGCTGCCTAAGGCCGCGGTTGAGGTTTACCCGGCCGAGGACGGGCAACGTGTCACCGTGACGAAGCTTGACTATCAGCCAGTCTTCGAGAACCGAACGCAGCTCTTCCTGGCACTCGTAGAGGTTCGCGGCAAAGGCGATAACGCCGGGGCACCGGCGGACCGTTCCGCAGTAGGCGCCGTCTTCCATCTTCTCGTAGACGGCTGTCTTCATTGCGGCACTGATGTAATCAAGCAACATACAGCGATATTGTAGCGGGCACAGGCTTCATGTCAAAGCAAAGCCATAGCGCCCGGGGCTGAAACGACGACGTGAGTTGCCTCGGCTCGGTGCCGCCGGACGAGGCACGGACCTGCGACTTGTGCCGGGGTCTTGTTTAGACGTGCATCATCGGGCTGGGCTGAGGCAACTTGTGTTCCGAGCCCAAGGGGCAGCAGGCGTTGGTGTAACTGCCCGAGACTACAGTTGTTAGAATCCGGCCTGAGCTACGGCCAGGTCAGCCGTGTCTGATTTCCGCAACAGGCGTGTATGAAAGAAGATACGGAGAGGGATCGAGAGACAAAGGGTAGAGGGGTCGAGGTGGCAGACGAGACCAGGGCGCCAGGCAGTTCAGAATCCAGAGACCAGAATCCAGAGTCCAGAAACCAGAATTCAGAGATTGAACTGGGCCCGAGGCTTGGAGGCAAGGCCAAGAGCCAGAGCTGCGCGGCGAAGCCGCCCGTGACCGGTTGCAGTCTGTGTAAGTTGCAGAACGTGGGCGCGGCCGGCTCAGTCGTCCTTGCGCTGCAAGTGCTCGATGAGCGCGGACACAAATCGTTCGGCCCGAGTCAGGAGTTCGGCTGCGCGCTCCGACGTCGCCGGTTCAGATGCCCGATAGTCCGACTTCTGCCTCATCTCAAATGCGCGGTGGAAATCCCGCGAGAGCTCCTTGGGGAACACGCCTTTCAGCACGAACTCCGTGTCGAACAGCCCGATGACGCCGCTGTGTTTGGTTGGCACTTTGCCCGCATCCTGGAGCAATGCCAGAGCTGCATAGAACATGGCATAGTACGACCGATTGATGATGCTAAGCGGACTACGGTTGCCGACCAGTAGGAAGCGAGCGTCGTCGCGGGCAGTCTCAGCTTGTTCGATTCGGTAACGAACGAGAACGGCTATTTCGCCGTTCTTCACACCGGGATACCGTCGCTGCGCACAGCCTGGGCGAGCAGCGAGTATCGTTCAGGGCCGCTCTCCCACTCCTCGCGCGAGAAGACAATGGGCACGATGACCATGCCGTGCTCAAATCCGGCTTCCCACGCGCAATCGCTGACAAAGTCCTCGACTGCGGTATCTACTGGTCCGTTGACCACGAGCAGAAGGTCCATGTCCGATTCACTGACAGAGTCGCCGCGTGCGCGCGACCCGAAGAGCATCAGTTGGTGAACGGCCAAGCGCCGGGAGACAAGTTCCCGGAAGCGCTGGAGGATGGCCTTCTCGGTAACGCTCATCGCATCACAGCCTTGCTGCGGCGACTTCGAACTCGGACAGGTCGCGCGCGTAGCTGAGGCAGGCAGCAATCTGCTCGGGTGTGAGGTCGGGGAACTCGTGACGGATGTCATCGGCAGCTCTGCCCGCCGCGAGGTAGCCGAGAATCAGGCTCACGGGGACCCTCGTTCCCTTGATTCGTGGTTTGCCATGCAGAACGTCAGGGGTGCTGACAACCGTGTCACGCCAGTCCGAAACAGAACTCACCATACTCCAGTCTATGTCCGCGCGGCGGCGAGTCAAGGCAAGCACGGCGTCGCGCATCACGACCTTTGACTTGAGACCGACGTGGTCCAGTGGCCGAGTGCAAGGAAGGGACAAAGGTATTGAGGGATCGAGGGGGTGAGGCGGTGGCCTTGTCGCCGCAGTTTGACCGGGATACGGCGTGCGGTAGAATGAGGCATGAGCGTCAAGAGGATAGGCCTGGAGTTTCCCCAGAATTTCTGGGGTGCCCTTAGGTTCAGAGCGCGAAGGTCAACTGCGGTGTCTTTGCGTCTGGCGTCTTTACCGGCGGGCTGTGACCGATTCGGAAGAGAACCCGGACCAAGCCGTCCGCCAGTGCATAGAACCTGAACTCCGGCACCTCGAAGAACCGCTGCACCTTCGCCAACACCTTGCGCAGCAGGATGCTCAACTCAAGCCGCGCGCCCAGAACCACCGCCAGGAAGTAGAACGCTGCCATCACCAACGCCGCCAGGTTGCGTAAACCAACATAGCTGCGTCCCCGGACGTCCTCAATGTGGTAGCTCGACTTCAGAAACCGATGAATCTCCTCGATCTTCCACCGCGTCAGGTAGATCTCCAGTACCTCCCGTAACCTCTTCACCTCAACATCGGTCAATAGCAACAGCGGCTTCTCGCCAAACCCCTTTACTACCACCAGCGTCATCCACTCGTCGCGCTTCGGCAATCGCACCCGCCGACAACCGATCCGCACACGGCGCCGCTTTCTTGTCCCCGCATCCTCGGTCACAATCTCCGCTACTTCTCGGCGCCGCATCCCCACAGCCAGCATCATCGAGTTCCGCAACCGGCCGCGCTTATCCTTGAGATTCCGATCCCCTCTCAGCCGCACGACAAAGCGACAACCACGCGAAAGCAGCCCCTCTAACAGGTGACCGCGGTCACCGCCACGATCAATCGCCCAGATGCCATGCTCCCCGGTCGCCGCTCGCACCCGGTCAATCGCCGCCAGTATCTGCGTGTTCTTACTCTCGAAGTCATCCGCATCCTGTGAGTAGAGGTCCATCAGTAACGGTGTCAGACGATCACCCCGGACATCGGCTCCGACCACACCCAAGAGCCGGTAGCCCTTGGTCAACTCTCCCTGCGCGCTGCCGTCACGCACCGTCGTCAAGCACTCCATCTTCCGGGCATACGGCTTGGCAATGTCCGAGATGTCAATGGCCGGCACCTCATCGTCGTTAATCCCGGCCGCACCGTCCTGGATGAGCGCGGCGGTAACCGGCTCGGCGATTACCTGGGTGCTGACGTTACGGGACAAGCGCGTCTCGGTCTTGCCGAGAGAAATCACCTCCTTGAGGCTGCGGGCGACGTTGGACAGCTTAATGTCCTTGGCAGCCAGCATGCCGAACAGCATCTGGCCGATGAACTTCTGCACGGGTCGCTTCAGCCCGGCCGAGAGCTTGGCGCTGAACCGTGCGACCTGGTCGCGGACTACCGCGGGCAGTCTTCGATCATCAAGCATGCACTACTCCTGAGATTCCGGGGAAAGAGTTTCCCCATTTTTCTGCTGCCCGGATAGTGCAGTACGAATCAGGGTCGTGCAAGCCCTGAACTAGCGTAGCTCACTGAATCTCAGTTAGTCAGCCGTGACGATGCTCGAATTCTGGGGAAACTCCAGGGAGAGCAGACCTTGACAAACGCTGCGGCAGGCGATAATCAGGCGTCCTCCTGTTGGGGACATCTGTGATTCCTAGGCGGGTGCGGGCCGACCCGAGTCCTTCTTGCTTCCGGCCTGCACCCGCACCAGTTCGTTCGAGTCTGCCGCCGGTGAAGCTCCTATTGACAAAGCCGCACAAGAGCCGAGAATCATGCGTCCTCCCAGACGGGGGACACCCTGCAAACTTCCTGTCCCTGCAACAGGGACAGAATCGGACAAAGCGGGTGCGGACTCGACGCCCCTTATACCAAAATCGTCCTTCCGCACCCGCGCCATTCTTTACATCCGCTTCTTGACTTCCCGCGCAGTTCGACTAGAAGTTATGCGATGGACGAGGCCGGTTCCTCACGCACGACCCGAGCTGTTCGTTCCCACGGCTCAGCGCCTACGCTGCGGCGCTCTTCCGGTCGGGGCTGTACCAGTCCGAGGCGCCCGAAATAGCCCTCGCGCTGGCGAAGGAGGCGGTCCGCTCCGAGCGATGGGAGCAGGCGCTCGACTGGACTGGTCGTCTGAACCCGGAGCGACTCGGTGACGGCCAGGCTGCGGTCTTACATGATTGCCGCGCTCAGGCCCTGCTCGGAGCTAGCCGCGCGGCCGAGGCTCTGGAACTGGTTCACGACCTGCCCGACCGGTTCCCGGCCCGGCGCAGTCCTTTTCTCAGACTCCTCCTGCGCGCCATCTTCTTCTGGACAGCCCCTACGATGCCGCCGCGGTCTACGTCGAACTCAGCCATCAGAGCCCGCCGCCGGCATGGGTGTTCTTTGAGCACGGCCGGCTGGAACGCGACGTAGGCAGTATCGGAGACGCTCTGGTCCTCTTTTCCCGGGCCATGCTCTTCACGCGTCCGCTGACGAAGGCCGCACCGGCGCTGGAAGACCTGGCCGAGCTCTTTCTGAGACTCGGCTGGTACGCCGCTGCCCGCGACCACCTCCGCCTCAACGCCTGGCTACGTCAAGTGCGCGGCTGGGTCGTGCCAGACCGACTCCGCGACCTGTTTGACAGAGCCATGGCCGCGTGCCGTGGTCGCGAGGCGGCCGTCCCTGACAGGAACACGGTGCTCAAGCGCTGCCGGGCAGTCTGGCGGCACCAGGCTTCGCGCAGCCTGCCAACTCGGCGCGACATAGGCCACACCCGACCATTCATGCGCAACCGCCGGGGCTCGCTGATGCAGGAGGGCGGGGTCTGGCTGATACGGATACTGTACGGCGTGGACTTCCCGATCTCGTCCGACCTCGTCCCGCCCGGGCTCCAGCCTGGTACCGCTCTCTGTTTCGACGCGGTTCCGTCCTTCGACCGCAGCCGGCGCATCGAAACCTGGAGAGTCATCGGACCTCGGCCCGCCTGACCTCGCCGCGGCTGGTATTCAAGCTGGACAGGCCGGGCAACGGCCGCACCTGACTTCCACAGCACTCGCGTCCGGGAAACAGTGTACCGACGCATGAGGGGTTCGCCCGGCGGATAGAAAGGAGTATCGGGGATGCCATGTCCCTTCGGGCCGCGCTTGCGCCAGTGCCATATGCTAACGGCGATGCAGGTGAGAATGCCCGTGCCGCTGCCGATACCAAGGGGTGACGGAAGGGAACACAGGGCGAGGGCCGCGAGGAGCTCAGTGCTTGGAGACCCGGAGTCAGCCATCAGGCGTGACCGACTGAGGACGAGGAACTGGAACCAGAGTGTGGGGCTCCAGAACGACAACCCGAGGAGGGCAGGCCCAGTACCCGCGCGGCCGGGCGGACCGAACAGGGGCCAAGACCACGCAGAGGTCAATGCATCCGGGTCTTCGTCTCACTCACCGTCGCGGAGTCTGTTTGCCCGTTGGTCAGGCACGCAGTCTCTGCCATCGTTCAGGCCACAGGTGGGCGTACTGCCGGGGCCACCGTCGCGCCAGCCCTTTGCCTGACTGCGTCCGAGACCTCCAGGGCCACTGCTGGAGCGAGGGTCTGGGATACTGCGTGCGCCACAATCAGGCAGTCGAACTGAGCCACGACCGCGCTTTCGGTCTGGGAGACCGGCCGGGTGACCAGTAGCGAGACTGTGGCTGCCACCGCCACTGAGACTGTAACCTAGACCGTCCCCGGGACGGTCCCCCAGACGATGGCCCGGACGCCTAGGCGATGGCATGGTCGGGGGCCTGCCTCCGTATCTTCTTCATTTCCGGCTACTTGGCAGTGGTAGAATCGGGTGTAACATGCCTGCGTCAAAGTTGTTAGGGACGGACAGACGAGGCGCTTGCAGGCCCCAGCCTGCCCGCTCCTTTGAGGTGTTGCTCCAAGATTGGGGCTACCTCGGAAGACGGCTGAGGGTAAGTCCCTCAGCGAGGATGTCGCCTAGGGTGCGGATGAGAGGAGCGCGGAGATGTCTGACGTAATCCGACGGATAGAGCGCTGGCAGAAGAAACACAGCCCGGCGCAGACCAAGGCCACCCTTGAGCTCCTGCAGGAGAGCATGCGGCAGCGCTACGAGGCAATAACCAAGGAGATGGCCGCGATGGAGATCGAGGTCAAGCAGGTGCTCAACGCGCAGGGAGTTCATACCACCAACTACGTACCATACCTCAGCTACGGCCGCCAGCTTTGGAAGCTGGTGCGTCAGAAGCAGATAACCGGTGAGAGCTTCAACATGGCGAGCGAGGTGCTCTTGCAGAAGTGGGCGGCGCGGGGTCAGGACCCGAAGGTGCTCGCGGCTATCAGGAGCGAAGTCTTCAACGTCAAAGAGCCCACGCCGTAGCTTGCGGCGGCCTGCCCCCCGACTGCGGTCCGGCCCGCGCGCAAACGGCCTGCGTGCTGGGTCCAGCGCCCAAGCCTTTTTCCGTGTGAACTTGCCGCGCCTGACCCGGGGGGAGTTTCCGGTATCTGTTGAGTGTCGTAGTCTGCGGGGCGCAGACGGCAATGAGGGAGTCTGTCTTGGTTCTTGGCGGTTGGCTCTGCGCGACTAGATGCCGGGGCCGCGGCGCTGTTTCTCGAACAAGTCGAGGAATCGGTCTTCGTAGAGGTGGAACAGGCCCCAGCGGTCGAGTTCCTCTTTAAGAAGGACCGCCTTTTCGCGGTCACCGCTGGCTTCCTCAAAGAGCTTCTCGACCCGCTGCAGAAGGTCCGGAGGCTCAGGCCGGTCCTCGGATTCCTCCCCTTCTGACGGCTGGCCTTGCGAGCGTGCGCTGAGGCCGTCCTTGAGTTGCTGAATCGCTTCGTTGACTTTGGTCTCGAATTCCTTGAACATGCGGTCGGTCTGGCGAACCGCGTCGTCGATTTCGACCATGTCCACGCTGGTGTTGAGGATGCGCTGGAAGACCTGTATCAAGGCGCGGGACGCTTTCGGGTTGGGCGCCTCAATAGCGTAGTGGGGCATGGTCGCAAGCAGGCAGGCCGCAGGCATGCCGCGCTGCGCGGCCAGCCCGAGCAACAGCCCGTTCAGGCCTGAGATATTGCCTTCTTTGAGCGGCTTGACTCCGAGCGCGGCGAACCTCGCTTTCAGTTGCTCGTCGGTAGCCGCGCCAAAGATTTCGGGGCGCTGGCGGAAGCTGACCGACATTGCATACGCGGCGCCGGTGAACACCGTCTCAGCGCCGTGGTCGTGGACAAGGTCAAGCAGCTCGGCCGCGAGCCTGAACCCGGGTTCGCCGGCCAACTGGGCGTCGCCTTCGAAGATGAACAGCGGCGGTTCGCTTGAGTAGTAAAGGTCCTGCTTGGGAGGGTCGGGCATTCGGCCGAGACCGTCTTCCACGGTCAGCGCTTCAGGCTGATAGTAGGCGCCGACGTCGATCTGGGCGAAGAGCGCAGCGTCGAGCTTGCGGCGCAGGTAGTCGCAGGCGCCGAGGCCTACTTGGCCCATGCCGGGCCAGCCAGCGACGAGAACCGGCGCGCGCGCGCTTTGGTCACCAATCAGCTTTACAGCCATGTCAAATACTTAGACGCGCTTTGCGCGGTTTGCGTTCCATGCCGCTGCGATGAGTTCCCGGAGAGTCGCTCATGGCTGCCGGCCGCGGACCAGCGGACCGAGGAAGTCGCGGGCTGCCTGTCTCACCTCGTCTACCCGGAAGAGCAGGGCGAGTCCGTAATAGGCCAGCGACCCGATTCCGCCGGCCGCGAATACCTGCACGAACTGATAGAGAATCCGGCGGGTGGGCAGGACGCGCCCGACAAAGTGGGCGCAGCCAAAGGCAATCGCGCCGGCCAAGAGAGAAGCGGCAAGGGTCCGTAGCGTGATGGAGACGAGGAAGCGACCTTCGAGTCCCTTTGTGCGGCGGCGCAGGATGAGGACGAGTATCACGAAGTTGGCAAACTGGGTGACCGACGCGGCAAGGGGGAAGGAGCGGAAACCGATGACGCGCATCAGGATGAGGTTTATGGCGACGTTGCCCGCGACCACGCCGACGGCTACCAGAGCCGGGGTGCGGGTGTCGCCGGATGAGTAGAACCCGGCCGCGGTGTTTCGGGTGGCGGCGGCGGCCCATATGCCGACGCAGTAGAGCGCCAGCGCCTGCGCGGTGAGGAGCGTGTCGTGCTGCGTGAACCGGCCGTGCTGGTAGATGAGGCGCGTCACTGGCACCGCCAGGGAGATCAGCAGGACCGCAGCCGGCAGCGTAAGGACTGAGACGAGCGACAGGGAGTGCCGGAACTTGCTTCTGAGCTCCGTCACGTCGGCTCGCGCCATCTGGTGCGAGAACTCCGCGATAGCGACCGAGCCGATGGCAGCGCCGAACAGGCCGGCCGGCAGGTGCTGAATCCGGTACGCGTAGTTGACCCAGGTGACCGAGCCCTGGGGCAGGAAGGTCAAGAGGAAGGTGTTCACGAGGAAGTTGACCTGCCACGTGGCGAAGCCGAGTATCATCGGCAGCCAGCGCCGGAAGACCTGGCGCAGTTCTGGAGACCGCAGGTCGATTACCGGGGACCAGCGGAAACCGTGCCGGGCCAGGCTCGGCGCCTGGATGAGGTACTGAGCAACCGCGCCGATGGTTACGCCCCAGGCCATGCCGAGGATCGGGTCAATTCCGCGGGTTTTCAGGAAACCGTAGGCCGCGAGCGGGACGAGCGCCGAGAAGACGTTGAACGCGGCCGGCGCCACCGCGGGGACAAAGAACGTGCCGCACGCGTTCAGAATCCCCATCGCCCAGGCCGCCAGCGCTACGCAGAAGAGCAGGGGGAACATGATGCGGGTCAGAGTCATGGTCAGTTGCAGCTTCCCCGGCTCGCCGGCGAACCCGAGGGCGATGACCTTGACGACCCATGGCGCGAACAGGATGCCGAGGAGCGATAAGAGACCGGTGGCGAGCGCGAGCGTGTTGAACATGTTCGAGGCGAAGCGCCACGTCTCCCGCCGGTCGCCTGAGTGCAGACTGCGTACGAACGTGGGCACGAACGCGGCCGAGAGCGCGGACTCCGCGAACAAATCGCGCAGGAAATTGGGAATCCGGAACGCCACGTTGAACGCATCGGTCGTGAATCCGGCGCCGAACAGGTAGGCGAAGACCGATTCGCGGGCCACGCCGAGAATGCGCGAGACCAGGGTCCCGACGCTGAACACGCCGACGCGGCGGGTAAAACGTGACTCGGCGCGGGCGTCGCCGGGCGTGGGGTCAGTCACTGGCGAGTATGATATGACCCGGCTTGCCACAAGTAAAGGAGAGCCTTGGCGAGGAGAAAGGACGAAGTAGCAAGGACAAAGGACGACGAGGGGCAGGGGACTAGGGACTGGGGACTGGGGTCCGTGCCGTTGATTTTGGAGCGGTTGTTGGTAGATTGACCCGTGGCCAAGAGAGAGAAGCCGCCGGTCATCGATGCGTGCGGCCGGAGAGTCAGGCGGATTCCGGTGAAGACCCGCGTGCTCCGTGAGGCCGACCCGCTGGTCGAGACCGTGAAGAGCTACGTGCTGGCGGCCATGGCGCGAGCGGGCGATATTGTTACCATCGCAGAGAGCCCGGTGGCCGTGATGCAGGGACGCGCGATACCGATAGCCAGAATCGAGCCTGGGTTCTGGGCGAGCGTGCTCTGGCGGTTTGTCAAGAAGGTGCCGTATGGCATCGGCCTGCGGTCGCCATGGTCCATGCAGTGCGCGATAGACGAGGTCGGAGCGCCGAGGATAATCCGGGCGGCGATGGCGGGCGCATGGGGCAAGCTGCGGGGCAGAAGCGGCGACTTCTACCGGATAGCGGGCAAGCAGGCGGCGATGATTGACGCGGCCCACACGTCGGGCGTGAAGGAGTTCTACGAGTGCGTCATCAAGGGACCCAAGGACCCGGACGGGACCGCGCGGGCGCTCTCCGAAGCGACCGGCTTCCCGGTCGCCATCGTTGACGCCAACGACATCTTCGGCTGCGCGGTGGTGGGCGTCCCCGACGGGCTTGACGTGAAGCTGGTAGAGGAGTCGATGCGCGACAACCCGGCCGGTCAGGGCGACGAGCTGACGCCAATCATCATCCTCAGGCCTGAGACCTGACCCCGAAGGCTCCCCCGACGGGACTTGTCGGGACGAAGGTGCGACGAGAGCCTGTGCATGTCGCGGTGCGGTCAGAGCGCGCAAGCAGCGCCCGGAATGCAGGTAACGCCGACTCCGGCGGCTTGCAGCAACTCCCAGTGTCGCGGCCGAAGCGGCGGCACCGTCCAAACAGCGAAGTTACATGCAACCGACACACTTCCAAATGTTTGCGTCATCCAACTCCGGCGGTCGAGCATGGCACGGCAAATGCATCAGGCAACAGCGACAAGAAAGGTTGAAGGCATTGCAGTTGACATCCAAGGACTCGCAGCTATTCTCTCGTCACCTGTCGAACGCCGCAGGGGACTTCCCGCAAGAGACGGCCCCCAACGACTCCGGCGGGAGCGACAGGCATCATAATGATTGACTGCAGGGAGGAAAGATGATGTCGAAGAAGAGCCGTACTCTCGGGATGCTGACAGCGTGCCTGGCGATTGCCGCAAGCACAAGCGTCGCCTTGGCGGACATGGTCACGGCAACAGTGCCCGCAGGCGATAGCCCCTATGCCGCAGTTGTGAACCCCCTCACCAATAAGGTCTACGTCGTAAACTATGGCAGCAACAATGTAACGGTCATCGACGGCGCGACTAACGACACTGCACTCGTACCCACCGGCACGGGTCCCCGCAGCCTGGTGGTGAATCCGGTTACGAATAAGGTCTACGTCGCCAACTACGGCAGCGCCAACGTGACCGTCATCGACGGCGCGACTCATACCACGACCACCGTGGCGGCAGGAGACCAACCCCGGGCCGTGGCGGTGAACCTCGCCGTGAATAAGATATACGTCGCCAACTCGGGCAGCAACGACGTGACGGTCATCGACGGCGCGACCAACGCCACGACCACGGTGCCCACAAACTCAGGTCCCTGTGCCGTGGCAGTGAACCCGGTCACCAACAAGGTCTACGTCGCCAATGAGGTGAGCAACAACGTGACGATAATCGATGGCGCGACTAACGACACGACCACGGTTGCAGTGGGAACTTCCCCTTGTGCCGTAGCGGTGAACCCGGTCACCAACAAGATATTCGTCGCCAATGAGGCGAGCAACAACATGACGGTAATCGACGGCGCGACCAACAAGACGACGCTCGTGCCCACGGACTCGGGTCCCCGCAGTGTAGCCGTGAATACGGTTACGAATAGAGTCTACACTGCGAACTACCGGGGAGACGACGTAACGGTCTACGATGGCGTGTTCTTCGGCACGATACCCGCAGGCACCGGTCCCATCGCCGTAGCCGTGAACCCCATCACGAACAAAGTCTACGTTGCCAATGAGGCGAGCGACAACGTGACCATAATCAACGGCGCGACCGAACAGACGACCCTGGTGGCCACGGACTCAGGTCCGCGCGGTCTGGCCGTG
>Ga0172366_10003483_pt1 | contig 12422 bp, 7 predicted proteins | sample LakKivSesite69cm_FD_114533 | JGI IMG/M metagenome (GOLD analysis project Ga0172366, IMG submission 114533) | Sediment microbial communities from Lake Kivu, Rwanda - Sediment site 69cm | ecosystem: Environmental > Aquatic > Freshwater > Lake > Sediment | place: Rwanda: Western Province, Lake Kivu... | reverse complement strand
CCAGTGTGTTGACCGGAAGCTATGACCAGACAGTCAAGCTCTGGGAGGCCGCATCCGGCGAGTGCACACGCACGTTTGCCGGGTACACTGGCTCAGTCCATTCGGCTGCTCTCTCGCCGGATGGCGGCCTGGTGCTGACAGGATGCAGCGACAGGATGGCCAGGCTTTGGGATGCCGGAACAGGGGGATGCATCCGCACGTTCGCCGGGCATGCTGGTGAGCTACGATCGGTCGCTTTCTCGCCTGACGGCGTCAGTGTGCTGACGGGCAGCTCGGATTGCACTGCAAAGCTGTGGGATGCCGCCGGCGGAGCGTGCCTTCGCACGTTCACCGGTCACGAATCACAGGTCAACTCGGTGGCTTTCTCGCCCGCGGGCGACAGGATTCTCACCGGGAGCGTTGATGGGACGGCGAAGCTGTGGGAGGCCGCCACGGGCGAATGCATCCGCACGATCGGATGGCACGGATTCGTCGTTGAATCGGTCGCGTTCTCCCCGAATGGCAGGGCGGTGCTCACGGGGGGCGTGTACGTGGCCAAACTGTGGGATGCTGAAACCGGCGAATGCCTGCACACGTTCGCCAGCACTTCTCTCATCTACGCCGTTGCCTTCTCTCCAGACGGCAGCTCTGTGCTTGCGGGAGGCGAGGACCGAATAGTCAGGGCTTGGGATACTGAGACCGGTGCAGGTCTCCGCACGTTCGTCGGGCACCGAGATCGCCTCAACTCCATCGCCTCTTGTCCGGATGGGACCAGGGTGCTGACGGGAAGCCACGATAGGACGGCCAAGCTCTGGAATGCCGAAACCGGAGAGTGCGTCCGAACGTTCGCAGGGCATGCGAACTGGGTCCATTCCGTGAGGTTTTCACCGGATGGTACGCGCGTCCTCACAGGCAGCGGTGATGGAACCGCCAGGCTCTGGGATGCGCAGTCCACGCTGGCTGTCCGCTCCTCTCCCCTCAGCGACGTCAACATCACGGGAGACAGACCCGGCCTGAGTGATTACGAAGCGCTCTACAATGCGGGAGACACTGCCGACCTGGCTGCCCCGGCCGTCGTGCCGGTGAACGGACGGAACTGGTTCTTCAGGTACTGGTTCGTCGACGGCGAGGTGCGGAGCCCGTTCAATGGAAGCCTGAGCCAGCCAATGAGCGCGAGCCACACCGCGGTGGCGGTCTACGATTGCACGCCCCCCGGCGATGCCAACTACGACTGCAATATCAGCGTCCTCGACCTCATCTTCGTCCGCAACAGGATGGGCCAGAGCTGCTCCCAGTGAGGCCGGCCGCGGTGCGGCGCCCTGCCGGCGGAATGCTCAACCCCCTGCCGCCTCTGCCGACACTCATGTGAGGTAACATACATCCTTTCCGGCGGATGGGACCGCAGGACCGGCGGCGAGGCCGCCGGCAACTCATGTCACTACGAAAGAAGACGCTGCTCATCACCGGTGCGCTTGTGGCCTGCCTGGTGGCTGTGCCATATCTGCGGCTTCATGGCTTCCTCCACCGGCGGCTGCACGATCTCGAGCAGGTGACGGGCGCGCAGGCGGTCGACCGGGTGCTGCGTGCCCTCGACGAGAAGATCGCCAACATGGACGCGGTGGCGTCGGACTGGGCTGCCTGGGACGATACCTACGAGTTCGTGGTCGACCGCAACGAGCACTACATCGAGTCGACGGCCACGATCGAGAGCCTGCTGGCCAACCACCTGAACCTCATGGCCTACGTGAATGCGGCCGGGGAGGTGGTGTTCGCCAAGGCGGCAAATCTCATCGAAAAGACCGAGGTGCCGCTGCCGGAGTCGCTGGGGCCTCACCTGTCAACGGGCGGCAAGCTGGCCACGCATTCCTCGGCGGGCAGCAAGGTGAATGGCATCGTGAGCCTCCCGGAGGGACCGATGCTGGCGGTTTCGCGGCCGATCCTCACCAGCCAGTTCGAGGGGCCTATCCGCGGCTCGCTGGTGATGGGGCGCTATCTTGACGCGACGCGCGTTGAGCGGCTGGGGAAGGTGACGAACTTCGAGCTCGCGGTCGAGCGGCTGGACCGGGGTCTGGACGACCCGGAGATGTCGGAGGATTTCCGCGAGGCGAGGAGCAGCCTGCACGGCGGCATCGCCAGCTTCGTGCGGCCGCTCGGCGATTCGCTGGCGGGCTACGCGTTCGTGAAGGACATCTACGGGCGGCCGGCCCTGATCCTGCGGGCGATGACGCCGCGGGATATCTACAAGGTGGGTGCGGCGGGCGAGGCCAACCTGATCCTCTCGCTGCTGGCCGTGAGCATCCTGTTCGGCGTGGCGATCATGGTCTTCTTGGAGAAGGTGGTGCTGTCGCGGGTGGCCCGCCTCGGCAGCAGCGTGGCAGACATCAACAGGAGCGGCGACGTGCACTCGCGCGTGCCCGCGAGCGGCAAGGACGAGCTTGCGATGCTCGCGCAGCAGATGAACCGCCTGCTGGAGTCGATCGGGCAGTCGCAGCTCACGCTGCAGGAGAGCCGCGAGTGGTTCTCGACGACGCTGAAGAGCATCGGCGAGGGCGTGATCGCGACGAGCACCGGCGGCAATGTGATGTTTGCCAATGCCGTGGCGGAGCACCTGACGGGCTGGAGCCGCGACGATGCCGTGGGCCAGCCACTGGGCTGCGTGCTGCAGGTCATCGACGAGCAGACGGGCCAGGCCGTGCCCGACTTCACCGCCGCCACGCGGAGCGAGGGGGCCGTGAGCACGTCGGCCGGCGTGAAGCTGCTGGTGTCGCGCGACGGCCGCCAGACGCCCGTGACCTACAGCTCGGCCCCCATCAGGGACGAGCGCGGAGAGATCGAGGGGGCCGTGATCGTCTGCCGCGACGCGACGCAGCGCCGGCAGGCCGAGATGGAGCTGCGCCGTGAGCGCAACTATACTGCATCGATTCTCGACACGGCCGCGGCCCTCGTGGTCGTGCTGGACTCCGGCGGCCGCATCGTGCGGTTCAACCGCTTCTGCGAGACGCTGACGGGCTATGACTTCGAGGAGGTGAAGGGCAAGTGCGTCTGGGACCTCTTCGTGGCGCCGGAGGAGCTGGAGGCGGTGAAGGGGGTCTTCGCGCGCCTGCTCGACGGCGTGTTCCCCTCGAACCACGAGAACCACTGGCTGACCAAGCACGGGAGCCGCCGACTCATCTCGTGGTCCAACACGGTGCTCACCGGCGACGACGGCTCCATCGAGTACGTCGTGGGCATCGGCATCGACATCACCGCCCTGAAGGAAGGCCGCGCATCTGCGGCCCTCGGGGCCGGTTCCTCCCGGCCGTGACCTCAGCGGCATCCTCATGCGCGATATTCCTGCGCCCTTCCCGGGCCGGTCCGAAAATTCTTTTGACAAAGCTGCGGCTCTCGCTATAATACGTTGCTTTACACGGGAAGCATGTACCCGAGAGGCCAGGCACCGGGTCTTCGAGCGGCCGCGGAGCCTGCCGGGCCCGGGTTCTCCGCTGGGAAGCGGCACAGGGCCGGCGGACTCCGGGAAGATGGAACTCCGGGAGCAAACTGCATCCTCCATGTGAAAAAAGGAGCAAATGGCAATGGCGATAAGAGTCGGCATCAACGGTTTTGGCAGGATCGGACGCCTGGTGTTCAGGGTGATGGCGAAGCGCGACAACTTCCACATCGTCGCCATCAACGACCTCGCCGATGTGAACGCAAACGCGAACCTCCTCAGGTTCGACTCCGTGCACGGCAAGTTCGCGGGCGAGGTGAAGGTTGAAGGCGGCGACCTCGTGGTCAGCGGCAAGAAGGTGAAGGTCCTCAGCGAGAGGGACCCCGCCAAGCTCCCGTGGAAGGACCTCGGCGTTGACCTCGTCGTCGAGTCGACGGGCGTCTTCCGGGGCAGGGCCGACCTTGAGAAGCACCTCGCGGCCGGCGCGAAGAAGGTGATCCTCACCGTCCCGGCGAAGGACAAGATCGACTACACGATCGTGATGGGCGTCAACGACGCCGCCCTCAAGCCCGCCTTCAAGCTGGTCTCCAACGCAAGCTGCACCACCAACGCCCTCGCCCCGATGGCGAAGGTCCTCAACGATGCCTTCGGGATCGAGTCGGGCCAGATGACGACGATCCATGCCTACACCAACGACCAAGTGGTGGCCGACCTCGTCCACAAGGATCCCCGGCGCGCCAGGGCGGCCGCGATCAACATGGTGCCCACCACGACGGGCGCCGCGAAGGCGATCGGCGACGTCGTCCCCGAGATCGCCGGCCGGCTCACGGGCGTCGCCATCCGCGTGCCGGTGGCGGACGGCTCGGTGGTCGACCTCACCTGCGTCGTCAAGAAAGACGTGACCGTCGCACAGGTCAACGAGGCGTTCAAGAAGGCCGCCGCCGGCCCCATGAACGGCGTGCTCGAGTACAGCACCGACCCGCTGGTCTCCAGCGACATCATCGGCAACCCGCACTCCTGCATTTTCGATTCGCTGCTGACCGACGTGATCGGCGGCAGACTCGTCAAGCTCTTCGGCTGGTACGACAACGAGATGGGCTACTCGAACAGGGTGGCCGACGTCGCCGCCAAGATGATGAGCTGATAACACCGGGGGCAAGGCTTGCCGGACAAGGAACAGGGACAGCCGCCGAGGACACCACCTCGGCGGCTTGTCCATAGAGATTAAGGGATTAAGGTATGAACAAGCTTTCTCTGCGGGACCTCGACGTCAAGGGCAGGAAGGTCCTGATGCGCGTCGACTTCAACGTGCCCCTCGCCGAAGGGAAGGTTGCCGACGACACGCGCATCGCGGCCGCGCTCGACAGCATCCGATACATCCTCGACACGGGCGGCTGCGTCATCCTGATGTCCCACCTCGGCAGGCCCGACGGCAAGGCGGTGGACAAGTACCGGATGGACCCGGTCGCGAAGCGCCTCCAGGAGTTGCTGGGCAAGCCGGTGACGAAGACGGCCGACTGCGTCGGCCCCGAGGTCGAGGCCGCGGCCGCCGCCCTCAAGCCCGGCGAGGTGCTCCTGCTCGAGAATCTTCGCTTCCATGCCGAAGAAGAAGCCGGCGACGAGGGCTTCGCGAAGAAGCTCGCGAGGCTGGGCGACGTCTATGTCGACGACGCCTTCGGCACGTCGCACCGGCCGCACGCCTCCGTATCCGTCGTCACGAAATTCATGAAGAAGGCAGCCGCGGGCTTCCTCCTCGAGCGTGAGATCGAGTACCTCGGCAAGGCGATCTCCAACCCCGAGCGGCCCTACTTCGCCATCCTGGGCGGGGCGAAGGTGTCCGACAAGATCCTCGTCATCGAAAACCTGCTCAAGAAGGTGAACGCCATCATCATCGGCGGCGGCATGGCCTACACCTTCCTCAAGGCGAAGGGCGAGACGGTGGGCACCTCGAAGCTCGAGCCCGAACGGATCGACACGGCCAGGCAACTGCTCGAGAAGGCGAAGGCCGCGCGCGTCGAGGTGCTGCTGCCCGTGGATCACGTGGTTGCCGACAAGTTCGAAGCCGGTGCGAAGACCCGGGTTGTCGACAGGATCGAGGACGGCTGGATGGCCCTCGATATCGGCCCCAAGACGGTGAAGCTGTTCACCGACAAGCTCAAGCAGGCCAGGATGGTCGTCTGGAACGGCCCGATGGGCGTCTTCGAGATGACTCCCTTTGCCAAGGGCACCGAGGCCGTGGCGAAGGCCCTCGCCGCGAGCGGGGCGACAACGATCATCGGCGGCGGCGACACCGCCGCGGCCATGAACAAGTTCGGCCTGGCCGACAAGATGAGCCACATATCAACCGGCGGCGGCGCCTCGCTCGAATTCCTCGAGGGCAAGGAGCTGCCCGGCATCGCCGCGCTGAGCAGCAAGTAGCATGCGCACAATCCGGATCGCTCCGTCCCTGCTGGCGGCGGATTTCAGCCGGCTCGACCGCGAGATAGCCGCGGCGGAGGCCGGCGGCGCCGACCTGCTGCACGTCGACGTCATGGACGGGCACTTCGTGCCGAACATCACGATCGGCCCCTTCATCGTCGAAGCGATCAAGCGCACCGCCACCGCGCCTCTCGATGTGCACCTGATGATCAGCGACCCGGCGAAGTTCATCGGGGCGTTCCTGGACGCAGGTGCAGACTCGATCGACTTCCACATCGAAGTCGTCGCGGAGCCGGACAGGCTGGTCGAGACGATCCACAGGCGGGGGGCGAAGGCTGGCCTCAGCCTGAGCCCCGAGACGCCGGTCGAAGCGGTGGCGGGCTTCCTCGAGCGCGTCGAGCAGATCATGGTGATGACGGTGCACCCAGGCTTCGGCGGCCAGGAGCTGATCCCCGAGTGCGTGGAGAAGGTCCGCCGGCTCGCCGCAGCGGCGGAGGCGCTGGATATCTTCGTCGACGGCGGCATCAACCGGTCGACTATCGCCACGGCGGCTCAGGCCGGGGCGAACGTCTTCGTCGCGGGCACGGCGGTGTTCGGCCAGAAGGACCGTGCGGCCGCCATCGCGGGTCTGCGGCGGCTCGCCGAGCAGGCGCGGCCGGGCGGCCGCCCGCCCCGGCTGCGGGAGCATCGCGGAAGATAGCAGCGGACCTGCCAGGCCTGCCTGTGCGTTGCACGCAGACAGGAAACCATTATGGCGTGGAATCTCATCCGTCGCAAGAAGCGGGACATGCCCGACGGCCTCTGGATCCGCTGCGAAGACTGCTCCCGCATGGTCTACAAGAAGGAAGTTGAGGAGGGGCTGCACGTCTGCCCCAAGTGCAACTTCCACTTCCGCATCCTCGCGCGCGAGCGCCTCCGCATCCTCCTCGACCCCGACAGCTTCGAGGAGCTGCACGGCGAGATCCTCCCGGGCGACCCGCTCGAATTCGTCGATCGGGAGGCCTACACCGACCGGATCAAGCGCTACCAGGAAAAGACGGGGATGAAGGACGCGATCATCGTGGGCAAGGGTGCCATCGAGGGCAGGCCGCTGCTGATCGCCATCACGGACTACTTCTTCATGGCCGGCTGCATGGGCAGCGTCGTCGGCGAGAAGATCACGCGGATCGCGGAGGACGCCATCCGGCTGCGCCTGCCGCTGGTGATCGTCGCGGCGTCGGGCGGCGGAGCGCGGATGCAGGAAGGGATCTACTCGCTGATGCAGATGGCCAAGACGTCCGCCGTGATCGCGAAGATGCACGAAGCCGGCGTGCTCTACGTGTCGGTGTTGACCGACCCCACGATGGCGGGTGCGATGGCCAGCTTCGCGTCGCTGGGCGACGTGGTGATCGCCGAGCCAAAGTCGCTGGTCGGCTTCACCGGACCCGACGTCATCAAGGAGACGATCGGCGCATCGCTGCCGGAAGGCTTCCAGCGGGCGGAGTTCGCCCTCGAGCACGGCCTCATCGACATGATCGTCGAGCGCAAGGACCTGCGCAAGACGCTCAAGCGGATCATCGACTACTGCATGCCGGAAGAATCCTACACGGGGACCGCCCAGTGACGCTACGAGACGAACTGGCCGCCAAACTCCAGCGGATCGCTGCCTACCTCGATGCCAAGGGCCTCCACGGCATCTTCCTCACCAGGCAGAGCAACTTCTCGTGGATCACCTGCGGGGGCGAGAACCGCGTGGTGACCACGTCCGACGCCGGCGCCGCCACCGCGTTTGCCGGCCGCGAGCGGCTGTGCGTGATCGCCAACAACATCGAGGCGCCGCGCCTCCGCGGCGAGGAGCTTGCGGAGCTGGGCATCGACGTCCTCGAGTACCCCTGGTACCAGGACTCGGATCGCGACGCGATCATCGCGGACCTCGTCGCGGGCAAGAGCGCCGCGTCGGACGTCCGCATCGGCGGCGCGGGCAGGCTCGAGCGGGACTTCGAGGAGCTGAAGTACGTGCTCTCGGAGACCGAGATCGAACGCTACCGGTGGCTGGGGCGGAACTGCTCGCTCGTCCTCGAGAAGGTCTGCACCGAGGTGAAGGTGGACCAGTCGGAGACCGACATCGCCGCGCGCCTGGCCTTCGAAGCCATGAAGATGCAGATCACGCCCAGCGTGGTGCTGGTGGCCGCCGACGACCGCACGCTGCACTACCGCCACCCGCTGCCCACGCAGAAGAAGGTGAAGGAGCACGTGCTGGTGGCCTTCGGCGGGCGGCGCTGGGGGCTGGTGGCGAGCCTCACGCGCCTGGCGCACCTCGGCCGGCCAAGCCCCGAGCTCCTGCGGAAGCACCGGGCCGTCTGTAGCGTCGACGCCGCCCTCATCCTCAACTCGCTGCCCGGCGCCGCGGCCGGGGAGGTCCTCGGCAAGGGCCTCCAGGCCTACCAGGCCGCGCAGTTCCCCGACGAGTGGAAGCTGCACCACCAGGGCGGCCCCACCGGCTACGAGGGGCGCTACTACCGCGTGATCCCGGGCGACGAGCGCCGCTTCCTCGCCGGCCAGGCCATCGCGTGGAACCCCTCCATCGCCGGGACGAAGTCGGAAGACACCATCCTCTGCGGCGGCGACACGCCCGAGATACTCACGCCCTGCCACACTTGGCCGACGACGCAGTACGAGCACGAGGGCCGCGCCCTCAAGCGCCCCGACATGTACGTCTCCTGAGCTGCCCGGCCACGCCGATCCTCTCCTCTTCCTTGACTATCCGGGCCCGGGCTGCTATCATGTGAATAGTGAAGCAGCAGGGCCGGGCCTCAAAAAGGGAGCAGCGATGGCGCGTCTGGTGATCCTTCGCGGGCCGGGGCAGGGCAGGGCGTTCGACGTGCTCGGCGGCGCGAGCATCGGCCGCCTCCCATCCAACAGCGTGCAACTCGCGGGCGACAAGATCTCCCGCCGGCACGCCGAGATCGTGCGGGAGAACAACCTCTACGTCATCACCAACCTCGGCAGCCGCAACGGCGTGATCGTCAACGGCCGCAAGGCCGAGCGCACGGTGCTTCGCTCCGGCGACCGCATCGAGATCGGCAACGCGCTGCTGCTCTTCGAGCTCGACGACGACCAGGACGAGCTGACGCGCTGCGTCGACGGGGAGGCCTCGGCCGAGGAGGCCGCCGGCGACTGGGTCGGGGCAGGCAAGCTGTCGTCCGGCGAGCCCGTGCTGTTCGCCGAAGACGCCGCCGCCTCGGCCGAGCATTTCGAGAAGTCGGTCGACGTCGACGGCCAGCCGCCCGGCTCCGCGCCATCCTCGCCCGAGGAACTCCTCGCACGGCTGCGCGACGCCAACCGCAAACTCAAGGCCCTCCACGACGTCAGCGACGCCATCCACGAGACGTTCGACCTCTCGAAACTCCTCCACAGGATCCTCGACCTCGTGCTCGACATCTTCGAGGCCGAGCGAGCGGTGGTGCTGCTTTACGACCAGGCGGACGGCGTGCTGCGGCCGGCCGCCGCGCGCAACCGCCACAAGGCCTCCGCCCGCCTCGCCGTCAGCCAGACCGTCGTCGACTACGTCGCACGGAGGATGCGGTCGGTGATCAGCGCCGACGCGCTCGCGGACCCACGCTTCGACCCCAGCGACAGCATCGCGATGCAGAACATCAACTCGGTGATGTGCGTGCCGCTGACCAGCAAGGGCAAGAGCCAGGGCGTGCTCTACGTGGACACGCGGCACGGCGCCGCGGCCGCGGACGGCCGACGGCGCTTCCAGCAGGACCACCTGCGGCTGCTCACGATCATTGCCCGGCAGGCGGCGAACGCCATCGACAACGCCCGCTCCTACGCGGACCTCCGCCAGGAGCGCGAGGAGCTGAAGCGCCAGGTCACCGAGAAATACAGGATCGTCGGCGACAGCCCCAGGCTCCAGGCCGTGCTCGAGGAGGTGCGCCAGGTGGCCCACGGCGACACGACGATCCTCATCTGCGGCGAAACGGGCTCGGGCAAGGAGCTGATCGCCCGCGCCATCCACGAGGAGAGCGTTCGCAGCAACGGGCCGTTCGTCGTCGTGAACTGCGCCTCGATCCCCGAGGCGCTCCTCGAGAGCGAGCTGTTCGGCCACGAGAAGGGGGCCTTCACCGGCGCGGTGCAGTCGCGCATGGGCAAGTTCGAGCAGGCCAACCTCGGCACGCTGTTCCTCGACGAGGTGGGGGAGATCAGCCCGGCGCTGCAGACCAAGCTGCTGCGGGCCGTGGAGCAGAAGGAGTTCGACCGCGTGGGCGGCACGCATCCCGTTTCCGTCGACGTTCGCATCGTCGCCGCCACGAACCGCGACCTGGCCCAGATGGTGAAGGACGGCGAGTTCCGCGAGGACCTTTACTACCGCCTCGCGGTGGTGCCGCTGACGCTGCCGCCGCTGCGCGAGCGCCGCGAAGACATCCCGGTGCTGGCGCAGCACTTCCTGGAGATGCTCGCCCGCGACATGAGCCGCCACGCACCGGCCCTCGGCGAGGAGTCGCTGCGGCTGATGCTGGCCTACGACTGGCCGGGAAACATCCGCGAGCTCAAGAACGCGATGGAGCGGGCGATCCTGCTGAACCGCTCGGGCACCATCGAGCCGTTCGACCTGCCCCCGGCGATCCTCGCGCCCGCCCGCGGGAGTTCGGGCGAGCCGGCCTCGGCTTCGGGCGGGTTGCTCCCGCTCGCATCGGCCGTGGCGGAGACCGAGCGCCGAGCGATCGTCGAGGCGCTGCGCCAGGCCGGCGGCGTCAAGCTCAAGGCCGCCGAGTTGCTGGGCGTGTCGCGGCCGACGCTCGACAAGAAGCTCCGCGAGTACAGCCTCCTCAAGGACGATGCCCCGCAGGACGATCGCTCGTAGCACCGGCATTGGCTCGCCCGACCGCGATCAAGCCAAACATCAAGAACACCCCCTGCATCGAAGCGCTCGACATCATCCTCACCCCTATGGGCCTTCGTTATGAATTGCGCGGCGACGACAAAGCGGTGCTGGTGAAGCGGTGACGCAAGGCCCCCGCGAAAAACTCTTGCCTCTCATCGCCCTTCCTGTATAATGTTGCACAGTGCAGTTCGCGACAGCCCGCGCCAAAAGGAGAAGTCTCGTGAACACTAGGCGTTATTATCTTTCCCTGCTTTGTGTTGCGATCTCTGGCCTAGCAGCGGCATCGACGAACGATGTCGACGCGTTGCCGCCTTTCCGCATGCGATACCAGTTGCCGATCGACGGCCTTGGCGCGGTGGTGGTCGACAATGCGCAAGGCACGAGGGTGAGGAACATAGAGGCCGAGATCCCACGGAAAAAAGGCCCCGTGGTGGCCGCTTGGGACCTGAAAGACGATCTCGGCAACTTCGTCTCGCCCGGCTCATACAAGCTCCGCTCGCTCGTGATGCCCCCCGTGGAGCTTTATTACCAGCACACGCCATACCCGAACGTAGAGAACTATTCCACCGATCGCGTGCCGTGGTACACCAGCCAATCGGGCCCGAACGGCTGGCTGTCGGACTGCAACAATAACTCCGTGTGTGCTGCATCCGGCGACAATGTCTACTTCGGCTCGTGGTCGTCCGAAGCAGGGCAGGCATTCATCGAGTGCACGCTCGACGGCAAGAAGCAGTGGGGCTACCACTGGTTCGGGCCGTGGCTGGGTGCACAGGGGATGGCAGCCGACGAGCAGGCGGTGTACATCGCCAGCCACAACCGCATGTTCCGGTTCGACAAGCGCAGCCACGAGATGCGCGAAGTATTCACATATTTCACCGACGAACGCCGCGGCTGGCCCAATGCAATGGCCGCGCGCGACGGAAAGCTGTTCATGGGCTTCGCACCGCTCGGAGGCGCCCAGCTGTTTGACAACGTGACGACAGAGAACATGATCGACCACGCCAACAGCCTGCCCGTCTATCCGACCGACGCACAGGGCGACCGGCTGAAGCCGAACCCGCGCCACTATTTCCTGCGGCTGCTCCGGCTCTCGTGGACGCCCGCCGGAGTCAATCACAACGGCCCGCACAGCTTCTCGTCCGCTTGGCCCGTATACCTGCAAACTCCGCCGGGCACCGATGCACGCCAGCATATCGTGGTCGCCTTCCACAAGCCCACGCCCATCGGCAGCGTTGCGTTTCCGTATCCCGACGATCCCGAATGGATACAGAAAGTGGAATTCAGCGTGCTGAAGCCCAACGCTCCATATCCGCCCCGCCCGAACGAAGAGGGCGACTGGCAGCAGTTTGAGTTCAACGGCCAGCCAAGCGCGTGGAACTGCATTGCCGCGCCTGAAAAAGCAATGACGCGGGCGCTGCGCGTCACCTTCACGCGCGCCGTGGCTCTCGAGGCCGACAAGCAGTGGCACGGCTGGCTCGAAGGAATGAAGATGCTGAACCGCCGGTTCCGCAACCATTCGCTCGAAGCCAAGGTGCGCGTCAATTCGGGCGAGGTCAACAAGGCCGGCGAGTGGGACGCCAAACGCGAGACCCCGATCACCCTGGCAAAGCCCGGCATCTACGTACAGGAATGGGATAAGCCCCGCAAGATATCCGGCCTTGCCATCAAGGAAGTCGACGGCGCCGTGACCGAGATCGACGTGTGGGAAGGCCCAGCCGGCGAGCCCGT
>Ga0172366_10003482_pt1 | contig 12427 bp, 12 predicted proteins | sample LakKivSesite69cm_FD_114533 | JGI IMG/M metagenome (GOLD analysis project Ga0172366, IMG submission 114533) | Sediment microbial communities from Lake Kivu, Rwanda - Sediment site 69cm | ecosystem: Environmental > Aquatic > Freshwater > Lake > Sediment | place: Rwanda: Western Province, Lake... | reverse complement strand
ATCTCAGCGGTTGGCATTCTGGGCGAATGTAAGAAGAGGTGCCTCCAGTTTTGACCTTCTCTATCTCTGTGCCGCACGCGAGACACGCTCTTGACAGATTTTCCCTGGACTGTTTTCATGAAAGCGGAGACAGGCACGTTCAAGTTTTTCGGTTGATTAACCTCAACGTTTAAGATACTTTTTCCTGCAATTTCTTTGTTCATTTGACTGGCGATTATCGTAATTTCAGGGAGTTCCGGCATAGTTTTCACGACTCGGATTGGCTGAGGCTTTTGTGCGCGAGTATGACGTCAAGGATTTTCTGAGCTGATTGCTCTGGTGTGTTTTTTGTCGTGTCTATGGTTATTTCAGGCTTTAGCGGCTGCTCATATGGTTGTCCAACACCTGGCACCGTAGGAGCCTTTCCTTCTAGAGCTTTAGAGTAGATTTGTTTTGGCGCCTCGTAGGTCTTTCCCCTACGAGCTTCACGCTCGATGCAGACTTCCATCGGACAATCCAGATAGGCTTCCATGAAATGGGCAATCTGTTTTCTCGCGTTTTCTCGATAACGCCTCAAATTGCCAGTAGCATCAATGACAACGTTCACGCCATTTTGCGTCAAAAGCTTGGCGATGTAAACGAGCGTGTTGTAGACGATGTCCCGCTCCTCAAGCGAGTAGGTGGGCTCGGGAGTCAAAACTTTGCGCAAAGCGTCAGAAGACAGAAGTTGAGCTTGAATGCCTTTGCGCCGCACAAGTTCAAGCATAGCTTCCGAAACAACAGACTTGCCGCTACCTGGCAAGCCAGTAACCCAAACACACCAGCCATCAGATTTAGCCATAAGCCTCGTTTCCGTCTATCTCTTGAAATGCGCTGATAACGTACTAAGTGGCATCGTTCTACAAGTACCACTTCAGAATTTCTTCGATTGCCTTGCTAGAATAGCCTATCTCCTTCAGCAATTTCTGCAAATCCTCTACCGATTCAACATCCAAACGCAAACACCAAGATCAAAACTAATCTTGAATTCATATTTATCCTTTAATTCCGATATCGGAATATGTCAGAATTGCCACCTAAACGCTCTTAAAGTAAGAATTGACGTCGCTTAAGTCAAACTGTTCACGCCGCAGAACATTCTTCACGAAATTGAAAAGTTTCATGCGCACGTCTAAGCTTAGGTTAGGATACCAGATAGGTGAAGCTACAACTAAACCACGCCAAGCGTAAAATGGCTGCACAACCCTTAAAATCTCAGAATCTCCAGTTTTCCGTAAATAATTCTCCCAGAAAAGTCTAAACAGACGCTCGAAAATCCCGCTCAGCTCGCCATACTTCTGCAGAGAATAGAAGATGTAGTTAATCGTCATGGCCGTAACGTCATCAGCTGGTTCACCCCATTCTCCCCTGCTTCTGTCCAGAACCGTGAAGTCTGTGCCTTCACGGAACAGCACGTTCCACGGGTGAAAATCTCCATGGACTTGACTCAGCCTGTGGGCTTTATCCTTGAGAAACCAGCGCCAGACAACACAATCCCGTTCAACATCAATCAAGTAAGACTTCTCGACAAAATTGAGCCTGAGTGGATAACTGTCCAAGAGCCCCATGATGCATTCGCCGTGCCCAACGAGGTCCCGAATCCGCCTAACGTAGAGCCCCGGTGTGTCACGCTTAACCTTGTGAATTTCAACGAGATAATCAGACAGCGCCAAACAGCGCTGCTCATCAAGTTCGTTGATCCGCCCATTCTCCCTTATTCTGTCCAAGTCAAAATGGTAAAGCTTGCCGTCCACATACTCGGTTAAAAGAAAGAATTCGCTGCATTTTCCGAGGGATTTCAAATGCTCGCCGTTCTCGGCAAAGGCTCCAACGTCCAAAGAACGCACGTGTCTGGGCAAGTTGTTGAAGGCGGAATGTTGCCAAAGGAGAATCTGAGCACGATCGGAAAAGTGGTCATGCCCAAAGCCCTCTGGACGCATGGTTTCAAAGACCGCATGTTTGACCCCATCGCCAAGTTTAAACTCGATAACGTATGGAAAACCATAACCAAAACCCTTCAAATCTCCAGAGACTTCAGGCTTCTCCCCAAGTCTCCACACTCCACAGACTTCCACGTCCTCGCCGTACAAGGAGCAGAGATACTTGCGGAGAACCTCCCTAGAGAGCTTCAGAGAAATATCATCACTCATTTTGTTCACCCTTGGTCTCAACACAGCATAAGCAAATGGAAAGCTTTTAAGTTTTCAGAATCAACCAGACTACCATGAACTTTCTCATCCACGACGGAACAATAATCACAATGCAAAATCGAAAAGTAATCCATCAAGGTGCCATCGCCATCGAAGACAAAACCATAATACACGTTGGAAAAACCCGCGAACTAAAAAGAAAGCACAGAACAGGCTACGAGAAAATAGACGCAAAAGGCGGAGTGGTCATACCGGGCCTAATCAACACCCACCAACACGCCGCCATGAGTCTACTACGAGGATATGCAGACGACTTGCCCCTCCAAGAATGGCTGGAAAAATGGATATGGCCAGTCGAAAAGCACATGACAGCCCAAGACATTTACACTGGCGCCTTGCTAACAGCCATAGAGTCCATAATGGGCGGAACAACAACCGTCAACACCATGTACCATTACACTCCAGAGAAAAATGAAGCTAAGGCCTTCGCAGACGCTGGCCTGAGAGGCGTAATCGGCCACGTTTGCTTCTCATGGAGAAAAAAAGAAGATATGCGAGCCCTAGAAGATTTGACCAAAAGCTGGCACAACAAAGCGGACGGCTTGATCCACACGGGCGTAGACCCTCACTCGCCGTACACTGTGGATCCAGAGTACATGCAAGAACTAAAGGAAGTAAGAAAAGAACTGAACCAGAAATACGGTTCGGAAGAAACGCCTATAATTGCACATATCCACGTGGCGGAAACCGTTGACGAACCAGAAAAAATCCGAAGGGCATTCAACGTGCAACCAGAGAACGGCGTGATGGAATACTTGGACTCACTGGGCGTTTTGGATCAACACGTAGTTGCCGCGCACTGTGTAGCCTTAACAGATAAGGACATGACAGCGATGAAGCGAAGACTTGTGAAAGTCTCACATAACCCGATCTCAAATCTCAAACTCGCTTCGGGGATAAGCCCTGTTCCAGAAATGCTTGGGAAGGGCATAACAGTTTCCCTGGGCACTGACAGCCCGTGCTCAAACAACGCGGCGGACATGTTCGAAGTCATGAAAACGACAGCCATCATCCATAAAGGAGTAAACAAAAACCCGGTGTTGCTTTCAGCGGAACAAGTTTTGGAAATGGCAACCATAAGAGGAGCGGAAGCATTGTCATGGGAAAACGAAATAGGTTCAATAGAAGTCGGCAAAAAAGCCGACTTAGCGATAATCAACTTCAGAAAACCGCACCTCTGCCCCCTCTACAGTGAAGTGAGTCACCTAGTCTACGCGGCGAACGCTTCTGATGTTGAAACAGTGCTAATAAACGGCAAAATAGTTATGGAGAATAGAAGATTGACGACCTTGAACGTTGAAAAAACAATTGAAAAAGTAGAAAAAACAAAAAACAGTCTGCTTAATAAGTTAAAGCAAAACAATAGTAAGTCACAATAGGGACGTTAAGGAAGGAGAAGAATGGAAAAGTTCCGAGTTAAAGACGAAACTCTAGCGCCGAAGGGTCATCTGCAGATAGAATGGGCCTCAAAACACATGGCAGTTCTAAATCAAATCAAAAGCAGATTCAGCGAGGAAAAGCCGCTTGATGGCCTAACATTAGGCGCATGCCTCCACGTGACGAAGGAAACCGCCGTGCTCATGGATACTCTGCTGGTGGGCGGAGCAAAGCTTGCGTTATGCGGTTCTAATCCACTTTCCACACAGGATGATGTGGCAGCAGCCCTCGCGGAAAAAGGCATTCACGTCTTTGCGTGGCGCGGGCAAACAACAGAGGAGTACTACTGGTGCATTGACAAGGCGATAGACCAACAGCCCATGGTAACCCTTGATGACGGAGCAGACCTTGTTGGCATGATACACAGCAAAAGAACAGAAGCACTACCGAATGTCAAAGGAGGAACAGAAGAAACAACAACGGGCGTCATGCGATTACGCGCAATGGAAAAAACTGGAGCCTTAAAATATGCCATAATAGCTGTGAACGACGCCTACACAAAATATTTGTTTGACAACCGCTACGGAACAGGACAAAGCACGATAGACGGAATACTAAGGGCCACAAACATTCTTCTGGCAGGCAAAAACTTCGTCGTCTGCGGTTACGGCTGGTGCGCAAGAGGAATTGCCATGAGAGCCCAAGGAATGGGGGCGAACGTGATAGTCACCGAGATAAACCCACTTCGAGCTTTAGAAGCAGCAATGAACGGCTTGCGCGTAATGCGGATAGCTGAAGCAGCCACCATAGGCGACATATTCGTTACAGCCACAGGTGACGTAAACGTCATAAAAAAAGAACACATGCAAAAAATGAAAGACCACGCAATAATCGCCAACAGTGGACACTTCAACGTGGAAATAAGCATAAACGATCTAGAAGAACTATCAACGTCAAAAAGGACAATAAGGCCGAACCTAGACGAATACGCGCTTAAGGACGGGAGAAGACTTTACCTTTTAGCCGAAGGAAGACTCGTAAACCTCGCGGCAGCTGAGGGGCACCCGTCAGAAGTCATGGACATGTCATTTGCAAACCAAGCCCTATGCGTGGAACACATATCAAAAACGGAAAAAATGCCGCCGAAAGTTTACGCCGTCCCAAGGGACATAGACGAAGCCGTTGCCAAACTCAAACTTGAAGCGATGGAAATAAGAATAGACGAGCTGACACCTGAACAGAAAAAATATTTAGCTACGTGGGAAATGGGAACGATATAGCCGTAATATACTGGTGAGCACGGCAAACTTTAAATTGATTGAAATAGTAAACATTCGCTTACATGTGGTGAGGCAGAAATGGTTAGTAAAGATCAGGCAATAGGTGGACTGATATGCGTAGCTTGCGTGGTCGTAGCCATACTTTACACCGCCGGATTATTCTACTTCGGAGGACCCTTTGGTTCTCCTGCTTGGACGATTCAGTTTTGGCTCGTTGCGCTCCCAGTTTTCATAGCCTTCATCGCCATTATGCTCATAGGCGCGTGGATAGGCTGGACGATGGCGACGACACCGCCGCCAAAACCAATCGAAGAAATCACAACCGAAGTCGAAGAGAAAAAAGAAGAGGTGAAAGTGGAAGAACCCAAGCCAGAAGAGGCAGCAACTGAAACCACCGAGACCGAGCCCGCAGAACCAGAATCCAAAGAAGAGAAAAAGCCGGAAAGGAAAAGAAGAACCGAGAAACAACAATAAATCCCAAGTTTACCAATAAAAAAAGCCCTTCTCACTCATATTTTTCACGTCAAAGACCAAATGAAGAGATTGCCAAATGAGAAAATCTTGACCTGTAGGTCATGCGTATAGTCGAGTTTACATTGCAAACATTTGGAAGGCAAAGTAAAGTCCTATATTAACGACTGCAGAGACAACAAACATCATCAGAATGATTTTGGGAGAAATTGAAATGGAGGATCCTTCTTCGCCCTTAGGTTGAACTTCGTGTTTCTGATTTCACGGTTTCCTACATCAACACGAACGACGGCGGTGAACCTTTTCATCTCGACTTCAACAGTGTAGGTCTCTTCCTCGAACGAAACCCGTTTGGGCTTCAAATCCCTTTACATCCGATCTTCTTCAGGAAAGCCGTTGCTGCGGCTGTCACTGCTTCCGCGTTTAACTCCTTAGCCTAGGTAGTAGCCGGCCTAAGAACGCCCGGAACTTTCTTCTGCAAACTCGCTGACAATTATGCTGCCCCCTAAGCGCTTTCTAGGAGAATTATCAACAATTCAAAAGGAGATGGTGTATCACGGGCAACTAACTTATCCCGTCACGTTCTTAAGCATGCACTGAACTATGTCTTTACACATAATGCATTCGTCAGGTATTTTCTCCTTTGAAGAACGTTCGCCCAAGTATCCGAAGTGATGGTGACATCCCGGCGGGCTTTCAGGCGTTTCGGCTGGTTTTTCTTCCATCAAGCGCGGTTTGGTTTTCTTTCCATGCGTTTTTGTTTCTTTCTTTTTCAGTTCATCAGCCACAACTGTAGGTTTCTCCTCTGCAGGTATCTCAGTTAAGCAGTAGGGGCACGCCTTGTATGGTTGTGGAGTTCGCGATTGCAAATTTACAGCCTCAAGGGGTTTGGCGAAAACTTTTCCGCATGAAGGGTTTGGACAAGTGAAAGCGCTATCTTTTTTCATCATTTCTTCGGTCCGTGAAATAGTTAAACCTCCTCTGACATAATTCTGAGTTACAAGTTTATAGTGTTAATGAATTCAAAATAAGTATCCAGACTATTCAGGAGTGCAAGAGCTGCTCGGGGACGCCAGCCTCTCAAGATCCTCAACCCCATCAGCGTAGCCAGAAGCAATCAAAATATCACCCGGTTGAATCTTTGAGTCATGCTTGGGTCTCAAAGATTTTCCTCCTCTTTTTATGGCTAATATCCACATACCAGTTTCTTCGTGAACCCTTGCTTCCTTCAAAGTTTTGTTTACTAATGGAGAATCGGCGGTTACACAGACTTGGGTAACGGTTTCCTCAGCCTCTTCTATGGCGAGTTTTAACACGGAGTGTGGCTCTATACCTCTTAAGACTACTTCTGCCATCTCAGCCGCAGCGTCCGCTATTTTCTCGGTTGCAACGCCGAGTCTAATCAATCCTAAGAAACCCTTAGCCTCTTCCTTCTTGAAGTCACTCGTTAACGCCAGCAATTCAAAATCTGTATGCAGCTTATCCACGTATTCTTCAAGTTTCTGTACTTCCTCAGCCAATTCCCTGCTGTTTAACAGAAGCGAAGAATACGCCAAGTCCATCATCAATTCAGACGTGTCCTTAAGCTCAACAAACCGTTCAACGATTTCCTCAAATCGCTTCTGTCCTTGCTCCGACATTTTTATTCCACCAATTCCTTGAGTTTACCCTCAGCAAGCTCTTTGAATTCTTTGATACCTAATGGAGCCCCACGCGTTATCAGAAGATCTCCAACTTGAATTTTTTCAGTCTCGTTTGGGTTCAGCATCCAGTCTTTGTTTCGGCGGAGGGCAATTATGTCAACACCCATTCTCGCCGCTAAATTCAGTTCGCATATTTGCTTTCCCACCATTACAGAATTTTCGTTCACTTTGACTTTTATCAAACGTTCCTCAACTTTTTCGAAAATTTCGCTGACTATCGGGTGTACCCCAATGTCTTGCGTGACTATTGCAGCAATGTCGGCTGCCGCATCTGATATTTTATCTGTTGCTTCGGCTACAGTCGAAACCCCTATTAATGCTTCTGCGTCTTCAGAGTCCCTTGCAGCTACCATGATTTCCATGTCTAGTAAATAAGCGAGCGTGTCAACATGGCTTTCGAGCTCCAAAACATCTTCTGCAAGTTCCTTATCGTTGAACAACGCGGCAGAATAGGCTAAATCGATCATTAGTTCGGAGAGGTTTTTCATTTCTAGTAAAAGTTCCCTGACAGGTATAGGTTTGTACTCTATCTTTTCGAAGTGGCGCATACTACGAAAGTCGCTCCGCGCGTAAAATATTAGGCCCCCCGAATATTTTAATCCTACCCTAATTAGCTATCCTACTAAAACTAAGGCGACAAGCAACGCTATGGATGTCATGCTGTCAGCAAAGGAACTTTCAATGGGAATGACGAAATTGTCAGGGTCTAGACCCTTCTTAAAAGTTAAGATTGAAATGGTGTAAGATACTGTGACAATCGCGGCGACCGCAATTATGTTTGCAGTGAGTAGGGTAGAGATAAGTCCTAAAAATGGGTGCAGAGTGAATATGCCGTTTACCGCCAAGGACATAACTGCTAAGGTAACAAATATTACTATTGAGGCTGCCCAAGCGCTGAGCACGTTTGTCGCGTGATTTCGTATTGAAGAAAAGGAAGGCGCAAGCAAGCCGAGAGCAAGTTTTGTTGTGGCTGTCGAACCAATAACCGAGCCAACATCGCCGACCGTGTCAATCAAAGCTGGATAAACCGTGTAAATTTCCTTGCGACCCTCCACAACCGCACTTATCCTTTTCAAAACAGTTCCCGTGACGTTAACGATGAAGGCCACAAAAATCATTGTAACCAAGGACTCTTTTAAGGTCTTGACGAATACCTCTTCATGAATATTTCTGGGAATAAGGTAAAGTATCAAAACTAAATGCGCTAAAGCGATGAGTATGATGACGCATTGGCCCAGGTAACCCAAAAGAAAGAACAGATTCAGCGTTATTATGTAGCAGATTGTTATGAAAATGTCTGCCACGGTGGACATTATGGGATACAAGACAATATCCGGGTCCAAACCCTTCGTAAATGATACGAAGGCCACTTTCATCGTTACAAAAGACAGAATCAAGCCCAAAGCCATGGTTGCAACAACAACCGATATGATCGCAAGGAAATCTGCAACCGTTATACCCCAAAACAGAAGGCCAAAACCCAAGGAAACCAAACTCATTCCAACACTGGTCGCCATGGTTATGACAATCAGTGCCGCAACCAGCTGATAGAAGCTCTTTGTGTTCAGTAAAAACCTCGGATAGATAGTGCCAAGGTGCAACGCAGTGCTCAAGCGACCGCTGAGCAAGCCTCCAATAACGCCTTTTGCACTGACAATGGCAGGATACACGGCAATAGCCCAAGGCGAAAGCTGGAAAATCCCAAGTTGAGAAGCCACCATGAGACCGGCGAATAACCCGCCAAGATCAAAGGAATATCCAATCAGAGCCTCCCTGAATGTCTTGAGAAACGCACCGTAGTTAATGGCTGTGGTCATCGGCTTGACTGCCTCCTCAAGACCGCTTCAGATTGCCTGCGAAAAAGAAGAGACAACGCTCTAGACGATTGACAAAAAAGCGTGATTCAAAATCCGCGGGATATAGAGGGTTTTTTGTCAGAATTTCTGAAAATGACGGCAGAACAGTTGCGAAGCAGCGATGCGGACTGTTGGCTACTTTCATATTGTTCGCCTTCCTGGAGGCACACCCCATCTCCGGCAATCCATAGGCAACCCTTCAACAATACGTTTCTGCGTGGGCTGCTAAGCTCCACCTTTATGTTCACTCCCAGATTTTTAATGAGAGAACGTGCATTACTTAAATAACTTTCTAACATGAGTTCAGCGAAAATTCATACTTCAAATTCACAACTAATTAATCAAGCTTCGAATGTTTTTGCAGTATGACTTAGGGTGAGAAAAAAAATGGCATATGCAACATGGATCAAAATTGATGACACTCTACCATGGATCGAACTTAAACATACATATCAAACGAGAACTGAGGCAAGAGACGCAACGAAGATGATTTTTGACAGAATAGAAATCAAGATTGTTGAAGTGCCTGAAAAAATAAGTCGTGCAAAAGCATCAGTAACAGTCAAGTGCTAGCCGAGAAAATATGAATTCGTCTCAAGCAAACAAGCTCGCTTCCTCAACCACTTTGCTAGTCACTACATGTACGTAGTAACGTAAACTCTGCAAGTTTCCTTTTTTGCAATTTGATTTGAAGTGTAATGGCGGTATCTATAAATTAAACTTGTCTTCAGAAGTTTCTAATCAGCTGAGGAAAGACTATGAGCACGTACATTTCAAGGAAAATCCAAAATATTTCGACATCAACCATTCGCCTCATCTCCGAGAAAGCAAGAAAAATGAAAGACGTGATAAAGCTAGAGATTGGTGAACCAGACTTTGACACTCCGCAACACATCAAGAACGCCGCCAAGAAGGCGTTGGATGAGGGTTTCACCCACTACACTCCCTTCGCCGGTTTTGAAGATCTTCGCATGGCAATTGCAGAAAAAGCCAAGACTCAAAACAAGATTGAGTACGATCCAAATAGGGAGATTGTTGTTACGCCTGGCGCCTGTTCTGCCCTTCACTGCGGAATATTATCCATAGTTAACGCGGGGGAGAAAGTCCTCATACCCGACCCAAGCTGGCCCCACTACGAACCGTGCGTTCAGATGGCAGATGGCATTCCAGAGCACTTTCCACTGCTTGAGGAAAACAGTTTTAGAATAGATCCGGATGATTTAAGAAAGAGAATTGATGAGAAGACGAAGGCCATCATAATTAACTCGCCGAACAATCCAACAGGATCAGTCGAAAACAGAAAGCAACTAGAAGAAATCGCTCAAATAGCCAAGGACAATGACTTGATCGTGATATCGGACGAAGTGTATGAACGCATAATATACGATGATGAAGAACATGTGAGTATGGCTTCGCTTCCGGATATGCGGGACCGAACGCTTACCATTAACGCTTTGTCTAAGACATACGCCATGACTGGTTGGCGAATCGGATATGCCATTGGACGAGAAGAAATAATAACGCAAATGGCAAAACTTGTACTCTACACGGGGACTTGTGCTAATTCCATTGGACAAAGGGCAGCGCTAGCTGCTATAAAAGGCCCGCAAGACCGCGTCACAGAGATGGTCAAAGAATACAAGCGCAGAAGAGACTTTCTAATTAAACGCTTGAACGAAATCGAGGGCATTTCATGCAAAATGCCACAGGGTGCTTTCTACGCCTTTCCAAACATAAGAAAACTTGGCATGCCTAGCTTTGACTGCGCCATGTACCTGCTGGACCACGCAAAAGTTTCCACAGTTCCCGGGATCGGATTCGGCAAATATGGAGAAGGATATCTCAGAATTTCTTACGCAACGTCGCTAGAAAACCTTGTAGAAGCCGCGGAAAGAATAGAAGCAACCACAAAGAAAATACGAACCTCTCCTTGATAGCCGGCTCGAAAATATCAAATGAACTTCTGCAATTTCAAAAGAAAATAGAAAAAAAGGGTACGGGGTTAGCTCAGATCCACGAACGCGTTTTTCTGGCATTCCGCTTGGAGCGGTACTCACAACGGTCAAAGCGGCGCCCTGGGCAGTCCTGACTTCGACTTTCACAGTTTTGTATTCGCCGAGCACACCGTCGGAGGTATTTGAGTCTAGCCGTATCATTAAAAAGGCCTTTCCATTCGACTCGAGCACATTATCGTCAACATCAAACCTAAGCATGTCCATTTCCTTCCTTGCCACATCGCTTTCATCTCTCTCCTCACGCGCTGCAACTGCTTGTTTCTCTTCGCTTTCCGTGCTCTCAAGATTATCTTCTTTCTCAGCTACATATTCGAAGCTTCTCTCCTCACTTATACTACTGTTGAATTTGATTCAGAATCTGAACTAAAACACTACTGTGACCGTTACTTTGATCAAGCACAACGTGCTACGCTTGACCTTCCATTTCTCTACTGCCCTCTTTCAGCAGGAAACCGCAGACTACATCGATCTCTGTGAGAATCGCGCAGGCAATTATGGCTAGAACGAAGGAGCCTGACGAGGCCCAAAGAGATCCTACCAACCATGGGCCAACCATGGCGCCAAAATATCCACCAACGAGCATAAAGCCGCCAGCCGTGGCAGAGTGTAATGGTCCTACAGTTTCTACAGGCATCGCCAGCACTATAGGCGCCATACCACCTATGAGAAAGCCATAGAGAATTGCCGAAGCCCACAGAGGCACGCCAGTAGTCGTCCCTGTAAAGTAAAGGGCGACGCCAGCCATGAGCGACAGACCCCAGATAAACGGTTTCTTCAGACCCGTGCGATCAGAAAGAATCGGTATAATGAAGCTGCTTGGAATCATGAACCATGATATCATCGACGTCGTTAACCCTGCGGTAGTCGGGTCTATCGCTTTTGACTCGAGCAGAGTTTGAAGAAAACCCAGCAATCCCACTTGGGGGGCTAGTAGGAAGAAAGTTGTTACCACTAGGATCCACATGGCCTTGTTTCTAAGCACTGTGGAAAGAGACTTTCCAAACGGAACACCCTTAAATGCGACGGAAGAATTCTGTACTGAAGCCATGGCTGACTTGGGGCGTTCCTTAGCCAAAACTATCCACACAAAGGCAAACGCCAAAGTGAACGCTCCGATCGTCATGAAAACACCCTGCCACGATCCAACCCAAGGAAGTAACACAGCAGGAACTAAAATAAATGGCAATGCCATGCCGACCTCCATGCCAGTAAACATAACTCCGCTTGCAAAAGCATATTCTTTGGGAGAAAACCATATGCCCGTGACCTTTGGCATATTTGGGTAGGCTATTGAATATCCGGCCCCGCAAAGAAAGGTGGTCGCCGCTAGCATCATGAAGTCTGTGGCGAACCCTCGCAACAAACCAAAAACGACCATTAGAAGTCCGCCTATCAAGACTGTAACACGGACGCCGAAGAGGTCGGCGAATAAACCTCCAGGGATGCACAGTACAACCAGTGATAGTGGAACCAACGCCATGATCAGGCCAACTTGGT
>Ga0172366_10003480_pt1 | contig 12440 bp, 12 predicted proteins | sample LakKivSesite69cm_FD_114533 | JGI IMG/M metagenome (GOLD analysis project Ga0172366, IMG submission 114533) | Sediment microbial communities from Lake Kivu, Rwanda - Sediment site 69cm | ecosystem: Environmental > Aquatic > Freshwater > Lake > Sediment | place: Rwanda: Western Province, Lake... | reverse complement strand
CAATCTTCCAAACCCCCAGGATTTTCCCGTAATCAGGATTCTGCTGACCGGTCTGAGAGAAGGAGAAGCAACCGAGGACGAAAAAGGTGAGGATGATTAGAAAAGGGTTAATTTGCCTGTTCATTAGAACCTCCTATTTAATGGCTGTATCTCAAACCGACTCGATTTAAAAAAGGAGATATTATCCCAGATAGCAGGGCTCAAAGACAAGCAAAATATTAGGGACCTGTTTAATGCCTTGACAAGGCAAGGAGAGATTTTAGATGATTCGAGGTGATGAGAGTGGCAAACTCGGGCATAGATAAAGAAGGCATCGCCGCAACCCTCGCAGCTCTCTCTAAAAAAAGGATTATCGAGCGCATCTGGAAGAAAGACTGGACGGTCTGGAAAAATGAGCCGAAAGAGGTAGCCAACCGCCTGGGCTGGCTTATTTCTCCTCAGAGAGCCTGGAAAGCCCTTCCCAGGATCGATCGTTTTGTCCGAGAAGTCAGGCAAAATCATTACACCCATGCTCTGCTCTTGGGGATGGGCGGCTCCAGCCTGGCGCCGCTCGTCCTGAGTTCGACCTTTAAAACAAAGCCGGGCTGCCTCGATCTCATCATCCTTGATTCGACGGTGCCGACCGCCGTCCTGGAGGTCAGCCGAAGGCTTGACCCGGCCAAGACGCTGTTTATCATCTCCTCAAAATCAGGGACAACGACTGAGACGCAGTCCTTCCTGAATTTCTTCTGGAACAGGACAGCTGAATGCCTTGGAGAAGACAGGGCGGGCGAGCATTCCATCGCCATCACTGATGAAGGCACAGCGCTGGCCGAGGAAGCTCGCCGGCTGCGCTTCCGGTCTCTTTTTCTCGGCGATCCGGACATCGGAGGTCGTTTCTCAGCTCTTTCTTCGTTCGGGCTTGTCCCCGGCTCTCTTAAAGGAATTAACCTTCCCCAGCTTCTGAAGTCGGCCGAGGGGATGGCTCAACAGTGCCGGGAAACAGCGGACCTATGCGCCAACCCGGGCGCCTGCCTAGGTGCAATCTTGGGAGTCATGACCCAGAAGGGGCGTGATAAGGTTACTTTCCTTCTTTCACCGCGACTTAGAGCGTTCGGCCTCTGGCTCGAACAGCTCATTGCCGAGAGTACAGGGAAAGAAGGGAAAGGAATTATTCCGGTCGAGGGAGAACCTCCCGGTCCGCCCGGAGTTTACGGGCCTGACCGCTTCTTCATCGACATCAGGCTGAGGGGGGATATCTCGAACGAAGACGCTCTTCGGCGGCTGAAGAGAGCAGGGTTCCCTGTGCTTTCTCTTCATGTCCCGTCGGCCGGCCATCTCGGCGGACAGTTTTTCCTCTGGGAGTTTGCCGCAGCCGTAGCCGGGCACATTCTGGGCGTCAACCCGTTCGACCAGCCCAACGTGGATTTGACCAAGATGAAAACCCAGGACTTCCTTGAAGCCTATCGGAAATCGGGAATTCTCCCTGAAGAAAAACCCAGGGTTGTGGAAGACGGCATCCGCCTGTTTTCCGATGTCAAGGTTTCAACTCTGGCTGAAGGGTTGAAAAAATTCTTTGACCAGGCCCGACCGGGCGACTATATCGCCATCCAGGCTTTTCTTTCTCCTGAAGCTCCGGCAACGCAGGCTCTTCAAAAACTGAGGACTCTTTTACGGGATAAGACGGGGCTGGCCGTGACCATAGGCTTCGGCCCCCGCTTTCTGCACTCCACCGGACAGCTCCACAAGGGTGACGGCGGAGGAGGCCTTTTTATCCAGATCATAGCCGAGACTCCTGAAGATATCGCTGTTCCGGATACTCCAGGTTCTCCCCGTGCTTTGTTAACGTTCGGAGTGCTCAGCGCTGCTCAGGCCAGAGGAGACTGTGAAGCCCTTAAGTCTGCCGGCCGCCGCCTAATTCGCTTTCACCTCAGTGCAGAGGTAAAAAAAGGCCTTAACAAGATTATTTCAGCCGTAAAAGAAATGTGACGCCCTGACTTCAGTAAAGCCCGGCAAACAGAAGATCAGCGTGGAAGAGTTCGCGTGTTTGGCGGCGCGTTTTCAAATCCACTGTCTCTTTGACATTGATGTAAAACCAGAATTTATCAAAAAGCCTCAGTTTCTTAATATAATAGCTCGCAAAATCTGTCGCCGAATCGATAAGAATCTTTCCGACTTCTTTTTGCTTATCATCGAAAACAACGACAGCATACTTTTCAGCGCCCAGCGGCGTGGTTGTTTTTTCCAGTTTTCCGAAAACCTTGACTTTTCCCTTGCCCTCCCATTCTTCGCTCTTGTTAAAAGAGGTAACGGCCAGTGCCCGGAATTCTGCTCTTTCTTTGAGGTCGAGATGGTCTTCTAACGTGGCCTCTTCTCCCCGGGCAAAGACAGTGCTGTACTGTCCGCCCTCTTTTATCTCGATGCTGTCGGCCACAAGCACAGATGGTTCACCTTTGAGGAGTGATCCCTTGACTCTGACCTCCTTCCCCGCTAGATAGCCGGCATCCTGGCCCTGGATCTTTCCCTGGACGACGATGTCAAACCCTTTGGCCGAAGGAAGATAGAAGTATTTTCCCAGCCCAACTTTGACCGTTCCTTCGAACTCCATCATTCCCTCTGCGGCAACCTGGGGCGCTTTTTGAGCAGCGGATTCTTGAGCTTCTCGGGCGAGAGCCAAGCCAGCCATAGCCACCAACAAGGTGAGCGCATGGACAGCGAACCTCGAAAACTTATCTTTAAAAATCATCGCTCCTACCTCCAAACTTGAATCAAACAACAGAGCCCATAAAAAGAGGATATTTTATACCACCGTGAAAGGCAAAAGTAAAGTAGAAAATTGTCGCCACAAGTCGGGCTTAGTTATTTTTCTTGGCCACCCTGCCTGAGGACGAATGAGAAGAGGAAGACCTGGCGGGGGCGGACCTGGCAGGCGCCGAAGATCTCGATGGAGATCGGGAAAAAGACGGTAAGGACTTTCCGGCGCTCCGGGGAGCGGAAAAAGATGAGGGGGCAGAATGGGACCGTGGGATAGAAAAACTGGGCCCTGAGGATGAAGAGGGGGATCTTCGCAGAGAAGAGCCTTCTCGCCTCCAGGTGGATGAAAATGAAGGTGGCGTTGACACGCTCCGAGAAAAGTTCTTGGATGGGCTAAGTCCTGAGATGATCGGGCTCGGAGAGTAGGTTTTCGGCGCCTTCCGGCTGAAGGAAGAAATTCTATTCTCCTGAGAAGAAGTCCTCGGCGAAGCTGATGGATATCCAGTCACCCTCCGGTTCTCTGAAAGACCCCTCGGAACCCTTTTCGTCATCGGCTGGACCCGGCCTGTCCCGGAGGTCGGGCGATCCTTATCTCTCGCCGGGCTCTTGAGGACCCGCACATCTGAATCGCGGCTTGTGACGCCTGAAGTTTTGCCCGCCAGCCTGACTTGGCGAGAAGAAGGGCTTTTCCCTACAGATGACCCGGCCAGAGAAGAGCGGCTGATGGTCGGCTTGACATCAGGCTGCCGCGCCTGAAGCGTTATCTGGCCGAGACGTGAAGCTTCCACCCGACTCAGGGCGACATGGGATACATTCGGAGACTGCAACTGGGTCTTCCGAACGACTGTCAGCGCCCGGGAATGGGCCGGATAATATGAATGCTGATAGCGATCATAGAAATAATTGTTGACGATGACGACCGGCCGATTGTACCAGCTCAGCGGACACCAGCCGATATAATCATGCCCCCAATACCAGTGGACCCAGGCGGGACCCCAATGGCGGGTGGGAATCCAGTACCAGCCCAGGCCGAGTCTCCAGTGCCACCTTCCATAATGATAAACACACCAGCCCCAGGGCTCATAAGAGACCCAGGTCCAGCCGCAGATTGGATACCAGGCCCATCTGCCATAATAATAGGGTCTCCAGTCTGAATAATCGACATACGGCACCCAGACGTATCCGTAGGGCCTTTCATAGGCCCAACGGCCATGGGTGTCAAGCTCATATTCGTATTCATCAAGCTCAGAGGGCAGATAACGCCGGGAGGCATACTGCCTGAGCAAAGAATCACGCTCTTCATTCCAGTAGTAAAAACTATCACTCAACGAAGACAGGACTGTCTGCGCGCCCAGTTGCCCAGAGGAAGCGACAAGGCTTCCCCGGCTTCCCACCAGCTGGGATCCGCTCTCGCCAGCGGCTTCGGCCGACCCCTCCACGACCGCGATTTCTGTCTCGCCGCCTGGCCGCACATCAAACCGATAGAGCCCCTCTTCAATAATGTAAAATGAAGCATCCGGCGAGTGAACTTCGAACGTCTTTTCTTCTTCGAGGAAGCTGATCCGGAGATAGATATTGCCGGCCAGAAGATGCAGCCGCACGCGGCTGTCCCCTTCTCTCGGCAGGACAGCAAATTCAACTTGGGTGCTGTCATCAAGGCGGAGATAGTTCTTGTTGAAAAACTGGACCTCTGCCCGGCCGGATTGAGTAACCAGCTTGTCCCCTTCGACGATAACCAGGTTGATGATGCCCTCTTCCGTTCCCATCTCATTCGCTCTCTCGACAACAACATCACCTTTGACGAAGGAAAGACGGGCAAAATTGTACCTGTCGTATCCTTCCTCATCATTACTCTGGCCAAAAAGGGGGAAGAAAAAGACCAGGGCCGCGATAATCATGGCTCCTTTTCTCATCTTTTGTCTCCTTCCCAAAACGTTATAAAGCAAATCTCATGCCAATTGATTTACCCTGAAGGAACCTGAATTATCGGCGCTAGCTGTCCAGGAAAAAGGACACTTGATAATGAAGAGGGTCAATAAATGATGGTCGACGATTAATGAACGATAGAGGCTGCGGGAGTTCTACCAGCGCCACCCTCTATCTCTCGGGTGACGGAGAGGAGCTCTTCCCCAAAAAGGACGCTGTCTTAAGCCAAGCCTGTCGCCTCCTCTTCCAAAGAAGGCGCCTGGTCTTCTGTCTCTTAGATGAGCCATCCGCGCTTCGAGCCTGGCCATCTTCTCCTGCTGCTCGGGAGTGAAGATCTTTTTCACTTCGGCTTGGTGTTTAAAAGAACTCTTCATGCGCCCGGCCCTCAACTTGAACATCTCATCGATAAGTGCGTCGATCTTTTTTTCGTTGGCCTGGGGATCCTTTCTCAGCTCCTTCAGGTCGGCGCGGAGTTTGCCCATCTGGTCAAGAAAGGCCTGCCTTTCTTCCTGTCCGGCTTTCCGGAATTCCTCGAGCTTGGCCGTTTGGTCTGGAGTCAGGTCCAGGTAGTCCTCCCAAAATGGCCTGAGCGTTCGCTCCGGGTTCCGGGCGGGTTGGCCTAAGGCCAAAGGCGGCCCGAAAGCGATGAGCGCCGCGAGGAAAATCAAACCTAAGAGCATTGGCGATTTCTTCATGACAAACCTCCTGTTGTTTTCTTCATTATTATTAGACAACGATCCGAGACGAAGCTTGGCAGCATCGCTCGGATTCGGGATTCGTCAGCCAACACCCTCGCTCTTCCCCAAAATAGTTCCCGAACCGCGCCACGCGCTTCTTCTTTTCCCCACGGACATCACAAATTTCGGGATGCTTCCTGGAGCATCCCAAGTGACCAAACCTCTTTGAGACAGAAAAGCCGGAAGAGGCCTTATCCCCTTGCCCAGAGACAAAATCTCTTGGAGCATCTGTCTTCTGAGCCTGTCGTCGGCAGGGGCCAGGATCGTCAATGAGCCTCCCCTCCCGCCCGCGCCGTTAACTTTCCAGCCTGAAGCCTGATGCCGCTTAGCCACCTGGATGATGGCTTCCGCTTCCCGGGAAATGAGCTCCGGCAGGAGTGCTCTCTGGCATTCATTATTCTCGATCATGACCTCTCCGTAAGAGCCCAGATTTCCGGCCAGCAAGCTGGCTCTGGCCTTGGCCGGAAGCTCTTTCATCCTTTCCAGAGTTTTCCACTCTGGCCCTCTCCGCTTGAGCTTGGCAATAACCTTCTTGTGGATGGCGGAGGAGAGATGAGGCTTCCCCAGATAGATCAAGCAGAGACGCCGGTCAAACTCTTCCCAGATCGGTGGCTGGAGAGTAACTTTTTCCACCCGGGTCCGGGGATATTCGGGCATACGGATAAAACAGATGCCTCCGAAAGCGGCGCAAACCTGGTCCTGAACGCCGCTCTCGATTTTTAGGCCTTCTGTCTCAACCCGATGAGCCAGGGAGGCGATTTCCTGAAACGGAAGCTTTATTCTGCTTAGAAAGAGTAGCCCACCGAGCAGGGCAACGGAAACCGAGGCAGACGTTCCTGTGGAGATTCCGGCCGGAACGGGCGAAAAGATGCTGATCTCGCACTTGAGGTAGGGCGGAGGGGGGACCCTGGCGATGACATGCTGGAGAAGAGGATGGGGGGAAGAAGAAGGCCGACACGGGTCAACCCAAAAACTCTGACCGTAATTTTCTGCGTGGACGAGAACATTTTTCTTTCTTTTTTCTCTGTTCTCGCAAACCTTGATCTGTGCCTCGACCGCAGGAACCACGGCCAGGTTGAGGACCCATCCTTCCCTGGCAAACCATGTATCCGTCCAGCCGCCGATGTCGTTGATGCGGAGCGGAGCGCGGCTGTGGATAAGCCTGAGACAGCGTTTGTCTGCCCTCATTTTTTTCTCTCTCGTGCTCAGGTCTCCCGGCGGTAGCGGATCTGGTCCAGGCTTACTGCCACGACGATGATAAACCCGATGATGATTTCCTGGATGTAGTTGGGCCAGCCCATCATCGTGCAGCCGTTCCGGAGAAAGGCCATGATGAAAACGCCGATCATCGAGCCCAGGATGCTTCCCTGCCCTCCGCTCAGGCTGCCTCCGCCGATGACAACGGCTGCGATGATGTCAAGCTCAAGGCCCATGGCCACGGTCGGATCACCCACGGTCAGCCTGGAAAACTCCATGACGCCGCTCAGCCCGCAAAAAAGCCCGGCCAGGGCATAAATGATGACCTTCGTCCTCCTGGTCCTGATGCCGCATAACCTGGCCGCCGCTTCGTTAGAGCCAATGGCAAAGACATGGCGCCCGAAGACGGTGAAGCGCAGGACCACAGCCATGGCCGCGGCCAGAAGAATAATCAGCCAGATCCCGGGCGCCATGAGCAACCAAGAAGGTTGCGGGTTTCGGGCCATCAGCTCATTGACCCAGGTGATGGGAGCGTCGATTTTCTGGTTTCCGGCCAGCCATTTGGCTGTGCCCCGGGCGATGCCCAGCAGCCCCAGAGTGACGATAAAGGGCACCAGCCGCAGCGAAGTGATCAGGCCTCCGTTAATCAGTCCGACGACACCGCCGGTCAGGATCCCGCCGAAGATGCCGAGCCACGGCGGTAGTCCGGCGTTGATGATGAAGGCAACGACGCAGCTCGACAGAGCAATATTCGAGGCTGCGGAGAGGTCAATCCCGCCGCTGATGATGACAAAAGTCATGCCCAGAGCTGCCAGGGCCACGATCACAGACTGCGTGGCCACGCTCTTGAAATTGCCGGGCCTGAGGAAGCGATCCTGGACTTCGGGCAGCGAGGAAAAGATAAGGATGACGAGGAGGAGCCCGAGAAAAGGCGCCACCATATTAGCCACGATCCTTAATTTGCTGGCGCTATTTGTTGCTCTATCGGTCATATCCTTAGTCTAATTCAGGGCGACTACCGCCTTGCCCGTGGTCGTAGCGGCGATGAGGCTTTGGTAATTCCACTCGGAGGCCGGCCTCACCTCCGCCAGTTGTCCGCGGTAAAAGACGGCAATCCGGTCGCAAACGCCCAGGAGTTCAGGCAGGTAAGAGCTCACAAACAGGATGGCCTTCCCCTGAGCAGCCAGCTCGCCCATCCACTCATAAACCTGGAGCTTGCTGATGATATCGATGCCCCGCGTCGGCTCATCCAACAGCAGAACCTCGGCTTCTTGATGCAAAAGCCGAGCCAGGGCGACTTTCTGCTGGTTTCCGCCGGAGAGAGTCAGGATGGACTGGCCAGGACCCTGGGCTTTTATTTTCAGCCTCTGAATCCATCTTTCTACCGCCCTGTTGCGCAGTCCAAGCCGGAGAAACCCGAAGCGGGCATAGGGCGTAAGACGGCTGAGGGTGAGGTTGTCGGCAATAGACTGGCTTGGAGCGAGGCCCTCTCCCTGCCTGTCTTCGCTCAGGAAGCCGATGCCCTGATCAATTCTCAGCCGGGGGCCGGCCAGGGCGATCTCTTCTCTTCCGATTCTGAGGATTCCCTCTTGCCAGGCATCAAGGCCAAAAAGGGCCCGCAAGAATTCCGTCCTCCCCGATCCGACCAGCCCCGCCAGGCCGAGTATCTCGCCGTGATGAAGAGATAAACTAACCTCGGCTTGCATCCGCTTTCCTCTCAGACTGGAGGCGACCAGGGCGACCGGCCCAACCTCATGAGGAAGCCGCGGGAACATCTCTTTGACCTTCTGCCCGACCATCAGCTGAATGATCCGGTCCAGGGATGTTTCCTCCATCTGTCCCGATCCGACGTTCTTCCCATCCCGCAGGACGGAGAACCGATCAGCCACTTGCTGCACTTCTTCCAGAAAATGGCTGATGTAGACAATGCCGACGCCCTGGCCCTTGAGCCGCTTGATCAGGCCAAAAAGACGGGCGCTGTCCTCCCCGGAAAGCGAGCTCGTCGGCTCGTCCATTATGAGGATCTTGGCCTTCTCGAGGAGCGCCCGGGAGATCTCCACGATCTGGCGGGCGGCCACGCTCAACTGCCTCACCGGGACATCGGGAGCGATCTCGGGATGAGAAACCTGGCGGAGCACCTCCCGGACTTTTTCCCTCATTTTTTTCCGGCGCAGAAAACCCCAGGCCTGCCACTCCTGGCCTAACATGATATTCTCCTCAACCGTCAGGTGAGGGGCCAGGTTGAGTTCCTGGTAGATGACCGAAATGCCCATTTTTCGGCCCTCCAGCGGGCTGGCCGGCGAATACTTTTTTCCTTCGAGGATCATCCTCCCTCTCGTCGGTCTGATGGCTCCGCTCAAGATCTTGATGAGGGTACTTTTTCCGGCGCCGTTTTCTCCGAGCAGGGCATGAACCTCTCCCCTTTTGAGGTCAAAATGGACATCATCCAGAGCGCAGGTGGCGCCGAAAGTCTTGGTGATGTTTTTCATGGAGAGCAGCGGCGCTTGGGTTTGGCCCATGATTCAAACATCCGGGTAAGCGGAAAAATCGGGCAGAAGCAGCACCCTGATCTCCGGGTCATCCATATTTTCCCGGGTAGCCAGATAGACTCCGGTGTCAATAATCCGGTCGATCGGCAGCCCTCTAAGGTGGAGCGTCATCTGTTTGACTCCCAAATACCCCATTTTCACCGGATTCTGAAGAATGAGGCCAAAGATCTCTCCCTCCCTCAGCGCCTGAACAAGCTTGGGGGAGCTGTCAAACCCGATGAAAACGATTGTCCCGGCGCGGCCGGCTTCCTGGAGCGCTCGAAGCGTGCCGAAGGTGCTGGATTCATTGGGGCAGAAGACGCCGTCGACTTCAGGAAAACGACCAAGAAGGTTCTCGGCAAGCTGGTAGGCGCTCTCAGTCGTGGCTCCGGCGTACTGATCCTCGACGAGCAAGGAAATGGCCGGTGATTCCCGTTTGATCGTATCGAAGAATCCTTGTTCTCTCTGAGTGGTGGAGGCCGAGCCCTCCTGGTAGCGGATAAGGAAGACTTCTCCCCTGCCTTCGAGGAGCTCGATCATCCTCCAAGCGGCGATCACGCCGCCTTTGTAATTATCAGTAGCCACATAACTGATGTAATCGCTCCCCTGAAGACTGGAATCGATGACCACGACCGGGATATTTTCCTTGACGGCGTCACGGACAGGCCGGCAGAGAGCTCGCTCGTCCAGCGGAGCCAGCACAATCCCGTCCACGCCGCGGCTGATAAAGTCTTCGACAACCGTGATCTGCTGGGCGCGGTCATCCTCTTTTTGGGGCCCTTTCCAGATCACCTCGACCCCGAACTCCCGAGCGGCCATCAATGCCCCCATATGGATGGATTTCCAGAATTCGTGGGTTGCCCCTTTCGGGATGACGGCGATCTGGAGCTTTTTCGGCTTCTCTCCAGCGGAAGACCTTTCAGGCTTACTTCCGCAGCCGGGTTGAAGGATAAGAAAGAGGAAAAGAGAGAAGACCAGAATCAAGCGTTCTTTCACGCTAAAAATATACAGGGAAGCAAGAGTTCAGTCAACTTGGAGGAGAAACCGCTTAGACCAAGAAAATGGGGACGGGCCTTCGGCGAGGACCGTCCCCGATTTTACTCAGGATGAAGACGTAAACAGACCTTCAGGCTTTCTTCAGGATGGGCATTCCCGTCTTGGCCGTCTCGATGACTTTGAAGCCGGCGGGGACGGCGTCAAGGGCACCGGGTCTGATGTCGCGAGCGAAATAGTAGATGACCTGTTTCCTGCCGCCCTTCAGAGTGACGGTTCGGGAGTGCAGAAAGTACCTCACCCCTTTTTTGTTAGTGAATTCGTATACCATAAATAACCTCCTATGAATCCGCCTTTCCTTGATCTTGACCAAGTATTTATAAAAAAAAAGAACCTCTGTCAAGCTTAATTTTCTTTTTTCCTCTTCAAGAAATAATGAGATCCTCCCGGCCCAGCTGTCGCAAAACCCGAGGGTAGAGGTCGAACACCGGCTTGAGGAAGGGCACAATCCTCGCTGCCAGGGCGATATCTCCATCGGCGCAGACCTTGCCGCCGAACAGGGCCGAGATGACATTGGCTTTCCCTATCCAAAACTCATGGTTGAAGTCAGCCGAGCTCGTGAGCGTCAGATCCGGCTTCACCCCCGTCTCCCCCAGAGTGAAAGAAAAATACTTTCCCGCCGGCGGCGCATCCCGGCAGTTGATGGTCATCAGACCGTCAGGGTCGTGAACCTGGAAACGGACGATGAGTTTTGATTTCTGGAAGTCGGGACCGATGGCCGGGTTTGAAGCGAGGGCCTCGAAAAAAGAACGAAAGACATCAAACATCTCCTCTTGACTTTTGAAATACGGCATGATCGCCCTCCTTGTCGGCCTCTCAGTGGACGAACCCGACCGAGGGTGGAAGATCGGCCGGGATGATGGGGCCAAAATTTTCCTCATACCTCCTGACGTTGGCCTGGAGGGCCTCCATGAATCTCTTGGCGTGAGCCGGGCTCAGGATGGTTCGGGAGACGAGCTTGCCCATCGGGCCATCAGGAAAGATGAAGGCAAAATCAAAAATGAATTCTTCTTTGGTGTGGCGGATGGCCGCCAGGTTGGAATAATGCCCCAAAGCGATAAGCTCATCCACTTTGATGTCGATTTTCTTTTCCTCCATCTCGCCTCCTCTCTTCCAGAATTGTTTTTATTTTCACAGAATTCAGGGGAAATTTCAACCTAAAAAAATTTTAAAAATAATCTTTACTTTTGTATTTTGCATGTTATAATAAGAGTGGCTTTCTTGCGCGGGCTGGAGAAAGCCCCCACCTTTTTGGTTCCCATCATCAACCCCCCTTTTGCTGACAACAGCCCGCACCTCTTATGAGCAGTCCTCGGCAAGTTGGCTTCTGATTCAACGAAGGGAAAGACCGAAGATGAAGATTAAGAAGAAAGCGAAGCCCTGATTGTGTTTCAGGATATAGGATCGCCCTCAGGATACCTGGCGATGATCTCGACCGGCACTTCGAAGACTTTTCCCCAGCCGCCGAACCGTTCGACGACTCGCGGGCTCGTCAGCCCTCTTTTTTCCCCGTTCTCGATAAGATAGACAGGCCGGTTAGGGCGGTTGCTCTGCTCGATGATGAGCCAGCCTTCAAAAGTTAGCTCGATCATCCCTCCTTCTTCCATCTTTTCGAGCGTATAGGCCTCCACTTCAACAAGATGCTTCCATGGATCCTTTCCCCTTTTGAGGTCATAATTGAAGCGGAAAAGGCTTTCCAGGTCTTTGAAAGCGTGACGGACATAAAGACCCGGCCCCCGGCGTTCGATCATGTAGACGGTGTTATTCCGGGCTTTGACATATTTCTGGTGGAGATAAGCGAGGTTATCGGACATCGGCCACCTTGAGAACTCCGCGTCCATGCTGTTCAGAAGGCTGCGACAGTCACGGACTGCGTAGGGCATCACTCCCACCTTTCTCATGGAATCTTCGAGGTCCTGGAAGGCGTGAGTGAGGTAGAGAAAAGCATTATAGAGGTTTGTCCTCAAAAACCCGGCCCGATAATAATCGGACCTCTCCTCGGTCAGCCGCAAGAAAAGCCGGCAGGAAGCCAGGAAGGCTTCCGATTTGAAAAGGACGGCCTGCTCCTCGTCGGAAATGTTGCTGTTCCAGCCTTTAAAATTGTCGAAGCTCGTCTGGGCCAAGAAGGAAGCCTGCTTTTCAAGTTCCAGGGCCAAGCCGTAGATTTCCTGCCTTCGATCGGCCCTTGCCGCCGGGATCAACGTCGAGAAGAGGATAACAAGGATGAGGGGTTGGGGAGTTTTCTTTTTCATTTCGACCTCCAGCT
>Ga0172366_10003479_pt1 | contig 12440 bp, 10 predicted proteins | sample LakKivSesite69cm_FD_114533 | JGI IMG/M metagenome (GOLD analysis project Ga0172366, IMG submission 114533) | Sediment microbial communities from Lake Kivu, Rwanda - Sediment site 69cm | ecosystem: Environmental > Aquatic > Freshwater > Lake > Sediment | place: Rwanda: Western Province, Lake... | reverse complement strand
TGTTGCTGCCGAGCGGGCTGCCCGTGGTCGAGATGCCGAAGTTTCTCGTCGAAACGAGGTGGGGACGCTGTGCAGTGCTGAAGCCGGGTTCCAAGACCGACCTGCCGACCGTGCCGTGGCATTGGGACAGCGGCGTGACGATTGCCGTGGCTCCGGGCATCGCATGCTTCCGGGCGGGGTCTGAGTATTCGCACGGCGGCCTGAGCCTCCAGGAGTGCCTGTTGCCGGAGCTGACGGTTCGCGTGAAGGAGGGGCAGCGCCCGAAAGCCCGGATCGAGGCGGTCCGCTGGGTCAACATGCGGTGCTACATCACGACGGACCAACCGTCGCCGGCGCTGCGAGCAGACATCCGCACAAAGGCCGCCGACCCGAAATCGTCACTGTGCAGCGGCGGGAAGTGTTTCGGCGACGCCAGGGAGACTGCACTGCTGGTGGAGAACGATGCTCTGGCCGGCGTGGAGGTCGCTGCGGTTCTGGTGGATGAAACGGGCAAGGTTATCGCGAAACAATCAACCACGGTTTGTGGCGGGGAATAGCAGATGGAAATGGATGCGCTTGACAATCTGGCGGCAAAGGCATTTGAGGGGTTCGTCGTCCGCAAGGACCTCGTGCGCGAGTTCAAAGGTCAGTATCCTGTGCCGACGTATGTCGTCGAATTCCTGCTCGGGCGCTACTGCGCCACCACGGACGAAGAGGAAATCCAGGAGGGGCTGAAGATCGTCGCGCGGCAGTTGTCGAATCGATCCGTGCGAGCCGGCGAGGAGGAGCTGTTCAAGTCACGCGCCCGCGAGGACGGCTCGGTCAAGATCATTGACATCATCAAGGCTCGGCTGGACACCAAGACCGATTCCTACCTGGCTGAGCTTCCGAGCCTGCAACTCCGCGACGTGCGCATCAGCGCCCAACTCGTGAAGGATAACGACCGGATGCTGACCGGTGGCTTCTATGCGGAGATCGAACTCACCTACGATGCCACGATTGCGGAGGAGAAGAACGGCCGGCCATTCAACGTGGAATCGCTGCGTGAGATTCAGCTTTCAAAGCGCGAAGTGCTGGAAACGTTGTTCCGTGGGCGAGAGATGTTCACGAGCGACGAATGGAAGCGGCTGCTGATCCGCAGCGTGGGCCTTGAGCCGGAGGCGCTCACACCCCGTGCTCGCGACATGGCGATCCTCCGCATGGTGCCGTTTGTTGAGCGCAACTACAACATGGTCGAGCTTGGCCCGCGCGGCACGGGCAAGAGCCACTTGTTCCAGCAGATTTCGCCCTACGCCCATCTCATCTCCGGCGGCAAGGCGACCGTAGCGAAGATGTTTGTGAACAACGCCAACGGCCAGCGCGGCCTCGTGTGCCAGTACGACGTGGTCTGCTTCGACGAGATTTCCGGCATCTCTTTCGACCAGAAGGATGGCGTGAACATCCTCAAGGGCTACATGGAGTCGGGCGAGTTCAGTCGAGGCAAGGAGAGCATCCGAGCCGATGGCAGCGTTGTGATGGTGGGCAATTTCGAGGTCGATGTCGAGCATCAGCAGCGCATCGGCCACCTATTCGGCCCGCTGCCCCCCGAGATGCGCAACGACACCGCTCTGATGGATCGAATCCACTGCTACCTGCCGGGCTGGGACGTGCCCAAGTTGGTACCGGCGAACCACCTCACACAGCACTTCGGCCTGGTGAGCGACTACGTGTCGGAATGCTGGACGAGGCTCAGAGGGCAGAGCCGCGTGAACGTGCTGCAAGGGCGGGCGTTCTGGGGCGGGGCGCTCAGCGGCCGTGACACCACCGCCGTGCAGAAGACCATCAGCGGCCTGGTCAAGCTTCTCTACCCGAACCCGGAGAGCCACGTCCCCGACGACGACCTTGAATGGGCGGTCAGGCTGGCGCTGGAGTGCCGCCGCCGCGTCAAGGAGCAGCAGAAGCGGATCGGCCAGGCGGAGTTCAGGAACACGCATTTCAGCTATCAGCTTGGCCAGGATGGCGTCGAGAAGTTCGTGGTCACGCCCGAACTGCAAAGCGAAGACAGCATCGGCACCGATCCCCTTCCGCCGGGGCAGATATGGGCGATCAGTCCGGGCGGGCAGAACGAATCGCCGGGGCTTTACAGGATCGAGGTCAACGAGGGGCCAGGGTCGGGCGTGAGAATCCTGAACCAGCCGCCCCCGCCACCATTCAGAGAGAGCGTCAAGTACGCCGAGCAAAACCTGTACGCGCGGGCGAAGGAACTGGTCGGGGATCGCGACCCGCGCTCGCACGAGTTCTCGGTGCAGCTCCGCGCGTTCGACACGGCAAAGGGCGGCAGTTCCCTGGGACTGGGGGCGCTGCTCGCCTTCTGTAGCGCCCTGCTCAACAAGAACATCCAGGGCGGGCTGATCGTCGTGGGCGGGCTGAACCTTGGCGGCTCCGTCGATCCGATCTACAACGCCGTGAACATCGCCGAACTCGCCATCGAGAAAGGGGCAACGATCCTGCTCATGCCCGTCTCCGCCCGGCGGCAACTGATCGACCTTTCCGACGACATGGCGACGAAGGTGAACATCCTGTTCTACACGGATGCACGGGAGGCGCTGCTGAAGGCACTGATGGATTGAGCTGCTGGAGCCCAGGCCAATGGATAGAAGGCACGATCAGCGACGCGAGCGCTGTCGATACGTGGTCGAGGGTGACCAATGTGAGGAATACGCCCAGAGCGGTCACGAGCTTTGCCTCTTCCACCGCATGGATCGCACTCCTGAAGAAGATCAGGAGTTCATCCGCAAGGTTCATGGGAAACTGATCGAATTGCAGCTCGCATTGGAGGCCGACGCGAAGAGCGCCCGCACCTGCCGCTTCTGGGGATACTACTTCCCCCAGGACTTCGATCTGTTCGTGAAAGCCGAGATAGACGGTCACATCGAATGCCGCCATGCCCACTTCGCAGGTGACGCTGACTTCACCGAAGCGCAGATCAAAGGGGCTGTTGACTTCGACCATGCTGTGATTGCGGGCAACTTGGACTTCTCGCGCGCCAGGATTGGCGGAAGAGCAGACTTCAAGCACGTCCACGTCGGGGGGGATGCCAGCTTCCATAGTGCCGAGGTCGGTTTTGAGATCGGCCGAGGCGGGATTGATCTCACAAGTGCACTGATAGACGGTAAGGTAGATTTCGAGGCTGCGAGGATTTCTGGTCGGCTTCAGGGTGAAAGCGCGCTAATCGGCAAAGATGCAGTGTTCGATGATGCCGTGGTTGAGGGTACCCTCACTCTAATACGTGGAAAAATCGGCGGCAGCGCGTGCTTCATCCATGCGGAGATCGAAGGTGATCTGTCGCTATGGGGAGTGCCAATTGCCGGGGAATTTCATGCTCCCAGACGAATCGGTGGCTCGCTGTATCTATCGCATGCAACAATCGGAGCCAACACAGTCTTCACTTTGTCCGATGTCATGGGAACTGCCGAGTTCATCGAGACCAAGTTCGGCGGTGATGCCACGTTCCGTGTGGCCCGTTTCGTAAAGCCAGTCTCTTTTGAAAAGGCCGAATTCCTGGGGAGGGTCAACATGGAGGGCATATCGCTTCCAGACTCTGGATCATTCGTGGGCATGCGCGTCTCCAAGGGCAGAGGGGACCAGATCTACCGCGTCGCGAAGCAGATGTGTCAGCGCGCTGGCAACTATAAAGAGGCAGGCGATTGGCACTACAAGGAGCGCTGTGATGCGTGGTATTCGCGAGTGTTCCTCGACCGCAGGAAACCGCTGGAGAAGGTCACTGCGTTTGTGAAACCGTCGAACCTGCTCGACTTGCTCATGGGCCGGCTCACTCTCGGCTACGGTGAGCGATGGTGGCACGTCCTGATTGCAGGCGGCATCACAATCCTGGTCTTCACTCTGTTCTATCATCTGGCACGTGCGCAAGCGACCGACAACTGTCTTGGACAGTCTCTGCTGTTGAGTGTCGCTGCCTTCGTGAGATATGGCTTCAGCAACTTCCAGCTTAGAGCCGGCAACTTCATGCACTATGTGGTCGCCAGTGAGGTCGTGGTCGGGACAGCCCTCATATCATTACTCCTTGTTGTGATGGTCAAGCGGTGGGGGCGCGGGTGACGGCAAAGCCTATAGGGAATCCAGTCATTCTTACCACGGAAGAGGCGGCTGGCCTCTTTCCCTGCTTGACCATCGCTTTCAGCGGGTCGGTCGGTGTCATTGCCGTGCGCGGCGACCACGCCGCCCTGCGGGGCCGCAAACTCGCGCTGTTCTCATCGGTGAAGTGCCCCGGTGACATCATCCTGAAGACGTTCGACCTCGCCCAGCACCTCCGCGACCAGGGCGTGACGGTGATAGGCGGCTTCCATTCGCCGATGGAGCAGGAGTGCCTGCGCATCCTGCTGCGCGGCAAGCAGCCGGTGATCTGGTGCCCGGCGCGGAGCATCGACGGGATGGTGATCCGCCGCGACCTGAGACCGCCGCTCGACGATGGCCGCCTGCTGATCCTGTCGCCGTTCGAGGAGAAGCACCGGCGGCAGACAGCCGAACTCGCCGCGATCCGCAACCGGTTCGTCGCCGCCGTCGCCGATGCCATCTTCATCGCCTACGCCAGCCCCGGCGGCAAGATCGAAGAGCTCGCCCGCGAGGCGTAGACGTGGAAGAAGCCCCTCTTCACCTTCGCCAGCCCCTACAACGAGTCTCTGGTGAAGATGGGGGCGGCGGCGGTTCCGCCGGATAACAATCTGTGGTTCAAGGAGAGGACAGAGAGCGTGTGAATGGGCCATATTAAAGGCCGATGCGGCCTGTGACAACAGGAGGCAAGTGCTATGTCAGAGAATTGCAGCGACAAGCTGTGGCTGATCGTTCCAAGGGCGGATTTCCGCAAAGCCATACAATGGATCCGCCGGCACGAGAAGAATCGCAAGGTGGATACACTGTTGTGGCTTGAAGACAGCATGTTGCATATTCACTGCGGTGGAGTAAAAATCAGGCTATCCTCGCGCGGAAATTGGCAAGGTCAAGTTCGGGTACCAGGAGAAATGTTTCGATCAATTCTGATTGGGAAAGGTCCCGAAGACATTCGTCTGGAATTTACGCAACATGACCTGCACATTGAGGGGCTGTATCTGGCATTGCGGGGCGGGCCAAGCGTCTGGGGGATCATCAAGGCGCTGCGGCTCTACAAGGGCAGGCTGGACGCGCGCCGGATTGGCCTGTTGCAAATGCTGGGCCAGATGGCGGTGCCGGGTTTGAGGCTGGGGGATGCCGAGGCTGCGGGCCGGATGCGGATGGAGCTTGAAAACGAGCGCCTCACACAGGTAGAATGGAATCGGTACGTCGAGGAACTGCGCCGGGAAAACAGGATCGCGAAGCCAGAGGAGAAAGCTCATGCCCGAACTGCTGAAAGAGAACAACGACCCGCTGAACCAAGTATGCCGGGAGAAACTGGAGGAGGCCGGGGACGACTACGACGTGAGCAGCCTCTACTGGATACAACTGGCGCTGTGGGGCCTGGAGAGCGGGAAGGCGGAGGTGGAGAAGCAGTACCGCGAGGTCCTGGAACTGCTGCTGGCGAAGCTGATGCAGGCGAAGCCGGAAAAGGCCATGAAGTGGCTGCTGGGGGCGGACCCGGAGGAGGACGGGGTTCCGTTCTCGAGCCCGGCCACCCTGAAGGAGAACCCGCCGGAGGAGGTGGCGGAAGAGTTGCTGGAAGCGGTTCATCTGCTGCTCCTGGAGAAGTCGGAGGGCGGGTATCCGTAACAGGGGCGTCGCCCTTGGAGGGAATGAGCGAGGAAGAGATACTCCGGCAGATGGAGCAGGCGCAGGCCGCTCCCCCGGCGCCGGAGGCGCCGCCCGCCGAGACGAAGGGTGGGGCGGTGCAGCCGCCGCAGGCGCCGCAGACCAAAGAACAACAGGACTTCAAGCAGGCCAAGGACGACCTCAACCGGCTGTTCTCGCGGATGCCAGGCTATGAACGCCGGGGCGGGGGTCCCTCCCCGGCCGAAGAAGCCATCGATATCCCCGGTGTGCTGAGCTTGCGGCGCGGTGGTGGGGGTGTCGCCCGCAGCTTGGCCAGTCCGTGCGCCGATGTGGTCCGTGCTCAGTGCCCGCTGGTGCTGCTCGTGCCCGTGCTGGTGTCCGGCCGAAGCCAGTGCCGATCATCGGCCAGTCGAACCAGCGCTCATTCTCGTGGCATGATACCGGTGGGGGTGCGCTGTCTCCGGTGCCGACTGTGCCGGCGGATCGGTGAGGTGTCCACCGTGCCGGCAGTGATCTCGTTCTCGTGATGCGGCGGGCGGGTTCGAGGTGCTGTGACTCACTGTCGGGCCTTCACCGCGCGAGTGCGACGCCGGGGCAATGCCGGGGCCGCACAGGATGTGCCCGGGACGCCTCGCCACGGTAAGTGTCCAAAGTGTAGCGGGAGCATCGCCGGTCGGTCTCCTGGGCTTGCTGGGCGGCCGTACGGGGTTGGGATCGGGCCACTCCCTGAACTGGCTTCAATGGGAGCAAGTGCGGTGTACCGTGCCGAGGTGCATGTCGGCGGCTGTCCTCCGGCCATCTGCCCGTGCCCATCTTGAGCTTGGGCGCAACCGGCTTTCCTGCTGTTGCCCACGGGCGCGGCGCTCTGTCTGAGCTGTGTCTTTGTTGGCCCTTTTCGCGGCCGTGTGGCACAACTGACGGCACAACGTGGCGGCACTGTCACAGTAACTCATTGCAAGATAAGCAGTTACGGAAACATGCTCGCGGTTTCCAACCGCAGGCCGCAGGTTCGAGTCCTGCCAGGCGTACCAGAGAAAAGCCTTGCGGGTGTTGAGATTTCCCAATGCCTGCAAGGCTTTTCCTGTTTTCAAGGTTCCCGCGTCCAGTTCGCCAGCGTTCGCCGGAATTCGCCAAAATACGCCGCCGATGTTCCAGTGGATGTTCCAGCCAGTCTGGTAGTAGAACTGCCTGACCGTCATCGGCTGATGCTTGGCCAGGATCGCCCTGGCGTGTTCGACCAGACTGGCGCGTCTTCCTCTGCATTGGAGCCCTCCTGTTCACGATGTTGGCGCCCGGCAGTCCGGTACGCCCGTTTTCGGTACGCCCGTTTTTCTCTTGAAACCCGCTCCCGGCTCAAGTACAAATGAGTTTTTCAACCGATTCCGGGCAACGTGCCGCAGTCCTGTGGAGGTCTTCCCATGCGTTCGACACCTATTGGCCTGGCCATGCTCAACGACGAGCGGCCGCACGTCTACGAGAAGAACAACGCCGACAACATGGCGGTGGTGCAGAAGTGGGCCAAGCTCATCCGCGACAACGTCGTCAACACCGACGGCTCCCATCCGGAGGTCATCGCCGGCTCCCAGATCATCACCAGCGTCCGCGTCGCGCAGAAGGTGGGCGAAGAACTCGCTCGCGCCGGCTGCAAGCAGATCGTGATGTGCTACAACGTCTGGGACTTCCCCTTCTTCGTGTGGCCCTTCATCAACTCCGTGGGCCGCGTGCCCATCCTCTCGCTGTCGAACAACAACGGTGCCTTCCCCGGCAACGTGGGCCTGCTGGCCACCGACGGGGCGCTCCGCCAGGCGGGCGTCCGCACGCACCGCATCGTGGGCGACATCGACGACAAGGCGACCCAGCAGCAGGTCTTCGACTGGGTCCGCGCCTCGCAGGCCGTCACCACCATCCGCAACGAGGTCTACGGCTGCTACGGCGGCCACTCGATGGGCATGGAAACCGGCTTCTTCCACCTCACCCCCACGCTCAAGACCCTCGGCACCACGCTCTACCAGATCGACCAGTACCTCCTCGTGAAGGAAGCCGAGGCAGTCGGCAAGAAGGAAGTCGACAAGGCCCTGGCGTGGTTCGACAAGATGCTGGGCGACCGCATCCTCTGGGACGACGACATGCTCACGAAGGAAACGCTGTCGCGCCAGATCCGCCTCTACATCGCCATGCGCAAGCTCAACGAGGAGTTCGGCTTCGACTTCTGCGGCCTCAAGGGCCAGCGCGAGCTCACCGAGAACTACTGCCTCGGCGACGTCCCCGAAATGCTCATGAACGACCCCTACGACTGGAACGGCACCAAGGAATCGACCGTCTGCGCCACCGAGGCCGACAGCTACGCCGCCGTCACGATGCAACTCCTCAAGTACATCACCGGCGGCCTCCCCATCCTCTTCATGGACGTCCGCCTCTACCTCCCCGAGATGGATCTCTGGGACTGGTGCAACTCCGGCAACCACGCCAGCTTCTACGCCGCGCAGAGCTTCGATCCCGCGGCCAACCTCAAGCACATCCGCTTCCACCCCGCCCTCAAGTACTACTTCAAGGCCGGCGGTGCATCGGTCGAGTTCGACGCCAAGCCCGGCCCCATGACCTTCTGCCGCATGGGCCTGTGGGACCAGAAGCCCTACATGGTCATCGTCAGCGGCGAGAACGCCAACCTCACCGCGAAGCAGCGCAAGAGCATCAACGACCAGACCAACCCAACGTGGCCGCACGTCCACGCCAAGCTCAACTGCACGTTCGAGGAATTCCTCGCCCTCTTCCCCTGCAACCACGTTCAGGGCGCCCCGGGCAACCTCGTGCGGCCGCTGGTCTACCTCTGCGAGATCGCCGGCATCACGCCGGTCGTCCTCGGCGCCGACGCCGCCGGCCGCATCCCGCCCATCTGGGAGCGCGTCAGGTAGCCGCCCGGCAGTATTGGCCAGACCCAACGGCCCGTTCCCTCGCGGAGCGGGCCGTTCCCGTCGGGGGCCGAAGGCGCGCACCCCGATGAGGCGCTGCGTCCGCCCCGTCCGATCCGTCTGATCCGTCCGATCCCCTCACCCCCGCACCGACGGCGCATCATGCCGCCTCGGCCTCTTCACTGTTGATTCGTCCGGAAAATGAGATTACAATTGTACCAGAGGCACGAGAATCATGATCAAGCACCTGGTCTGCCTGGCCGCGCTCCTCACGCCGCTGCAACTGCGGGCCGGCGAGCTGCCCGACAGTGTCGGCATGGCCGCCCGAGTCTGCGGCTACGCCGCCGCACGCCAGGCCGCCGCACGGTTCTTCACGCAGATTCTGCCGGACTACAGCCAGGACACCCCCGACTCCTGGCTCATCTCCACCCTCAAGTGCGGCGGCATGGAGAGCGTCGACGAGCGCGCCGACTTCGTCCTCCTCGGCCTCGACACGAAGCCCCCCGGCTGGGCGATGATCCTCCCCGTCCGCTCCGCCGGCCTCTACCTCGACTCACTCCGCTCCGCGCTCGGCGACGACCACGCCGCCGACGGCGGCTACACCTTCATCGACAAGCAGGAATTCCCCGACCTCCCCGGCCTCCCGCCCGTCGAGCAGAAGCTCTGCGTCCGCGTGATCGACCAGAAGGCCATCCTCGCAGCCTCCCCCGAAACCTGCAAGGCCGCCGCGGCGTTGCTCGACAAGAAAGAGCCCGCCTGGCTCCTCGAAAAAGGCCCAGAGGGCCGCCTCCAGGGCTCCATCAAGGGGAGCTTCATCGCTAGGAACCGCGCCCAGCTCTTCGAGACGATCTTCCGCATCCAGCTCTTCGCCACCACCAGCCTCGACTCCCCCGAGGGCATCCCCCTCGCCAGTTTCTACACCGAGACGATGCTCGACCTCATCGAGAATCCGGCCCGCATCGACTTCGAGGCCGCCTTCACCAGCAGGAACACGGATCTCACCCTCACGCTGGTGCCGAAGCCCGACTCCGTGCTCGCCAAGTTCCTGCAGAAGCAGAAGGCTCCCGAGCGGAACCTCCTCGACGTGATCCCCGGCCAGCCCATCGTGACCGCCGCCGGCCGCATCGAGGGCCTGGAGCTGCTCGAGGCACCCTACGCCGCATCGCTCACGCGCCTCTGCAAGCTCGTGCCCCAGCGCGCGCCCAACGCCGACACCGCCGTCTCGTGGGGCAAGGAGCGCCTCCGCCGGTTCGGCGCCGCCTTCGGCGGCCATTTCGCCTCCGCTCTCGTGCAGCCCCCCGGCGACTCGTTCGGCGTCGACTACCTCCGGGCCTACGAGGTGAAGGACCCCGCCCGGGCCCTCGACGCCGTCAACTGGGAGCTCGGCACCTTGCGCAAGCACAACGCCGCCGTCGAGAACCTCCCCGAGCAGAACGGCATCCGCAGTTGCAAGATCCAGCACACGCAGCGCCCCCAGCCTGACCTCCTCTGCTGGACCGTCGTCAACAACCTGCTGCTGGTCGCGTCGGGCGCCAACGCCCAGGCCAACATCGCGAAGATGGCCCAGGCCGCCGCCACTCCCTCCGAGCAGGCTGCCTCCAAATCGAAGCTCTACGCGCGGGCCACGGCCAACGCCCCGGAGGGCGCGGCCGTCACCGGGATGTTCTCCATCTCCGGCTTCCTCCACTGGGTGGGCAGCTCGGGCCGGCAGGGCATGGAGACCCTCGCCGCCACCGAGCCCGCCACCGGCCTCGCGGCGTGGTTCAGCCCCCGGCCCGACGGCTCCCTCGAGGTGCGGCTGCGCGTGCGGGCCAGCGAGCTTCTCGACTTCCGCAAGGCCCTCTTCGGCGAGGCGCCGCTGATGGCACTCCCGGTCCAGTGAACCGGCAGGAGACCCCTCAATGGCTGATGACGAGCGTATCGAGCAGATCGTGCGGGACAAGGCCCTGCTGACGAGCGAGCAGATCGAGCAGGTGCGCGAGGCCATCAGGCAGGCCGCCGAGCGCGGGACCGAACTGTCGTTCCTCGCGGCGGCGAAAGAGAAGGGCCTCCTCGGCGACGCCCAGGCCGAGGACGTGCGCCAGGAGGCCGAACGCGAGATATCAACCTCGGAGACACAGGCGGTGACCGACGAGGCCGGCGTGCCCAGCCCGGACGCCGCGGCGTCAGACGCCGACAAGGAAGCGACGCGCGAGGTCCCCGCCGGACCGGAGGGCGAGGCCAAGCCGGCCGACGCCGCGGCCGCGGCCCCCGAGGCTGCCGCTCAACCCCAGGCCGCCCGGCAGAAGCCGCCGCTGAGCACCATCGTCATCGGCATCGTCGTGCTGATCGCCCTCACCATCCTGGTCGCCATCCTCAACCGCAAGCCCTCCTGAGTGGCAGCAGGGAGCAGAATGGACATCTTCCGCGAAACCGCAGGCGCGTTGACGATCCCTCCGCTCAGGTGGCCCGTGGCCACCCTCGGCACCTTCGACGGCGTCCACCTCGGCCATCAGCGGATCCTGCGCGAAACCATCGGCTGGGCACGGTCACAATCCGGCGAATCCGTCGTCATCACCTTCTCCACGCACCCGCGGACCATCACCTCCGGCCTCGCCTCCGGGTTCATCACGTCCATCACGTCGCTCAACCACCGGCTCGTGCTCATGGAAAGGCTGGGAGTGGACGTTGCGGTCGTGCTCGACTTCGACCGCAAGCTCGCCGAGACCCCGGCCGACGTCTTCGCCGAGACCTACCTGTGCCGGATGATCGGCGTGCGGGGGGTGGTCGTGGGCTACAACAACCGCTTCGGCAAGGACCGCACGGGCGACGCCAACCTCCTCCGGCGGCTGGGAACACGGGCGGGCTTCGAAGTGCGGGAGGTGGAGCCGGTGGCCGTCGACGGGGAGGTGGTATCCAGCAGCGCCATCCGCAACGCGATCTACCGCGGCGAACTCGAAGCCGCCGCGAAAATGCTCGGGAGGCCCGTATCGGTGATGGGGACCGTGGTCGGCGGCGAGCACCGCGGCACGAGGCTGGGCTTCCCCACCGCGAACCTCGACCTCCACCACGAGGCGCGGCCCCCCGCGGGCGTCTACGCCGGCTGGACGGATATCGACGACAGGCGCTACAAGGTGCTCATCAGCATTGGCAGCCAGCCGACCTTCCACGCCCCCGGCTCGCCCGAAGTCGTCGAAGTCTACCTCGATGGCTTCCAAGGCAACCTCTACGGACGCGACCTTGAAGTCATGTTCGTGCAGAGACTCAGGGGCCAACTGCAGTTCAAATCGGCGGATGAGCTGAAGCAGCAAATCCGGGACGACATCGAGCATTTGCGGCATCTGCCGCTCGACTGACCGGCCCCGCGAAAATTGTCGGAAAAATCCACTTGACTTCGCCGGAGTTCCGTGTTATACTGCTACTGATGGGATGTACCCGGTGGTGGGTACCGGGAAGCCCGTAATAGAAGCCTGCTGATACAGTTGAACTGAACACGAAAGACGGGGATCAGTCCGAGATTTCGGCCTGGTTGTCCGTTTTTTTGTTTCTGGGGATCGCTGTTCCCTCGCAGAGGCATCGGGGGTTCTTCTGCGGGAGAGCGGCCATCCCCCTTTTTTGTCGCTTTTTCAGATGGATCTTCCGAGACACACAGAAGGGAATCAAGGAGAATCATCATGCGGATAGCAGCGGTGGCGGCTTTCCTCGCGCTCGCGGTCGGCAGCGCGACTACCTCGATCATAACCCACCAGGACGAAGGCGGTTTCCTCCTCCAACTGTGGGGCCAGCCGATCAAGTACGTCACCGTCGACACCCTGCCGGACGGCTCGCCCATCG
>Ga0172366_10003475_pt1 | contig 12449 bp, 12 predicted proteins | sample LakKivSesite69cm_FD_114533 | JGI IMG/M metagenome (GOLD analysis project Ga0172366, IMG submission 114533) | Sediment microbial communities from Lake Kivu, Rwanda - Sediment site 69cm | ecosystem: Environmental > Aquatic > Freshwater > Lake > Sediment | place: Rwanda: Western Province, Lake... | reverse complement strand
TCTCTGGGAAACTCGGCGCAGCGTTTGACACTCAACTGCAGTGGAGAATGAGCGGAAACGCAGCGAAGGGCATAGAGAAGACGCTTAAGAAACTGGGTTTCAGGATAGTTATGCCGCTGTTGGTTATTTATGTGGAAGGAAAGGTTGAGGTTGTTCAGCTGAAGGCTGGAGAACTGGAGAAAACGAGGAAATACGCGGAGGATCTTGCAAGAACCCTTCAACCATGACTCCCATTGTCTCCACGCGCTCGAACTAAACTTGAACCCAAGCCCACTTCGTTCTAAGAATTAGCAACTTTTCAGGCTATCTTTCTAAATGTCTGGCGAATGTTGCTTATTTTGAAGAAAGGGGTCTTTGGAGGGGCCGTATAGGTTTAAGCTTACGTTTAAATCTTACAATTCAGTGCTGAAGAATCTGAACTGAAACTGTCGGTTCGTACAACACATGTACGACTATTGTGGTTTCTTTCATATTGTCGATTTTGAAATAACCGCTTTAAGTATTGCATTAGAACTATCTACTAGAAGAATGAAATAGAAGAAATGGAAGTCGGGAAAGTTGATAGTCAGCGACACCAAAAGCCATCCTAGGTGGAATCCAGCTTTCAATGATATCTCTGACGTTGACCCCGGGAACTTCTATTCTTGTAAGGAGACCATAAACGTATATTAAGTTTGTTCCTCTCTGGAAAACTGTATTTAGCGTAAGGACAAATGTATGGACGGACGCTTATGCATGTTAGCTCACCCCTTCTGCGGGTCAGGGTGCTCGTTAAACATAAGACCATGCCTTCATTGTAATTGGTGGAATTTAAACTCCATGTAAAACACTTCTTTCTAGTGTTATTATGCTGACTTGAAAAGCGAGTTTCCTGCTATCGCCAGATGACCATTACTTGACAAGAACCAACAAGATTATCGATCACACTTTGTTGGTTTCAAAGAAATGATGACAAGTGATAAATAGCGCATTATTGTACAAGCAGAAAGGTGCTTAGAGGGTTGCACTTGGACAAGGTACTTAGCAAGTTTAAATGGAAAAGGTTGGCAAAAGTCGCCGGAGGAGGACATGACGCTAGGATAGGTGAATGGATAAGATGGTGGAATGAAGGAAACCTTGACCACATGGTGATAAACCCTGCACCCAAAACCGAGATACAAGGAAAGCCTGTCTTTGCTGATTTATTATTCCTAGAGAAGAAAAACGCGGGCGCGCCTAACTTGCTTAACGTAGTGGGTGTGGCCGAGATAGAGAACAACAGAGAAAAGTTTCTGGAAAAATTAAATTCGCTTAGGGCTTACATTGATAATAAGAAGAAATATCCAGACCTGGAATTTGCTCTATTGTCCGTTTCTTGGTATAGAGATCTTGAAAAAGAACAATATGAGAAGACATTTGAGAAAGTTTTGCAAACTCTGAAGGACTTTTCGGAATCTTCAACCCAAAGCTGGATCCTCCATGCCATTAAATATGTCAAGCTAACCGGAGAGCAAGCACCCTATAGTATAAAGATCATTGATAAGGCTCCCGGAGCAGAATCCTTCTTCTATACGCATAGAAATCTGCGCGGGGTCGAGTGGCTTACCTTCAAGAATGGAGAATATTCTGGTGCACACGCACGCGAGCTGACACTTTAGCGCGCGCTATCATAAAGTAGAAACTTAAACCTAAGTGTATTTAGCGCATATTCTCTGGTACTTCTTATAATTCTCTAATTGCCACTCACTGGTTCCTCTGGCTTGAGGTTGAGGTATTACGGTGAAAGGAATCTGGAGTTTCTGCAGCTTGGAATTGAGAGTATTCCCAACTCCTTCGCCAATAACTATTACATGCTTCGGACTGGACTCCAGAATCATGTTTGCTATATGGTTCTGCCAACAGATTTCTATTATTCTCTCAGTGACAGTTTGGTTCTTTTTGCCACTTCCATAAAGGCCTACTATGCTGGCATCTAACAACCATATTCCTCTCTCTTTCATCTTTCTTAAAACGTCAACTTTGTTGCGAAGTCTCAACACAAGAGAAGTTCCTGTTTTGAGAACTCTACGAAAGCCTAAATCGTTTTCATTTTCTGCCACACAAGAACTGAATATCTTCCAGTATTGAGGCGTTCCTCCGTTGTTCTTGATTGGCGCATTCAGCAAATGGTTTTCGCCGTAACCTAAGCAATAGACAAACCTGACATAATGGAGAGGATAGTTTGGGATGAATCCGTTCACAACTTGCGCACTGCACTTTGCATCAAGTTCTTGCTTTTCAGTGTAAACATGAGATTCTGCCAACAATATAACACTGGTTTTCTTGGGCTTCCACGACTGTCGATACGTCTCCACTTGTCTGACAACCTCAAGACAATCTATGTTCCTCTCGGGAATACATTTCCCAATTAATTCATACGTTTTCTCGAGGTTCTCATAGGACTTATCCATATTATGGAGACCAATTAACTCACTTTTCTTCGGATATTTAAATCGTTTTAGGGCGAAGGCAAACTACTCTCCAATACGATAGACAGGTTCACGAACTTTCGTCTGCGTAGTGGAAAAGCCAGCGAAATCTAGTTCGTTTCACAAATGTTTTTCTGTATAAGTCATAAGAATAGCTTATCTTGTAAAAAAGGGCTTTTGGTGAGGCTGTTTAGGTTTAGACTCTCGTTTAAATCTTACAAATCCAATAAAGACCATTGCTTTACATCAGGTGTGAGTTGTTCAAGAATTTCGTTTCTTTCAGTGAAATTGTCTGTTGTCAGGCTAGCTGGCTTAATATTGTTTTGTGAGAACAGTTTTATGGGATCTTCAATGTTGGCACAATCCAGCTCACAAGTTGCGATCTGCTGAGCCAGGGCTACAATCTTGCCCTCAATGTTTTTCTTCTTGTCACTATTTCTAACGAGGACAGGTATGGGCTGTTCTTCTATTACATACAAGCGATCAACGATTTGAGAACAGTCTTTTTCCTCCAGACAAGATTGACAAAGGAACCTACCGTTGGTGGTCTGTGAAACCTCTGAAAGACTCAGGCACTCCTCACATACTCCTATATTAGGTTCCTCAATAGCATATTCACCTTCCCTGAATGGATCAGTAGTACTGAAAAAAAGATCCCTCACAACGTGATATGAGGGAGCCATTCTAATCTCATAGGAATTAACTTCATAGAGTTTGTGTATCAACTGTTTTATGAGTTGTTCTCTCTTATCTAACAGAGAATTTCTTTTTGTCCAGAGTTTATACTCAAACCTATCTTCTGGGTTCAAGGCCTTGCCGTTTCTCTTTTGTCCCAAAAAGCTTTGTCGGGAAGCCTACCATGTTCACAACAGCTATGTGCATCGCGCATGACACGAAACGACGAGAGCCTTCAAGGTTGATTCTCTCACTCTCACTTCACATGGACAGGAAGAGCGCGCCAATGCTTTAAATTGACAGCAACAATAATTAGAAGAACAACAACAGACGATCAACAGCAAGGAAGAATGCCTTTGAAATCAGACAAAACACTGACTTATTTATTTGCACTTGGTCAGATCAAAGGACTGGGACCTGTTAAAATAAAGAGCTTACTTTCCCGATTTTCAAGTCTCTCAGACATTTTCTATTGTGATATTGACACTCTAATAAGCGTAAGAGGCATTTCTAGGGACTTGGCTCTTAATATTAAGGAGAAAGCAACACATCTAGACGAAGCTGAGACCTTCGTTTTTAAACAACTGCAAATCGCAGAACTAATTAGGGCAAGACTAATCCCAATTACACATGAGGATTATCCAGACCTTCTGAAGAGAACGAGCTATTCGCCGGAAATCATCTACGCTCTCGGCGATTTCAAAATTCTGAGCAAACTACGTACAGATTGCATTGCTATTGCAGGAACTAGAAAATCAACAGAATATGGTGAGAATCTTGCCTATGAATTCGCGAAAGGATTTGCCAAACTGAGTTGGTCAATTATCAGTGGCCTCGCTAAAGGCATCGATGCCGCAGCTCACAGAGGTTGCCTAGATGGAAATGGTCACACCGTAGCCGTAGTCGGGTCAGGAGTTGATGTCATATATCCAAAAGAGACGATGAACGAAAGGAACAGGATCCTTGAACAGGGCCTAATAATCTCAGAACATCCTTTCGGAACCCACCCATTGGCCGTGAATCTAAAAAAGAGGAACAAAGTAGTTGTCGGTCTCTCTGAGGGGCTTATTGTCGTGCAAACTGGAATCAAAGGAGGAGTTTATAACGCAGTTAAAGCTGCAAGAGAGCAGAGAAAGCCTGTCTTTGTTGTTCAGCCAGGTTCAGAACAAGAACAATTCGATGGCAATTTTGACTTGATCAACAACTGGAAGGCAATCCCAGTTTCTAATGCAGCAACTGTTTCTCAGATAGTCAGGAGGATAAAGAATGAGCAAACAACCCTACTTTGAATGTTTGCTCCTCGATCTTGACGGTACACTTGTCGATTCTAGAAGCTTGATGATTTCGTCGGTCAAGTTTGCGGTGAAAAGTGAGAAGAAAAGGGTTCCGTCAGCTTTTGAAATCTTGGGTGCTTATGCTGATGCGACATCACCAACAAGAATACTCAAGCGATTTAAGGTCTATGAAGTTCAAGAATATTGGGAGCACTACGTTAGTAATCTACAAAAACTTGGGCTCTTTGACAAGAACATCAAAAGAAAGCTTGGCGAAATTTCCAAAGCCGAAGTTAAAGTGGGTATTGTTACTTCACTACCTAGAGACATCGTGGAAGCAATATTGCAGCATTTCAAACTTTCAAAAAGTTTCACTGTTGTTAAGTCCTACGAAAGAAGCGCACCAAAATGGAAGTTGATCGACAAGGCCATTCGAGAACTGAATGTTGATCCCTTCAGATCCCTTTACGTCGGTGACATGATTACTGATGTGACCGCTTCAAAGAGGGCCAACAAAAATCGAGGTATATGGGCAGGAATGGCATTCTGGAGTAAGAAAAAAAGCACAAATATCTCAGAAGCAAAACCCGATTTCATATTTCAGAAATTTGATGATATCTCAGAATTAACGTTGATCAAGTTTGGATCTGAGCATGACTGCTTTGGTCCTTCGAAATCTTGTTATGTTCCGCACAAACAGTACCTGCCTGAGAGATTGAAGATAAATAGGCAAAGCTGCAGGTATTGCTTCTTTCCAGCGGACTGCCTTAACTGTAAGAGATTCTCCAAAGTAGTGAAACTTTCCCCTGGTAAATCAGAAATCAAAAGACTTTCCAGACAAATGGACGTCACCGTTAGCTCTTGCGAATGGTATTACCCGAAGAACTATCCACGAAACATGATAGAAAATGATGACTCTGTTGACACAAGGAATACCGTTGGAGCGTTTAAGAAGAACGACGGAGAGCTCGGTTTCAAATTTAGACTGGCTCTATCAATGATTTACCATTTGAGGCGGCTACAGGAAAATGTCCCAAGCTACAATAGGATCAATCTGATAGCACCTGTGCCCGCAACATCCAAAAGGGTCAGGCAAAGGGGATACAATCCGCCCGAGGAATTGGCTAAGGTCTTAGCCAAAGAAACCGGGACACCAGTTGTGACTGACTGCCTCAGGACAACCGTTAAACGACCAAGAAGACTGACAAGATACAGATATGAATGGGGAGACGACAGAAAGAGATTGATGAAGAACATACACGTTAGAAATAAAGCAAAGCTAGTTGGGAAGACGATATTGCTGATAGACGACATCTTAACGGATGGCGTAACGTTGTCTGCATATGTGCAAAAGATTGAAGAAGCTTTGCATCGTAAATCGAAAGTCGTGGCCTTGACCTTTGGTCTTACCAAGAAAAAAAGGACCTGAACAGCTGCCAGCGCGCTAGGGAAAATCCTCTGTTTTTTCGCTTCTTCAACAAAACCTGTGGTGACAGGCTACGCGCCAATTATGCTTTATGGTCTCCAGTGAAAGCGTCTTTTCTGTTTTGACCCTGAGAAGTTCACCATTTCTAGCAGACTCCATTCTTCGAGCAGCTTGTTCAGTATTGGGTTTGATGCCATGGGGACTTGAATCCGTTTGGGTTCGAATCCCATAGAAGCTTGAACCGTCTTAGGTTCCAATACCGATGGCTTCAAACTCTCGGTTCAAACTTTTTCTCCATACTATCAATTTGCGAGTAAGAACTAGCCTAAATGCAATTGAAACGACTACGTTTTACTCGCATTTTCGCTATTCAGACGAGACCTCGAGAATTTTGACCAACATGTTATGTTCCTAATATGATTTCTGAATAGTCTACCATAAGTCCGAGGGATTAGAAACCCAAAAGGGTTCAAGTCCCACTCACCGATCGTGCATATTTGTAACAAAAGATGAGGAACTAAGTCAAATATATATGCCTTTGTTTGTTGGGTGCTGTAAAGTCTTCGGTGAAAACGAGCCCACATGAGCCCTGTAAAAAATCGGTGAAATGTCCACTTCTCATGAGATTTAAGTTCACCCTGATCTCCACACAAGTTGCCTAGGTTTATCCGAACCATCTCGATATTCCATATCTAGCGACGTTGAACTTAGTGGCAAGAATTAGATAAAAGTCGTTTCTGTAGTATTTTTGCTCTCCTCCTGCAAAAGCCGTTATGTCAATAGTGTTACCATCTCTCAATAGGTTCGCATATCTTCTGGCATAGCCTGCTGAGCCTACTCTCCCCCATTCAAGCCAATCAGAATGCCCCCACCAAGTATCCAGTGATTCTCTCCAAGTCAAAGCCTTCAGTCTGTTCGTACATTCATCACAACTACTAAACTTCTCGGCGATCTTTGTAGGGCTTGGGCAATCATCCATGCTACAGTTAAGGTATCTGGATGTAAACCCCATTTCTCTGCAAATTCTCCAAGAGAATGTTACAAGAACATCTGTGTTTTCTGTTTTAGCAATCTTGGATACAACATCGTATCTGATGGCTGGTATTCCATAACCATTAGGATCTATGAAAACAAGAGTAGGTTGTTTGCCATCGATATATTCTAGCATAATGTTGTTACAATCCCCATTTCTCAGTTCAGCCTTACCTGCGAATGTTTTGAGCAGAGCATATGTCTTCGGGTCATATTCAATGCAGACGCAATGACTGCATAATCTTTCAAGTATGAGGGGTGAGCCTTCCCCCAGTTTTCCATCAGGATATTGAACTTTTCCGCTTCCTGCACATACATCTATTGCTAGGTCATACTTGTTAGTTTTGCAGAGTGCCTCTAGATACTCGTGCTTTTTCGGTGTTGCATTGGTAGCAAATCTGATGCCACAACTAGGACACCAAGGTTCTTCAAGGGAGTCACGTAGCGGTTTACCACAGTTAGGACAAACCGACATTTTAGCTCACGCAGTTACATTTGCATTCAGACCAGTAAGGATAAGTGCCAGCATCAATGTTTATTTTTCTCCACATTTCGTATGTTTCTTTACACAGCCCAATCTTGGAGAAACCGTGTTTATTCTTTAGATAACTGATGAGAGTAGAGTACATAGTCTGTCTTTGATCATCAGGTATTTTTCTTCCCCATCCGGTAGGGTCTTTGGATAGAAAATTAACCCATGTTCTGTCCATACAGAATCTTATCGTGCTTTCCAATCCTCTCAAAGAGCCGATGGTTATTCTTTCAGGTGTGAATCTTGAAAATATGTCATCAACAAGTTCCTTGTACTGCGTCTCCCATCCCAGTATGGGAACCATTGGGTCTATTCTAGCCCTAACTTCATATCCTGCATCCTTCAGTCTTCCAGCCATCTCGATTCTGTTCCCGATCGGGGAAACCGTGTAGGCACCCTTTTCCCATTGTTTAGCTACCTGTTCAGCGTTGAGGCTAAAGCTCACGATTGCTTGTTTATGGGGATTAATGGCGAGTAGGTTTTCAACTTTGTCTGATTTTGTCAAGAATAGAACTTTGTGTTTTTTCTGTTTCTCGAACGATTGTATAATCCAATGAGAGAATGGCATCCCATATTTCTGTTTCCAGTATTGCTCTCCCATGAGTGAATCGGCAAGCTCTCCCGTGACTAGTATTTGAGGATCGCTATGTCTATCCGTCAAATGGCAAGAGAGAGTTTCAACATCATTGAACCACGCTTCCAACTGTTTTTCCAATTCCTCTTTCTCGAAAAATCGTGGTGTGATGTCTCCTCTGAAAGTGCCTTGCAAATAGCACCACGCACATGCTGGTCTAAATGAGCAACCTGTAGCCCAAATAAATTCCCAAAAGTGTGGACACACAATCTCTTTCGGAGTTTTTGCAAAAAATCTGATACGATTGTGGGTTATGTTGCCTTCTCTTGCACCAGAAAGATTGTTTATCGTCCCACAAAACAGTCTGCTCCATGTTATCTGCGGCCTTTCTATCTCTTCCCCAGTCAGAACTTTTCGCATTTTACTGATTGTACTTTTCTTGCGACGTTCCAAAAATCTTCTCTCTTTTGAGAGTTCTTCAATCTGGTCTTCGATTTTTTCCTCAGATATTTCGGTTCCTCTTTCTTTCAATCTTTTGTAAAGTTCCGTTGCCTCTTTCGCTTGTTCTGTTGTTATTTTTTCTTCTGCTACAGCCTGCCTTATAGGTTCGGGTGATTCCTTTGTAACCTCTGTCATTTCGATAGCTTTTTCAAGAGGCAACTCACCTTCTAAAAACCTCTTCTTAACTGATTCGGGTGCCTCTTTCACAACCTTAACTGCTTGACGAATTTCAGTCTGACCAGAAGGCTGTATGACTTCTTTTTCTGCTACCTTTTGTAGCAGTTTTACTCTAGTTTCGTCAGGTAAACCTCTGGTTTCAGCTATCACTGTTGTGGGGACTTCTTCCGTCACGGAAGAAGTGCGTTTTCTGAACTCGATAGCCTCTATGATATTGCTAATACGATTTAGGCTAAGACCAACCGCTTTTGCCAGCTTAGTCATTGTTCCTTCGTTAGCTTTGCCTTGACCAGTATAAGGTTCTCCATATCTACCACTCATACAGAGTTCATAGATTTTCTGATCTCTCTCTTTGTAATCTATGTCCTGTCGATGTATATTTTCAATGAGCTGACGCTCTAATCGATCATCGGCTGTTGCTCCATAAATACGACGACATGGAACTGTTGGCACACCAGCTTTCTTTGATGCTCTCCACCTGAGTTCACCAGTTATTATCATGTTATTTTCGTCAATTTCGACAGGTGCGATGATTCCTTGTGTCAAGATTGTTTTTGCCATATCATCAACTTTTTCCTCATCAAAGGTCTTTCTTGGTTGATTAGGGTCTGGTTTTAGACTATTGATAGCCAAAAATTCTACTTTATCTGAAACTTTCATTTTGTCAATCTCCAAATTGTTTGTGAACCTTTCTTCTTCCTAGCTAATCCTATGTCCTTCTCCATTCTCTTGACCCATTTATGATAAGGTGCTCTTTGTGAAAGTTGTAAATCTTTTTTTATCTGTGTCCAAGAAACACCTTGGGGTTTAGATTCCAGAATCTTCTTTACCTCATCTCTAAAATCTTCGTAAGGGTCTTTTGCTATAGCAATTGATTTGCTCATAGGTGTAGGTGTAGCTTCCAATAGCAATCTATTCTTTTGAACTGCTATCTTAATTTCATCTCCAATATTCCAGCCAACTTGGGTGATTATGTCATCAGGAATTGTGATAACATTCTTGTAATGTCTTTTCCCATTATATGTGTAGGCGAAATGTCTTTGAAGCTTCATGGTACCACATTGGCAATTATGTAGAGTGCTCCTTTATATAACTTATGGCACCACAATTTCTTTACGCGCGCGTTGCGTGAGTGTGGCTGAGTGACTGAGTGAGTGACTGACAGACAGTGACAGACAGAGAGAGACAGACAGGGTACGCGCGCATGTGTGTACAGTAAAGTCTAACCCAAAATTTAGGACAAGCGTGCTGAATTAATACTTCAGCTCGTTTACACAAATATTAAATCTTTTCAGCTCGAATACTTTCAGTAATAAAAGGGAACTAATGGAGAGAGAAAAGAAATGAAAATCGAAATCAAGTCTGACCAGAAACAAATAGGAGGAAATAGAGATCGGTTATCTTTGTGGGTTTTCAAGAATGACAAAACGTTCATTTGCTCCATAACTGTTCAAGAAAGAGAGGGCAACGTATTACTAACAATAATCCCTAATGATGCTACAATCAAAACGACTGTTCTTAAACCAGATCCAACAGCCCAGAACCACGAGTATATGGCAATTCCACCTTCAAAGCCAGAAAAATAGTGTGTGTGCATAAAACTTTACCCCAACCAACCACTTGCTCAACCTATCACTCGCTCAAACTAACTGTCACATCCTTCGCCAGTCTCCACCTCTCCCTCTATACCTATACCACCACACCACACACGCACTGAGTAAGTGCGTATGAAGAAGGGCGCGCGCGGTTTAATGGACAATTCGGGGTATATTTATTTGAAATCCATAATGTATTTATTTTTTTTCAAAAGAATGAACTAAGTGACATAACATGGGCAATTGTGCAAAATGTGGAAAAGAATTGAGTTGGGTCATCTGTAATACTGCAGTTGGTTATTGGAATAACCAACTAAGAAAAGGCTATTTAGATATTCCTAAAACACTCATGGGAAATACAAAACATCGCATAGAATTGCCAGAGTTGAAGGGAAAAAAACTGTGCATAGACTGTGCAATTGACATATATTTTGGGCAACAGTTTAAAGATGCGTTGGAACAAGGCAAAAAACAGGTAGTTATTCAAGACCTTGTCCAGAGTGCTGACGGAATAGGCAAGCATGTAGAATTAGTTTCAAACGTTGCTGATAAATACAGTTATCTCTTCAAACAAGAAACCCATACGCTAAGTGGTAATTATGGTTTTGGTGCAAGTTCCATTTCTATAACGATGGTTTTCGAAAAAGTAATCACAACTGCTAATGAAACAAAATTCGTAAACTGTACATACTGCACTACTAGGTATGACTCTAATCAATTCTTCAAATGTCCACAGTGTGGTTCACCGACAACATAGGCTTTTAATGGAAAAGTAGCGCGCGCTCACTCTGAGTGTGTGCATATAAAGAGGGAGGGGAGGGCCGATCAACCCGTCAGCCGGCCTATTTCCCAAAAATATCCTTAAGGAAAACTATTCTGCGGATGTCACTTTCATTGAAAACCATCGCTTTTCCTATTTCAAATTCGGTCTTAACTCTCCAATCTGAGTCTCTTACAATCAACTTTGGGTTCTTTATTACGATTTCTTTGGGTGCTTCAGAAACACTACCAAATAAAAGCTCTCCTTTGTACTCTTCATCATTGGATGTATAGACTAAGACGTAGGAACCTTTTTCCGCAGCTGCTTTAACACAAACCTCCCAACAGTCACCTGCTTTGTATCCTTGTCTGAACAATAATCGAGCTGCTAGACCTAAACCCCCTCCTAAAACTAGTGCTAAACCGAAAATCGAGGCTATATTCGTTGGATTTAGGATGTTTTCTCTTATTGAATCAAGATTAAAAAGACCAGTGAAATAGCCGAAAATTGCATATATGGCTAAGCTTGCGAAGAGGCTCCAGATCGTAGATTCAAACTCAGATACCTGTTTTTCCCTTATTCCGATTTTCTTAAAAAGCATGAACGCAAAAAAACCCGGAATCAGCAAGACTATAATGAATACTACATCTTCAAGTGAAGGCAAAGCCAATGATGTGAACCTCTTCTATTGACTTTTCTCCCCTTGGCCGCTTTTCTTTTTCTCTGGTTCGGGTGTAGGAGGTTCTAGACCTGCAGGCTTAGCCTGCACGATCATCTTTTCTATGGCTTCGTGCAATTCGTGCACGTCTTCTTTTGCCTTACCTGTAATCTCTTTCTTTTTTTCTTCTTCAGACAAAGCTAAGTCGCCTCAATATCATCTTTTCGTATAACAACCTAATAGCTTTTTGGCAATTAGCGCGCTATGCATTATACTTGAATACATTAATGTGCAGGTTTAACCTGGAACCCTAGGCTTACAAGGAAGTCATGAGTAGCTTCAATGCTTCTCTTTGCGCTTTTTCCTTTTCTCTTTTCTTTCCTTCTTAGTCATTGGCTTTTTCTCAGAGCCTTTTCCCATACCCAATTAGTTCACGCCATATTGAGGTTATGACGAAACAGCATTAAACTTGCGGTCAATACGCCGCGGGGGAGATGGCTCCCGCAAACTCCCTTTCTTTTCTAATTAGGTCTTAGTGCATGCGGCTTTTTTCCAGAATCCTTTTATGAGTTCGTTGCAGTCAACAGCGTTTTTGGCAATTTTCATTTCTTTTTGGAAGTAGATAGGTAGTTGCTGTTTGATGTTTGGATGCTGGACGCGTTCGTCTAGGATTATTATGCATCCTTTGTCATTAGCTGATCGGTGGACTCGTCCACAAGTTTGAATCAATCGGAGAATTGCGGGAGCTGAATAAGCATATGTTCTGCCTTTCTGAGGGAATTGATGTTCAAGATGCTC
>Ga0172366_10003474_pt1 | contig 12449 bp, 8 predicted proteins | sample LakKivSesite69cm_FD_114533 | JGI IMG/M metagenome (GOLD analysis project Ga0172366, IMG submission 114533) | Sediment microbial communities from Lake Kivu, Rwanda - Sediment site 69cm | ecosystem: Environmental > Aquatic > Freshwater > Lake > Sediment | place: Rwanda: Western Province, Lake Kivu... | reverse complement strand
CCGGATTGAGCTGCCGCTTTCGAGATCACCTCTGGATACGCCAGCGCAGAAAGAAAACCGATCAGTCCCGCGTGCGAGACGCCGAGCACACATGTCTCGTGTGAGTCCGGAGACAACCCGATCCGGGACCTAACGAAGGGGACGAGTTCTTCCGATAGGGCCTGGCAGCATGATCGCGACAACTCTTGGCCGAGATCCCTCTCGGCGAGATCCACGAGAGCATAGGCACAGGGCTTGATTCTTCCAGACTGAATGCACAGATCGATGGTAGAATCTATCTTGCCATAATTCGAGTAGTCGGAACCGCCGAGCACGAGGAGGAACGGCTGATCCCCGATGCCTCTCGGAGTACTGACCCGAGCGATCCAAGACGATCCGAGCACCTTGCTCCTGAGGCTAAGCATCTTGGTGTCGCTGCGTTCCGAGGACGCCTCACTCGTCTGTGCTGGTCCCGTGTACCCAGGCATGGCAAGCACGGAGTTGCACCCAAACTTGCCGCAGATCGAGTTCGGGTTCATGGGATCCAATGTCCACAAGCCATCCAGCACAAACTTGTACTCTATCCTAGCGTCAAGAGGAAAGTCACGCTCAAGCCAGTGAACATCGGTTCCGTGGATATCAAGCATGAGACTGGACTCTGCGTCCCAGCCGTTGAAGTCTCCAGCCACGCACACCTTGGACTTCACAGGCCCGCGATGCAAGAAAATCACCCTCTCTCCGATCACTATCGGGGATCGTTGGCCGTGCCTGCGAAGGAGCGCGTCGACTGTGGCCGGCCTCCCTGTGGGAGGATATGACCCTGCCACGGGTCCAGAGGCATCCGCTTGGTTCTCGCGCGGCAACGACATGTCAGACACATCTGTCGATTAATGTTTTCCCGGACTGAGTAGAAGTCCATGAACGGGCACGGAACGCCCCCGAGAGTCCCGAGCGTGTCTCGTTGCCCCGCGTTAAGAAACCCATTTAGGTTCACTGCTGGAGTTGGTACAGATGAGGCGACCGGCCAACACGACTCTCGCCCTGTTAGTGGGCGTGTCCTTAATAGTGATAGTCGTGACGCTCTACCTGACGATGCCGAGACAAGAGCCCGTCAGCGGACCCGGAGTCAACTTCACCCAAGTGAATCTGTCTGAATACCGCGTCAGATTCCTGGGTTGGGTCGTCGATTACGATCCCTTCAGTGTGACTGACTTCTCGAACCATTCCAGTGCCTTCACGTGGGTCTCTCCGACCGGATTGTATGTGGACGAGGAGTACAAGCTTGGGGGAGCCCCGGCCGACGTGACATCAACAGCGAGGAACGAAAGCGTGATGATACTGCCGTTGATAGCGAATAAGAACTTCGACAGATCGATCGTCCATGGGATACTCTCCGACACCGGCGTTAGAGATTCAGTTGTCGACCAGATTGACAGATTTGTTAAGGCTGGCGGGTACGACGGAGTGAACATCGACTTCGAGGATGTCCCCGAAGGAGACAGGGATCTGCTGACACGGTTCATGCAACTGTTGACTGAGAGGCTCAGGCCAGAAGGTGAACTGGTCACAATAGATGTCCCCGCGAAAACGTCCGACACAACGATAGGTTGGGCCGGACCCTATGACTATCAGGCGTTAGGCCAAACCTGCGACCTAGTCATCCTTATGGTCTACGACTACCACTGGTCAGGAGGTACGCCCGGCGCTGTGTCTCCCCTTGACTGGTTCGAGGATGTGCTCAGGTACTCCTCGTCGGTGATCCCAGCTAGCAGGCTCGTGGTGGGGATACCATTCTACGGATACGACTGGCCCTCTGGTGGAACTGCATCAGGCGTGAGTTTCCAACAGGCTTTGGGCACAGCAGAACAGGTAGGGAAGCCAGTCAGGTTCAGCAACGCATCAGGTGAATACACGTTCTCCTACTCCAAGGGTGGCGTTGATCATGAAGTGTGGTTCCAAGGGGCAAAGAGTACTGAGCTGAGGTTGCAGGTCATGCAGAGATATGGACTCGATCAGGTGGCGGCGTGGTGTATCGGGCAGGAAGACCCCAGAACATGGGAAGTCATAGTCCGGCCTTAGCCGACTCACGCGACTTCGAGCCCGGAAGCTGATTGACAGGCTCTCTCGTTGGAAAAGCACATAAGGATGCCGCAGCTGTGTTCAACGGTTTGCCTCCACTCTGCAGCGTAGCGGATGCAGCAACGGCAGGATGATTATGTCAGTTTGAGCCGGACGAAGGCCAGTCAACTCTCAGCATTCCTAACGAAAAGAGGGCTCGAGGCCCTAAAGGAGAAGCTACCTCTTACCGAAGGGTTCGAGGCGGTCAAGCCAACCAACAAGTACGAGACATTGAGAGGAAGATTGGACGGAAGCCTCATCATAGTGTACTCGACTGGAAAGGTGGTCTACGAGAGATCGGAGACAACTCGCCACATCATAGAATCCTCGGCCTATGAAGCCACGAAGGACGACGGGACTGTTCTAGGTTCTGACGAGGCAGGCAAGGGCGAGGCCGTGGGGCCCATGGTGGTGGGGGCCGCTTGCTTGAACCCTAGGCAGGCAGCAAAGCTGGTGTCGTGGGGCGTGGCTGACAGTAAGATGGTGCCGGCCGACAGGATGCACGAGCTGGCAGAACTCGTTGCCGAGGAGAGCCTTGGGTTCAAGGTTGTGAGCATATCTCCTGCCGAGTTCAATTCAATGGTTGAGGCCGCGAAGAGGCAGGGCAGAAACCTGAACGACATACTCGCTGACGCCCACTCAAGCGCAATAGGGTCGGTTCTACAGCAGGTGAATGCGCCTGCCATAAGGGTGGTCGTGGACGAATTTGACAGCAGCAAGAGCGGGAATAGGCTGAAGATCATTGAGAGAGCATCGAGGGACAGACACGTTGAGTGGACACCCCATGCGGAGATCTTCCCAGCAGTCGCTGCGGCCAGCATCTTGGCTCGAGATGGTTACGTTAGGTGGATAGAGGAGAACCTAGAAGAATGGCAGATCTCGAAGCTCAAGAAGGGAGAAATCGACATCGTCAAGCGAGCTTCAGATGTGCCCAAGATCTACAAGACCAGCTACCTCGAGATGATCCTGCGGTCCGGGTCAAGGATGAAGCGCTCTGACAGATAGATCCAGACTAGAGGATTCGACCGAATAGTAGGAAATCACTATAGGAATTATATATCTTCGCAAATCGATAGTGAATTTCCTCTGCCTTGGCCGAGCGGAGACGAATAGTGATAGTTGGAGGAGGCCCTGCCGGCATGGCGGCTGCCTCGCGGGCTAGGAAGATCGACCCCCAATCACAGATCACCGTCTATGAGGCGTCAAAGTACGTTTCTTACAGCATGTGTGGAATACCGTATTACATCTCAGGCACGGTCGCCGATCTCTCCAAGCTTGTCGCCTACACGCCTGAGCAGTTCAAGAGCGAGAGAGGGATTGACGTTCTCACTCAGGCGAGAGTCACCTCAGTGGACGCCGGAGCACACAAACTGAAGTTCACAGGGCGCGAAGGTGAGAGTGAACAGGAGTACGACATCCTGATCCTCGCAACAGGTGCAAGGCCACTGGTTCCCGGGATCGAAGGCACACTGCTCCCAGGAGTGCACACAGTGAGACAGTTGGAGGATGCTGAGACGATAAGGTCTGAGGCCGAGAGGGCAGAGAAGATTGTGATAGTTGGAGCAGGCTACGTGGGACTTGAGCTGTCCGAGAGTTTCAAGTTGCTGGGCAAGGACACCGCAGTACTTGAGCTGCTGCCTCGTCCGATGGAGAATCTCGACCCGGATATGTCGGACCTGGTGACTCGCGAACTGGCCGCGAACGGAGTGAGGGTAGTCTTCAACACGAAGATCACAGCGATCGAGGGCAAGGATCGCGTGGAGCGAGTGTTGACAGAAGGAGAATCCTACCCGGCCGACTTAGTTGTGATAGCGACGGGAGTCAGGCCCGACGTGGATCTCGCCAAGATGATGAACATCGAGATAGGCGCGACGGGCGCGATCAGGGTAGACGAGAGAACGCGCACAAGCGTAGAAGGTGTGTTCGCGGCAGGAGACAACGTAGAGGTCAGGCACCTAGTTACGGGAAAGCCGGCGTACCTTCCTCTGGCTCAAACAGCCAACAAGATGGGTTATGTGGCGGGAGCGAACGCTGCTGGCAAGGAGGCTAGGTTCGGAGGGGTCGTGGGCAGTGCGATCACTAGGGTGTTCGGACTGGAGATCGGACGAACTGGTCTGACGGTCCAGGAGGCCGGGAGATCAGGGCTCCGTGCCTTGGGTGTCACCATCTCGTCGACTACACGCGCAAGCTATCACCCCGACTCGAAAAAGATCTGGGTCAGACTCAACTACGAGGAGGGATCCCTGAGATTGCTGGGAGGGCAAGTCCTTGGCCAAGAAGGCGTATGGGGGAGAACATCAGTAGTGTCGATGGCATTGCACTCCAAGTCAGCTCTCACGGACCTACTCTTCTCCGATCTGCCCTATGCGCCCCCATTCGGCCCAGTCTGGGATCCACTCGTGACAGCATGCAGGGTGGGTCTGAGCTAGTGCCTCTAGGCTGGGCCTCCTTCGTTCAGAGCTTTCCTCACTGAGTACACATAGGGTATCGCGAAGTCCACCTTGTGGCTCGAAGATACCTTCTTGAATATCTTGGCGTTTATGTCGTGCGAGGTCTTGGGACGTTCGGTCGCGAGGCACATGTACCGCAACCGTATATATACTCCATAGTCGTAGAAGTCTGACCTCACGTATGGCTTCATGCCTGTCGCCCGTATTACGTCACCAGTGACCTCCGTTGCGGAGTCAATCAATATCCTTTCGGCCTCGTCCCAGTCCGAGTCGTAAGTTATCCTGACTACGATCTCGTCTAGGATGTATGAGCTTGTCCTGTCGGCCCCTTTGGTGTAGTCGATGATGACATTTGCGAACAGGATCGCGTTGGGGACCAGCACTGCTCTGCCTGATGGTTCCTCGGTTCCCACGGTCCCTCCAACCTGGTTCAATTCCGTGTACATTATGCCGATGTCCGTCACGTCCCCTATCAGGTTCCATGAGGGCAGGTACACCCTGTCACCGATTCTGAAGGGGCGCTTGAGAGTCACGATGACCCAAGCGGCCATTCCGGTCACGGGCGCTTGCAGAGCCCAGCCCAGGAATAGGGCCGAGAATCCTCCCAACGCGGCCATGAACAGACTCAGTTCGAAGAATACCGAGGTCACGCCCAGAACCCAGACTGCTATCGCAACAGCTCGCACAAGTCCCAAGAACATGCGAACATCGATCTGCCTGCCGCCCGTGCTCGTGACGGCCACGCTGAATGCCCTAGCTATCACCTCGTATGTAATGTAGACAAGCACTGTTACCCCTGCCACCTTCAGCGTGTATTCTATCCAGATAGGCGGCACCTTCCCGATGAACTGAAGCGATACATCGAGAACAAAGGGGTAGTACCAGTAAAAGGTCGCAAGAAGCACAGCCAATAGCGCAATCACAACGATCGCTAGGGTCGTCTTCTTCATGGAATAGTCGCTCGGTTCGCCCTGCTGATAAAAGGGTTCTCCCAAGGCGGACCGAGACCCCTCGCTCTACGGCCCGAGCGACGTCAGAGGACTTTGTTGAGGCCTTGCGGTTTTTGGAGGAAACGGAAAGACATTGCCCTTTAATACCCCGCATGACGAGTAGGTCGGCCAATTGACTGAGCGAGAACGTGACCAATTCGTCGTAACCCCTTGGGAAGTCGAGGGCAAGATAGACTACGACAGGCTCATACGCGAGTTCGGGACTCAGCCGATCACAGATGACCTGATGAAGAGGTTCGAGAATGCAGCTGGAGGATCACATCATATGCTGAGGAGGAAAGTCTTCTTCTCGCACAGAGATCTTGACCTTGTCCTCGATGACGTCAAATCAGGAAAAGGATTCTTTCTCTATACGGGTCGCGGGCCCACCGGTCCGATGCACATAGGTCACATACTCCCGCTGTACTTCTCAAAGTGGTTGCAGGACAGATTCAAGGTCAACCTCTACGTACAGGTGACCGACGACGAGAAGTTCTTGTACGAGAAGAGAGGACTGACTCTGGATGAAACTAGAAGGTGGGCACACGAGAACATCCTCGATATCATCGCCGTGGGTTTGGACCCTGACAGGACTTTCATCTTCCAAGACACGGAGTACATGGGCAACATCTATCCACTGGCCATAAGGGTCGCTCAGAAGATCAACTTCAGCGTCACAAGGGCCGTCTTTGGGTTTGACGAACAGACGAACATTGGAATGATATTCTACCCGGCCGTGCAAGTCGTCCCCTCACTCTTCGAAAAGAAGAGATGTCTGATCCCGGCGGCGATAGATCAAGATCCCTACTGGCGCGTTCAGAGAGACGTCGCAGAGCCTCTCGGGTACTACAAGACAGCTGCTATACACAGCAAGCTGATACCCCCTCTCACCGGGACTGAAGGCAAGATGAGCACCTCCAGGCCGGAGACAGCGATCTATCTCAATGATGACGACAAGACAGTCAAGGACAAGATAATGAAGTACGCCTTCTCCGGTGGGCAGCCCACCATCGAGCTTCATCGCAAACTCGGAGGCAATCCCGATGTCGACGTGCCCTTCCAGTGGCTCTACATGTTCTTCGAGGAAGACGATGAAAGGATCAGGAAGATAGAGTCCGAATACAAGAGCGGGAAGCTGCTGACAGGTGACTTGAAGCAGATGCTAGCTGACAGGGTTTCAGTCTTTCTGAGAGAACATAGGGAGAGGAGAGCCAACGCCCCAGAGCTTGTGCACCTTTTCAAGAGGGATGGTAAGCTGGCCAAGAAGATGTGGGCTACGATCTACGAGTGAGAATCCTCGGGAGATTGCCCACAGACTAGTCCGCTGTCTTGCGTCATTTTGACGGAATTCTGGACGGATTTCACGCGCCAAAGGTTTGATTCGCTGGCGAAAAGGACGTCTGACTTATTAACGAGCAATCCTGACGTCGCGTGATCCGGCTCCTAGAATGAAGGATGCTTCTGCCGAAGGCGAGGGGAGGGACTACTGGTTCCCCGCTCCGCCTGCCGAGGGAGCATTCGAGTGGGACGGTCCTCCTGTGGGAAACAGAAACGTCATCACACAAGAGAAGGGCAGAGTCGCCAACAAGGACAAAACACTGCATCATCAACCGGAGAAGTACCAGAAGATAAAGAGCCTGGCTCAGAGGTTCATAAGGGACCACCGCAGCGTCATCATGGTCCGTGACGCCGTGATTCACGGTGTCAGGGTGAGAATGTTCACGAACAGCGAGCATCACTGTGATTTCTGGGTACATAACTGGTTCTCCCCTGAGGAATGGGAGCAGGCCACGGGGAGGGTAACCGAAGGGCGACCGAGGGTAATAGTGTACGCGCTTACAGGTGTTGAAGGCGAGCAGCCGGCAGCATACTACAACAGAGACACGAGTGAGGTCATCTTCTTCAATACTTCGTACTACGGACAGCTCAAGAGCTGGACCCTCGGAGCGGTCGGCCGCGTGCTGGCTGAAGAATACGGAATTCACTCAATCCACGGCGCCTGCGCCGTGTTCAACGGCAGAGCTGTGCTGTACATCGCGCCGACCGGCACCGGCAAATCCACGAGTTCCTATGGACTCACGCCCTACCCGGGGACGAAGTTCCACTCTGACGACTGGGTCTTCGTGCGACATGCCTACAGGAACAAGAGAGATGGAGAGTTCTACGCTCCGTTCGCCATACGAACTCCGGGAGGATATGAGTTGAAGGGATTCAGGGTCTTCCGATGGATCAAAGAGAAAGGTTCCCAGCATCCTGATGCTACTGTGAAAGCACTCACGTTGAACGGTGACAAGACCTCGTTGCGACTCAACGACTTGGACACCTCCGTTCCTCCGACATCATTCGGTTACATTTCGGAGAAAGAGTTCTATCTGAGAACCAACTTGGTAGAGAGTTTTCCGCTGGCGTTGGTCGAGCTGATGAGATGTGAGACAGAAAACTGTCCCGAGGTCACAAATGCTTTTCTCAGCAATGCGTCGGCCACGCTCGACGAGATAGTGTCGGAACTCCTCTCTTCCTCTGACCAGGAACTCAAGACAGTAATAAGGAACAGGGGGTGGGCTGAACTCAGGAAAGAGATCGCAAAGTTCATCGCGTTCGGGAACTCAAGGGCGATGTTCGACCAGTCGCGAGCCTTCGCGAGAGACAAGGTGATACTGAACCCCATGGAGCCAGTCATGATTGATACAGTGATGTTAATCAAGAGAGACTTCAAAGAGGAGCATGTGTTGGAGAGCCTCTCGCTCGGCAAGTTCATAGAAAGACTTCTAGTGGGAGACACGCCTGATGGCAAGCAAGAGGTGGCGTACAACGACTATAGAGCAGTTGACGTTGAGGAAGAGAAGAAGTACATCAGGGACCTACTCGAAAAGTCAGCCAAGGCTGAGAGGACTTTGTATCAACAGTTCGTCATGGACCGAGAGAACCGCCCGCTTACGCTAGACGGAGAGTTCGAGCTGATGGATGTCCTGTACAGTTCGACACATTGCTATGACCTGAACACAATTCTACAGGCAGTCGGGTACACCAAGAGAGGGTCAGTCACAAGAACTATTCAGCTCGTTGCAGATGCGTTGAAGAACAAACCCACTGACATACAGGTGACGCTAGGAGAGTTCAGCTAATGAAATCCACAGAGCATGCTCATTCTCGAAACAAAAATAGTGAGAGGGGGCAGGATTCCCCCTTTCTCTATTTCTTTTTGAGTGCTAGATACACCGCAACTAGTGCGATTAGGCCTGATACGACTGATATGATCAGCACTAGGTTCAGTGTTCCGCTTAGTGCCTGCAGCTGGCTCGTCAAGCTTGCTGTGTCCGCTCTAGCCAACGACAAGTCAGTCCCCAATGAGGTGACCTCTTGGCTGAGAGCGGCGATCTCGGCTGGTATCAGGGTTATCGTCTTCGTGGCCGAAGCCTTCACAGGTATGGGAGAAGCGAAAGCCGTGGCGTCCAGACTGTAGCTACCCGATGGCAATCCCGTCGTGGGTATCGAAGCAACGAAAGCCGTGCTGGCTGCTGAGTAGGTGGCGTTCACCTGAGCAATCTTCACTCCCAGAGGATCCGTGAGCGTTACAAGTACGCCTGCCGTTGAAGTGGGTTGGTTGTCCTTATACACGATTACCGATACGTTGAGGTTCAGGCCTGTGCTCATCTCGATCGGAGCAATGATTGTAGCTCTGAAGTTGGAAGGCGCGTCCAACCAATTAGCAACACCCTTGAACATCTCAGGGGATCTGAAGTAGTTCCTGTTTGCAGTGAATCTGTAGTACTCTCCGGTCTTCCTCTCGACGAATATATACGGGCCAGTCCCTATGAAGGTACCTGCCTCAACGGGATCGTAGTTCAAGACATCCGGCACTTGGCTCCAGATGTGCTCTGGAACTATCACGGGTGGCGGGATCAAGTGTATCGCCCAATAGCTCTTCGTGTTGCAGTGCACCACGACAGTGTAGTTGTCTACCTTGTCTACTCCTGTCACGAACTCCGTCATGGTCCACCTACCAGGCAATACCTCCAGAGCTTTCTCGTAGGTGAACACAACGTCGTCCGCAGTGAACGGCACACCGTCTTGCCAAGTAGCGTTCTGTACAAGGTGGAACGTGAACGCTAGTCCATCACCCTCCCCCTGCACAGTCCAACTCTCGGCTAGCCAGGGGATGTCTTGCAGAGTGTACGGATCGAGCATCAACAGACTGTCGTAAACCTCTCCTATGACTCTCGACTCCCACACCCATTGGTACGTGAACGGGTTGATGTCCTCAGCGTACTGCAATTGACCGGCATAGAAGATGCCACCTGATTCTTGTCCGGCAGGTCTCACATTGAAGAACGTCCAGAAGTTTGCTGGAGTGTCACCAGCTGCTCTCACATAGCCATCCCAGCCTGTGTTGAACACGTTTAGGTTCGCTCTCGCATACAACATGATGTATGGTTGCTGTTCATAGAGTATTTCTTGAGCCTCCTGAACAGCATTGAAGACATCAGTGTAGCCAGGATCATTCAAGATGGTGTCAGCGACCGCGTCATATGTGGAGTTCGAGAACCCCTCTGAGTTGTATACAGCAGGAGCATCCGTTGCGAAGAACCAGTACAGGTAATCCAGATCTGGAGTCAGGCTCCATCCAGTGGTGGCGAAGTGCCATCCATACCTCCTCTCACCTGTGACAGAACTGGGATAGACTTCGGCGTTTATCAGCGATGAAGGACCGAGCCTCAAGTCGACTGCGAAGCCAAGCTTCGTCAGTTCAGCAGCAAGCCATTCCGCAGCCGTCTTCCGCCTGAAGTCGTCGGATCGGCCGTATATCCTGATTGGAATGAGCGGTTGACCCGTTTTCGGGTCTATCCTCTTCCCGTCGGCGTTCTTCGTGAACCCGATGCTATCGAAGATCCGGGCTGCTTCTGCAGGATCATATGGTATCTTCGGGACGTTGGGGTTCACCCAAGCTCCGTAAAAGGGAGGTACAGGCGAATCTATAGCTGAGCCAAGGCCCATCATGACTTCCGTGACGAGACGGTCGTTGTCAACGAGATATGCCACTGCTCTTCTGAAGGCAGTTATGTTTGTTGGATACTCTAGACAGTCTGCTTGGATCTCGAACATTCCCATGTCGTCTTGAGTGTACATGTTCAGCACAGGACTGCTTACTACGTCAGTTACTCTGTCTGACGGGATGTTCCAGTCAGCTGTCTGGATATCCCCAGCTTTCAACGCCAAGAACAGGGCTTCTTCGCTATCGTAGACTGGGAAAACCAGAGCGTCGGCCCTTGGGCCATATTTGATTGTGGTTCCCTGTGGGATTGCAGGAGAAATGATTAAACCGGTGCTTGACACAACGAGAATCAGAACGAGGGCGCAGGCGAGCACTTTGTTGCGATTCGTGAATAGTGACTTGTCCATCTATTTCACCATTTCGGTCGAAGCGGCCAAGCTCCTATTTAAGCATTGCCGTAACCAGGACGCGCGAAATTCGCCTGCTGAGGCTCTGTTTGATTAGAACAAACGCGGCTTATACGAGCAACTGACGAAGGTGTTTATTAGAGTTGCGTTCAATCGGAAACACTTAAATTCGATTCTTCTTGCGCCCCTGAAGATTAGCTGTTTGGCTTCGATAAGGGCATACGTCGTGAGGAAGAGCGTCTACCTGTTGCTAACCCTGGTTGCAGTTGCCACGGTCAACTTCGTCATTTTCATCATGATGCCAGGTGACCCGATCGTCATCCTTGCCCAGTCGGCCAGGCTGAGGCCGGAACAGATCGAGAGGCTCATAGAGTTGTATGGCCTCAGGAAGCCTCTACTCGAGAAGTATGTCCTTTACCTAAGGAACATGCTCACTTTCAACTTCGGCTACAGCTACTATACTAAGAATGCAGTTTGGGACGACATTCTCGGTAGGTTGCCGGAGACTCTGATGCTGGTGGGGGTGTCCGTCCTCCTTTCTATTGTGATAGGAGTCGCGCTAGGTGTTCTGGCTGCCGAGAAGAGAGGAAGCTTGGCGGACAAACTCGTCTTGTTCTTCGGGCTATCAGGGTACGCCTTGCCTGGTTGGTGGATAGGCCTGATTCTCCTTACAATCTTTGGGTATGGCTTAGGACTGTTTCCTCTTAGAGGCAGTGTGACTATACCCCCGCCAACGGACGCAATCGGGATTCTGTTAGATAGGCTTTGGCATATGGTTCTCCCGGTGACTGCTCTTACTGTGACTGGCTTTGGTGGGCCGGCTCTTGTCACGAGGAACCAGCTCTTAGATGTGATGACGGAGGACTTTGTTGTAGTGCTTAGAGCTAAGGGTCTGTCTCAAAGGGACATCATGTACAAACATGCTCTGAAGAACGTCCTACCTCCCCTGATTACGATTACTGCGATATCCTTTGCGTTCGTACTAGTGGGAGCTATGATAACCGAAGGGATATTCTCTTGGCCAGGTCTCGGCCTCTACATCGTTCAAGCTATCGGGGTCAATGATTACCCGACTCTTCAGGGGGTCTTCTTTCTCGTCGCAACACTAGTGGTGCTTGCCAACTACATTGCTGATCTCTTGTATGCAGTAGTCGACCCAAGGATAGAGTTGATCGGGTGAAGCGCGCGATGATGAGAAGCCTGCAGGACCTTTGGGGAGTGTTTAGAAAGAAGCGAACGGGCATAGCTGGTCTGATCCTGCTAGGGCTCTTTGTCCTGCTATCGATAGCAGCCCCCGTAATAGCCCCGCACGACCCGTACTACGACCAAAACCTCGCAGGTTACTTCGCGCAGCCCGACTGGTTCGCGTTGTTTGGGTCGAAGAGTCCTCCGAACCTCTTCTACGATACTGCTGCCGTATTGGGCGGCTTGTCCGATGCAGCTTACTACACTAATGGCAGCGATTCATATTACCTCGCGAATCCGCCCCTTCGTGTCTATGTGCCGGTCGAGT
>Ga0172366_10003473_pt1 | contig 12449 bp, 18 predicted proteins | sample LakKivSesite69cm_FD_114533 | JGI IMG/M metagenome (GOLD analysis project Ga0172366, IMG submission 114533) | Sediment microbial communities from Lake Kivu, Rwanda - Sediment site 69cm | ecosystem: Environmental > Aquatic > Freshwater > Lake > Sediment | place: Rwanda: Western Province, Lake... | reverse complement strand
TGCCTCTTTCTCATCCATCATTAATGCATCATATAACTTTATGGTTTATAAATGTTGTGAAAAGGTTAAAAGGAGTGTTCATCCTTAGTTGTAAGTGGTAAGGTGTGAGACTTAAACCTTAAACCTTTACACCTTACACCTTTTAAATTCCCCAAATCATCCTGACAATTCTGAACATTATATCCCCAACAAGAAAAGAGGTTATGAACCCTGTAAACAATGGAAGCATAAAAGGTATTTTTGATGTTACCCAGAGCCTTTTCACACCTGCTTCTTTTAGTTTTCTTACTTCCTCCTTAGTATTTTCATCCTTTTTCGGCAAAAACAACTTTATGATTTTCCCATTTTTTACTTTTTCCATAGGCCAGACAAACTTTTTCTCCACACTATCAATGTCTATTTTGTACCCAAGGAAACTCAATGGGAAATGAAAATCCTTTCTTGCTGTGTTGTACACAAAAAATACTATCGGGATTGCAAGAGAGAGTATAAGCGCATTTGTCAGAACAGCCAGTGGAAAAGGCCAAACATTCGGTACAGAAAAGTATCCAAGGAAAGGTGTCCATTCAGGATAAAATGGTGTGAGCAGTGCAATTGTTATAAGTGCTTTTGCGTCTGCCCCACCAAAAAGCAGTCTGATGTTGTAGAGCAGGAATGCAAAAAGCATGATAAGTGGTATTGTAAGGAGATGCAGGAAGAAAGCATCAAAACGCAGTTTGTAGGAAAGCCAGATAAAAATGATTGTTCCAAAGCAGCACAATACTATCCATATCCTCCTATTTATTTTTCCTTTTTTCAGTTCTGTTTTTTCTGCTGTTTCTAAAAAAAATGATAAAAACAGGAGCATTATGGGAATAAATGTAAGATAGTAAACCGGGTTTCTGTTTTCTAAATATAGTTGTCCAAATACCAGCATAAGCCCTGCGAAACCCATGATAACCCATGTTTTGTCATCAACCTTTCTTGTTTTTAAATCAGTGTAGGATGCATAGCCTAAAAAAATTATGCCTGCTATAACCCTGATAACATCAAGAATCATATTAACTCCTTCATCAGCTCTTTTAAACCTTCACCATGCTTCGCATCTGTTAAAAACATTTTTTTATGAGGAGATATCTTTCTGAAATCATTTATAATATTCTCAGGGTTAACATCCACATATCCTGCTAGATCAATTTTGTTCAAAACAGCAAGGTCGCAGCCTGCAAAAATAAGTGGATGCTTTCTTACCATGTCCTCCCCCTCAGTTGCGGAGATAACCACAATCCTTTTCTCCGAGCCAAGCAAAAAATCTCCCGGGCATACAAGATTTCCAACATTCTCAATAAACAGTATGTCAATATCATCCAGCGGCAGTTTCTCAATTGCGTGCTCAACAAGATGCGCATCCAGATGGCACTCCTTACCAGTGTTTATGTTCACAGCAGGCATGTTGTTTCGTCTAAACCTTCTGTAATCATCATCCCCTGCAACATCACCTGCAATAGCACCAGACCTGATTCCTTTTTCTCTCAGCATAATGCTGAGTTTTTCAATAAGTGTTGTCTTGCCTGAGCCAATTGAGCCCAGGATATCAAACGCCCTGACATTATGCTCTGCGAGCATTTTTCTGTTTTCCTCAGCAATCCTTCTATTTGCCTCCATTATGTCCTTTTCCATAAGTATGTCTATTTTGTGCACAAAATGGGAATGGTTTAAGAGTATTTAACCGTTAATCTTTAATCCCAGCACATCATTTTGTTATATGATTGTTATGGCTGAGGAAAAGACTAAGAAAACAGAAACTAAACAGAAAAAAATAAAGACTGAAAGGAAAGTGAAACCTGAGGAAAAAACAGAGAAGGTCGTTGTAAAAGAAGTGCCTGTTTCAAAAAAGAAGGAAAAAAAGGTTTACAGGGTCACAGGCAGCTTCCTTATGGGAAATAGACATCAAACCTTTACAAAAGAGGTTATGGCTTCTGATCCAAGGGAAAAAATTTATTCTGATTTCGGAAGCAGGCATAATGTTAAAAGGAGAAACATAAAAATAGAGGATGTAAAAGAATTGAAAAATGATGAAATTACTGATCGTTTATTAAAGCAGATGGTAAAGATGGTGGGTGTATGAACAAGGATGAGCTTCAGAAATCCTTGTATCTGCTGGAACTGCGAAAAAGTCAGGTTTCAGCCCTTGCAAGGCAGCTTGAGCTTATTGAGTTTTCTGCGAACGAGAACCTGAGGGCAAAGGAAACACTCCTGAACTACAAGAAATCAGGTAGGGATGCCGAGATGCTTGTTCCGGTTGGCGGCGATGTTTTCATATTCGCAACCCCGAAAAACAACTCAAAGGCTGTTGCAACTGTTGGTGCCGGTGTTGCTTTAGAGGGCAGCATTGAGGATGCTGTAAAGAGGATTGATGATAAACTGAAAATGCTGAATGATGCAGGGAAAAAAATTGTTGAAGGCATGGAAAAAACACAAAACGAAATAGATAATCTGTCAGAAAAAATAGAAAAAATATATTCAGAGATAAAACATGTTTAAAACATTAAAAGAAAAACTTGGCATTTTCCAGAAAAAGGTTGATGAGGAGATTAAAGAAGAAAAGAAACCAGGTTTAGGCTTCAGAGAAGGTAAGGTAGATGACATACTCTGGGCATTGGAGCTCATACTGCTTGAATCAGATGTTGCCCTGCCCGTGATAGACAAAATAAAGGAGCAGATAAAAAAAGAACTTGCAGGACAAAAAATCGGCAGGGATGTTAAGAACATTGTGGAGAAGGCGCTGAAAAATGCTATATCCGAGGTGCTTGTTTCCAACACAATAAATTTTGATAGCATCATTCAAAAAAAGGAAAAGCCTGTAAAAATTATGTTTGTGGGAGTGAACGGCTCAGGGAAAACAACAGTGATAGCAAAAATTGTCTATCTGCTTAAGGAAAAAGGATTATCATCTGTTATTGCAGCATCAGATACGTTCAGGGCAGGTGCGATTGAACAATTAGAAATACATGCAGAAAAACTTGGTGTGAAGCTCATAAAACATCAACCCGGCTCTGACCCTGCTGCTGTTGCATATGATGCGATTGAGCATGCAACAGCACGAAAAAAGGACACTGTTCTCATTGATACCGCAGGAAGGATGCAAACCAATGTTAACCTTATGGATGAGATGAAAAAAATAAAAAGGATTGCATCACCTGATTTGATTATTTTTGTTGGTGATGCATTAACAGGCAATGATGCTGTTTATCAGGCAAAAGCATTCAATGATACAATAGGCATAGATGCTGTTGTGCTGACAAAAATTGATGCGGATGCGAAAGGAGGAGCAGCACTCTCAGTAGCATACACCATAGGAAAGCCCATAATGTTTCTCGGAACAGGACAGGAATACAAGGATTTAATAGCTTTTGACCCAGAATGGATGGTTAACAGACTGTTTGGGTGAAATATTTCATCAAAAATGCACCTCAACCATTAGGCAAAACTTATTTCTGATAAATACTATTCATCCTTTATGATAGAAATACGTTTCCATGGCAGGGGAGGGCAGGGCGCTGTAACAGCAGCAAACATACTGGCAGATGCCTGCTTCAAGGAAGGCAAGGATGTGCAATCATTTCCTTTTTTTGGTGTTGAGAGAAGGGGCGCACCTGTAACAGCGTTCACAAGAATAAACAGTAAGCCGATAAGGATAAAATATGAGATTTATGAGCCTGATTTTGTTGTTGTTCTTGATTCAGGATTGATGAAAACCGTGAATGTCCTGGATGGGCTGAAAAAAAATGGTTCTGTGCTTATTAACACCAACCGCAGGCCTGATGAAATAAAAATGGATGTAAAAATCGCAACAGTTGATGCAACAGGGATTGCGTTAAAACATAAACTCGGCTCAAGGATGGCACCAATTATCAACACAGCGATACTTGGTGCATTTGCAAAAGCAAGTAGCATCGTAAAAATAGGCACTATCCTAGAATCCATAAAGGAGATGGTGCCAGCGAAAAAAGAGGAGAATGCCAATGCTGCGTATGAAGCATATGAAAGCGTTATAATGTGAGTTTTATGAGTCCTGTAGAGATAAAAACCGAATTATCAAAATATAGTTTATGTGATCATTGCTTAGGGCGTCTTTTTGGAAAATTTGGTCATGGTTTTAGCAATGTTGAAAGGGGAAAGGCTGTGAGATACTGTTTGGAAAAAGGTGTCAAAGAGATAAAAGAGGAGGACATAACACATTTCTCAGCACTTGAAAAAGCCTCTGATATTGGCTGTTGGCTATGTGAGAACATTTTTGATGAAACAGAAAAATTTGCATTGCTTGCTATTGAGAAAATGAGAAAATATGAGTTTTCCTATTTTCTCATAGGCTCAAAAATTGACAGTGAGGTAACTGGAAGGGAAGAAGAACTCTGGGATAGACTAAATCTCGAATATCATGAGCAGATAAAATCTGAGATTAACAGGGAAATCGGAAAAATCGTTGAAGAAAAAACAGGGAAAAAGGTAAACTTTTCCAATCCTGACATCACAGCAATTGTGGACACAAGATATGACAGTGTAACACTTCAGGTATCCTCCCTGTTTATCTACGGAAGATACAAAAAATTTATTAGGGGCATCCCTCAGACAAAATGGCCCTGCAAAAAATGCTGGGGGAAAGGATGTGAAAGATGCAGTTTCATAGGGAAAATGTATTCTACCTCTGTTGAAGAAGTTATTGCAAAGGTTGTTATGGAAAAAACAAATGGTTCTGAGCATTTTTTTCATGGGATGGGGAGAGAAGATGTTGATGCAAGGATGCTTGGGAACGGCAGACCGTTCATACTTGAAATCAGAAACCCGGTGAAAAGATACTTTGACCTGAAAAAAATGCAAAAAGAGATTAATGATTTTGGAAAAGACAGGGTTGAGGTCTCAGATATAAGGTTGTCCAACATCAGCGAGGTTGTAAAAATCAAGGATGCAAAGCCTGAAAAAACCTATAGGGCTGTTGTAGTGTTCGAGAAACCTGTTAATGAGGAAAAACTTAAAGAACTAGAGAATGCATTTCCTATCTCAATAACCCAAAGGACGCCTTTGAGGGTTGCGCATAGAAGGGCAGACAAAATCAGGAAAAGAAAGGTCACAGAGTTCAGGGTTGAGTCTGCTGATGAAACTGCTTCTTTCATTATAAAAGGGGAAAGCGGCTTATATGTAAAAGAACTGGTGAGCGGAGACAATGGAAGAACAGCACCCAGCATCGCAGAAATGCTTGGAATAGGATGCAAGGTTAAAGAACTGGATGTGATAGGTGTAGAGTATGGCGAAGGCATCGAAAGGACTTAGGAGAAGAACACGTCAGCTGAGGAAAAAACCAAGGGAGAGGGGTCTATCTCCTATTACGAGGAGTCTGCAGTTATTTAATCCTGGGGAAAAAGCCAGCATAGTCATTGACCCAAGCATACAGAAAGGGCAGCCTCATCCACGGTTCCATGGTCTTACAGGCATAATAATTAAAACACAGGGCAGTGCGTATCTGCTTGAGATAAAAGATGGCAATAAAATTAAAAGGGTCATAGCAAACCCAGAGCATCTTCGGAAAATGTGAAAACATTTTCTGAATGAGGAAGGTGTAAAATGAGGCACATATCTGTTGCTGAGGTAAAAAAAATCCTGGAAAATGAGCAGAAGAACCGGGAATTGTCCCCAGAGCAAAAGTTTGCGTTAGAGCATGCTCAAAAATTTGCAAAACTTAATTTGACCAAAACAAATGCTTTAATAGAGGAGCTGAGAAAAATTGAGAAGATACCTGAGCCTGTTGTGTATAAAATAGCAGACCTGCTGCCGACACATCCAGATGATATAAATGTGATTTTCACAAAGGAGCGGATTGCGTTAGATAAAGAGGAAACCGAGCGTATACTTGATATTGTCAAAAAATACATGGAGTAAGGAAGTATGGAAGATTTTGCGTACATTTTAGATTATTTAGCATCAGGGCTTCCAGATCAGAGGAGATTCAGAAGGGAGCCTGTTGCCTACAGCATAGGAGATTCCGAGTTTAAAATCCTAGAACTAACACCAAAACCAGGGATTACATTGAATGTTGGTGAAAAGGTGTACATTGGAAAAGAAATGGAAAAAAGGGAAAAATCGCTCATGTGAAAAGAAGAATAGGGTATGATGATTTGACAGGCGCAGCCCAAGGTGAACTACCATATATTCTGCTTGACATTGTGAAGGCAAAAGAGGAATATTTTGTAAAATTTTTTAACGGCGCTTCACCCATAACAACGCGTTTTCATGTGTTAGAACTTCTTCCAGGGCTTGGAAGAAAAACACTTTTATCCTTTTTGGATGAGAGAAAAAAAGGTTTATTCAGCGGTTTTGAGGACATAGGAAAAAGGACGATGCTTAAAAACCCTGATAAGATTATTGCAAAAAGAATTGAACTTGAACTCTCAGACCCTCATCAGAAATACTATCTGTTTGTGCAAAAGCCTAAAAAGGAAGAGCAATGAAAAATGATATTGAATCAATACTCAGCCTTTTGAATATTAAACCTTCAAAACGATACTCTCAGCATTTTCTTGTAGACGAAAAAATTGCTGGGAGGATAATTGATTATGCGAAACTGTCAAAAAATGATGCTGTGCTTGAAATCGGTCCTGGTCTGGGTGTGTTAACAAAAAAGATGGTGAAAAAGGCAAATGTGATAGGTATAGAAAAGGATAAAAAACTGTGTGAATACCTGGAAAAAATACCAGGTTTAACATTGATAAACGCTGATGCTTTGAAAACTGATTTCCCAAAATTTGATAAAATTGTTTCCAACCTCCCCTATCATCTCTCATCGCCTTTGACATTCAAAATCCTTGAACATGATTTTGAGCTTGGTGTTCTGATGTATCAGAAGGAGTTTGCTGAAAGAATGATTGCTTTATCCGGCAGGGATTACTCCAGGCTTTCAGTGAACATTTATTACAGGGCTGAATGCAAAATACTTGAAACCGTGCCAAAAACCTCTTTTTACCCCATGCCGAAAGTAGATTCCGCTGTTGTTTTGTTGAAACCGAGAAAACCCTTGTTCAAAGTGGAGGACGAAAAAATATTTTTTAAAACGGTCAATCTCCTGTTTTCCCAGAGAAGAAAAAAGATAAAAAATTCGCTGTTCAACAACTGGAAAAAATTTGTGGATGAAAAAGATAAAATGAAAAAGATTGTTGAAAACATCAAAAATAAAAACAAAAGACCAGAAGAATTAACACCAGAGGAATTAGGAGAAATATCAGATATTATAGCAAAACATATTATCAGATAGAACAATTCTCCTTTTATGCCGGAAGAAATATGTGATGTATCAGGATGCAAAAACCCTGTTAAAAGGTCCCTGTCAAGGAAAAAAGTCTCAGAAGCGCTCCCAGAACTAAAATTCAAAAATGAAAGCAAAAGGGCGCATCTCTGCAAAGAGCATTACAAAGAGTACAAAAAGAAAACAAAAAAGGAAAGGGAGATTGAAAGGCTGGGATGGGCGTAGGCAAGGAGTTGCTACGGAATTTGCTTGTGCAAATTCCTAGCATCCTTGGAAAAGTCGATGACTTTTCCAGAGGATAGGGATTAGGGAAAGCGAGTAGTTAAGGAATAATGTTTTTTCATTGTTCGTAGGTCAGGATTAAAACCCTTTTAGGCAAACTATTAAAATGAATTGGTATGCAGGGTTGCTTACTATAATGTTTAAGTAGTATAAACACATTATTGTTAATGTGGTAAAGATGAGGACGTTTACTTCGGTTCTTCATAAGGAAGAAGATATGTATGTGGCAGAATGCCCTGAGGTTGGAACATTTAGCCAGGGTAAGACGATAGAAGAAGCCATAAATAATCTTAAAGAGGCGACTGAACTCTATCTGGAGGAGTTCCCATTGAGAGAAAAAAGAAAAATACTGATGACAACCTTTGAGGTGGCTGTTGGTGCCAAAACTTAGGAAAGTTTCTGGAGACAGGGTTATCAGAATTCTTTGTAATAAATTAGAGTTTGAGATTAGTGGAAGATTTTCAAAATACCTGTAAAATGCAACAAAACTTTTTTTACCCCAAACCCATTTAACATTTATGATATTCCTGTATTTTGTTGGCACAGCAGGCTCAGGCAAAAGCATGCTTACATACTCGTTTCAGCAGTGGATGAATTTGCAGGGCTATGATGCAATAACAGTGAACCTTGACCCAGGGGCTGAGAAACTGAACTATGCACCTGATGTTGACATAAGGGAAATAGTTTCACTGAGGAAGGTTATGGAGGAATACAATCTTGGTCCTAATGGGGCGCAGATAGTATGTGCAGACATGCTTGCATTAAAAATTAATGAAATCAAAGAAATTGTTGATGGTTTTGATTCTGACTATGTTTTGATTGACACACCAGGGCAGATAGAGCTTTTTGCTTTCAGGGAAACAAGCAGGGTAATCATTGAGACCCTTGGTCCGGATTCAGCCATGGCGTTTCTTTTTGACCCTTTCCTTTCAAAAACCCCATCCGGTTTCATTTCCCAGATTATGCTTTCCGCCACAACACAGTTCAGGTTTCATCTCCCATTTATCAACGTGTTAAGCAAATCAGATTTGCTTGATGAGACAGAAAAAAGCAGGATAATGAACTGGGTCAAACAACCTGAGAACCTGCTCAATGACGCAATAAATGAGAATCCCTCCATGGAAAAACAGTTAAGCATAGAGCTTTTCAGGGTTTTAGAAGCTCTCGGTGTTTACAAAATGCTTACACCAGTCTCATCAGAGACAATGGCAGGGATGGAGGATATATACAACATTGTTCAGCAGGTTTTCATGGGAGGAGAGGATTTGGAGAAATAAATATATCCTTTTAATCCGTTTCACAATCATGAAACACTTAATATCAGTGCTTGATGCAAAAGATGAAATATACGAAATATTAAATTTGGCTTCTGAGTTAAAGGAAAAGCAGAAAAAAGGAATAGCACATGAGCTGCTGAAAAATAAAAGTCTGGGAATGATTTTTGAGAAATCATCAACAAGGACAAGGGTTTCCTTTGAGGTTGGTATGACACAGCTTGGCGGGCATGCACTGCATCTCTCACCAAAGGAGTTGCAGATGGGCAGGGGTGAAACAATATCTGACACTGCAAAGGTATTAAGCAGGTTTGTTGATGGCATAATGTACAGGGCTTTTGACCATAAAATGATGCTTGAACTTGCAAACAATGCAACTGTGCCTGTTATTAATGGTTTAGATAATGTTGAGCATCCATGCCAGATTATAGCAGACCTGCTCACAATAAAGGAAAAGAAAAAAGATTTCAACAAACTGAAGCTTGCTTATGTTGGTGATGGAAACAATGTCTGCAACTCACTCCTGTTAGGCGCAGCAATTGTTGGCATGGATATGGGTGTTGGATGCCCAAGAGGTTATGAGCCGAATAAGGAAATTTTGGAGAAAGCAAAAAAGATTGCAGAATCAAAAATAGAAATACTTGAAAATCCTTTTGATGCTGTGGAAAACGCTGATGTTGTTTACACTGATGTCTGGGTTTCCATGGGTGATGAGTCCGAGAAAGAAAAAAGGGAAAAAACATTTTTACCATATCAGATTAATCAAAAGCTTGTTGGGAATGCAAAAAAGAACTGCATTGTTATGCACTGCCTTCCTGCACACAGGGGAATGGAAATAACGGATGAGGTTGTTGATGGCAGACGCTCTGTTGTTTTTGATCAGGCTGAGAACAGGTTGCATGCACAGAAGGCAGTGATGGTGAAGCTGATGAGTCATGTATGACCCGTTAGAACTTTCCAGAAAAGTCGAAAAAATTGTTGTGGATTGTGACAGGCGCAAATACTACCGTTTTAGACCAGCGAAATGGTATGGCGGTGTTGTAACAGGTGATGTTCTTGGCTGCAACCTCAGATGTGTTTTCTGCTGGCTTAGTGAAATACCAAGAAACTCGCCTGAGAAAATTGGAAGATTTTATTCACCAGGGGAAGCATTCAGAAAACTATGCGCTATTGCAGAAAAGAAAAACATAAAACAGATGAGGCTGAGCGGCAGTGAGCCAACCATCGGAAAAGAACACCTTTTAGAATTACTGGAAATGATTGACAAAACAAAATATTCCTTTATACTTGAAACAAACGGCATACTCATAGATGATGATTATGCAAAATCTCTCTCAGAATTCAGAAACCTTCATGTGAGGGTTTCATTCAAAGGAGCAAATGAAAAGGAATTCTCAGTTCTCACAGGCGCAAAACCTGAAGGTTTTTCTCTTCAGTTGAAAGCAATTGAGGCTCTTGTGAAAAACAATGTATCCTGTCATCCTGCTGTTATGGTTTCGTTCTCAGAAAAAGAAAATTTTGAGAAACTAATATCAAAATTTAAGGAGATTGAGTCAAACATTGAGATTGAAATTGAGGAACTGATTTTGTATCCGCATGTTGTGAGAAGACTTGAAAAATATTGTATAAAATATGAAAAAGGATATGAGCCGGAGAATGTGCCTGAAAGATTAGTATAGAGTGAACTCAAAAGCGGTTACAGGGTTGCCAAGCTCAAAGTTTGTAATCACATTTGGATGAAGCTCACCAAAATAGCAGATTTCTTTTTTATTGGATAAAACAGAGGCGCATCTCCCATCTATGAAACATTTCATTGTTTTTGGTTTGATTTCATATTTCCTCTTCATTTCCCTTAAAACTGCCTCAACAACTGATTTTGCTTCCGTGAAATTTGCCTTTGGATGAATGACCATTCCAGCCATCTTTCTAATATTTTTGTTCTCAGCAACAACATCGCCTATCTCAAAAACTTTCAATGGCAGGGTTCTGTGCCTGTTTATATTTAGAATGTTTAGAAGACCTGGCAAAAGTGAAACCCTTAACATGGTGTGCTCCTCAGATACAGGGTTTTTTATAACTGTTTTGCTTTTCTCATCCATGCACATTTTTTCAAACTGGTTTTTTTCAGATGAAAGCGTTAATGTGGTAACCTCATCGAAACCCAGTCCTACCATTGTTTTCCTTATTTCCTCACTTTTTTTCTCAATATCCCTGTATTTGCCAAATGTAAGCGCCTTTGGTAGTGTTCCAGAAAAATTTTCATAACCATACCCTATTGCAACATCCTCAGCCAAATCAACCAGGTGCAGAATATCGGTTCTGTATGCAGGAATGAGAACGTCTATATTCCCACTGTCTGCATTTGCGTCTAAACCCATTTTTTTCAGTGAGGAAACAACCTCTTTCTCCTTCAATTTCATGCCGAGCAATGAGTTTATATACTCTGTACTTAATCTTTTTGTTTTTGGATTCAAATCAGGTGTTACAATTTTTTTATCATCGAAAACATTCACAGAATGTATTTCACCATTTCTCTCAGCCAGCGCAGTGCAAACAATGTTCAGCGCATAATTTACTGCCTTAAAATCAAGGCCTGTTACATCTACAAAAATATCCTTTGTGTTTTCTGTTACAGTTGTGAGCGCACCATTGATGATTGGTGGAAAGGAAAGAACATTATCTTTTGAGTCCAGCAGAATAGGGTAGTTTTCAAAACCTTTTAACAGCTCCGCATATCCTATGCCTTTTTCATGTTTTTCAAGAATCTCATCTAAATCCATCTCTTCTGTCTTTGCAAGCGGGACAAATCTTATATCTTTTGGTTTTACTCCTTTGTAAACAAATGGTGGTTTTACCTTGTTGAAATCATGCACGCCTATAGAAACTTTTCTTCTGTTTCTCCCGATTGTTATATGCAGTTTTTCCTGCAGGTTCATAAGTGAGAGAATAGCATTATCGCTGAGTTTCACATTTTTAACTAACCCTCCGACAATGAATGGTCTTATATTTTTCACAGTTTTTTCAACCTTTAATGTTATATTTGATCTTTTTACATTGTATTTGCACCCGCCGCTTCCTGTCAGAAAAGCCCTAACAGCCCTGGCAACACCCTCAACAGAATACAGGTCAGGCCTATTTGGAAGAAATTCAACATCCATAGTATTTCCACAAATATTTCCAACATCACCGCCAATATTTTCAATTACTCTAATAATCCCTTTTTTATCAATTTTTTTTCCAATCAACTGAATTATGTCATTGAAATCAAATGTTATTGTTGGCATATTTACCCTTTACCTGCAAAATAGTAGCGGGGAGCAGATTTGAACTACTGATCTACGGGTATCAGAGATTGTTTTTATCAATCTTATGAGCCCGTCGGGATTTCCTGACTACCCCACCCCGCTTTATTCTGCTATTATTCTTAAGCCGCCGTCTCTATAGTTTATCTCTATCCTGTCTTTGATGTGCTTCGCAAGATTTGAAAGACTCTGATATATGTCTTCTTCTTTCACTCCAAGCCTTTTTGCTGCTTCTGGTGTGGACCATTTTTTTGAGACAAAGTCCCCGTTTTTTATGTATTCATACAGTTTCTTATCCAGCTCTGTTAAATCTTC
>Ga0172366_10003472_pt1 | contig 12451 bp, 8 predicted proteins | sample LakKivSesite69cm_FD_114533 | JGI IMG/M metagenome (GOLD analysis project Ga0172366, IMG submission 114533) | Sediment microbial communities from Lake Kivu, Rwanda - Sediment site 69cm | ecosystem: Environmental > Aquatic > Freshwater > Lake > Sediment | place: Rwanda: Western Province, Lake Kivu... | reverse complement strand
TTCAGCTCCATTATTCCTGCCTGGTACGGAGGAGTTACCTTTATATAATTATGAAAGATCACAAAATTCATCAGTCCATTTTCCTTATCGGAGCTCCTGATGAATTTGAAAGTTTTATCATAGTATTCCACTGCTTCTCTGGGAAATTCAGGAAATTGTTTTTTGATTATTTCAAGTTGTTCAAGGGCTTTGTCAAGCTCTCCTTTCCGGATATAGACATCTGTAAGGTTCAGTCGCGGGACCAGGTTAGCCGGTGCTGCTTCAGCAAGCCTTATCAGGTAAGCTTCACGTTCTGCCTGTGCTTCAGGACCCTGCTTCGCCGTATATAATTCTGTTATCTGGTAGAGTACTTTGACATGGGACGGAGCAAACGTAAGGGCTTCCTCAAGCTCTGCGATTGCGCGATCCCTCTGGTCATTCATTTCATAAACTGTCGCCAGAATAAGTCGTATGTCAGGATCAGCCGGGTCGATCTTTTTGGCTTTCATCAGCTGTTTTTCAGCTTCAGGATACCTTCCCATCCTCAGGTAAGTAAGACCCAGGTTTGCGTATCCCAGTTTTTCTTCAGGAGCGAGGTCAATGAATCTGAGAAACTGCTTTTCTGCATCTTCCAGCTTGAATTCCTCAAGATAGGCAAGCCCTAGAGTTCTCAGTGTGATGAGTTCTGCCGATTTCTGATCTTCTTTTCCGGGTCTGCCTTTGCAGCCAGAAAAAAGAGCTGTCAGAACCAAAACGGGTATCAATACTATTCTGGTTTTCATAATTATCAAATATACTATTTATCCGGGATAAAGGGGATTCCGTTTCTCACGGTGGTCATAAGGTACTTCCCGTTCCTGTTACCCATATCATCAAAGCTTATTGTTCCGGTAACTCCCTCGTAATTAATCGTTTCAAGCGCTTTTTGGATCTTTTCACGATCGGGTGTCCCTGCATTCATGACAGCCCGGATAAGCACGTTCATTCCATCATATGAATATGCTGCCACGATCCCGGGTGATACTCCAAACAATTCCTTATAATCCTGTATGAAAATTCTAAATTTTGGTGCTGACCATTTTCCTGTCGGGATCATAATGGAATTATCATATACTTTCATATCACGGGATGAAATGATATTTTCGTTCAGCAGGTAATGGCTTCCAAAAACCGGCTGATCCATTTTTCTTTCCCTTATGAGGCTGTAGATTTCCAGCGAAGCAGAAGGATTGCATAACAGTACAATACATTCTGCTTTTCCTTTTTGTATCTGATCCAGCATTTCATTTATTTTCCCTGTGTAATTTTCATATCTGAACCGATCAGGTTCGGTCCTGTTTTCAAGTTTCATTTTTTTAAGAAAGCTGGAAGCAGCAAGCTGTGAGTCATAATCGTTATCAGAGATCAGGGCGATCACTGACATGTTTCTTTTCATACAGATTTCGTTAAAAAGCATTTCAGCCTGCTGGAAATCATTCGGGACACAGTTAAAGAACCATGGGACAAACGCCTGGGATAATGTCGGATCGCCTGCCCATGCCGACACAAATGGGACAATAGCTTTGGTTGCAGCCTGTTCCACAAGGTGTGCATTGCGTCCGTCATGAGAACCAAGCAGAGCCCATACCTTTTCTTCGAAAATGAGGGATACTGCCTGTTTGGATCCTGTTCCCCAGGGACCTTCCATTGATCTGACCACAAGCTGGAATGGCATTCCATTGAATCCGCCGTTTGCATTGGCTTTGCGTATGGCAAGCTCAGCACCGTACCTGGCAGCAGTAGATTCTTTGTCAGGTATCAGTAACCCTATCTTTATGTAATTACCGGATTCCGGTGTTGGAGAGACGGCTTTTTGAGAAATTGCCGGTGGTGACGACAGAAGTATGATCAGGATAGCCTGAAATATCTGATATGTAAATTTCACCTGGCGGATCAATAATTATTCATTTCCCTGAAGGCAGGATAATTGTTCTGCCAATGGCGGATGCAATTTTCTTAAGATCCTTCATCAGGCAGTAGAAATCGTCGGGATAAAGAGACTGCTGACCGTCGCACAATGCTTCTTCAGGCTTATAATGTATTTCCATTATCAATCCGTCGGCTCCTGCTGCGATCGCTGCTTTTGCCATTGCAGGAACCATCCATCTTATGCCTGTGCCATGACTTGGATCGACAATAACCGGCAGGCTGGAGAGGTGTTTAAGCATAGGGACGGCGCTCAGGTCGAGTGTATTCCTTGTTGCTGTTTCAAAGGTACGGATACCTCTTTCGCATAGTACGACCTGTGTGTTTCCCTGGTTAAGGATATATTCTGCTGCAAGCAGATACTCCTCAACAGTAGCCATCATGCCACGTTTAAGCAATACCGGTTTGCGTACCATTCCCACTTCCTTCAGGAGTGCATAGTTATGCATATTCCGCGAACCTACCTGGAGCATATCGGCATATCCTGCAACCAGATCGACCTGCCGTGTATCCATTACTTCCGTAACTATGGGCAGTCCGATTTCCCTGTTGACTTCGCGAAGAAGCTTCAGCCCTTCGACACCGAGACCCTGGAATTTGTAAGGAGAAGTCCGCGGTTTGAATGCTCCCCCCCTTAATATTTTTGCTCCTCCCTTTTTAGCAGCTCTGGCTGTTTCAAACAGTTGTTCCCTGGTTTCAACAGAACATGGCCCGGCTATTATAACCGCTTCATTTCCGCCGATCTCCACTCCGCTGACATTTACAATTGTCTTTTCCTGTTTTGTTCCTATATCGACCCTTGCAGGGACTGCAAGGCCTGTATTAGCGGGAATTTTACATGCTTCCATGATAGAATTTTTTAGCGTTAGTAGCCAATGTTTGTCTTTTTGTATATATAGTTCTCCTCTTTTATAGGCGGAGCGGGTGAAAACTCAAATTTGCCGTTATTGACTTTAGCCATGTAAATAGGTCTAAGGTTATTAAAGGCTCCATCGAAGATGACTACTCCTGTAACACCCCTGTAACCCTGGAATGTTTTCAGATCTGTAAGGACATCACGGATTAGTGCACGGTTGAGCCCGACCTTATGGATAGCTTCGATAATCATGGTTATTGCATCGTAGGCGTGAGCGGCAAAAACATTAGGTTTTTCTCCGTATTTATTATAGAAGTCTGTCTGGAACTTTTTCAGTTTAGGATCATCAGCTTCGGGGTTATACTGGCATGTTGTGATCACACCTTCGGCATTCTGTCCTGCATATTTGAGAAAATCAGGGTTTACCATCCTGTCCGATCCGAATATCGGCTGTTTCATACCAAGTTCACGGATCTGCTTTACTATACGTCCTGACTGATCGGCATTACCCCATATGAGGATAGCGTCAGGATTGATCTTCTTTATTCGTTCCAGTTGTGGAGTATAAACTGTATCCAGGTCGTTGAAACGTTCTTCAATAATAATAGGATAGCCTATCCGGGTGGAAGTACGGTTAAAATGCATGGTCCCAACACGCCCGTACCTGTTATTGGCTCTCATAACAGCAACACGCTTATAGCCTTCTTTTACAAACATCTGATCTACAAGAGCATAAGAGCTTTGCCTGTCATCAGGTATTACACGTAAAACCCATGGGATGTTAGTTTCAGTATAGGTCGGATCAGGATCACTTGGATTTATAACCGGAATTTCGAGTTTCAGTGTAGCCCTGATAGCCACATGAGAGTTAATATCATCTATCGTTCCTACCCATGCCCATACACCTTCATCGTCCATTTTTACAACTTCATTGGCGGCAGCACCCCAGAGACCGAAGTCGTTATGTATCATCAGCCTGAAAGGAATACCTTTATAACCACCTTTTTTGTTTGCATCCTCTACAGCCAGCATGGCGCCATGCATCATCTGTACACCCAGGGGCATGATTATTGAACCTTCCAGCGGACCAAGAAATCCTAATCTTACTTCCTTTAGTCCGGTTGGTTCCGGTATTTCTCGTCCTGCCCCGTAAAACCATGTTGGTGTCAGGAAATGATATTTATAGGCTTTCTGAAACTTATCATATGCTACGAGTTCATCAGGTATATTCCCGTAATTTTTCGGCTGCTGCTGACCGTAAGACTGGTATGCTAAAAATTCTAAAACCAGAATAAGGCTTATCAAGATCTTTTTAACAGGTTTCATATTCTTGCTTTTATTTTGTTACTGTTAAGGTTATAAAATACGTTCGCCCCTGCATACACCTTTTGATGTTGCCACCCACAGTACATCATCTTCGGCATCGACACCAATTATGAAATTGTGTGAGATTGAGGGATTCAGAGGGATTTCTTTAAGGATGTTTTTTCCTTTCATGACTTTGGCGACTCCGTTGACACTGTTATCAAATTTTTTATAAGTGATCCATGTCTTTCCGTTAAAGCTGCTGAGCCCGTTATCGCTGCAAACAAAAACGACAGGACCTTCGGCTCTGAGAAAATTGATGAAGTTGCTTGCCAGTCCGCTGTCATGATCGAAATAGCCGTTCCAGTTTTTACCGTCGTACCGGCTCATTCCGAAATAAGTTGATACCCACAGGATGCTGTCGGCATACGATGTGGCTGTTGTAATGTCATGTATAACGCCATCATTGGGCAGGAGGTCTATCTCCATGAATCCGTCAGGATCGACATAGTCCCTGAAGTGTTTTGTTTTCATATTATATTCAATGACTCCTCCTCCCCAGGCAGCTATCCACACTTTGCCTTCACCTGCTGAGAGAGCGTATGTCCATGGTTCGTGCATAGGGGCGTTCTGTTCGGTAAATATTTCCCATTCTCTGGTCTGGGTATCATAGTGACCTGCTCCGCCTCCGGTTGCGCACCAGATATCTTTTCCATAGCAGAATACATTATAAACGAGGTCATTCGGCATTCCGCTATTGAACTGGTTGAAGGTTTCAAATTTACCGCCCGACCAGCGGTTCAGTCCTCCCAGTGTGCCTATCCACACATCGCCTGTAAGCGCGCTTACATCAATTGATACTATTCCGTTATGTGCAAGCCCGTCTTCCGTGGTATATGTTTTCCATTTTCCATTTTCATATACACCGAGTCCATGATGAGTTCCTACCAGTACCCGGTCGCCATCAATGCGTACAGTATAGCATTTGTCGTCAGGCAGTCCGTCTTTTGTGGTAAAAGTCCGCCAGTTGCCGAATACCGGCATTGAATCAGCATATTTCCGTAATTCAGACCCTCTTTCGTCTTTTTCAACTGATTCCAGTGTCGGGTAGTCAGCAGGATTTATCTCGATCTCGTGGGATTCATGGCTGACGTCAGCCGGCTTATTATTCCTGGCAAGAGCAAGTATACTTATGCCTGCAATAATTACTACTGCAAGTATAAGTGAATAAAAAACAGATTTTCTTTTTAGGGTCATTGTTAATGGTTTTTATATGGTTTGACTTTAGCTTGTAGTTTTTTATCTTCCTTGTAATATTCCGGACCTCTGAGCGACCTCAGATATTCAATAAGTTCATTAAGCTGGATCTTCGTAAAATCATTTACAGTACCATGACTATCATTATGACTGTAAATGGTCCAGATCTCCTCAAGTGAATTGGCCAGACCATGATGCAGGTATGGTGGGGAGGCGTAGATATTGTTGAGATGAGGAGTATCGAACAGCATTGAATCATCGCTTGCAAGCAGGGTTCCTGCATCTTCAAAACTTTTATTTGTATAATATGGCGGCGGATGGCAGGTAATACACCTGTTCTTTTCAGGTATCTCGTTACCGTAGTTGTCATGTGTTCTTTCGAACAGGATTTTTCCTCTTTTCTGTATTTCGGTCAGTTCTCCCGTTGGATTATAAAGAAGATTGGGAGGGTACGGGATGCCTGTAACTATATAGGCAACAAGGGCATCCAGATCCTTATAGGCAAAAGGTTCATTTCGCGTCAGCACTGTTGAGAATCTCATGCCGTCCTGCTTATAGATAGTCTGGTTCTTGCCGTTCCATTTGAAGGGAGGAGTGTCGCCGATGTCGCGGAGAGACTGGGTATTTGCCAGGTTACGGCCCATATCCTTTGATGCCATATTATATACCAGCCCATCCTCGTGGGCATCGGGGTGGCAGGTGTAACATGCATACTGGCCCTGGAAAGTGCCGCCTGCATTATTGAGAATCCTTCTGCCGCGCCTGGCAACAGTGATCCTTCTTGGTCCGCCCAGGTCAATAGTATTAACCGTTTCAAGTGATTCAGTGCTGATAACACTGATCCTGTCCTCGAGATGTTCGGCCACATAAAGAAGCTTTCCGTCAGGCGACATGACCATACCTTTTGGATTTGATCCTGTTGGTATTCTTTTAACAACATACCTGCTGCTTATACCGAGGTGATTTGAATAGTAGTCAAGCTTTTCATACGGTGTATTCTCTAACAGCGATCTCAGCGAGTCGAGGTCCACGACTGAAATCCTGTTTACACCTGCGTGAGAGATAAATGCACTTTTGCCGTCAGGGGTGATTTCAATGTCGAATGGATCGGCAAAGTACTCATTAGGCTCATCCAGAAGCAGTTGTATCACTCTCCCTTCAGGTTTCTGCTCGACTACCCCGAAGCCGTTAGTCATCATGAAGCCTCTTTCGACCTGAATGGATGGAACAAGATTCTTCGGCCGTATCAGCGGGATCAGGGCAAGTCTTCCGTCGGGAGTGAAATCAACGTTTTCCATCATATATGCCGATTCAACATCCTTGCGCTCTTCAATTCGCTGGGTATTGTCATCTATAACTGTAAGTTCGCATACAACGGGATCGCCATAAGGGACCAGCAGCGATCGCCTGCTTGTTACATATAGCCTGCTCTTATCGGGCGACATTGTAATGCCTGTTGGATTATTGCCGGCCGTGAGTCTTTTTCTTTCACGGCCTGAAGAAAGGTCAATTACTGATATGTCGGATGTATAGGAATTGACTACATACAGTGATTTTTCATCGGCGCTGAGCGCAAGACCGGCCGGACCGTTCCCTGTTTTAAGTGTATTTTCTACACTTAATTCCCGGAGATCTATTACCGAAACAATATCAGCCCACTGGCAGCTGACGTATGCAAATGTATTGCCGTTATTCAGAATTACAGTGTGCGGACGCTCCCCGACTTCAATCTCACCTGTGACCTTACTTTTTTCAGTATTGACAACCAGCAGCTTATTGCTCTCTTCAGCCACGACATAAAGAGTTTTTCCGTCGTTTGAAAGCGCGATGTTGAAAGGAGAATGGTATTTCGCATTTATCAGCTTTGATAACAATCCTGTTTTTTGGGTAGACAGGTGGCATGAAAGGCAGTTCAGGGGATGATCCTCAACGGCGGTTTTAGAGTTTACATGTGCCCTTGCCCACCTGTGAAAACGGGGATAGATTATTAATCCTGCAATTATAAGTACAGCGATAGTTATGGATAATTTTATTAATCGTCTTTTCATATTCTATTCCAGTTCGACTGTTTTTTCCTTAATTTCTGTAACATGAACAGGTATGATAAAGGGGTCCTTTCTCACAGCCCCGGGAATCCTGTTCTGAGGTACGGTTTCAGGGTCTTCGTGACACCCAACGCACCCCCTGCGTTCATTAGGCCTTAACCATATATAGGAGCAAGGACCGGCAATTACGTTTCCATTTTTATCCAGTGTCCTGATCCGGAACGGCGTGTCGGCAATAATTTTCAGATAAACAGAACCGTCAATCTCAACAGGTACAGCACCGTACGTGGTATCAATTCCAAGGATCTCAACCATTGCGGCCATCCGGTTGTTTGTGTTCATCCCACCGGGCTTATATCCTGTAAAATTGGCATCCTGACAAAGAAGAAGCCCTGTTTTAACTGCCATGTCAACCTCGCTCGGAAGCTTTTTAGGACGCTGATATTTAGTGGCTTCCGCAGCTTCCGTAATACTGTATTCAGTATCTTCAAAGATCAGCCTTCCCAGGGATCCTGAAGCAGCATCAAACTCATAAAGGGCATAATGATCTGATCCTTCAGGGCAGTAAGAAACAACTGTTTTACCTGACAGCAGCGGCAGAACGGAATTGAAATTGCCGGAGGTCTCTTTTGTAAGATTGATCCTTGAATGGAGCGGCCTGTTATATGAAATTGAGATGAGATCGTATCCCCCGGAGCTTTCGCCGGATGTCTCAACGAACCATAATTTTCCATCACCTGTCTGCCTGGCTCGACTTATTATCCTGGTATCTTTTCCACCCTTATAGAACATGTCGGCTTTGGTGCCGTCAGGTCTCATGACTTCCAGCACAGGGAAGAGGTTCTCTGATAATTTATTTCTGTGGACACACAGGAACCTTCCGTCCTTAAGCACCGTTGTGGCAAGCTCCTCATAGGGACCAAAAGTAACCTGCCTGATGTTTGTACCGTCAAGGTTTCCTGTATAAATACTGTATGCTGATCTGACAGTATCATTTTCCGTATACCGGCTGAAGGCCATTCTTCCTGCGGGAAGATATACCGGGTCGAGACAGTCAGTTTTAAATGAAGTTACCTTTCGATACCTGCCATTTTTTATTTCCATCTCATAGATCTGCCAGGGATCATTTTCAGACTCCTTTGCTGAGAAGACCATATTTTTGCCGTCGTATGAAATTTCGGGATAACAGGCAGAATGAAAATCACCTGTAAGTATCCTGGCTGAAGCTGGCCTGACAGGATCTACCATAACTATCTGGGCACCAGGTGCATATCTCCATGATTCAATTTCCCGTGAAGCAGGGTCGTAACTGCCTGCAGGAACTTTTGTAAGGATCAGCACCCCTTCATCCTGGCTTTTTTTGCATGATAGCATTCCCAGGAAGATAATACATATATATAATAGTGTATGTTTAAAATTCATATGTTTCTGTTATGGTTCCCTGATCTCAAGTATCTGATTTGCTTTAACGTTATCCAGCAACTGTTCTTTTCCCGATGGCCAGATTATCTCAATTTTTTCTACGAGGTCATCTTTCCCCAGGCCGAAATGGATCCTGGGATCGTTCTGTGACAGATATCCGGAAGTGCTTTTTTTCTGTGCGATCTGGATCTTTCCGCCCGAGGTGATTCTTATCCTGGTCCCGACTCCGTCCCTGTTGCTGGTTGTGCCTGTCAGGCGGATTGTCAGCCAGTTGTTCTGGTTACCTTTATTGTTACGGAGGAATCTGCACTGATCATTAAGGTTGGATATAAGTGCATCAAGGTCACCGTCGTTGTCATAATCACCTATCGATGTACCCCTGCCGACATATTCTTCATGGAAGTAAGCACCGCGTTCCAGTGACACATCTGCGAATTTTTCATTTCCCAGGTTTTCGAGGATCTGGTCTTCATGACCGTACAGGTGTTTGAGAGCTCCATTAGTTTTGAAAATATCTACATCAGTGTCATTGTCATAATCTACAAATGTGGAAGACCATCCGACAAACTGGGCACAGAGAGGGGAGAGGCCTGATGCGTAGGATTTATCACTGAAGACGCCGCCACCTTCATTTTTATACAGTGAGCAATATGTATCATCGGATGCAAACATGTCAAGCAGCCCGTCATTGTTGTAATCAGCAAAGTCGACCGACATGCTGACTGTAGCTTCACCGCCCTGGCTGAAAGCGGTGCCCGACATTGTACCCCTGTCTGAAAAGCTTTTGCCATCATTATTGTGAAAAAGGTAGTTCAGGGTATGGTCATTGGCTACATAGATATCTACCCAGCCGTCCTCGTCATAATCTATTGCCCCGACACCCATTGCCCTTCCGTCGAGATCGACTATTCCCATCGCTTCGGTAACGTCGGTGAACGTGCCATCGCCGCCATTATGGTATAGCACATCTTTCTGAGCGTCGTATGCCATTGGTCCGGGGAAGCCGTCAGGAGCATAGAAGTATTTGTAATTGGGGTCGAAGCTCAGATAATTGCCCACATAAAGATCGAGATAACTATCATTATCATAATCGAGCCACACAGCGCCCACACTCAGTTCTTCACCGCCTGCAACCCCTGCTTTTTCAGAGATGTCGGTGAAGGTTCCGTTGCCGTTATTTTTCAAAAGCACGTTTGGTCCGTGATTGCTCACATAGATGTCGGGGTAGCCGTCGTTGTTGAAATCACCTACCGTGACGCCCATGCTGTACCATGGTCCGCCGACACCGGCTTTTCTGGTGACATCTTCAAAGGTACCGTCGCCCCGGTTTCTGAAGAGCCGGTTTCCGGTGACCCTGTCAGGCTTTTCCTGTTTGCTTATGCCCACCTTCCAGGTGCCGCTGGTTAGATAAAGATCAATGTACCCGTCCTGGTCATAGTCGAGGAATGCAGATCCGCCGCCGCTTGATTCCACAATGTTATCAAGCTGGGTATCGCCAATCGAATGCATGAAATCGAGACCTATATCGAGAGCTATTTCCTGGTAGTAATCGTCATTAGGAAGGGGGGCCTGATGTACGGATGTTTTATTACCGGTATTGCATCCGTTGAAAAGTAATATTAAGCCGGCCGTTGCATAAAGAAAGATTTTTTTCATCTTAGTCAGTCATTAAAAATCCCGGGCCGCTGGTTCAGGGTTTTTTTTAACTGAAAACCGCACTGTACCTTAGAATCCGGGTAACCTAAAAAATTGACTATGCAAACTAACCAGTGCAAACATACCCTCCTTCTATTAAGTGCAAATTAAAACAGTATTAAAAAGAGGTTAAATTTTAAGCTGCCGGATTAAAAATTAAAGGGAGATTAAAAAGGGATTAAAGTGTTCAGCACCTTCGGAGCTGAAAAGGTAGAGCAGCACACGGCCCCCGGTTGTCACCGGGGGTTATTCAAATCCAGCTCTTTCAGAGCCAGATAGACGATAGCCGGGAATTACGGGACATTATAATTTGACCATCTACGAAGGTCAATTCTTTTTGGTATCCGCGGGCTACTACAAAAATACGATCCTCTACGAGGATCCTGACTTGTGGATATTTACAGGAAAAATGCGAGATGGTCGGAGACCATCGAATAATTATCCGGCCACCGGCAGCCTGACAATCACGGTCGTCCCCTTATTGACTGCTGAGGATATCTCGATTTCGCCATTATGGTTGCGGATGATCTGGCTGACAAGCTGCAGGCCTATACCGCTGCCCCGGATCGAAATGGCATTGGATGCCCTGTAGAAAGGTTCAAAGATCTTCTTCATCTCATCTTCCGGAATACCTATACCATTGTCTTCAAAATACAACCCGATATATCGTCCGGCAGGCTTAATGTTAATATTAACGGTATGATTATCAGAATATTTACAGGCATTATCCATAATATTTGACAGTGCGGTTTTAAGAAGATACTCGTCGCCCTTAACAAGCATCTGTCCCGAATCGGTGAGTGATTCGTCAACTGCGATATTTATCCTGTAGCTGCTGTTGAACCTCGACATTTCGTCGCGTGCCTGCCATAGTATCTCATCAATCTGAAGTTTCTTAACGGAGGCTGACGGTGTTTCGGCACTTGTCCGGGCAATAAGAAGAAGCCTGTTGGCCAGCCAGATAAGCGACCTGATGTCCTCCATCACGGATACCAGTTCACGCTTGTATTCGTCTGTGGTGCGATCCTTCATCATAAGAACTTCAAGCTGCCCGTTTATTGCCGTAAGTGGTGTTCTGAGCTCGTGTGATGCATTGGAAATGAAGCTCTTCTGCATTGAGAAGGATGACTCAAGCCTTTCCAGCATCCTGTTGAAAGTCCTGGCAAGTCTTCCAATCTCATCTGTTCCGTTCCCTTCAGGTACCCTCAGATTCATGCTGGTAATGGTTATATGATCAACCTCCCTGACCATGTCGGAGATCGGCTTAAGAGCCCTTCCGGCATATATCCATCCTGCCACTGAAAAGAGTGCAAGGCTGGCAAATAAAACCAGAAGCATAATCAGCCTGAGCCGTTTAAGATAAGCATAACCCTCAGAGTCAGTTGCAGCAGCGATAACTACAAAACGATTGTTGTATGAAGTGTACAGGACTCCCATGATTTCATAGCCAGACTCAGTGTATCTTATCCGCCTTCCTGTTCTTACATGTTCAAGGACATCATTTCGTATTTCTATTTCATTCTCCTTGTCAGTTGAATAAATTATATCATTCAGAAGGTTTATAATGATGATCTTTTCATTCTCCATTTTTGCAGGATTGGTTCTTTCAACCCTCTCGGCTATTTCGGGATTATCGCTGTAGGTATCGATGAGAAGCTTTGCCGTGCTCCATGCACGGTTTGTGAGCAATTCGTAGAAATTTGCCTTGCGATAAGCGGCTGATGAATAATAGATTGCGGCAAAGGCAACAATAAGTATTGCCTCTGCTACCAGCAGAAACTGTAATGTTAACCTGGTTCTTATCTGCATACTGTTGACTATTGCGGATTTAGGATTTAGGATTTCGGATTATCAAATCCGCAATCGGCAATCCGCAATCCGAAATTCACAATCACATCTCTCCAAACAAATACCCGAACCCCACCCT
>Ga0172366_10003471_pt1 | contig 12451 bp, 14 predicted proteins | sample LakKivSesite69cm_FD_114533 | JGI IMG/M metagenome (GOLD analysis project Ga0172366, IMG submission 114533) | Sediment microbial communities from Lake Kivu, Rwanda - Sediment site 69cm | ecosystem: Environmental > Aquatic > Freshwater > Lake > Sediment | place: Rwanda: Western Province, Lake... | reverse complement strand
CATGCCACCTTTTCCCTCACCGTCGGATACTCCGGTAGCATGTCAAGCAATTTAGAAAGTTTATTATCAGTTGAATCGAGTAGTTCCAAAATTTTAGTCGTTGCGAGGGGCCCGTCTGGCGCAAGGTGAACGCGGGGGAAAATCCAAGCGCCGCTGGGCTCCCCTCCGAAGACTGCTTTGTGTTTTTTAACTGCTGCTGCCACGCTGACATCGCCAACAGGCGTGCGCACTACTTTGCCGCCTCGCTTAATAACGCAATCGTCAACGACGCTCGAAGCATCAACGGTCGTTACCACGACTTCCTTCTTCCGTCTGATCTGGTGGGCCGAGATTAGCCCTAAGAGCTTGTCGGGCTGCGCAACCCTGCCGAGCTCGTCGACAGCGGCGGCGCGATCCGCATCACCATCGTGTGCGATGCCGATATCAGCGCCAATTGATTTTACCACACCGCAGAGTTCTCCCAAATTCTCGGGTGACGGCTCGAGCTTGCGACCAGGAAAGAAGCCGTCGAGTTGCGAGTTCAACGTGACTACTTTGCAACCCAGTTTTCTAAGCAAGTGGGGTGTTACCAAGGAGCCCGCCCCATTGCCGCAGTCGACCACGACCTTGTAGCTCCGCTTCAGCTTGACAGTACCCACGATTTCATCGATATAGCTTGGCAGCACATCAATCGCCTCGACTTTGCCTATTCGGTCCCAAGCGGTAGGCTTCATTTTTTTGTTGAAATAAATTCGCTCAATCGCTTCTTCCTGCTCAGAGGTGTACGCCATTCCATCGCTACCCCAGAACTTGATCCCGTTATACTCAGGCGGGTTGTGCGAAGCAGTGATCATGACGCCGGCTTTTGCTCTAAACCGCCGCACCGCGAAGCTCACGGCAGGAGTTGGGACTATACCTAATTTCATAACATCGCAACCACCCGAAAGCAACCCCGATGTTAAGCAGCCCTCAATCATGTCGCTGGAGGTGCGGGGATCTTTGCCGAGTGCGACGCTGCCTTTGCCACCAAGATAAGTTGCAAGCGCTAGGCCGAGATCGAGCGCAAGCTCAGGAGTAAGTTGGTCTCCCACCACGCCTCGAACGCCAGAGGTACCGAAGAGCTTGCGCATGAAAATCGACTACTACGCTGGCCCGGCCAACACCTTCGTCTTCCAGACCTCGACTCGCTTAACCGGACAGTATTTCTTTGCTTCCTTATAGAGGTCGGCAGAAACCTTCCCCAACACGACCTCCTGCACGAACTGGTCGAACGTCCGCTCCTTGGCGCGGTCTTCGACAACCCTCCGCATGTCCCTGCGGATTGCTTCAAGCTGCGAACTCTGGACACGGCGAAGTGTTGTGATGATTGAGCTAACCCTAAGCCTGTAGCCGTCTTGAGTCGTCACAGTTGCGATGTCGCTGATGCGTGTCGCCCGCCGTCGTATCTGGCTCCGGATGTAATCGCGAGCCATGTCGTGACTTATGAAACTGGTGATCACGCGGCCCTCCTCGACGCGTTTTACTTGAAAGTATAGTTTAATGTGAGATTTCGAGAAGTCCTCGATGAGGTCACCCAGTGTAGTCTCGAAGACCCGCCCGATAAGCTGACTCGAGTCGGAGGCGAAAGTTTCACCTATCTTTGCGCTGCCGAACATGGGGGGAGCGATGATGTCGTACCACTCCTTCTCCCGCCAAGACTTTTTCACGACCCGTTTCTTCTCTTCCATAATACGGCCTCTATTGTTTTATAAATCGTATTCAGTGCCTTTCTCTCCCAACGGACTTAAATAGTTAGTTTTCAAAAATAGGTCGGAGAATTTTTGCTAGAATTAAAGTTTACAAAGATTTTTAGATAAGAAACAAAATTTATTTCGTGAGGTTTGACAATGCTTGATTTAAAATTTGTGCGCAAAAGTCCGGACCTCGTAAAAGCCGATTTGGTCAAGCGGGGAGATCTAGCCAAAGTAAAGTGGGTTGATAATTTACTGAAATACGATGAAAATTGGAGAAAGTTGGCACTAGAAACAAACAAATTGAGGGAAAAGCGAAATAAAATCACTGCAGAAATAGCGAGGCTTAAAAAAGAGAACAAGGATGCAACCGAGAAAACCAAAGAAGCGAAAAAAATCCCGCTAAAAATAAAAAGTTTAGAACAAAAATTGCAAGACTACAGGAAAAAAATTGATCAGATACTCCTTAATCTGCCAAATTTGATGCACGAGTCAGTACCTGTAGGCAGGGACGAAAACGACAACGTTGAAATAAGAAGGTGGGGCGAGATACCTAAATTTGACTTCACGCCAAAAGACCACATTGATCTCGCATTGAACCTTGACCTAGTTGACCTCGAGCGAGCTGCTAGGGTGGCGGGCGCGAGGTTCTATTACCTAAAGGGAGAACTTGTTCAGTTAAACTATGCCATAATAAAATTTGCACTCGATTTTATCACGAGAAAGGGGTTTGCCCTATTTCAGCCGCCTTACATGCTAAAGAGAAAACCGCTCGAGGGGGCAGTCGCTTTGTCTGATTTCGAAGATACCATTTACAAAATCGAGGGAGAGGACCTCTACATGCTTGCCACTTCTGAGCACGCGCTGCTGGCGTTACACATGGATGAGACACTAGATGGAAAGAGCTTGCCGCTTAGATATGGCGGGGTGAGTCCCTGTTTTAGGAAGGAGGCCGGAACGCACGGCAGAGATACAAAAGGGATATTCCGGGTTCATCAGTTTGAGAAAGTCGAGCAATTCATCTTCTGCAAACCTGAGGACTCGTGGGAGCGGCACGAGGAATTGATTGCAAACGCTGAAGAGATATTCCAAAAACTCGGGTTGCCTTACAGGATAGTAAGCGTCTGCAGCGGCGACATGGGGACGGTAGCGGCGAAAAAATACGACCTTGAAACTTGGCTGCCAGGTCAGGGAAAATATCGGGAGGCGGCATCATGCAGCAATTGCACTTCATATCAGGCCGTCAGATCGGGCATAAGATATAGAGACAAATCTGGTGAACCTTCAAAATTTGTTCACACCATTAACAGCACACTAGTGGCCACTGAACGGGTTTTGATATCCATCCTAGAAAACTATCAGCAGAGGGATGGTTCAATCCTAGTTCCGCCCGCATTGGTGCCATACATGGGGACCGAAAGAATAGGCCAGAAATTAGCAACTATATGACGCCCTCAGCGGTAGAAGTGCACGCCAGCAAGTCGTCGAGCGTTGCCAAGAGGGTCTCAATTTTTCCGTCAAGCTCTATTGTGCTAACAACCCGCGTGCCTCGTGCTTCTGTTTTTACCCGAATGCCTTTTGGAGCTTGATGGCTATCCGGCATTAGTGCAACGGCTATCGCCTTAGAAATACTCTCGCTTCCGTAGGTGCAGCTCACTTTCGCACGCATTCGCATAAACATCCCCCGTAATTCATTCACCGCTTCCCGAGAGCGTTTGGTCAATCTTGGCAAGAAATTCGTCCATCCTTTCGCGTGGTATCCGAGCCGCGGCCGAGACATCGTGCCCTCCGCCATTGCCCCCTACCGCCTTCGCGGCTTCAGCCAGAGTTCGTCCGACGTCTATGCCCTGAGTCGCTAGTATAGGAGTACTCCTGGCCGAGACCTTGATCTCCTCTGCGCTAATGTCCGAGATACCTAGAATTGGTCGGTCTGTGGCGACGAGTCCGGACTCCATCACGAGCGAGAGCGCCTCACCCACCATGGTCGGACCCGCCAAACTACCGAAGTATATGTGCCTAAATCGCGGCGTGAGCTTGAAAGAGTCAAGGTGGGAAACGAGCCATTCCAGCACCTTCAGCATTTGCTCTTGGTGGCTGTTTAGTAGGACGAGCGCCTCGGTCTGTGCCGATTGATCACCCACCGCCACGGCGAATCCAAACTCGGGTTTGCGAAGGTTGGCGCAGGCGTCAAGCATCGCTGCGTATTCTCCGAGGTCGCGTGGGCCGACCAAGTCCTCCGTAACTAATGTGTAGATTGCTCCCCAGAGCGTGCGGTAGATGTTTTCATTAGTCGCAAGAGGACCGACTCGGGCTGGGATTGCATTCCGTAGCTTTTGCTCCGCCTCCAAGCCGAACTCGGCCAAAGTGCTAGAGGGCGAGAGCCCGAGTGTTTCGACTAGGGAGCGGCAGGCGGATGGGTTCCCCGAGAGGGAAGGGATGTAGGGCCTCGTCATTAACCTCAAACACTCCACCACCTGATTCAAGGTGCGCCCGATCAGCCTAAGCCCCTCGCCCACGCGCAGGAAGCCTAAGTCTATTGCCCGCTTTACTAAGGTATCATTGATGCTGGTGAAACCCGAGAATAGCTCTTGGCGGTCACCGATTGCCCCCGCGATTGCGAGCCCAACAAGAGGCCTGAAAATTCGGTCTAGCTGCTCGACGACGGAGTAAACGGCTCCACTAGCGCTCACGTCTTTTGCGCCGTTGAGCCCGCATGTATGGGGGTTCAAATAAGCTAAGTTGGGGTGTTCCGGAAACTCACCGGGGTGGTGGTCGATTACGACGACATCGCGTTTCTTACCGAGGATGAACTTGTGGATCGCTTCGATCTGGCTGCTTCCTTGGTCGAGAAATATGAAGAAATCTTGGTCCCCCTTTACGAGTTGGGCTATTTCGTCCGGCTTTAACGGACGTGTGAACTCAACGTTGAGGGGAACGTTGTGTGTGTAAAGACATCTCGCCATAATCGCTGCTGCGGCTATCCCGTCGGCATCTGTGTGGGAGATAACCTTGACGCGGGTATCGCCGCCCAGCCTAGGCTTGAGGAATGAAACTACCTCCTCAACCGCCCGCTGGAACCTTTTAATCTCAGTACGACTAGGTGTAAATTTAACCACCTTTTGGTGATTTTTTAATTCCCTCTTTTATTTTCCCTAATTATTAACACTTGCCAGAGAATTTCTAGATAACGTTAACTGCATGGTGTCGGTAAAAGGTATATATTGTTTTTCCTCCAGCATGAAAAGGGATGGGAGACGGCAAATGATTATCTTACTCGTTTACGCTATTGGCATTATCCTCTGCCTCTGGATGGCGTGGAACCTAGGGGCAAACGATGCTGCCAATCCTACTGACTGTGCAGTGGGCGCGGGCGTCATCTCGATGAAAAAAGCTGTTATCCTCTTTGCGATATTTGCTGCAATTGGTGGAATACTCCTCGGTCCATTCGTGATGAAAACGATTGATCGAGGCATCATCGCCAAGGAGGGACTGTCCGAGGGAGTTATGATTCTGGGAAGTTTCGCCGCGATACTTTCAGCGAGCCTCTTCGTCGCTTTTTGCACGTGGAAGGGTATGCCCACGTCTACTACCCACGCAATCGTCGGTGGAGTTCTGGGTTTTGGGCTCATCGCAAGTCCACAGTTGGTGAACTGGGACACGATCTCCGTAATCTTTGTCAGTTTGGTGGTTTCACCGGTTCTCTCCGTTCTTTTAGCGTTCGGCCTCTTCTTTATCTTCCGCGCATATTTTAGAAAGCCTAGGAAGAAACGAACAGACATGATTCTAAGCTATATACTTCTTTTCACTTTGAGTTTTGCGATCACGCTTACCATTTGTCAGAAAGTTTTTGAATTTCCGTATTTTGAATCTCTCAGCATAACTATCCCGAGCGCGATAATACTCGGGATTATTGGTACATTTTGGCTTCATAAAAAATATCGCGCCTCCGAAAGTAGTGAGCGCACAGAGGGGGCTGGAAATGTGAAACTTATGTCCGGTCTTCTCATCATTGGCCTATGCTTTTCTGCTTTCGCGTTTGGGGCGAACGATATGGCCAATGCCACCGGAGCCTTCGTAACTCCCACCATGGCAATAGCGGGGGGAGTACCGACAATGGAAGTGATGATAATACTCGCCATACTCGGAAGCATTGGTATGGCAGTAGGCGGCCTTACTTGGGGTTACCGTGTAATCAGAACTGCAAGCTTCAGGGTTACGCGTCTTGACCCATTGACCGGACTCGCAAGTGAGTACTCAAATGCATTCGTAGTCTTTCTTTTCACTGTCATCCCATACTATCTCATAGGGTTCGGGGTACCGATTTCCACTACTCATGCAAGTATAGGCTCAATCATAGGCGTGGGTTTAGCTTCAATGGGTTTTAGAGGGGTAAACAAGCGCACAGTGGGAAAAATTATTTTGACATGGGGGCTAACTATCCCCATCGTAATTATTTTGAGCGCAGTATTATTCGGACTATTCACAATTTTCATACCAACGTGATAAGGTGGCGTATTTTAAATAGAACCGTTTTAATATCTTTTGGAGGTATAAGATTGAAATCAACGAGTTCGCTGATCTGGCTGGGAAAAGAAAAGGAAAAGGAAGTCATCAAGCTTTGCGAGGAGCACATGAACAAACTTGTTGCTACTATAGTAGGGTTAAAAAAGACAGTCTACGCGTTTTGTGAGTCGGACGAAACAAAGATGATGAGTGCTTTCAAGGAAGTTGCTGATAGAGAAAAGGAAGCGGACGAAATCAAGAGAAAAGTCATCGAAAATCTCTCCAAGGGAATTTTTCATCCGATAAATCGAGAGGAGATTATAAGGCTCATTCTAACAGCTGACGATATTGCGACGAATGCGGAAGCGACGACTAGGAGATTGAGGCTCATCCCGATAGGAAAAGTCAATAAGGATCTGAAGGAGGGGCTGAAGACAATGTCGGATCGCCTCGTCGACATAGTGGAGTCGGTGAGCAACGCGCTGAGGATGTTGACCCAAAACCCAAGCGATGCAATCAAGCAAGCAAACGAAGCGGAGATAATAGAAGAAAGCATCGACGAATTCCGGATGAATGAACTTGTACCAAAACTCGTCGCTTGGATCAATCAATCGAAGACGACTGGATATTGTCTGATGTTAAAAGAGACGATCGATAGGATGGAGAACGTTGCGGATCGTTGCGAGGATGTCGCTGACGTGATAAGGAGCATCGTGATAAGTTACGCTTGAGGAAGTTTGGTAGGTAAAAATGAAAGTTGAACTATTATTCATTACCCCAGACGCAGAAAAACTGATAGAAACGGCGGGGCGCACATCTTATTTATCATTTGGGAAGCAGGGTAAGGATACAGAAAAGACGTTTATAAAAATGCTAATTAAAAGAGGGCATCTTTCAGTTTTGGAACATGCTTATGCAACATTTAGAATTTCCGGGGTTTCGAGAGCATTTACGCATCAACTGGTGAGGCACAGATTATGTTCATTCATTCAACAATCACAAAGGTATGTCGATGAAAGCAACTTTAATTTTATCGAACCCCAATCCATAAAAAACAACCCTGAAGCTCATTCTATTTTCACCGAATCCGTAGACAACGCTAGAAAAACTTATATGAAATTGCAAAAGTTGGGAATTAAAAATGAAGATGCGAGATTTGTACTGCCCAACGCTACGGAAAGTCAAATCGTAATCACTGCAAATCTCAGAGAGTGGCGCCATATAGTGGAGCTAAGGGGCGAACCTGATGCTCAGTGGGAAATAAGAAGCGCAGCTATAGAAATTTTGAAGATACTGAAGAAACATGTACCCACGGTGTTTGGAGATTTTGAAATTGACGAGAAAAATAGCGTTATAAAAAGGACGGGCTTTTGAGGTATTCTAAGAAATTTTGGTTTTTACCAATCACTTTAAAACTTTGGGTAAAGTTATTTCCTTTTGTTTTTGATAAATGCCTTTTTTGTCTTTATAGCTAGACAAGCATTCTTCATCGCTTTCCAAGAAGATTACCTGCGCGATTCCCTCGTTCGCGTAAACTTTTGCGGGCCGCGGACCCAAGTTGGCAATCTCTATCGTGACGAATCCCTCCCATTCAGTCTCTAGAGGGGTGACGTTGACCACCACTCCGCACCGGGCATAAGTGGATTTCCCAAAGCACAGAGCCAGAACTTTCCTAGGGATTCTAAAATACTCGACTGACCTTCCGAGTACAAAAGAGTTTGGGGAAATTTCGCACGTTTTCCCCTTGAAATCTCTGAAAAGGCTTTGGGCGAAATTCTTTGGATCGAGTCCGCTTTCTCCTTTAGGTTCATAGATTTTGAATTCGTCCGCTAGGCGCATATCGTAGCCATAACTTGAGAGACCGTAGGAAATGACGCCCTCTCGAACTTGGTGGTCGACGAAAGGTTCTATCATTCGGTGCTTGAGAGCCATCTCGCGTATCCATCGGTCGGATTTTAACATGTTTGTTCATCTCACTGCAGTAGAAAGATGGTTGCTAATTTTTAAATTTAACTATTGACGATTACGTGCTTGAGGACATCCCGCTAATTTTTTGAAATTTGAAAAACATGCCATGATAACTATTTTTGGTTTTTTTACCTAAATTTGTGCAAAAAATAATGTATTTAAGAAAATTAAAACATATAATAATACGAAAAGGAGGATGAAAGTATGAAAAAGTTGTTAGGATTAGTTTTGACCACAGTAATTGCAGTGGGATTTTTGAGCGCATTTATGGCGATTGGGCCAATATCCGCTCAGACTCTAAGCTGGGATTTCGAGTGTCACACACACAGCCACCCATCGTTAGATGAATTGACCGATAATCAAATTCGCGCGGAGTATCAGTCGGTGGACAATGCATTCACAGCGCACGGTTACGCCACTCCAAAACACACCTCATATCCAGGCGGGAGCATTGACAGGAAGGGTCGGGTAAAAGCTGTAACTTCGGAGTTTCGGTTCAGTGGCAGACTTGTCTGGGGCATTACGAATCCTTATCCCATAACAGACTGGTACGAACTTAAAGCCGCACAACTAAAACGCACCACAGCTTGGAACACGATTCAGGGATGGATAAACACATGTATATCGGAAAATTCGCTTTTGGTTATACTGACCCACGATGTGAAAGCAAACCCCACCATCTACGGCTGCACTCCTGAAAAGCTCCACCAGACATTGGATTACGCCATTGAAAAGGAAAATGCCGGTCTATTGGAGATTGTGACGATAGCGGAGGCGTACGACTACTGGAGCACTGCCACCGAGGGCAAAGCACAGGTTGCCTTCACTTTCGACGACTGCTGGGTGACCGACTACGACAATGTGTACCCGATGTTCAAAGACCACGGAGTGGCCGGCACGAGCTACATCATCACTGGCGCGATCGAAAATGATGCGTGGGACGACACGGCGGACCGTTTAACTTGGGCAATGATAGACAACATGGTAAACTGGGTGTAAATAACGAGGGGGAAATAATTTACTCCCCTTCTTTTTTTCTTTTTTCTGAAGATTTTGTAAAGAATACGAAGTCAATCGTTGAATCATTTTCTCATGGCAACCGAAAGCACCAACAGTAGGGCGCAGATTACCCCTGCTATCAGGAAAACCCCATTGAGTCCGAATGATAACGATACTGGACCAAAGATTATCGTAGATGAGAACTGTCCGATGAAACCGAGTGCTATGAGATATGAAATAATTCTGCCGCGAAATGAAATGGCAACTGTCTCACCCGCCCAGATAATGGTTGCAGGAACGACCATGCCTTGACCGACGCCAAAGAGCGCAACCGAAGCTGCGATAATCAAGCTGGAGGACGCTTGAGAAATTGTGGTAAATCCGACCGTCCAGAGAGATAGGGCGATAAGAGCAATCATTTTGTATGATAGTCTTGATTTGATTTTTCCGAACATTAAAGATGTCAATCCCGCTGAAAGCGCCGAAACTGCGAGGAACAGGCTGATGTAAAACGGATTTGAAATGCCCATTGTTTTCAGCAGTTGAGGGAGGAAAACCATAATAGTGTATATAAGAGTCATTGTCAAAAATAGAAGACCGTAAATAACGAAAAGCACGGGGCTGATCCTAAAAACTTTTAGCACCGAACCTGTATCTCTGATTTTTTCACTTTGGGTTTCGGGCATAGTAACAAAAGCAAAAAAACCGAGTGGGATGCCCAAGAAATAAACGGCAAAGGGTAAATGCCAAGAAAATCCGCCAAGAAAACCCCCAATTAACGGCCAAATGGTGCCGCCGAAGTTGTTGGCACTTCCCCGCCACCCCATAATTTTATTTCTTTCCGCACCTTTGTACAGATTTAAAACAGTTACCACAATGGAACTTATGATTGCGGCAACAGCAATTCCAAGTATTGCCCTGCTGACAATTAGTGCCCAGTAAGATGTGATAAACAATCCAGAACCGCCAGCCAGTCCATAAAGTATTAAACCGGACACAAAGAGCTTCCTAGTTCCCACTCTGTCGATTAGGTTTCCAGTAAAGGGGCTGGAAAGGGCCATAAAAAGTGCATGAGTGGTTATGATAAGGCCCGCAGAAGTTGGATCAACACCTAGCTCCTCTTTCAACAAATTAAGGACAGGGGCTATGATCGAACCGGCCATGACTGTCAACGTGGCAGAAGCTAGGATAACCCACAGGGTGAATCTTTTAAAAATTTTCATGGTTGTTATATCTCATGGGGAAACTTAAATTTTAACTTTTTTTACTATTTTCCTAATTTCTGCATCAAAAATATACCAGGAGTGAATAGCTATCGTTCGAGCTTATCCGAGCACCCTACAGTTTGGGGACACGCAAAAATCGCCTTAAATTGCTTCCTTTTTGAGGGTGGGGTTTTAATGTCGGAGGAGGATTTTGCTTGTTTTTTGAGCCGCTCTTTTAACATCTTTCATGCTTTTCGTCCCGGCGCAGACACCCTTGCCCGATACGAATAGCAACAACACCGCCTTGGGATCGTAGAGTCTGAACACGAGGCCTGGAAAAACCTCCGGCTCATATTCGGTGTTCTCGAAACTACGAGCTATATGCTCGAGATCGAATTTCCTGCCGAAGTCAACGGATGCCACGATATTCTGAACCTTGACTTTTGGCTCCGTTTTCACCTTTATGTGGGCCTCCCTGAGCTTTCTGGTCAGATTTCTTATTGCTTGGTTAGCATCTTTCATGCTCCTAGCGCCGACGCAGTTCATTTTTCCCGATGCGAAGATCAAAAAAGATGCTCGAGGGTTTTCGGATTTATAGACAACGCCAGGAAAGAGTTCCGGATCATAGACTGTGCCATCTAGTGACCTGACCAACTTCTCGAGGTTGAACTCTGTGTCCTCGTACGTGACCGAAAGCACGATATTTTGGATTTTAGTTTTTACCACCATCATTTCCTACCCCATAAATTAGTTGGTATGTTGTACTTGTCCATTTCGGTTACATTATCTTCTTCGCGGTCAATGCGACCAACTGGTTCATCTCACTTTTGACCACCATAAGCAACCAAGGGCGTTGGAATGGAGAAGTTTCATGCATTATTCATTATTTAATTATGGGCTCGTGACCAATTAAACTGCACATTTTTCGAACCCAAAAACGGGTGAAACAAATATCCCGTAAGAGGGAAAAAACAGGGTTCTCATGGATAAAGTTTTTGGAACGGAACAACTTGTACATATCGAAATAAATTTTAAGTTTAAAAATAATATAATTGTGATGGAGGTAAAAAAATGGTTGGTTTGGGTGAGGTAAAGGCAACGATAGCAACAGCGATTGCGGCTGCATTTGGATTTATCATCGCTCTAATCTGGAGAGATATAATCGTGGGATTGTTTGACTTGGCAGGGCTAAAAATTAATCAAATATCAGACGTCACTGGTGCAATAACGGCGACAATTGCAGGGGTCATCATAACAGTAATATGTGTTTTAGGCATTCTTTACATCTCCAAATGGGGCAGAGTCACAAAATAGACGTGCCAAAATCCGAGTTCCGAAATGGGGCGTCGTAAGCGCCCCTGCTTTTTCTTTTGCCATAATTGATTAATGCTTCAATTAGGTGAATTTCATTTCAATTTAGTTTCTTCAAAAAAAGAGAGAGGGCGGTTATTTCAGAGCCTTTTTGGTTTTTCTGACGCCCTTCTTCCCGAGTTCTACACCTTTCTTTCCAGCTTTCTTTCCTACCTCAACGCCTTTTTTGGCAGCCTTTCCTCCGACTTCTGCCCCTTTTTTTACCGCCTCTTCGGTCTTCATTTTAAGCTTCTTTAAAAATGGCATAATTTTCCACCAAATAAAATATTTTTCTTCTTTTATATTTAATTTTTGCCTGTGGGTCAATTTGAAACATTTGCTACTGCTACAAAAATATGGTTTCAGGATCCTAAAATTGTCAAAATTGGAAAAAATTTGAGTTTAAAATATGAATTAAAACCCAAAAATAAAATTAAAAACCATCGGTAGTTAAGCGGCTGTTTTCAAAACAAGTTTAGCTATTCTGTGACCGTACTCTCTGCACGAATTTTTGCTTCTGTCGTCCGGTTTTTCGATGGCCACAGGCCCATAGTGATAACCTTTTGGAGTTCCCTGAACCACCATGCCATGAATCAACAAGGCCTGTAAGATGTTCATTACCGTTGTTTCGTTGCCACCAGCTATGCCACCTGAAGAAGAAAAAGCCCCGCCGACCTTCCCTTCCAGTTCTCCGTGAAATTTAACACTGTCGTCTAT
>Ga0172366_10003469_pt1 | contig 12451 bp, 13 predicted proteins | sample LakKivSesite69cm_FD_114533 | JGI IMG/M metagenome (GOLD analysis project Ga0172366, IMG submission 114533) | Sediment microbial communities from Lake Kivu, Rwanda - Sediment site 69cm | ecosystem: Environmental > Aquatic > Freshwater > Lake > Sediment | place: Rwanda: Western Province, Lake... | reverse complement strand
GTTATCGTTCTCCGCCGCACTATCAACCTTCACTATACCTGAAAACGTCTATCCAGCAGTCTATGCAAGATACGTCCTAGGAACAATCTTCGTCTGGTTACTCCCAGGCTACAGCTTCGTTAGAGCCTTATTCCCAACCAAAGTTCCTGTTCCCACAAAAAGGACTGAATTGGACTTAATAGAGCGCGTTGCCTTAAGTATTGGAATGAGCATAGTGCTTGTCATAATAAACGGGTTTGTCTTGAACTACACATCATTTGGAATTCAAACCACTATTGTAACATTAAGTCTACTCACGCTAACCATAGCCTTCGCTGTTGTAGGCGTAATTCGTGAGTTTCAAGCCCTTCATGGTCGAAACCAAGCGCGTGTGGATTAGTAAAATATACTGTTTTGCTAAACATAACCAAAGACATAAATAGGAAACGTAAGTCGATTTTCGCGTCAGAGTATGTTGGATGAAAGAACTATGAGGCAGCAACTGCTTGATGTTCTTGGTAAGTTAAGATATCGATTTGATCATATCTTCAAATCAAGCCTTCATAACTTGTCCTACAAGCAATACTGCGAATTAGCTTTTTGGCAAAGAGAAATCCAGCAGTACATCAAATGGTACATGGGGAAAAAGCCTTGCCACTATGGTGTTTCTTCTCCGTCTAACGAGATTAAAGTAACAGAATATGGCTTGAAAGAGAACGCTATTTTAACTTGGGTCAAAGCCCACATTAATAAATATCCTGACCTCTTGCTAATCCCCAAAGACTACTTTGTCGGAAAGACGATCCTTGATGTTGGTTGTGGTCCAATTCCCTATGTCCTTGCATTCACTAACTGCAAAATCTATGGCCTAGACCAACTTATGGGTGAATACAAGAAGTTGGGATTTCCCCTCGAAAAGCATTCAAATCGTTTAACCTATATAAATGGTTCCGCAGAAAGCATTCCTGTAAAAGACAAATTCTTTGACGCGGTGATTTCAGTGAACGCGTTAGATCACGTCGACGATTTCCCTAAAACTGCAGAAGAAATATCTCGAGTTCTTCAGCCCGAAGGGATCTTGAGGATCGAAACTAACTATCATCAACCAACAACTTGTGAACCTTGTTCTCTGTCCGACGAATTAATCATAAAGCATTTTGGTCATTTAGGCATAAAAAAGGTCAGTGAACGTCTCGTAACCGAAGTATTCCCAGAGGCCCCAGAAAAAAAGCAGCTGCTTGTCGTTTGGACAAACAAAGTGTAATAGGCAAAAGCTTGAATTGAGGAGACAATGGATGGAAGAATGTTTTTACTGCGGCATAATTAAAGGTATTATACCTTCGAGTATGGTGTATTCTGACGAAAAAGTTATGGCAGTTTTGGATGCTGAACCATGAATCCGGGACACGTTGAAATATTTCCGAAAATACATATTGCCCAATTGAGTGAGCTCGATGAAGAAACAGGAGCGTTAATGTTTAAAATTGCAATGCGGATTGCTGATGCTCTCAGTCAATCCAGTATAAAATGTCAGGGCATAAACTTGTTAGTTGCGGACGGAAAAGCAGCTTCTCAACATATTATGCACGTTCACTTACATGTCATTCCAAGGTTTATTGGCGACAATTTTAAGATAGGAGCCAAATCCAGATTTGGCCTAAAACGTACGATTCGACTGAACAGAATACAATTAGACGAGATCGCAAAAGAACTCAGAGTATTGCTCCCCCAAAACCAAGTCTAAAGGAAGCACAGTTCTTGTCAACTGATATAGACACCATTGCAAAAGACTCAGCTCGCGGAAGCTTCTTTCTAGTTTCAGGTAACATTCTGGCGACCATTATTCAAGCGGTCGGCGTGTTTGTAGTGGCTCACCTCCTAGGACCGGAATTATATGGTGTCTATACACTTTCTCTCGTCGTCCCAACACTTCTGTTGCAAGTTATCGACTTTGGAGTCAACCAAGGGCTTATTAGATTCTCAGCCACCCTGCGCGTTAAAGGTGAAAGAAGACAAATTGCAACACTTATTCGAAATGCGTTCTTATTCAAAATAGTCGCAGGCCTAATGATCTCCTGCTTCACAATTCTGTTTTCAGACTACTTCGCCACTTACGCCATAAACAGACCTGACATGTCTATGTATATTCGCCTGGCGTCGCTGATGGTGTTGTTTTATCCAATCTTGGATATTGCTACATCGGTTTTTATAGGCATGGATAATGCCGGATATTGCACCCTGACTTCGAACGTACAGGCTTCAGCCAAGACTGCTTTGGCTATCCTTTTGGTTTTTCTTGGTTTTAGTGTGTTCGGAGCGATAACAGGCTATGTTGTTGGCGCTTTGGTCGGGGGAATCTTGAGTGCTGTAATACTTTACTCTAAGATTTACAAGTCTCTGAACCCGAGTACAGAAACTGACAACAGTTTCAAAAAGTCTTTAAAATTCCTAATAGGATACGGCTATCCAATTTACATTTCCACTCTTTTCTTCAGCATAATCCCTCAACTGCAAAGCGTAATTCTTTCCATGTTCACATCAGATGCTGATATAGGAAACTTTAGAGCAGCTTCAAACTTTGTAGCATTAATAAGCATACTAATCTTACCTATATCTACAGCGCTCTTTCCAGCCTTTTCGAAATTCGACAAAGAGAGTGAGGAAATCAGAAAGTTCTTCTCCCTCTCGACAATGTATGCTACTCTGCTAATTGTTCCAGCAGTAACGATAACTGCAATATTTTCGAAAGAATTCATCGAAGTTGTCTATGGTTCACAATGGACCCTAGCACCTGCATTCTTATCTCTTAACGTTCTCCTCTATCTCTTTGTTGGCTTAGGATACCAAATACAGACTAGTTTCTTTAACGGAATAGAAGAAACGTTTACCACGCTAAAAATCGGTTTGACCACTTTTTTGCTGTTTGTTTTGCTGAGCCCATTTTTGACCAGGTACTTTTCAGTTCAAGGAATGATACTAGCAACACTAGTCAGTAGCTTCCTAGCTACGATATATGGAACACACATGGCAAAAAGCAGGTTCAAAGTAGATCTCTACTACAAGAAACTACTGCTCATATATTCTGCAGCAGCCTTCTCCGCTGTCCCTGCTTTGCTGATGCAAAGACTCATACACACCTCATCTATTATTGAAATTGTCACTGCTGGTTTAGTCTACTTGCTCTTCTACATCACACTTCTTCCGTTATTGCACGTAATGACCAAACAGGAAATCAGAAATGTCGAACAGATCACTGAAAGAATACCTCTCGTTAAACCGTTTATAGTGATGCTGATGAGATATCAATACAAAATCGCTGCAAGACTAGAAAACGAGCCGAAAGACAGTACTTAGAACAGCAAGCTTTAATGCATTAGTGAACTGACTTGTAGAAGATATTTCTAGAAAGTTTATTATCAATAAGATTCGCATTATGATGGAGAAGGAGAAAGGAGATTGAAACAAAACACACTTATTACATTAGCAGCATGTTTGATTGTATTGCTAATACTCCCATCTGTACCATCCAAGTCATACGCTACATCTTTTCCGTTAGAACAAACCATCAGCCGAAGACAATCCATACGCAGCTACACTGACGAAAATGTTACTAGCCAACAACTTATTGAAGTATTAAATGCTGCTTATGGCTTTCGAAACGGGCACAGAACAATTCCACTAATTGGTTCTGACTACAGCCTAACGATTTTTGCGGTAAACGCTACTGCCAGCTACCAGTACATTCCAGAAACTGACATGATCACTATGCATGACGCCAGTGTTAACAAGGAAACTATACGCGCTTATGATTCCGATTGGCCCAGCAACGCCAGCATCATCATCCTCGTAGTATGGAATAAAACAAAAATGGCTAACCAGTATTTTGCCTCGGCAGAAGCTGGCCTGGTAGTTCAAAATGTGTATTTAGCTGCTTCGTCGCTTGATTTGGGAACATGTTGCGTCGGAAGCATAGACTCTGAAGGACTGCGCAAAGCCCTTAAACTTACAGAAGACTTGATTCCACTGTTAGTCATGCCTTTGGGATATTCAATCACTCCTTATCCTGATGCGTCTCCCAACTTCAACCTAATGACTGGAAATCTGCCACTTGTTCAATACAGCACGTCATCTTTTGAACGTGCCTTAGATGACATGCTCTTTGCACATAAATGGTCTTCGGAAAACTTGACTATTCAGGAGCTTTCTCAACTGTTATGGGCAGCCTATGGCTATACTAACATTACCCACGGCACTTCATATCACAGAACAACGCCAAGCGCAGTTGGAATCTATCCGCTTGTAATCTTCGTTTCAAACTCTACTGGAGTATTTCAATACTCTCCGGAAAATCATTCCGTTTTTGAAATTCTTCAAGGTGACAAGAGATTTGACATTGTAAATGCAAGTTCCAACCAATCGTGGGCAAGAAGTGCTACGGCACTCTTCCTCGTTGCTTATAACTCATCGTATAATGGAGGCTACACTGGAGATTTCGGTACTTTGTCTCATGAGTTCATTGAAGTTGACGCTGGAGCGGTTATTCAGCAACTTTGCCTGGAAGCATCTGCATGGAACCTAAGTGCAGTCGCGATTAGTCAAGGTCTAGAAGAATGGAATGGCACGGCAGCAGAAAACCTTCGTAGCATTCTTGGACTGCCCTCCCCAGTTGTCCCGCTTTATTTAGTGCCGATCGGTAAACGCTTCATAGATACAACTCCGCCACAAATCGGCGTACCCTCCCAAGACCCAGACCCTTCTGCGGTAGAAGCTAATCAAAATGTGACTGTTTCCGTGGATGTTGTAGACGAGGGAGTAGGAGTACGTGATGTTATACTCTCTTACACAATAGACGAAGGCAACACATGGACAAACACGACAATGAACAACGTCTCATGGAGCACTTATGTGGGCAAAATTCCAGGCTTTGAAGCAGGCACCAAAGTGCAATACAAAATAATAGCATACGATAACTACGGCAACAATATTGTACAAGACAACGCAGGACAATACTATGTTTACATGGTTGTTCCAGAAATCAAAAGTTTCATAATCCTGATTGTCATGGTGACATTAGTCACATTAATTATAATAAGAAAAAGAAAACGAGAAAGTCAATCAAAAGGGTTTATCAAAATGTCAAAAGAGAAGTCTGTAACTTTGAGCGCATCAGGCGAGACGACGAGGAATAAGACAATTTTAATGTTTTCGTTGGGTTGAAGAATCTGTCCTGAATAATCCCAGTCAAGCCTCATATAATCTGAAGCATTTGAAGGATTCCAATTAGTAGTATTCAATGCAATACGCATGGGGGCGTTCCCTTCATTTCTTATATAGATCGTTACATTCACCGAAGAACCAGGCTCCATAATCCCCCAATCAATGTTGGAAACCGTATTGTCACATTCACTGTCCCAGTAAACCCCGAAGTACAACGCCTTAACCAAGCCTCTGCTACCTATAGTCACCGAAGACCTTATCGAAACAGAAGCATAAGCAATATAAACTAAGAAAAAAATGATGAGCGAAACGACTAAGAGATTCAATCTTATCGATCTTTTTTGAGTAAGTCGTTCGACGAATTGTTTAAATTTATAGCGCCTGCACTGCAATTTGGCTTTTCAATCCGAAGTTAGCTAAATCCTATTCTGCATATTAAGTTTGTCAACAGATTTACAGAAAAAATGAGGCATCAGCTGGTAGCTTGCAAGGTCCCTGAAGTTAACAAAAGTGGGATTTTTAAGTTAGGCGGAGATAAACTCGGTTCCAGTAATTATTATGTCAAAGCTAAAGCTTGTAACTTCGCTGACATTTGACAATATTGAGAGAGTCAAAACTGCTTCAACCACTGGCGTTTTTGTGCTGAGAACATATCCTTCCCGATTCCATGTTAACGTTATGTAATCACTAGCCGAATCTGGATCCCAATTATCTGTTGTCATGTTGAGAACTAGTGGCACAGTGCCTTCATTTTGTATGTAGACTGTAGCGTTAGCTATCGCCCCAGGTTCAAGCGGGCCCCAATCAATAGAAGTAACATTACTATTGCAAGGGCTGTCCCAAAACACACCCACTCCAACCGACTTCACTGCCCCTGTGTTTGGGACACTTTGATAGGCCATGAGCAAACTTGCTGCCAAAGCGCTTACAACAATGCTTGTCATTGCAACAGCTAAAATCATTCCAACACTGATTCTTTGCATGGCCATTTTAATCAGATCTCGGTATTATAAAGCGTATATTGAGTCTTAATAAACATTATTGTTCATTTATACTACACAAATACACATACAACAATATACCAACCGTTTGGTATGCGTCTTAAATTACAAAAATGTATTAGTTTGTGTTCAATTACATTTTATAGAAATTTAGGGGAAAGTGAGTTTGCAGAAGAGAACGCACGATTATCAATTAGGTAGGTTCTGCAGAGATATATTGCTTTTTATACAATTAAAGCAAAGTAGAATGAGGAAACGAAATGGATGCAATAATTCTATGCGGTGGAGGCAGTTGGAGACTTAAACCTGACATCTGGGTTCCAAAACCTAAACTCAGAATAAACGGTGAAACACTGGTTTCCCACCAAATAAACTGGCTCAAAAAACATGGAATAAATAGAATAATCTTGGCAACAAACAATCCAGCCCTAACAACAGATCCATCTGTAATCTACTCAATGGAAGAAAAGAAACTTGGAACAGGCGGAGCAGTCAAGAAAGCTATAGAAAAAGTCGTAGACAACAAAGTCTATGTTATGAATGTCGACGACATAGTCTTCTACGATCCAAAAAAACTATACAATTACGCCGATAAAGGTGCAGCCATCCTAATGGCCAAACCAAAACTTCCCTTCGGAAGAATACTCACATCAAACACACACGTCATACGCTTTGAACAAAAACCCCTACTAGACTTTTACGTGAACGCCGGACACTACGTATTCCAAAAATCACTAATAGAAGAGTTCTTTCCAGAGAAGGGAGACATGGAACTGCAGATACTCCAGATACTGGCGGATAAAAGAATGCTGAAAGGATACGAGTACAAAGGTTTATGGCTAACTATAAACACAATGAAGGATCTGTTAGTAGTAAGAGAATATTTCAGTGAAAAAAGCAATAGTTAGAGCGCACTACTCCTACTGATTTTTCATAACTTCGAAATATAGCTTATATTGCTGCACACATACTAAATATCCTAAATTCACGGTTCTAGGGAGGTGAAAAAGGTCATTGAGTAAAGATCAAGCAATCGGGGGCGTAATATTCGCAGTTTGCGTAATAATAGGTATATTATATACTGTTGGATTATTTTACTTCGGGAACCCTCTCAACAATTGGACTATAGGATTTTGGCTTATAGCAATTCCAGTGTTCCTAGCGTTCATCGCAATAATGGCTATAGGCGCATGGATAGGATGGACTATGGCTACAACACCACCGCCTAAACCAATAGAAGAAATAACAAGTGAAGCAGAAGAGAAAAAGGAAATTGAACACGAAGACATAAAAAAGGAATCTAAAGAATAAGGGTTTAATAGTGGCTATAACCTGAATTAAAACAGAAAACTCGATGAACGAATGCCTATGTCAATTTTTCTCGTCAAAAGCTGTTAACAGATTCTAGCCTTCTGAAACAATAACTTGCAAGTGTTGTCAGCCCATTCTGCCAGCAAACAACGCTTGGCGGCTGCTCAACACCTAAACGAGGCTATAGACTTATTAGCTTCACCCATTGTTTTTAGCCAAGAACGGAGGAGCCTAAATCGTTCGCAGTTGGTCATTTTGCGTTCGGATACATGTTGGGCAAGGCGTCCGCAAAAATTGTAAAAACGAAACTTAACATTCCAATTGCCCTTACATTATCCGTCATTCCAGACGTCGACATAATAGTTCCATTTCTTCAACATCGAGGACCAGCACACTCAATCATCATATTATTCATGGTTTTTATTCCAATTTTCGCCATTTACCGCAGAAAGGCAATTCCATACTTTTTAGCGTTAATTCAACACCCATTAATAGGTGACTACATAGCCGGAAGCCCACTCCAACTCCTATGGCCCCTTACAACACAATATTACGGAATGGGAATAGGCATAAAAAGCCAAACAAACATAACCATAGAATGGCTAATATTTCTTGCATCAATGACCATCATGTTAAAGACCAAAGATATAATGACATTCTTTCAACCACGCAACTCAAACTTAATCTTATCCATACCAACATTCACAGTGCTTCTTCCAACATTCCTAGCCTTTCCGCTAGAAGTTCCGCCTATACTAATATTGCCACACCTCGTATTCGTAATTCTTTTTTTAACATCAATTCTAATAGATCTCAGAAAAATCTTACTAATTCCGAGTGTAAACCCTACACAAAAAGCACGAACAAATAACGACACTAAATAAAGGAATAAGAAGATGAAAAACATAAAAGCAACAACCAAAAAGAAAGGACCAATACTATGCGCTTGGGACGGCAAATGGAAGGAAGAACTTGACAGGCGCCTTCAAACGGACGAAAGAATCACACTTACAGCTTTGGGAGGGGTCAAGAATGAGTTCTTAAGACATTTACACCGAAGAAAAGATATTCAAATCCTCAAAATTGAAACAAGATACATGAAGAAAGGCATGGGTCTCAAAGTCATAGTTAAAGGCCGAAAACAAGCTGAAACTGCTAAAGAGAAAGAGGCTTAGCCAAACTATACTACACTAAGAATGAAACAACTTTGTCGGACTGAAATGATGTAGTTTGAGATTCAAACTCGCTGATCTAGAGATTTCGCGCGCTCGTTCATTCGTATCGTGCCAAGTACAATGGTTTACTTGCTTCTCTTTTCATTTCTTCTCGCGAAACACTTCTTAATGCGTTGGTACTTTTAAACTCTAAATTTACACGTAATTGCCTTGCATCACCTAGATTTGATCTGGACAGATTTTCATCATGAGTATTTTTGTCTCGGGTTTCCATCTTTACACCGCTTATTATGAGATTAACATTAGATATTTGATTTTGGAAGTCAGAATCAGTATTTCAAAATCGAATTTTAGATTCGTAAAGATTATTTCATTCTTCAAACATCACACATGCGAATTATCATGTCCCTGGAAATAAAGAATAAAAGAAAAACTCGGAAAAGCATAGGATTAGAAGTTAACACAGAAGCTACAAAAATCCTAAGGATGGTAAAAGACGAAGAAACTTTCTATTTTTACGAGGATACTGGGAAGCCAACCGGAGAAAGCGCCAAAAGTCTCTCCGACTTCCTTGAAAAGATAAAAACTGTCAAGTTAGAAAGCTTACAATTTCACCTTCAAAGGAAAGACTTCCAAAATTGGATCGAGAAAACTCTTGGCGACACTAAACTTGCTAGAAAAATAGAAGGAATATCTCCTTCAAACAATGAAGCTCTTAGAAAAAAAATCCAATCAAACATCGAAAGCCGCCTCAAAGAATTAAAAGAAGTATCCATACCATTATTGGTTAACGAAAATTTGACTCCGGCTTCCTTAAGTTCTGCTTCCTAGAATTCGCCACGGCACTCTCAACGATACCAGTCGCATTGTACAAAAAGAAACCAGTCCTGTAAATGGCTAGCTCGCATCAGTTAGAAGCTTCCCATTAGTAGTATGGCAATAACGCTAGACTTACCCCGCGCTGGTTTGTTCACTTTCAAGAGTGGGCGTTGGCCTTGTAGGTTATCCTCATTATAAGCTATTTGTTAGGATGACAAACGAACATGACAAAGCATGTGCTGTTTTCACAGTAATACTTAGAACTGCCCTTATTTTTCTTCAATGGCTTTCCGCATTCTGGACAATCAACCATCTTCAAATTCCCATTTCAAGAATAGGAAGAGACTATGTAAAACTGTTGTGAATCTCAGATAGTAATATAAGCTCTGTTTCCGCCAATCTGTTTCCCAATATTCAGGAAGAGAGAAAAAGAGGTGCTACGGGAGGTATCTCCACCACGTTTGTGTTCGAATAAATGACTTCTCTGGACTTTCTAATTAAACAGGACTTGGTGGAAGAAAGAACTGTTGAGGGAAAAAAGAGCTGTTTATGTGATGACTCAAAGAAATATAACCGTAATCAAAGCCTTGAGAGAACTAAAACAAGTGTTGCCCAGAACAGGAGAAATTAACAACAAAATGCCGATTCTCTACTAAAATTTTTACCACTAAAAAAGACCCAGAAGCCATAAAAATCAAGTCAAAATTTAGGCAAACCCAAACTCAAACTGTTAACTTCGCTCGCGCGCAAAATGGAAAAAGATTAAATTGGTGCTTTGGGTTAAGGTTTATTTGGGAAAGCGGAAAATGGGCTAAGTGTTTTTGGCTAGTGCCTAACCAATCACTCTCCAAAACAGCCTGTCTTCCCCTTTTCCCATAGTACAAATGTGTAAATGAATGAATTTTGTGCAACAAAACACAAATTTTCCCTTTATCCATGACAAAAACAAGAGCAAAAACAGCAGTAACACATAACGACAGCCACACTCAAATCTCCAATAAAACAATTGAAAAAGCATGGAAAATAATGTTTTGTTTCAATGTTTATGATTCTGCTAGAAACGTTAAAGGCACAGCTTGTTATTTTGGTTTGTTTCTTTAAGGCCAGGGAAACTGTAGCGACATTCCCTCATGAACGACAGCGAGTCTACCATTGATGTTAGCTATTTCCCATTCGCAATGATCAGCGGGTTTGTACAACGTTACTTCGCCTCTGTTTGTAGAGTGAAGGAAGTCATATCTGCTATCGCATTTGCGAGGTTTTCCATTCTGTGGATAATATACTCTCGGTTTAAACGGCCGGTCAATAGCTAATCAGATGAAAACAGACTTTTTTTGAAAAAAGGCAATCTTAAACCACGAGAGATCAGGTCTCTACGTCGTGCAACTTTTGTTGTCTTCCTTTTCTTTGCATTGGGTACAGAGGTCAGAACGTGGTCTACGAGAGCGTCTTAGATAGATGTACATAGGGTATTGTGTGCAGTTCTTGCACCAATGCCATTTGTCAGTGTTGCTTCCTTTAACATACTCTACCATTCTTATCACGTCTTAATGTCTTTTCAATCCTAATTAATTCTTTTGGGTAACATAGGGCGCGCAATCAGTTGTTGCAAAAGACCTTCAATCTATGAGACGACAATTTATCCCAGGTGGCGTTCGAAAACTCATCCTTTATTGCGAAGGCATGTACGAGAAGTCTGATAAGTTGTATTTGTTCAATAAGCTATTAATAGATTCAAAAGAGGAAACATACTTGTGGAGTAAATGGTTGAAATAAAGGCTCCTGTAAAGCTTAAGGATTTAGAATGTAAACTTGGCGTTTTGTTCAAGTCGCTTGTGGCTGAAGTCTTAAAGAAGGAGCTTGTTGATACTGAGAAAATGGTCGCAATAAACTTGAAAAAAGGAGAATCTGTTGTATTAATGGACAGAAATGATGATTTCTGGAAGCTTTCTAGAAATGGAAAAGGGCAATATCATCTAAAGAAGTTGAATGGAAAGAAACCCAAGACATGAAACATGACCAGACTTTTTAAGAACTTTGAACAACATTCACATCGTAAGTAAAATGAAGTTAGTTCCTAGGTTTTTCAAGTGAAACACAAGTTGCTAAGTATATGGCTTGAACTGCCACTTTTCTTTCTGTAAATATATTCTCTTCAGCATTTTTGTTGCTTTTTCTCTTTCCATTGACAGAAACAACTTTCCAATATGTTTGCAAAACCTCTTTGTAGGTAAAGCCTTGCTCCAGTCTGCACAATCATGCAGAATCGTCCTTCCTTCAAGGTCTATGACGATGTGATACTCTCTTATTGTGGCTTCAATCCGTTGATCTGTCTCCTTCTCTATTCTCAATTCAGTATCTTTGATCTCTTTCGCTCTTTTCAATCTCCCCATATCCAAAAAAGTCCGCAACAGACTATTAAAATCGAGCTCAGAAGGCTTAACGAAAGCCTCAAGCTTAGACTCCTTAAGCATTGTTGTTTTGAAATAATCTTCAACTCTTTTCTTTGCTTCAACCTGCTCGGGCGTCAATGTGCCCAACATTTCTAAGACCTGTAAACAATTCTCAACAGCATAACCATGATAATGATTATTAAAGTAGCCATAAACAGTTTTAACTTTCTCTGTAGCCTCCTTCACTTTAGGAATCCAAGGAGTCAACTCCCCAGTGCCATATCGATAATTATACCAAGGTCTCATGCCCTTACCATGCCACCTGAAATACGCAAAATCCGCCGTAAAATGTAGCTCAGGCGGAAGCAAAGGCTCATCAACAATTGTATAAGCCACACCATACTTCTTCAATAACCTCCACGTTTCCTCTCTCATCCACGATAAATCCCTAAACTCCACAGCAAACCTAATTTGCTTAGGCAAAATCTTGAAAAAATCCTCCAATTCCCTCGGCTTATAATCAAACTTGGGACGAAGCTGAATAAGCATACACCCC
>Ga0172366_10003468_pt1 | contig 12454 bp, 14 predicted proteins | sample LakKivSesite69cm_FD_114533 | JGI IMG/M metagenome (GOLD analysis project Ga0172366, IMG submission 114533) | Sediment microbial communities from Lake Kivu, Rwanda - Sediment site 69cm | ecosystem: Environmental > Aquatic > Freshwater > Lake > Sediment | place: Rwanda: Western Province, Lake... | reverse complement strand
ATAATCCTGAACGTAATCCGCAAATAGAAAGACCAATAATAACATTTGGACATATTTCTAGGGCAGATGCAACAGATGTAGAAATTGTCAATCTAAAGAAAGAGAAAAAAACGCTTGAAGGATTATGTGTAGCATTACGAAAAGAACTCGATGATGTGAAAAAAGTAAAAAAGAAAACAGAAAATGAGTATAATATAGAAAAAGAAGGCAAAGATTCAATAGGATGGTTGGAAATATGAAAAGACTTCCAGATTATGTTAAAAGTAAGGGTGTATTAACCGGAAAAAGTTAAATGATGAATTGAAATATAGGGAAAAAGTTATAGAATTAAGAAGATCAAAACGAATTACTGTTCATAAAAAGGCAAAAGAATTGGGAATTTCTGTCTCTGATGTGCTTGATTATGAATATGGATATGATATTTGTCCACATAAAAAATACAAAAAATAATTGCTGGTGTACATCCGCCATTTTTTATTGTAAATAGATGTGAAAAATGTGGAAAAATAGAAACTGCAGAAAAATTTGAAAAGGCTAGTGAAAAAGGACAGGAAGAAGCGTTTTATAATACGTTCAAAAAAGGAGATAGGGTATGAAGAAAAAGCAGTTAAAATCGTCAAAAAGAAATAAGAACATAACAAGGAAAGAAACAATAGCATCATTAGATAGACTTGCAACAAAAACAAGAAAAATAGAAGAGAAAATAAATGAAAACGTTCTTGCTGGTGAAATAAAAAGAGCATTTAAATTCGCAAAAATTGAAGATCAGGTTAGGGAAAGCAATGTTGTTGATAAAACAAAATCAGAAATAGATTGCTTTTTGGCAAAAATAAAAGAAGATCTTGTTAAACAACATGGGTTTGATTTTGCTATGGAAGTATGTTCAAGATTAAAGGATTGTAAGTTAAATTATATCGACATTCCAAAAAGTAGAGTTAAGTATTTCAATGAAGATATTCCTAGAATTTCTCCGCATGATGTTTCTGATATTGAGGTTTCATATGATGGAGTTACATTGCTAGATGAAACCGGAATGGGAGAGGTTCTGGTTGGAAAGACAAAGGATGGAGTGTTAAAAGATTCAGAAAAACAGGTGAGAACTGTCGATATAAAATTGGCAAAAATTGTTGATGATGGGAAATGTTGCAAAAAATATTTTCGTGGTAATGATGGTGTATGTTATGTTGAAACCTTAAAATCAGAAAAATTTGAAAAAATAAAGAAGTAATTTCAAAAAAATAAAAGAATAATATAATATTATGGGGGTGAATAGTTTTCGACATAGTTATAAGACGGTTATGCGGCAGGTGCGAGAATGGTAAGGTTGGCTCGCTAAAAAACCTTCTAAAATCAATAGGTGCCAACGGCAACTATGCTCTCGCTGCTTAAGGCGGCGATAGGAAATGCGAGAAGTTATCTATAATATCGCAAAGTACGACTAATAATATAGAGACCGGAGATGGCAACTGCTCCTGATTAGTTGTTATGGGAACTGTCACGATACTAAGGTGTTCTCTGTAATGAAATCTTGATGCGGCTGGTCAAGGCAAAAGAAAATGTTGGCTAAACTTGTAGAAGCATAATTGGCTTGATTATGGACCGGAGTTCGTCCTCCGCACCTCCACCAATTTCATAAGGAGAAACAGTATGAGAAGTAAATCAATAGTATTAGCAGTAGTAGCATGTTTGGTTTTTTCAGGATGTACAAGTATTCCGTTCTTACATAGCCATCCCAAGGTAAATTTAGATGGGCAATTGCGGGCTTATGGAATGGTAAATAAGTGGATTAATTATTCTGATTATGATAAATATATGTCAATCTTAGAGAAAAATGGGTGTAATGCAACATGGGTGGAAATATTTGGAAATGATGAGGATGGATGGATTAATAACACAGCAGAGACGAAGAAAAGATTTACAAAATTTTTAGATGCTGCAAAAGATCATGGAATTATTGTATTTGTTAATATTGTAAACTGGAATGGAAAATCAATAACCGCAAAGGATGATGCTTGGTTTGCAGACATGGTTTCTTATATAAAGGGATTAGGAAAGGATAACCTAATTGTTCAGGCTTGTTCTGAATGGTGTGATGCAAGAAATAGAAGTTCTTCAATGGATGCTAAAGCTCAAAGATGGTGTACTTTAGTGGAAACAGAACTTGGAAATAATGGGTTTAAAATTTCTTGGAATAAGGGAAGTAGACCCAGTACTGCATCTTCTAAATATTCCAGAATTGATTATCATGCAAGAACCTCTACTGATTTAGCTGGTTCTGATAAGCGTTTCCTAGTTACAACAGACACATCTAGTATTTTAAATGAGATACAAAATGGTGGAGTTGGCGGACAAACATTTAAGACTGACAAGATGGTTAAATTTGCAACACCGGTATTAAAAGCTGGAAAATCAGTGGCATTATATGGATATCTTCATAGTTCTATAGATGAAGCTGCAATAAAAGCCTTGGGAGCAATAAAATAAGTTGTATAATATAGTTTGAATAATATTTAATTATACAACGAGGAAATATGGATCAATTAGAAAAAGAATTGGAAAATCTCCCACCGATTCCTTCTCTTCATTATGCAAATATTCCATTTTCAGATGATTTCAAAAAATGGGCTGATGATAATAGAAAACTTAATGGAAATACCGGAATTATATATTATTTGGATTTGAATTATAGCGAAAAAAATGATAAAAAACATAAAAATAAATAATCGTTTTTCAATGGATAATATCATAAGAATGCATGGATCTGATTTTCCATATAAGCATTGGTATTTAATTTCTATTTATGGCGATGATGGTGAATATTGTACTGATGTTAATCTTAAATTCTTAAAAAATATTGGCTTACAAGGATATTTGTCTTTAAAATTCTATGATGTTACTGAAGAAGATTATAAAGACTTGCATAAACGATATCCTCAAATTATATTATTTAATGATGGTATGGCGAAACAAGTAATTAAATTTTTGGATAAGGTGCAAAAAGACGAAACTGATTCTAATTTATTGGTTCATTGTAGTGCAGGAATATCAAGGTCAGGTGCGGTAGGAACTTTTGCTTGTGATTATTGTGGATTAGAGTATAATAAATTCATAAAAGAAAATAAATTTATTATGGCGAATCAATTTGTATTGTCTATGTTGAGGAAGAATGCTGGTATGTTTAATTTTGATGAAGAACATGATGGAATAGATAAGGTTGATGCTGGAAGTATTTTGATATAATATTAATGCTAAGGAAGTAATATATGAGAGAAAATAGCCATCGTTTAGCCATTGATTTATATCCTAAAGAAGAACAAGTAAAGGATATGGAAAAACTTAAAAAACTAGAAAAGGATTATATTGATGAATCCGATCCAGAGAAAAAATCCGTAAAATTTATTTATTATCATTATTTTTATGAAGCATTTAAATTAAAACATAGGGCATTAACCTTTGAGCTAAATTATGTTTTTGATCCAATGGTTTGCTTAGAAGATTATGAACAGCTTTACTTGAAAAAAGAAAGAAATGAATCAGATCCAGAAATAAAATGGATAAATATTGTGAGGGGAAAAATGGAAAAGATGATATCGAAGACAAATCAGAAAGAAGCTATTAATTCAAAGCTCGTAAAAATTATATATAAGGATGAATACGACTCTGTAAAAGAAGTATTGATTCCTTTTGGTTCTTTATATAATGAAAAATTTACATATCGTGACAATGTTGATGAAATGGCAGAATCTATTTATGAGAGTGGTGGAACATGGATTAATGACACAACGATTATTCCCTTACATAGAATTTGCAGTATAAAATGTCATTATGTAAAAGAAGAAGGGAAGAAAGAAGTTAACGTTATAAAAGAATCTGCTGTATTGGATAAATATATTGAAGAAAGTCCAAATAATGATGCAAGGTTCAATGTTAGAAGAAATTTTAAAAGGCAATAAAAGGCAATAATGGATACTGTCATATATAAAAAAGACACCTTATTCAACAAAATTAAGGTGGTTGAAGAAGGCAATATATTGAAATTATTGTCGGGTTCTGGTCCTGCAAAAGAACAATCCGCCATAGATGTTACGGATTTAGATTTACACGTATTTGATTATTCTTTGATTGAAATGCATTCTTTTTTGTTTGTAAATGAGCCTAAAAATATTCTTGTTATTGGATTTGGCGGAGGTATTGTGGTCAGGGAAATGATAAAATACTTTCCAAATGTAAATATTGATGTTATGGAAATCGACCAAGAAATGATAAATGTTGCTGAAAAATACTTCTACTTTAAAAATAATGGTAAGGTTAGATTTATAGTGGGAGATGCCTTTGATACTATAGATAAAGAAGATGAAAAATATGATATTGTTATATTGGATGCATTTAACAGCAATTATATGCCATTTCATTTGATGTCCATTGAGTTCTTGAATAAAATACGGGCTAGATTGAATAATAAATATGTTGTGGCTATTAATGTTTGCAAGAAGTATGTTGGGTATAAATCACAATTAAACACAATAATAAGTACTTTGGGCGATAACATATATGAAATTAATGGGACAAGGAATAAATTATCTTGTGTTTTGTTTGTTGCTAATGAAGATTTGGTTCCATTAAATTCCGATAATATTTTGTCTCATTTCTTGATATTTAACCCGGAAAAAAGTATAATAGATGACGAGATAAGGGATGCCAAGATTTTTTCTATGGTAAATATGATGGATGAAAAACGATGTTAATAGATCTTACAAATAAAAAAGTGGTTGGAAATATATTTATGATTGTGTTCTTTTATTTGATTATAATGCCTATGGTTGCAATATCTAATTTTATAGCTCGGGTTTTTGATTCGATTATTTTTCTATTATTGGTTGATTTTCATTCTTCAAAAAATCATATTATTAGATCTGTGAAACCTTGGAAAATTGAGCATATAAAATAGGAGAAACTATGCTGATCGGAATTTGTGGAAAAGCTACTTCAGGAAAGGATACTATAGGCGATTATTTAGTTAAGGAGCATTTGTTTAATAAAATATCCTTAGCAGACCCTATAAAAAGACTGGTAAAAGATGTTTTTGTTTTAGATGATTTTCAGGTTTATGATCGAATTGAAAGAGAAAAGAATCTTGAAAAATGGAATGGATGGAGTGTAAGAAAATTATTACAGATTATTGGTACGGAATTATTTAGGGGAAAAATAGATGAACAGATATGGGTGAAATCTTTATATTATCGTATGGAACAGCTAAAAAATAATAGTGTTTGTGTTTCTAATTATTGTATTTGTGATATAAGATTTCCAGATGAGGTTAAATATCTTAAGGAAAAAATGGGAAATGATTTTGTATTGATAAAAGTAATAAGACCGGGATGTGACGGAAATGTAGGTATAAAAGGGCATATTAGCGAAAGTTTTGATTTAAATGCAGATATCGTAATAAATAATGATGGAGACAAGGAAAAGTTGTATAATAATGTAAGAAAGATAATCGTTCCTATAATGGAGAAAAAATGAGCAATATTAACATTCTTGAAATTAAAAAAGAAATAACCAATCGGCATAATGAATTTTTAAAGGAATTTAGCTCTCAAATAGACAAGGTGGTTTCAGATCATAGGCTTTTATCTGAAATTACTATAACAAAGCTAAAGTATATTCTTAATGCGTTTGTAGAAGCCGGTATTATTGATGGTATAGAAGACATAGATTACAAGCCCTATAAAAAACTAAGATTGTTCAAGAAGAATTCAGACAATTCAATATATATAATAACCAACGGAAAATCAATCACTTTAGAAGGACATAATTATGCTGTTTTGTCTGGAGAATTTAAAAACATAAGGGTTGGTTTTAATGATGTGCAAGATGAAGACTATGAATGGAAAAACTTTTATTTGCAATTGTTAGACTATATTCATGTGGTTATTTATGAAAGAAAAGAAGCCTGTGAAGCAAAAATAGATGGTATGTTTAGAAAAAAGAAGTAAGAAATGCCCGACGAAAAATTTATACAGTTACATAACCATTCCTATTACTCTATATTGGATGGATTATCTACTATTGAGGATATGGTGGATACTTCAAAAGAATTAGGGTATAAATCCATAGCCTTAACCGACCATGGAACCTGCGCCGGATTATATGCCTTTCAAAATGAGTGTGAAAAGAAAGAAATTAAGCCGATATTAGGAATGGAAGCCTATATTACCGACGATCATACCATAAAAGAAAAAGGAACAAAAACTTACCATCTCGTTTTATTGGCGAAAAATGAAACCGGATATAAAAACCTCATTTATTTAAGCAGTTTTGGATATATTCATGGATTTTATAGTAAGCCAAGAATCGATTTTAATGTACTGGAAAAACATAAGGAAGGCTTGATTATTAGTTCCGCTTGTTGTGTTGGAGAAATTCCTGATTTATTATGGGCTGGAAATGAACAAAAAGCCAAGGAAATAATCGGAAAATATAAAGAAACATTTAAAGACGATTTTTATATAGAAATAATGTCACATGTTTATAATGCTCAAAATAAAGAACAAGAAGAACGAGAAAAGAAATTAGCGTCACAACTATATAAAATAGCAAGGTCTTTTGGAATAAAATCTGTTTGTACCAATGATTCCCACTATGCAAAAAGAAGTGATGCAGAAGCTCAAGACGTATTACTTTCCATACAAACACTGGATAATATTAAAAATCCAGATCGTTTTAGTTTCGGAAGCAATGACTTTTATATTAAGAGTTATGATGAAATGGCTCTCTTATACAGAAAAGCACCCGAATTATTGCTAAATACCGTTGAAATATCAGAAAAAATAGGAACGGGACTAATTAAAAAAGGTGTTGATTTATTACCTGATTTTGTATTGCCAGAAGGATTTAACTCTCCAGAAGATTATTTGAAGAAATTGGTGACTGCAGGTATGGAACAAAGAGGACTGATTAAAAAAACAGCATATCGGAAACGGGTTAGATATGAAATGGAAGTTATTATAAAATGTAATTATACCCGGTATTTTTTGATTTTATGGGATGTCATTAATTTTGCAAAGAGTAATAAGATTAGGTTAGGTGTTGGTCGTGGAAGTGCAGTGGGATGTTTAACCTTGTATTGCCTTGGAGTGACAGGATTAGACCCATTAAAATACGGATTGTTATTTGAACGCTTCCTAAATCCAGAACGAGTAAGCCCTCCCGATGTTGACGTAGACTTTGATTATAACCGAAGAGATGAGGTTTATAATTATGTAATAAGAAAATATGGGACAGAATATTGCTCTCAAATTGGAACCTATGGAACTTATAAGGCAAAAGCGGTTATTCGATCCACGGTAAAAGCATTAGACCTTGGGAATGACTGGGATATTTATCAAGAGAATTTAAAGAAGAATTCAAGTAAAAAACCGGAAATGACTAAGAAAAGCCTTGATCTTGCGGATAGAATTTCAAAGATGATTCCTTTTGGTCCTGAAGTAGATATAGAAAGCACCATGAAAAAATCTGATGAATTTAAGGCGACCATGCAGAAATATCCAATGCTTTTACGTAATGCAAAAATATTGGAAGGAACAATTTCTAATGCAGGGGTACATCCGGCAGGTATTCTTGTTAGTAAATATCCGATTATTGATCTTATTCCGATGAGAAATTCAAAAGGGGTTATATGCAGTCAATATGAAGGTCCGGAAGTAGAAGAATTGGGGCTGTTAAAATATGATTTATTGGCAATTAAGAATTTAACCTTGCTTGAAACCTGTACAAAGATGATAAAAGAAAGACATGGAAAAGATGTAGATGTAGATACAATTGAGCCAGATGATAAAAAAGTATTTGAAATGTATAACGGGGTCAATGGAAAGAATACAATGGGTTTGTTCCAGTTTGAGTCTCCGGGTATGCAAAAATTATTAAGAGATATTCATGTTGATACGTTTGGAGACTTGGTTGTTGCGGTTTCATTGTATAGACCGGGACCATTAAAGGCTGGTGTAAATAGTCTATATTGTAATTATAAACACAAACGACAGAAGATAGAATATGTACATCCAAGAATGGGAGAGATATTAAAAGACACTTACGGAATTATGTGTTTCGATGGTAAGCAAAAAATTTATACTAAAAATGGACCGATAAATATAGAAGATATAACAGACAATAGAGTTTGTTATTATAAAGAAAAAAACAAAAAGATAGGAAACTCAAGATTGGATAAGGGTTCTTTTATTAGTGGCGTAAAGAAGGTTTATGAATATAAATTGAGTAATGGATTTTCTATAAAATGCACTGAAGATCATTTAGTTAGGATGTTCGATTCTAAATATAAATCCATAGAAGAAATATATAAGAATAATTTAACATTTCCATATGTTGTTCCGGATAGAAATTCGTTTAAAAAGTCTAATTTTAAACCAGGTGATAAAATATGTAAAAAAATGTATTATTTAGGCGAATCAATAGGGAAAACGAGAAACGCGAGAAAAAATAAAATTCCTATTGAAGAAATGTTGGGTTCAAGAGAGATGGCGTTGTCTTTTTTTGCAGGATATGTTGATGGGCATGAATGTATAAGCGCCAGAGAAGTCTTTTTTACTTTTGTTGATGACGGATTAGAAGATGATGTTGTTTTTATATTATGGAAATTAGGATACCGTACATGTAAAATTAACAATTCAAGGGTGTTTCTATCGAATTATAATGCTTTCTTTAATGAAATAAGTCCATTTATGACTGTCAAAAAATCATGTATTCCGCTTGAATATAACGTAATAGATTCTGATTTTTTATGTGTTGTTGATAAGAAATATATTGGGGAAAAAGAAGTTTATGACCTATCGATGAATATTGAAGATCATAATTTTTGTGTTGCACCTGGAATGATTGTTCATAATTGTTATCAAGAAGATGTAATGAAGGTGGCAAAGGAACTAGCAGGATTTACAATGGGACAAGCAGATGTATTAAGAAAGGCAATTGGTAAGAAAAAGAAAGAGTTAATGAAGGAGCAGGGTGAAAAATTTATTAATGGATGTATTAAAAATGGAATCGATAGGTCTATAGCAAAAAAACTATTTGAACAGATTGAATTCTTCGGAGGGTATGGTTTTAATAAGAGTCATGGATGCGCTTATGGTTTTATTTCATACCAAGACGCCTACTTAAAAACATACTATCCATTAGAGTTTATGTGCGCATTATTATCCAGTGAAATAGAAAATAATGATCAAAATGAGAGGCTGGATGAATATATAAGAACTGCCAAAGATATGGGAATTGTTTGTAAAAAAATAGACATTAATAAAAGTGGACTCATATTTAAGATAGAAAAAGGCGTGAATTCAAAAGGTGAAGATTTTGAGTATTTAAGATCTCCATTTTCTGTTCTGAATGGGGTTGGAGGAAAAGCAACTCAAAGTATAGTAAATAATCAGCCATTTAAAGACCTGGAAGATTTTTTAAGAAAGACGGATGGAAGGGTGGTTAATACTCGGGTTTTTAGTGCTCTGGTTGAATCTGGGTGTATGGAAGATGCGTGGGGAGTTAGTAAGGACTATTTATTGAAAAATTTTGATGAAATAAAGAAAAAATTGGAAAAAGAAAAGAAAGCTAAGAAAAAGCAGGAAAAAGACAAGGAGAAACAGACGGAAAGCGGATCTTTGTTTGATGAAGAAAATTTTGATTATACTGGTGGAGAAATAAAAATTTGAAAACAATATTTTTAATGTATAATAGATAAAAGGAGAACAAAAATGGAAAAGAAAATCGCAGAAACCGTCAGTGTAAGAATTAATGTTGGAAATTATCAGCATATTGAAATTAGTAAATACGCCGAAAAAAAGATAGAATACAATAATGAAGAAGAAATGAAGAAACAAGAGGATCAATTAACCGACGAATTAATAGCCAATTTAGTTCGGAATATGAAAGCTATTCCAGAAAAACTAGGCAAGAAAACAGATGCGGTTGTTGCGGTGGAAGAAAGTATTATAAAGGCAATTCCAAAATGGTTAGAAGAACAACCCGAACCAAATATAGCCAATAAAGCAAAAGAAAATAATAATAGCGTCATTGCAGAACAGGTAACTCAAAACAAAAAGCAAGAGCAAGACCTAGATGAAGAAAAAGATTTGTTAGAAGCCGATCCAGTTATAGAAAAAGACAATAAAAAAGAGGAAGTAAAAAAAGTTGAAGAAAGTGATGATGATTTGTTTAATTAATTGTATAATAAGAACAAAAGGAGAATAAGTATGAGTAATATCAAGAGAAAAGGAAACAATGATGCCGCGCTAAATGTTTCAAAAATGAGTAATGAAGATATACAGGAACTATTTACCGCAAGTTTTGAAAAACAAATAGCATATCCAAATCAAATAGCAGAATATGAATGCATTTGTCAAAGAGGAAATGTAAACGATAAAATCAAGGTTGCGGTAACTGTTTCTGGGCTGTCTGGAACTCCTACGGCTGATGAGTTTAAGGATAAGATTTGCTCTAAACAGAATCTTGTAACCATTAGTGTAGCGGGTAAGGGCTCAATGAAATTCAGAAGCAATATTGGCGATATAATGTCATTAAATAGCAATGAATATGTCGTTACTTACACACAGGTTTGAAATCGTTAAAATAATCTTGCTTTTTATTTTGAATGTTGTATAATAGAAAAAATGAAAGAACGCATTATGGATATTGACGACGAAATATTAAACCCAAATACACCTACTACAAATACTGCAAATACTGCAAATACTGCAAATACTGCAAATACTGCAAATACTGCAAATACTGCAAATACTGCAAATACTGTAGATACTGTAGTGCAAGATACTGTAGTGGAAATTAAAGAAGAATTTAAAGACGTAAAAGATTCTGACATTCCTGATTTACGTGGAGACAATTATCCGCAAGAATATATTTCAATGGTTAATCGGGTTAAGTTGGAATACTCTATGTTGCCAAAATTCGATTACAATAAAGTCTATGATGAACTATCAGATCTGTCTATTAAATCTTCGCCAACCCCTACATTACAAGTATTAAATGATGAAATTCAAAGGGTACAGGCTGCAAAGGATAGGCTGTCTGAAATATTTATCGGGGTTTTAAAGAGTTATACGTTCAAGAAAAGGGCGGTAGATATTCTTTTCGATGCATGGAGTAAGTATTCGGATGATAAAAGCGCAGATAAACGAAAGGGGGATGCAACATTTAGATTAAGCGATTTTAATGTTGATTTTGCAAAGGTAGAGGGATTGTTAAAGGCATGTACCCATATTCTAAAAAATCTAGATAGCGTACATGAAAGTTTATCAAGAAGAATAACAGTCATTCAATTAACAATGAAATTAGGTGATTTGGGGCGTGGAGCATTACCTGATTTTGATTATGATAAGGCAATGAAACAGAATGACTTAATTTCTGAAGATAAAAAAGAAACTTGGGAAGAAACAAATAATGTGGATAATAAGACTGAGGATTTTTAATAAACAAAATAAATAAAACAGGAGAGCAAACATGAGTGACTTGACAGCAGTAAAAGGTAATTGGGATGAGGATTTTAAGGAAAAGGAACAATCAACGGATACTGGTGAAAATTCAAAAGTACCGTTCATGAAGTTCCAGGAGCCAGGTCAGTATCGAATTAGACTGATTGGTGGGCATGTTAAGTTTCTAAGACATTTTAATCCTATTAGCGCAATTACTCATGCGGATTATAAGGATAGAGATCCGGCTTGGAAGGCTGGTTTTTATCCTGGCAAGAGATACGCAATTCATATGATCGATAGAAAAGACGGTAAGCTAAAGATATTGGAGAGGGGAAATGGGTTGTTCCAGAATTTTGCCAATTTTAGTGCAATACATGGAATAAATCCAGCAGGTAAGGATTCTCCAGACTTTATTATCGTGGTTAAGATTCCTATTGATCCTAAGACAAAGAAACCAAACAAGTACAATACGGAATATCATGTGGAAGCAGCAAGGGAAAATTCTCCTCTTACTGCAGAAGAAATCGAAATGTATAAAGCTAATAAGGTTCCCCTACAGGAAATCTTTAAGGCTGCACCACTAGAAAAGATACAGGAATTATGGGATAAGCTTCCTGAAGAGGCTAGAATTCCAAAGAAGAAGGAATTCAAGGGCAAGGGTGATGGTAGAGATAAGGGTTCAGACAAGCAAGAAGCAAAAGAAGAACCAAAGCAAGAGCAGAAACAGACCTTGAAAGAAGAAATGAAGGATGCTCCTGCTGATAAGGAAGATCCGTTTAAGAGTGAAGAACCCGCAGAATCAAAGGATGACAGTTCTGATTTGTTCTAGGATATAATATCTATCTCCATATATAAAAATGTATGGAGATAGATTAAATCTTATAAAAATGAATTCTGAGCCTACAGATAATCGTAAGGGAAGGACATGCTGTTTCAAAGGTCATGCGTGGGTAAGGGGT
>Ga0172366_10003461_pt1 | contig 12459 bp, 15 predicted proteins | sample LakKivSesite69cm_FD_114533 | JGI IMG/M metagenome (GOLD analysis project Ga0172366, IMG submission 114533) | Sediment microbial communities from Lake Kivu, Rwanda - Sediment site 69cm | ecosystem: Environmental > Aquatic > Freshwater > Lake > Sediment | place: Rwanda: Western Province, Lake... | reverse complement strand
TACCGACTGCAAAGTTTAGGGTTTCAAGAGCTATTCTTTTCTTTTAAGTTTCATTTCCATCTGCTTCGGTGCTGCCCTCTTTGTCAACTCAAAGGCTTGTTCATCGTTGAAACCTTCTTGCTTGAGTTTGTTGTAGTAAGACCACAGCATCTTAACCTGCACATCCATAAGCGCCTCTAAATCGGATCTCGCTTCTGTGAGTAGAGTGATTGCCTTCTTCAGTTTCTCCCTTTCCAATTTGTGATCTTACCTCCCCGTCATCTTCGAATTCTCTTCCGAACTCTTGAGCTCGCGGGAGATATCGCCATCAAACGCTAATTTGGCTGAGGCAGACTGATTTTTTCTTAATTAGGCATGTTTTCATTTGGGTTTTCTAAAGATTTTTTTAACATCCTCAGTTTCGTTAGGAAGAATTAGTCCAAAAAAAAGGGTGGTTGTTGGAGAAATTACACTGATCATGTTGTTTCCTTTGCCATTTTCTTGGCCATGGCATAGACTATTGGAAGCAACATTACTGCCAAAGCTATTGCGAAAGCCCAAGAGATGTTTGCCACGATGTTCGTGACGCCTGGGAATGTTGCGAATATGGCTCCTGCCCCGATGATCAAGAAGATGCTGTAGAGAACAAATTTTGCGTAGCCTGCGACTCCTATGAATTCTTCATGATCGTCTGTTATTGATTTGATCAGTCCGTCAGTTAATGCTATTCCTGCCCCGATTATTACGAAACCCAGTATCAGCGGGTATATCGTACTGCCAGCGAGCAGCATAAGATTAAGCGCTAGTAGAAGTATGAACGCTATCAGACCGATCATGAGAAGGCTCTTTAGCATGTCAGCTATCTCTGCCTTTGCTTCTGGGAACATTGGTTTTAGTATTTTTCCAATGAATGACGCTAGGAAATCAACGAGGACGGTGCCAAAGACTATTATGAGGATACCACCTAGAAGTCTTGGTAAATAGTCTGCTATTGCGATTAAATAAGCGCCGATTGTGCCTCCCACGTTGAGAATCTGTATTGCGAGAATTATCGCCAGTATCGTTATGAAGGCTCTGGTTACTCCTCCTATAAAGTTGGATAGGTCCAAACCTGCTGATCTGAAGGCTTTGCCCGTGGTGGTTTGATCAAAACTTTTTTCCATGCCAAGTTTCCCGACAAGTTTGTTCACCGCTTTTCCCACGACTATTCCGACAGCGTAACCAACCAGAACCACTATTATTGCAGCGATGATTGATGGTATGGCGGCAATTATGTCTCCAACCATGTTAGTGAACACTTCAATGATGTCTGCCATTTTTTCACCTACATCTGATATGTTGAATTGTTGTATAAATCATTTCTCACAGCGCACACTCTCGGTGTCTTGCGGTATCTACTCTACTCTTTGATTTCTGGAAGGTTTTCTACACGTGAAGACTCAAACTCAAAGAGAAGCGTTTGAGACGCTCCACTGCCTCAGTCGCGCGTAAGAGCGTTCGTAAATCTGGCCCTCACAAAGATTACAAGGATTCCATAAAAGTTTAAACGCGTACCACAAGATAAAAAAGGGAGTGTGCGGAGAATTCGCCATCAACAGCCAATTTGGCTGAAGGAGACTAATCCTTGGCCGTTTACCTGTCAAGCGTTGTGGGAAGCCCAAGTGTAGGTGTCTATTCGCTCGTCACCGACAAGGTGGTTATAGTTCCTAAATTGGTTCCACTAAAAAAAGCGGAAAGGCTTGGGGAATGGCTTAAAGTTAAGCTCATACATACTTCTGTCGGTGGCTCCGTGCTCGTCGGGCCACTGGCTTGCGCGAACTCTAACGGAATTTTGCTTCCGCATTTTGTACGAGACGAGGAGATTTCTGCCATAAAATCTGTCTTTGACGGAATCATAACTGTTACGGAAACCAAAAAAAACGCTTACGGGAATATGGTTTTGGCGAACGATCGCGGAGCAATCGTTGACCCACGCGTAAAAGAGACACAGGTTAAGCAGATCTCTGAAACCCTGGGAGTTGAAACTGTTCCAAGCGAAATCGCTGGGCTCCCCTACGTTGGGTCGCTAGCTGTCGCAACAAACCAGGGTGTATTGGCGCACCCTTTGTTGAAGGATTCGGAAAGAACAGTTCTGGAAGACTTGCTAAAGGTTCCTGTTGATGTTGGCACAGTTAATTGTGGGATCCCTTATGTGAAGACGGGGTTGATATGCAACAGTCACGCAGCCGTTGCTGGTTCCATGACAACTGGTCCCGAGATGTTTATAATTGGGAATGCATTGGATGTTGTGAAAGAGGATGAGTGAATTGAAGGTTTTCAGAGTGATGGGCGAAATTCGAAAACCAAATTTAGAAACCTCCTTCAAAAAGGAAGTTTTGGCTTCTAAACCCGAACATGCCGTGGAGAGAGTTTACGCCGAGTTGGGCAGCAAACATCGCGTAAAAAGGTTTCACATAAAAATAGTGCAGGTTGAGGAGGTTCCGCCCGAAGAGATAGAAAATCCGCTGCTGAGAAAAATGGTTGTTGGTGAATAGAGAATTGGCGAGCAAAAGCAAGAGTGAGGAAGAACTCCGAAGACTAAGCGTTGAGCTGAGGTTTCTTGAGCAGACGGCTGATGCGTTACAGTCAAGAATCAGCATGATAAATGCTGCTATCACAGATTTGAACTATGCGAGCATGACGCTGGAAGGTGTTGAAAAAGAAAAGGAAAACGCAGAGCTTCTGGTTCCCATAGGCGGTAGCTCCTACATTAGGGCAAGACTTGAAAATCCAGACAAGGTAATCGTGGGAATGGGCGCAGGTATCTCGGTTGAAAAAACATTGCAGGAAGCGAAAACAGTCATCAAAGAGCGATTGGACGGCTTGGAAAAAACGAGACTGTCTTTTCAGCAACAGCTTGCTCAGGTCGCTGAAAGAATCAACGAGGGAAGAAACAAACTTGACAGTTTGCTCGCTGATCTGAGGGAAGGGAAAGTTCCAAAAAATGTTTGAGAAGCTCAAATCTGGATTGAAAGGACTTGTAAACAAGGTAACCACAAGCGAGTTTAATGCTGAAAACCTTCGTCCAATTCTTTCCGATTTCAAAATAACCCTCGCAGAGAATGATGTTGCCCTTCCTGTTGCGGATCGAATAAGTGATGAATTAGAAAAACGCTTGGAAGGAGTTCAGGTCAAACGGTTGGGAGATCGCAAAAAAATTGTGTTGGAAGACTTGCGGCAGGTGCTTCTGGAAATAATGCTATCAAACAACAAAACAGACTTGCCAATGGAGATTGAGGAAAAACGTAGGCGAGGCGAACCCTTTGTAATAGTTTTTGTTGGGATCAACGGCACCGGAAAAACCACGACGATTGCCAAGGTTGCTCGGTTTTTGAACAAGAAGGGCTATTCGGTTGTTTTAGCTTGCAGCGACACTTACCGCGCTGGGTCCATTGAGCAATTAGAAGAGCATGCGAAACGTTTGGGGATACGCATGATCAAGCACAAGTATGGCGCGGACCCTGCGGCTGTAGCCTACGACACGATAAGCCACGCAAAGGCCCACGGGATAAATGTTGTTTTAATAGACACTGCGGGTAGGATGCAGACAAACCAAAACCTGATGAATGAACTTGCCAAAATCAAACGCGTCATAACTCCAGACTTGACCATCTTAACCGTGGATTCGCTCACGGGAAACGACGCCGTCACGCAGGCAGAGGAGTTTCACAAAAGCGTAGGCATAGACGCAACAATACTGACTAAAGTGGATGCCGACGTCAAAGGCGGTTCAGCCCTAAGCGTAACATACGTGACCAAAAAGCCTATCCTATTCATCGGAACTGGCCAGAAGTACGACGATTTAGAAGAGTTCAACCCGGACAAATTCGTACAAATGATACTAAGATAGATGTCGCGAATTTGGACATATTCTGACTAGGTTTCTTGCGTTTTTCGGATTTAGGGAAATCGTTACTCAGCATTCAATGGCCACCACAGAAAAATAGAGGTGACTCTGCAGAGTTTATTATCTGATCGGTGGTTAACAAGGATGACAATTCCCTTTGCTTCCTTAATTTTTGTGATTATAATGACAAAATCGCATGGTAACCATTTAACTGTCCAAGAAGCGTTTGGAACCACCATTAGATAATAGTCAAACTCCAATTCTACTCAAAAGTTCAAGCTATTTGTAGAGGGGTATGAGTCAAAAATCGCACAACAGTTCCAGGAGCTTAATTCTGTTATACAAGCTTCAGCAGTATGGCTTTGGCCGAGTACAACCTGTTTTCGGCCTGTTCGTAAATCACCGACTTCGGATTCTCAATCGCATCAGGGCTTATCTCGTATCCCCTGTGAATGGGCATATCACGCATAACATAAGCACTGGTTCCCTCAAGCAGTTCCTTATTGATCTGATAAGGCATCATAGTCTTGACGCGTTTCTCCTTCTCCGCAGCGAACTTCGGATTCATGAAGAACTCCATGTCAACCCACGTGTCCGCATAAACAAAATCCGCGTCCTTAACAGCCTTTTTTAACATCCAGCGTTGTTTTCCAAACACCTGTTTCCTTTGCGCTTTCCAGAAGCTTATCTTCTCGACTTGCTTCATTGAATATCGGCGTTACCGTCGTTATTTTGACCCCTGTTTTCGTGCATTCCTCAATGAGCGAATTACAAACGTTGTTGTGAATTCCAATGTAACCAGCTTCACACCTTTCAATGTCCCTTTCTTCTGTTTCATCTTCATCAAGTTACAATCGCTTGGCTCGGATGATATTTTTCGTCGCATGCGTTGATCACTGGAACACACGAAGCCCTAACCATAATCCGCAAATCAGAATTCTTCATTAACCGCGCCATAATACAATCAACGTTACGCGAAAGATACTGCGTCTCATCATAAACGTCCGCTATACCAAAATTCGTTGCTCTCCAATCTATGTAAAGAGCGTGACCGCCAAATTGGGTCATAGCCACTTCAAAGGACACCCTAGTTCGCGTGGAGGTTTTCTGAAAAATCATGGCCAAGGATTTATTTTCCAAAGCTTTCGAAGATTTTTCAGGATGACTTCTAACATCGACAGCTTCGTCGACCATCTCGGCAAGCTGATGACCATTCAATTCCCTGAAATTGATTAAATGCATATCTCTCGCCTCTTTCAACGGTTCAGCCCACATTAACTATTATAAGCTTTGCGGAAACATTTTTCTTAAGAACAACGCGCTTTAATCTGCGAAGGATAACCATGATTTTACTTGCTGCCTCAACTAAGGACATAGCAAGTCTAAACATCGCAAAACAAGTCCTGAAGCACCATCATTTTAAGAAAACATGCGAAACCTATCAAGACAATCCCGTTTACTTTGCAGAAATCAGTGCCAAAAAAGTCAATCTCGTCACGCTGAAAGAGGAAACAGTAAACGCCCAAAGCATAACAGACTTCTCTGCAGACTTAGAACTCGTAGTTTTCATTTCAAGACACAGCAGCGCAAGCGGCACCCCAACGCTATCTGTGCACACCCCAGGCAACATAGGCGAAGCAGAACTAGGCGGACTTCCAAGACAAGTTTCCATTTCGCCAGCAAACGCCATGAAAGACGCCTTGAAGGCAATGATGCAACTTAAAGAAGAAAAAAAACTTGACTACAAAGTCTCTTACGAATGCACCCACCACGGACCCTCACTGAAAGTGCCCACCATGTTCGTAGAGCTGGGCAGTTCAGAAAAACAATGGAATGACTTAAAGGCAGCAGAAGCTGTTGCCCAAGCAACCATAGAAGCAACCTCAAAATTCGGCACCTTCAAAAGCACAGCGGTCCTTGGTATAGGAGGACCACACTACAACGAAAAGTTTACCAAAATGGCCTTAGAAGGTCAAGCGGTTTTCGGCCACATAATCCCTAAATACGCGATTCCATGGGTGAACGCTGAAATTCTCAAGCAGTGTGTGGACAGAACATTAGAAGAAGTTGACTGTGCAATTTTGGACTGGAAAGGAATAAAAGGCAAGGACAAACCGAAACTCCTTGAAACTCTACAGGGAATAAATCTTCGCTTCAAAAAGGCCTAACAGCAAACAGACCTTATGGAACGATGCCTAAAAAAAATTTGGCAGAAACGGCTAGGAATATTCAGCAAAACCCAAAAAAACACAGTAACGTTTATTATACCATATTGGAATGTGAATGTGCGGTAGAACATGGGCATAAGGTCATTCCTATCTCAATGCTCCAGAACGCTAAAACTAGCGGCAAAGCCAGGAAGAAGCGAGCTCTGGCTATCAATAAGAATCTGCATACTGGGCATAGGCGCGATTGGGCTAATCGGCTTTGTTATCAAGTTGTTATCCTCAGTTTTGCAAGGAGCAGGTTAGAAGGAAAGATCTCATGGAAAAAAAAGAAGAGTACTCAACGAAGATTTTCGCCGTCAAAACAACAACCGGACAAGAAAAAAATGTGGCGAGACTAGTCGCTGCCAAAATTGAAATGAACAAAATTCCAATAAAGGCTATACTTGTGCCTGACACCTTAAAAGGATACGTTTTCTTCGAGGCTGACGGTCCCCACTTCGTGGAGGAAGCCATAGCCGGCGTACGACACGTGCGGTCAAGAGTTCCCGGCCTTGTGAGTTTTCCTGAGATCGAAAGATACATTGTAAGAAAACCCATAATTGAAGACCTCGGGGAAGACGATGTTGTCGAGATAACAGGTGGACCGTTCAAAGGCATGCGCGCCAAGATAACGCGCATCGACAAGGCTAAGGCCGAAGTCACACTGGAGCTGCTGGAAGCAACCTTCACCTTGCCGATAACCGTCCACTCGGACTATGTGAAGTTGGTGGAAAAAGCCAAAACCAAAAGTGGAGAGACATAAATGGCTGACAAAAAGATCGTGGAATTGCTCGTGAGTGGTGGGCAAGCAACAGCCGGACCACCGTTAGGTCCAGCCTTGGGCCCGTTAGGTCTTAACGTCATGGCCGTTGTAAACAAGATAAACGAGCTTACGAAAGACTATTCTGGAATGAAAGTTCCCGTTAAAGTCGCTGTTGATGTTGAAAACAAAGAATTCGAAGTCAGCATTGGAACCCCTACGACATCTGCCCTAGTCGTCAGCGAATTGAAACTACAAAAAGGCTCTGGAACACCCAACACGCAGAAAGTCGGAAATCTCACCATGGAACAACTCCTGCGCATAGCGAAGATCAAGCGGCAAGAGCTTCTGGCGAAGACTTTGAAGGCGGCTGCCAAAGAAGTCCTCGGAAGCTGTGTCAGTATGGGCGTCACTGTTGAGGACAAGGATCCGCGCGAAATACAAAGGGACATCGACGAAGGCAGGTATGACGAAATATTTGGCAAGATTGAAGCATAAGAGAACATTTTTATAACTGCGTTCCATTCCCTCATTGGCGCGAGGCCTCTTAAATGCCCTTAGATCAGAAAACCCTACTAAACGCAGTCAAAGAAGCGAAGGAAAAATCTGGAAAGAAGAATTTTACCCAGACACTGGAGCTCATTTTGAACATTCAAGAAATTGACATGAAATCCTCTGAGGGCAGAATTCAAGAGGTTGTAGAACTTCCCTACTCCACGGGAAAACCCAACAAGGTTTGTGTCATTGCCTCTGGAGAATTGGCTCTGAAAGCGCGAAAGGCGAACGCGGATAATGTGATCGAAAGGGACGACCTTGAAGGGCTGGCTGGACAAAAAAGGCAATTGCGAAAATTGGCTAGCGAATATGATATTTTTATTGCTGAAGCTCCATTGATGCCGTTAGTAGGTAGAATCTTGGGTCCGGTGTTAGGTCCAAGGGGAAAAATGCCTGTTCCAGTTCCACCGACTGCTGACATAGCGAGTTTGATAGATAAACATCGTAAGACAGTCATCGTCAGAATGCGCAATCAACCTATCATTCAATGCCAGGTCGGAACGGAAAACATGAAGGAAGAAGAGTTAGTTGAGAATATTCAAGCTGTTCTAAGGGTCTTGGAGAGAAAACTTAAAAGAGGAATCAAGAACATCAAGCTTACCTACATAAAAACATCCATGGGCACTCCTGTAAAAATCAAACCATGAAAAGAGAGAAAGCCAATGCCATCCCAGCAGGTCTTACAACAAAAACTCGACGAGATTGAAGAAATAACAGAACTATTAAAGCGGTACAAAGTCATTGGACTTGCCAGCCTACAGAAGGTTAGAGCCCCACAGCTGCAAGCGCTGAAGAAGAACTTGGCAGACAAAGTTTACATGAGAGTCATAAAAAACACGCTAATGAAAATGGCTATTGAAAACTGCAAAGAAAAGCCAGAACTGAAAAAGTTGGGGGACTACCTCGTAGGTTCGAGTATTTTCCTCTTCACCGATATAAACCCCTTCAAATTGACATTGTTTTTGGAGAAGGGCAAAGTTAAGGCAACAGCCAAGTCCGGTGATATTGCAGCCTTCGACGTCGTGATCCCATCGGGAAACACCGGACAACCACCTGGCCCGATAATTAGTCAGTTGAACGCCGTTGGCTTGCCTACGAGGATTGAGTCCGGAAGCGTGTGGATAAGTAAGGACACGTTAGTGGTAAGAAGAGATGAAGTTATCTCAGAAAGGCTGGCGAGCGTCTTGTCAAAACTTGGTATAAAGCCGGTCGAAGCCGGACTCGCAATGAAAGTGGCATACGATGAAGGCTTTGTGATAACACAAGAACAGCTCAAGTTAGACATTGACGAGACTAGGAAGACTCTTGAACAGAGCCATTTAGCAGCCTTTGCCCTATCCTTGACAGTGGCTTACCCAACACTGGAGAACACGACCGTTCTTCTGCAAATTGCTCACCAAAATGCCTATGCACTTTCAATGAACGCCGCCATACCTGACGAAGAAACAATAGTAGACTTGATAAGGAAAGCGCAAAATCAGATGCTAAATTTGTTGGCACTTACGGAGAAAGCGCAAGAATATTGAGTGCCTGATTGGCTATACCTCCAAAATTAAAAATTAAGTCACACAAAGGGAATAACAAAACGAGTCTTTTCAGAGAATAACATTTTCTTCCATAACTTTGTTGCCCATTCGCTTACCCGTCTTCCAGCAGATATCCAATCCGGACTTGTAGTTCTATGTGCTGAGGGGCAGCTTGTCTCGTACGCGCAACGTTTTTTTAAGTTGATTTGCATTTTGTCGGTTCAAAGATCTGCTCATGCAGGTCTGAGAAAGCCAGAAATATGCGGACTATTCTCTAGAAATTTTTGGGATGTTTATGCTTCATAGTTCATGAGGAGGCTGATAGGTGGAAACACGAAAAGAAATTGATTCGCTCGGCGAAAAGAAGATACCCCAAGATGCCTACTATGGCATCCAAACCTTTAGAGCAATTGAAAACTTTCCAGTGAGCGGAATAAAGGCTCCTGCAGATTTTATACGCGCCTATGTTTACGTAAAAAAGGCTGCGGCCATAGCCAACATGGAAGTCGAGTGGCTGGACGAGAAAATTGGCAAAGCAATGGTCTTGGCGTGTGACGAGATTCTTGATGGAAAGTTTTTGGATCAGTTTCCTATCGACGTTTTTCAAGCAGGAGCTGGAACGTCTTTTAACATGAACGTTAACGAAGTAATAGCCAATCGGGCACTCGAGATTTTGGGCAAGGAAAAAGGCGATTACAGGAGCGTGAGCCCCAATGACCACGTCAACAAAGCACAGTCCTCAAACGACACTTTTCCAACGGCGATCCATATCGCCACGTTGACGGCGTTGCAACCGTTAATCCGAGAGTTGGACAAATTGTCGGCGGCTTTCGAGAAACTGAGCAAAAAATACATCAACGTCATAAAATCTGGTCGAACGCATCTTCAGGACGCTCTGCCTGTGACTTTGGGACAAGAGTTTGGCGCTTATGCTTCGACAATAAAGAATGCAGGAAACCGGTTAACAGCTGCAAGCAAACTTTTGCTTGAAGTCGCACTGGGAGGAACAGCTACCGGAACGGGAGCAAATGCACATCCACGATTTAGGAAAATCGCGATCTCTGAGCTGAGAAAGATGACGGGACTACCGCTGAGACCAGCCAAAGACTCGTTTGAAGCGCTTCAAAGTCGCATAGCCGTGGGAGCTGTCTCCGGGGCATTAAAGGAACTGGCTTTAGAACTTATTAGAATAGCAAATGACTTGAGGCTATTATCTTCAGGTCCGACAGCCGGCCTAGGCGAGATTTCACTTCCGGCGGTGCAGCCTGGCTCTTCCATAATGCCAAGTAAGGTTAACCCAGTGATAGCCGAGTGTCTGAACATGATAGCATTTCAAATAGTCGGAAATGATTTGGCCGTGTGCTTCGCAGTTCAAGCTGGTCAGCTCGACTTAAATGTTATGACACCGGTAATGATGCATAATATTCTCTACTCCATTCAGCTCTTGGTCAATTATCTCCCAGTTTTCAGAAAAAAATGCGTTGAAGGCATAGCGGCGGATAAGAAACGCTGTTCACTCTACTTGGAAAAAAACCCCTCACTAGCCACGCTTCTCTCGCCGTACATAGGATATTTGGAGGCAAGCAAGATAGCTCAGCAAGCCTTAAAAGAGGGACGATCAGTGAAAGAACTTGCGATAGAAAAGGAGCTGCTGAGCCCAGAAGAGGCAGAAAGAATATTCAGCTCAGATTTCTTGGTGGGAAAAGCACGCAGAAAGAAAACGCGTAAATGAATCTCTGCACTGCACACCGTCGGGAGCCACAGCCTACAAAGCAACTTAGTTTGCTTATGCCCTTTCGGAATGGCTCGGCAACTGCCTTTATCACTTCGCACATCTTCGGAAGAGGCATGCACGCTGCCAATCATATCGTCAATAGTTAATCCGAACTACGTTGTAATAACGTATTACATGATAGAAACCTATATGTAACTGCGAAGTCTGCATAAAGAATAGATGGCAAAGTTGGAGCACGTAATTGAAACTCTGCAGGGATTGACGGGAGAAACATTCGACAGTGTCTATGACTTATTCTTCTCTGAAAAAAGGATGATTGTCGCAGTAGTGCTTCATCCTTCTGACTTGATTGATAAATATCAAAGATCAGATCCACTGACGAGTGTTTTCCTTGGAAACGCGCTTAGATCTCGAGAAATCAAGCTGCAATCAGCAAAACTGATTGAAGAAAGGAGGATCGCTTTCAAAACTAAGAACCTTGATGAGATTCTGACTATGCACAAAGCGAACATGGAAATAGACTACGAAAACATAATCTCTGTCTCAATAAGAAAACGTTTTCTGACATCACACTTGATATTTGAGGTTCAGAGAAATCCCAAAAAGAAGATAACTTTTTCACTCAAAAAGAGCCAAATAGTTGAAGCTGAAAAAGTGATAAACGGAATTCTCCCAAGCAAATTCGTGAAAGCCTCTTAACGCAACGTTTTCTGCAAGATTTTTTGACAAGCAAAACAAAAAATTTGAGAGCACCGATGACCAACGAGAATAAAAGGGCAACCGCAAATCTGTCCAGTTAAAACTCATAGCATACCAGTTCATGAGAAACTGGTTCGAGTGAACCTGTCAATGGTTTGACAACGCCTCAGCAAAGCCTTTCTGCCAATGATGCTTCATGCGAGAAAGGATAGGCATAAACATCCATTCAAAACAAAAAATGGGGATTTGGGATGTTACTGTTCAACGCCCATTTCCTTAATCATCTCAAGCAACTCTGGATGAACGAATTTTCCGTCCTTCTGTACGGGTTCATCGTCGAGGTATATCGACGCCTTCAGTATGATGCCATCGTCGTGGGATGCCGCCCTCCATCCATAATCGCCAAGGTCTGGTCTTAGAAGCGGTCCTTGTGTTCCCCAGCCGACTTGGAAGCAACCCCAGACTCTCTCGACCTCTGATATATCGCCCGTTACTCTAGCCATAGGATGGTATCCGTAGCAGAAGTGCGCTATCCTGTACATGTTGGGATCTTTAAAACCTGCCAGATATCTCCGAAGTATGTCGGCCTCCGTGCCACCTGAGATCTCTGTTATTATCCCTTTTTCAACCCTAAACTTTATCGGGGTCCTTATGTTTGATTTGATTTCGTCTGGAGGCCACACGTTTCCGTCGAATGCCAAGATGCCGTTTTCGGTCTCCTCGATTGGAGAACCGCCTGTCTGTCCACCTAACATTATGACTTTTCTTTTGTCAGCGGTGCTGCCGAAGTTCTCGAATTTTCGTCCGCCAATCTCAGCCTTAAAGGCTGTGCCTGAAGGGCTAGTTACCTTGATCTCGTTAGCCTTGGTGGTCATTTCTGCGAGTTTATCTCCCAACTCAACCATCTTCGGGTAGTTCACCCAGCCTAGGGTTCTGACCATTGCTTCGCGGTCGAGAGACGTCAGGCAGATGTAGGCCCTGTTCCGTTTTAACGCGTTTGTCTGCGCTTGAGTGTACAGTATGGCCTTTGCTGAGAATTCGACTGTGACATCAGAATCCATCATCGCCGCAGCAAGAGGCTTAGGAGGTTCATTAAATGAGATCTCTCGCGT
>Ga0172366_10003458_pt1 | contig 12465 bp, 15 predicted proteins | sample LakKivSesite69cm_FD_114533 | JGI IMG/M metagenome (GOLD analysis project Ga0172366, IMG submission 114533) | Sediment microbial communities from Lake Kivu, Rwanda - Sediment site 69cm | ecosystem: Environmental > Aquatic > Freshwater > Lake > Sediment | place: Rwanda: Western Province, Lake... | reverse complement strand
TTTTTTCTCTTCTTTCATCAAGTCTCCGGCAAGATTTTTCATATCCATTTTTTCCCAGAAGGAGAGCTTTTGATGGGCCTTCCAGTATTTCAGTGGAATGGGGTGGGTTCCGATGACGACGGGTGTTCGGTAATAACTTTCGATGAATTCTTTAAAGTGTCGTATGCGGGGACAGGGAGGATATCCCACAACCATTCCTGTCGCCAGATGGATTGCTTCCGCACCATTTTTTATCATTTCCTCCGGTACGTATTCAACGTTTCCTCCCGGGCAGGTCCCGCAGGTGGAATATCCCACGATCTCTACTTTTTCGTCCTTCGGATAGATGGCAAACCCACCCACGCGTTCCCTCAACGCTCGGAAACATTTACCGCCCCCGCAACTCTGATACCGTCCGCAGATGATGATGCCAATTTTTTTCATGTTTTTCTCCTTGTGGATATTTTTAGTGATTCTTTTCTTTGATTAGTAAAGAGATCTGGTAATACTACGGTTTTAACTTTCTTGTGTAAAATTTTTTTTCCCGATATGTTGTCTCTACTAAGCGATCTTCAGCGATCAACTTTTCAACGACTGACCAGTCTGCTTTTGCCTTGGATAAAAATTCCGCTACCGCATCTTCCCGCATGGTATGTACGGATGCAATGCTCAAAATGTCTTCTTCAACATTTCCGGTGAACGCAAACGCATTGCCTTCGTATCCGATGAGATACTCTGTTTTTATTCCGTTCTCGCACAGGATTTGGAAGGCCCGATTGAGAATTTCCTCACTGGGCGGATTCACCCATTTTTCTGCGGGCGGTCTTGTTGGGATGGAGAGGTAGGCCTGGTCGGGTTTTAGTTGAAAAAGAAACTCGGCTATCGCATGGATGGAATCCTCGTCCTCGTTTACCCCTTCGACAAGCATGGTCTCGGTAACCAGGTTTCCACGGTACATCTGCGAAAAGGCGAGCATTCCATCCAAAATCTCTTGAAGCTTCAGAGTTCGATGGGGCCGGTTTATCTTTCGCCAGATATCCTCTCGTGTTGAGTCAACCTTGAGCGAGATCCAATCGGCTTTCGTGAATTCCTGTCTTACGTCCTCTCTCCGGATTAGGGAACCGTTGGTAATGATTGCCACCTTTATCCCAAGAGGTTTCAGAAGATCGATCTCCCCTCCGAGATGCACATCCAGCGTGGGTTCGCCGTCGGATACAAAGGTGAGATAATCAACGGGCTCTCCAATTTTGGAAGATTTCGTTATTTTCTCTTCCACTACTCTGGTTAGTTTCTCTGGAATGTAAAATGTCTTTCGTTCCAGTTGCATTTTCGAAGTCTGTCCCAGTTGACAATAGACGCAACTGTAGGTACAACACTTGGGTGGTATGTTGTTGATTCCCAGGCTCCGGCCTAAACGTCTCGATGGTACTGGACCAAATGTTGTGATGGCAGTCATTTTCGATTCAGAATTCCGTAAAGTTTTTCACGTCTCGCTTCTATTCACTCGTTTTCGAAGGTAATGGCATGTGAGCGAAGCGACCGCGTTGTGGGCCAGAATCCGGTCCTTGACGATGAAAGTGGTGACCGGGGCTTCCGAGTGTTTCGTGAACTGAATGTCGTGGCCGATGCAGAGTCCACAGATGAGATTCAGGTCGGTCTTTGCTTGGTTGAGCAGAACGGCCTGGCCGATGGGGTTGCACATGACCTCTTCTTCATCGGGATGGATTTTCTCCAAGCCGAGTTGGTCTTTCTGGATGCCGCACACTTTACAGCAGACGGAGACCACGTCAAACTCCTTTTTGAGAATATTTGCGAGAATCTTTGCCTCTTCGGAAAGACCGATGCAGAAGGCGATTCCGAGTTTTTTAAACCCCATTTCCCGGGCGAAGAGGATGGTCTCCTCCAAGCGTGTTTTTTTCATGTAGTACCGCCCTTCGATCTTGGAAGCAGAACGGGCCAGGATCAGGTTGCCTTGAGTGTACTGCTCGAAGATTTGATTGCTCATTCCGAAGCAGTCTTTTCCGTCGGAGCAGCGTTTTCTCTTGCACAGATCGCATGTGGGTGGACGTTTCTTTTTCTGTCGGGATAACGTTCTGGTCATGACTTGCTCACTTTCTGTTTTCTGAAAAAAGAGCGCTCACGTTCTTGGCAATAGTCCCGAAGGCCTGCGACGTGCTGCTCTTCGGATCGGTGAGAACAATGGGTTTTCCCGTATCCCCACTTTTTCGTGTTTCGATTTCTATGGGGATTCGGCCCAGGAATGGGACCCCCATTTCGGAGGCCATTTTTTCGCCGCCTCCGGTGTCGAAGAGGGCGATCTCCTTTTTGCAGTGGGGACAAACCAGACCCGACATGTTCTCCACCACACCGATCTTTGGAATGGTGAGTTTTTTTGCCATGTTGACCGCTCTTCGACAGTCGGTCAGGGATATTTCCTGGGGTGTGGTGACCACGATGGCCATCTGGGGAAGCATCTTCTGGGCTGTTGTGAGGACTTCATCACCTGTGCCCGGGGGGAGGTCGGCAACGAGAAAATCGAGGTCTCCCCAGACGACATCGGAGAGAAATTGCGTGATGGCTCCGGAACGCAGAGGGCCGCGCCAGATGACCGGTTGGTCGTGGGGGATCATGGGTGCGATGGAGATGACCTGGAGACCGTTCTTCTCCTGGGCCAGGATGTTCTTCTTCTCGCTGTCTATCCAGGGAAAGCCCTCCAGACCGATCATCTTGGGCACGTTGGGACCGGTGATGTCGGCATCGAGCAGGCCGACTTTGTACTTTTGCTGGAGGAGGGCGTACGACAGGTTGACGGCGACTGTTGTCTTGCCTACGCCTCCCTTCCCGCTGAAGACAACGATTCGGTTCCGGATTTTCTTGAGCGTTTCTTCGATGCGCTGACTCTGCTCCTGCATCTGTCGGGTTCTGTCTGCATCAGGCTTCATAAAGATTTCCTTTCATCGGGATTCAGTGTGCACAGGGTTTGTATCCTTTGAGGTTTCCTAATAGATAGGCCTCTACAACGGCCTCTACTTTTCCTGCTGCACCCGTGACTGCTTCGATTCCGAACTCGTTGAAAAAACCGACGGCACGCTGGCCCATGCCCCCTGAGATGATGACATCGGCTCCCTGATCCCGGATGAAAGTTGGAACCTGGCCAGGATCACCGTGGGCACCGTAGAAGGGGTTTTCAACGTTGTAGCTCAGGGTCATTTTATTCCCTTCAACCTCGACCATGGTGTAGTAGGGGCATCTGCCGAAGTGGGCGCTCACATTCGCCTCCAGTCCTCTGTCGTCTTCCGCTGCCACTGCGATTCGTTTTTTGTTGGAAGGTTTGGAAGTTTTTTCAGGTACAGGACCTGTACCGAAATGGGCTTCGACCGAAGGGGCTGCGTAGGGTTTTAACGTTCCCTTTTTAAATTGGTCCACGACCTCGGAAATCTTTCCCGATACGCCCGCAAACGCCTTGATTCCTGCAGCGGATAGGGTTCGAAAGGCGTTTGGCCCGATGTTCCCCGTGAGTACGGCTTCGGCTCCTTCTTCGGAGAGTGTTTGGGCAGATTGAATGCCAGCGCCTCCCCCGAGGCTTGCATTGGTGTTGTCCAGAGCTTCGAAGGTGTCGGTTTCCGTGTCGTAGATGATGAAGACCTGACACCGTCCGAAGCGGGGGTCCACCTCTGCATGGAGGTCGTTTCCTTGTGACGTGATGGCAATTTTCATACCGTTTCTCCTATTCTCTCATCATCTGTGATCCGCACTTTGGGCAGACCACATTGAAACAAGGCTCCCCCTGTTTATGGGGTACCTTTGTTCCGCAATTCGGGCATAAACAATTTCCTCCGGGACCTGCGCCGGGCCGATTTCCTCCCATGCGTCCTCTTCCTTTGCCCATTCCTGGCCCTTGTCCAGCAGGGCCGGTTCTGTCTCCTCTTGGCATGGTTTGTCTCCTTTCGATTGAGCGTTCACTCGAATCTTCGAGCGTATCGTGCACTATTTCCCGCAACACCGTTTCGGGTTGGAGCAGGGATTGGTCTGACCACAGCACGAGCCGCCGCCCTGGTCATTTTTTTTGTAATCCGTGGCATGAAAACCCGACCCCTTGAATATCACACCTGTACCCCCGGAAATAAGCCGGCGCACAGGACCGGAGCATTGTGGGCATTTCTTTACCGGTTTGTCGGTCATGTTCTGGAATTGCGTGAATCGGTGGCCGCAGGAGGTGCACTCGTATTCGTACGTTGGCATGATGGTTTTCTCCGAATTTGGTTTGCGACCCCGGAGTTTTTCGAAAGCCCCGGGGTCTTGTTGTGCTACTTCGATTCTTTCTTGGTCTCGGCTTCCAGTTCGGAGATGCGCTTCTGAATCTCGTCCAACCGATCTCCTAAGACCTTCGCTTGATTCTGGAGAAAGTCCATCTCCTGTTCCGGTGCGTAGGCGGGTCCGTAGGGAACGGCTCCGTATCCGTATGGGAGTATGCCGTAGGGCAATCCCATGGGATAACCCCAGCGTCCCCATCCCCTTCCGAAACCTCGACCACGGCCCCAGCCGAAACCTCCTCCAAATCTTCCGCCGTAGGGATTCATGAATCCCGGCACGGGATAGCCAGCGCAGTAGCCGGCTGCCCTTCCTGTCATCGAACCCATTCCTGCGGGTCCTGTTCCGTCTCCTCTTGGCATGGTTTGTCCTCCTTGTTTAGTTTATGTGATTTATTTTTACTAATTCCTGATTTGTCCAAATTTTCCAGAGCCTTCCGAAGTGTCTGGACGGCAAGAACGGCACAGTGGAGATGTGAAGCCGGGAGGCCGTCCAAATATTTTATGACGGCTTGCGGGGTAATCTTGCCTGCTTCGTAGGGTGTTTTTCCCTTGGCCAGTTCTGTAGTGGCACTCCCGCAGGCCAGTGTCGCGCCGCAGCCGTCTGTCAAGAATCCAATAGGATCGATTATTTTTCCTTTCATTTTAATATAAATCTCCATTGTATCACCACATTGGCCGGCTACACGCCCGTGGCCGTCAGGATTTTTGAGAGAGCCTACGTTCCGAGGTTCATAAGCAAGGGAGACGACTTTTTGGGAAAATGTTTTTAAAGCTTCTCTCATGAAATATTTTGTAAATCGTCAAAAACTTTTTCGACGTCTTTTTCTTTCTTTTCCATTACCAGCCTCTTCTACCGTGTCTATGGGGTCCTCTTCCCCAGCCGAAGGGTGGCATCGGAGGACGCAACTGGACTTCTCCTCCTTCGATGCGAATGGCTTTTCCGTGAACCAGCGCATCGGCCACCTTTTTCCTGCCATCGGCTACGATGCGTCCAAAAGTCGCACGGGATACGTTCATCCTCTCCGCCCCTTCCTCTTGGCTCAAACATTCAAGATCGGCCAGCCGTATGGCTTCCAACTCGTCCATTTCGAGACAGACCTGGCTGAGCATTCTCAGAGGAACACCCTGGGGTTTGAAATAGGAGAATCCTGGGTGTGAACTGATCCAACGGCATTTTTTGGGTCGCGGCATATCAACTCCTCACAGACCTACAGAGCGCTGTCATGCCTGAAATTTGCTATCAGGCATCTGGGTGGGAAGTGCAAACCCCATACTCCTCCCCCTGTTCGATTCCCACTTAATTATTGGCTGCTTGCGCAGACAGGCGGGAATGACATCCAATTTGTCGGTCATCTATCACTGCGTTCTCAGATTTCACATCATAAAAAGTCATTTAAGTATCCAAGTTTCACAATCTGTATGATTCTATCATCGTCAACAGCTTCTCACCCATATCTCGGATCGCCTTGGTTGCAGGCCCTTGGTTGAACTCGACGACGGTCTTTCCCTGCACCATCGCTTGGGTGACAAGAGGATCGTAGGGAATCCGGCCGAGAACGGATACGTTTTTCTCTCCGACGACTGTCTCTATCTTTTGGCTCATCTCCTCGTTCAGATCGGCTTTGTTGATGATGACGGTTGCAGGAATCTGGAAATGTTCGGAGAGGCTCAAGACTCTCTCCATGTCGTGTACACCGGAGATCGTGGGTTCGGTTACGATGACGACGAGGGAAGCTCCTGTGATGGAACTGATGACCGGGCATCCGATGCCCGGAGAGCCGTCGCTGAGAATCGTATCCCATCCCCGGTCTTGGGCGACTAACTTGGCCTGACGCCTGATGAGGCTGACGAGTTTGCCGGAGTTCTCTTCGGCAATACCTAACCTTGCGTGAACAAGCAGTCCAAATCGTGTTTCTGAGAGGTACCACTCTCCGCAATGGCGTTCCTTCAGCGTAATGGCGTTGGCAGGACAAAAATAGTAACAAACGGCACATCCCTCACAGTCAATTTTATTTACAGCATAATCAGGAGATATGGCATCGTATTTACACATCTCACTGCATTTACCGCATTTGGTACAGATTTTCTTGTCAATGACGGCTTCGACTCCACTGTAAAAATCGCTCTTCTTCCGGATATCGGGTTCGAGGAGGAGGTGGAGGTCTGCGGCGTCCACGTCGCAGTCGGCGATGACTTTGTCCTTCCAGAGGGCGGCCAGGGAGGCCGTCAAGGTCGTCTTTCCGGTTCCACCTTTTCCGCTGATGATCACGACTTCCCTCATGAGTCCACCTCCGCGAAGGAACGCATTTTGTTTTTCAGCTTTTCGTAGAGCGTTTCGAAATGTCCTCGGTACTGAGGAAGTGAGTCCGATATCAACTCGCCGCGAGAATAGGCCACGGCAATCTCCCGGTCATCGGGGATCTCGAGGAGGACCGGAATGCTCTCCGCTTCGCAGTAACGCCACACTTCCCGGTCGCCCGTCGTGGACCGGTTGACGATCACGCCGAACGGAATCCCCAGCACGCGCACCATCTCGACGGCCAGTTTGAGATCGTGGAGACCGAAAGGGGTCGGCTCGGTGACCAGGAGAACAAAATCGGATCCTTTCACTGCCTCGATCACCGGACAGGACGTCCCCGGAGGGGAGTCGATCAGGATCAACGCCGATGTGTTGCCAGACAGACCAACGCGTTTGACTTCCCGGATGAGTGGCGGCGACATGGCTTCCCCGATACGGAGGCGTCCGTGGAGAAATCGGATTTTTCCCGAATCGCCTTCTGCGATGATCCCGATTTCTTTGGTTCCTTCGGTGATTGCACGGACCGGACAGATGCGTTTGCATCCTTCACAGCCGTGGCAGAGTTCGGGGAAAACCAGGACGTTGTTCTTCAGGGTCACGATGGCCCCAAACCGACAGAGTTCGGAACATTTGCCGCAGAACGTGCACAAGGTCAGGTCGACTTTGGGAACGAACGTGTGGACAGGCCATTCTTTCTCGATTTTTGGCTTGAGAAAAAGATGACTATCGGGCTCCTCGACATCGCAGTCGAGGAAGGTAACATTTCGATCCCCGTTTATTCTGGCCAAATTCGTGGCCACCGTGGTCTTTCCGGTTCCGCCTTTGCCGCTGGCAACCGCGATGATCATACTTCTCACTTGTCTGATGGTTTCATCGTTCGTCCCAATGGTGTTTTGAGCATATGCTCAAAATAAAGATAATAAAAAACCTTTCCGAAGTCAATAGGTTTTCCGGAAAAGTTTTTGAATGCCCAAATTTTTTATTTGAAAAAGAGTTTATTTCTTTTCCCTCTTAGGGGAGGAAATTATGGGATGTAGCGAAAAAATAGTCGTGCACAGGGGGATACCCCACAACCATTCCTGTCGCCAGACCGATTACTTCTTCAGCGATAATGGGAAGCAAAACGTTTTTTCTCAATCTCTGGAACAAACAACATAGGGAACACAATATCGCTAAAACAGCATGGAATCCAGACTGCCAAAAAGAGAAATACAAAAATAGATGCAATCTGAATCCACAGCACGTAGGTTCCTACAGCCATGATGATATGAAAAAGCGATGCCCACGTGCTGATGAGCACGTGTCCAAAGTGAGGGAGTTTGGTCGTGGGCCTGAGAAAGGCAATGGCAATACCCAAAAAAGCTGCCGGATGCGTGAGCCACGGTTCTTCGATGAAACCGATATGAGCGCCTCGGTTGGGCAGTTTGAGCAACCATTCTCCAAGGTAAGGAATGATGGAGTCGCTCAATGTGGCTATTCCCAGTGAGCCGACATAACCGATGACAATGGGTACAATAAAATGGTTTTTTGGTTTATGCAAAAGATAAAGGGCAGTGGTCACAACCGCGCTTAAAAGGATATGCAGTGGATGAAGAATGTAAAATATACGCAGTGAAACTTCTGACATCTGGGAGAGTACATGTGCAAAAATAAAAATAATGATGATCACAATTCCTGTACTTGCCCCCAGGCTTGTAAATGGAGCATGGGATTTAAGTTCTCTTAGAATATGTTTGACCATCTTCTCTCCTCATGCCTTATCCTGTGCAGGATATTGGATGTGTATTCTCCAGTTTCAGCAGTCACTGTACTACGTTTACTATTTTTCAAGGTCGGCGATTTCCATTTTCGGATCGGAAAAGAGATACTCTTTGAGTTCTTTGGAAAAAGAGGGATCCCTTCGCTGAATGTACTCCAGCAACATGGCCGCATGTTCTTTTTCTTCGTCTCTGTTGTGTTCCAGAATTTTGTGCAGCGACTTGTCTTTGGTCACGTCCATTCGCTGCTGATACCAGTCCACTGCTTCCAGTTCTTCGATGAGCGAAACGACCGCGCGATGATAATCTTTCGTTTTTTCGCTCAATTTGTCCGCTGCTTCGTGATAGCCTTCGTGAGCCATGTTGACCTCCATTTTAAAGTCTGCTTCTCTTTTTGAACTGCGAGAAATGATAGAGTCTCTCCTCAACAAAGTGAAGGACGAAACTCCGTCGAAGGATGCCCCCAACACACCAGATTCTTCCTCCCGAAAAATCGGGACTCAGAATGACCACCCCACTCTCAAATTTGTCAAAGTTCAGTACATGATTAAAAGGCTGCCAACTTATTTTTTCGGGTGGATCACAATATCTATCCGACGGTTCTTCCGACGGCCTTCTTGCGTTTCGTTGCTGGCAATGGGTTTGGATTCACCGTATCCTGTGGCAATAATTCGTGTGGAATCCAATCCTGCAGTGGCCAGAAAATATTCCCGCACGGCTTCGGCCCGCTGGGTAGAGAGTTTCTGATTGGCCTCGTCACTTCCCCAGGAATCGGTATGGCCCTCCACGGTGGTCTTACTTTCAGGATATTCTTCGGTGGCTTTGATCACTTTACTCAAAAGACCGTAGTATTGAGGCTCAATCGTGGCCTTGCCGACAGGGAATGTCAGGCTGTAAAGCCGGATGACGACGTCCTCTCCCATGCGGAGGATTTGCGCTTCTTCCGGCGTGAACAGTTTTTCAATTCGGGCAAATTTTTCACGCGATCGTTCCTGCTGTTCCATGATCTGACTTAAAGTCGCTTCTTTTGTTTTTAGATCTCCCAGTTGTGATTCCGCACGGTTGAGTTGATCGGACAGTGTGGACACTTGCCCATTTTTGTCATCAAGGTCTTGGCGCAGGGAGGCAATCTCTTTTTTCAGGTTTTGAATGTCTTGAATAATCGAAGCCGTGGGGGGATCGAAACCCTGGTCAAATCGAGGATTCAAATCAAACTCGTCACTGATTTTTTGAATGGGTTTTTCGCTTTCCAAAAGCAATTCTTCAACAGTTTTTTCTTTCATATTTTCAATCTTTTTTGCCAGATACAGGGCATGCTGAGCTTCGTACTTGGCTTCCTGAGCCAGCTGCCGTGCTTCGTCGGTGTCGTACCGGTTTTTGATAAGGAGATTTTCAGCATTGATAATAAGATCCTGTGCCGTTTTGAAAGTCAGAGGTACCATTTTTTTTAGTTCATTGGCATTGGTTTCAAGAAGAACCTTGGTTTCGTCAAGGTAATTGGCTTTGATGGACTCCAATTCCACCTGCTTGTAGAGTTGCTCGGCCTTTTCCCCTCTGGATTTTGCCCCTTCCAGATTTCCGTCTTCCAAAGTTTTGGCGGCCTGATTCAGTGCCAGCTCTGCATCTTCCCACTGCTTTTTCCGGAATTTCATCGCCTCTACGGCCAATGCGTCGTTACGCGCTGCGATGCACTCCGCAAGATGGGTCTGAAAGAGATTGGCAGACTCCAGCGCTTTGAGGAAGTAGACGGCAGCCATCTTGATATTTTTTTGAATGTCTTCCAGGTTTCTTCCTTTGTCGTAGTCTTCTTCTGCTTTTTGATAGTATTTCATTGCGGTCTTAAAATGATTGGGTGAAAAGAGTTCAGCCTGGACCGCCTGAGCCTGTTCCATGGCTTTTGTCGCTTCCTGAAAGAGCAGCGTTTTGGAATCTTGGAGATTGGCAAACAAGGATCCCCCTAGGAAAAATGTCCCTGCAAGAAAAAAGAAAAGTAGACATAATCCCTTCTTTTGATCCATGCAAAAGACACTCTGTTTCATGAAACACCTCCTTGCGTTTGATCATCATGGGCGGGATAATAAGGTAGGAAAGAAAAAGGCACCTCGTTTGGTGCCTTCCGGATAAACTCTTTTTAATTCAATTTTTCAATAGCACCGGACCGAATGCATTGGGTACAGACTGTAATTTTCCTGGGCTTGCCATCCACTTTGGCCTTCACTTTTTGAAGATTGGGTAGCCATCGCCGCTTGCTCACGTTGTGCGCATGACTTATTTTATTGCCCACCATGGGTCCCTTACCGCAGATTTCGCATCTTCGAGACATTGTATCCTCAGTTCTGATTATAAAAATTTCAATTTTTAAGCGTATTATTATACAAAATATTCCATGAAAAAGCAAGTATGAATTGTGACAACTTTTCGGTACATTCCTCTGCAAAGAGAAAAATCTTGCAAGTTCTTAAAGCAAATTGTATATTCCTTCGTTTTGAATATAGCCGGCGTAAAAATTTTCGGTAAATCGGTCTTGGCTCCCATGGCAGGAGTGGCTGACTCTGCTTTTCGCTTGATGGCAAAACAGGCCGGCGCCTCTTTGGTTTTTACCGAGCTTGCCAGTGCAGACGGACTTGTGCGGAAAAGCGCCAAAAGCTTTCGGCTTATTGGCTTTTTCCCTGAAGAACGTCCTGTTGGGGTTCAGTTTTTCGGAAGCGATCCGGATGTCATGGCCGAAGCGGCGTGCCGGGTGGTTGAAAAGGTAAAACCGGATTTTATTGATTTGAATTTTGGGTGCCCGGCAAAGAAAGTTGTCAGCACGGGAGGAGGTGCTGCTCTGCTCAATGATTTGCGAAAAATGCACACGATTTTAAGTGCCGTTGTGAATGCAACGACAACTCCGGTGACAGCAAAAATACGAAGCGGCTGGGGAGAAGAGCACGTGATTGCAGTAAAGGCGTCCCAAGTGTTGGAGCAGGGAGGGGCTTGTGCGGTGACGGTGCATGCGCGGACCAAAGCAATGAAATTCAGCGGTCAGGCCGATTGGGAAATCATCCGGGAGGTAAAGAAGGCGGTTTCCATTCCAGTGATCGGTAACGGCGATATTGTGTCACCCGAAGATGGGAAAAGAATGCTGGACGAAACGGACTGCGACTTGATCATGATCGGCCGAGGAGCGCTTGGGAAGCCCTGGATTTTCAACCGGATCAATCACTTTCTTGAAACTGGAGAACGTGTGGATGACCCTTCGTATTCAGAGCGAATCGAGATTTGCCTTCGCCATTACCAGCTTGCCCTTAAGATCATTGGCGAGGATCAAACAGTTCGAGAGATGCGAAAACACATTGGCTGGTATCTGAAAGGGATGCCTGGAAGTTGTCAGGTTCGGCAAGACATATTCTTGATAGTGGATTCGGATGAAGTCATACACAGACTTCAAGAATATAGAGATCAATTGGAGAAGAACGCTCATTGACCTTGTTTTCTGAAACGAATTGGCTGGATGGAATTTTTCGGTCCGCACAGGATGGAAGTTGAAAGATGAGGAGTGTGAATTTTTCTTGACAAAACAGCAGGAATTTAGTACCATGTTTTAAAATGAAGAGCTGAACGAAAACAGTACCCAACGGGAGGATTTGAAGATGAAAAAGATAACATGGATTGCTGTCTTTTTTTTGTTTGGAGGAGGCTTGGTTTTTTCGCAATGGTTTGGATATTATCCTTATGAGGGAAGTGCACTGGATGCGGGTCTGGGAATGACTTGGATAGACAATCAGACCTATTATACCATCAGTTTTCATCCGGATATTGGGTTCGGCAAGTTTGGTATTGGTCTTGGGATCAATTTGCTGTACAATGCGGACACGGGACACATACGTTCTCAGGACTGGAACTCGAAGTACGATTACGCCCGTATCCTTCGGTATCTCCGGTACGGGCATAAGGGAGACAGACTCTATTCACGCATTGGGGCGTTGGATGCCGAGAGAATTGGCCACGGTTTTATTATGAATTTTTACAACAACCAGCTCAATTACGAGGAACGCAAACTGGGTCTCACCCTGGATGCGGATCTCGGCTATTTCGGTTTTGAATCACTGACCAACAATTTGGGCCGGCTGGAAGT
>Ga0172366_10003456_pt1 | contig 12466 bp, 12 predicted proteins | sample LakKivSesite69cm_FD_114533 | JGI IMG/M metagenome (GOLD analysis project Ga0172366, IMG submission 114533) | Sediment microbial communities from Lake Kivu, Rwanda - Sediment site 69cm | ecosystem: Environmental > Aquatic > Freshwater > Lake > Sediment | place: Rwanda: Western Province, Lake... | reverse complement strand
TATGTGATTTAATTGTTGCCGAGATTATTTATGTTCTGGAAAGCATATATCACCTGGACAGAAATGAGGTAGTTGAAAAAATACTGGCTATTGCCGAGATTGACAATGCGGTAATAGAAAACCGTTCAATCATCCTGAAGGCTCTGGATTTATATGAAGAGAAAAATATTGATTTTATAGATGCATACCTGGCTAGCCATTCGGTAAAAAATAACTGTGATACAGTATTTACATTTGACAAAGACTTTAGAAAAATAGATTTTATAAAGAAAATCATTCCTTAAAATTATTTTTATTCAGCTTTTTTAAGAGAAACAAAATATTCCTTTTGAGATTTTATCTAGCTTCTAATATAATTCCTTCTACCGGGAAATAACAGGCAGGCGGGTTTTATTAAAATAAATATATTAATAGAATAAGGTCATAAGATAAAATGAGCACGAATACCGGAACTAAAAAAATAGATATATTGATGATAGATAATTATGACTCCTTTACTTTTAATCTGGTGCAATATCTGGGCATTCTGGGTGAGAATATAAAGGTCAGGAGAAATGATAAGATAAGTCTGGATGAAATTAAAAAGATGGCGCCATCCAGGATAGTTATTTCACCTGGTCCGGGAAGACCTGTTGATGCAGGCATGTCAAAAGATATAATCAGGCATTTTTATAAGGAGATACCCATACTGGGAGTCTGTCTGGGACATCAGTGCATCGGGGAAGTATTTGGTGCAGAAGTAATTAATTCAGGAGTGGTAATCCATGGAAAGACATCTATGATTTATCATGATGGAAAGAGTATTTTTACCGGCGTTGAAAATCCTTTTGAAGCTGCAAGATATCATTCTCTTATTTTAAAAAAAGACACCATCCCTTCTTCACTTGAAGTAACTGCTCATACTGAAGATGGCATTATAATGGGAGTAAGGCATAAAAACTATAAGTTGGAAGGAATACAATTTCATCCTGAATCATTCCTGACTCCAGTCGGGTTAAAAATACTTAAAAATTTCATTGATCTATGAAAATCCTTTCGACAATTTCAGCCATTAATCTAAAAACACCACCTCAGGATGCAGCCTATATTTTAAAGGATAGTAATTACTTATGTTTTCTGGACAGCAGTCTATCTCCGCATAAATATTCCAGGTTCTCTTATATCGGCTGGGATCCAAAATTTGTTATAAAGAGCAGCGGCTATAAAAATGAGTTTACCGGTAACGCCAGAGATATCAGGTATTATTCCTATCAGCATCCTTTATCTTTTCTCAAACAAAACATTAAAGATTATACCTGCAGTCCTCCCGGCAGTGAAATAAAGAATGTTAGAATGGTCTATATAGATAAGGGCAGGATTGGGAAAATAACCAGGGAACTTGAAGAAAAACTCCCTGATTTTAAGGGTGGTTTTGCCGGGTATTTCTCTTATGATCTGAAAAACTATATTGAAGAACTTCCTCAGAATGCTTCCGATGATGTTAATCTTCCCATATTTTATCTTGCTTATTATGATAGATTGCTTGCATATAGCCACCAGGACAGCAGGTGGTATTTTATCAGGAATTTTTTAACCGGTGAAAAGAAAGAGGAAAATAAAAGTGCCTGTGAGACTACTTTCCTGGAAGATGATTATATGGATTCCGATATAAGGGATAGGGATTTAATTAGGAAAGTCAATCTGGAAGTAGAGGGTGTTGTTAGTAGCTTAGAAGGTTTAAATGATATAAAAAGGGATATTATTGAGAAATATTACAAAAAAAATATTTCAAATATAAAACTCCGCTCAAATCTTACAAGGCGGAATTATATCAAAAAGGTACTGGAAACCAAAGAATATATTCATAACGGCGATATTTATCAGGTAAATTTCAGTCAGAGATTTGAAGCGGATCTGCCTGTAGAACCGATGGACTTATATTATATATTAAGAGAAAAAAATGCTGCTCCATTTTCTGCTTTTATGGGATTTCCTGAGCTTAGCATAGGCAGTTCTTCACCGGAAAGATTTTTATTTTTAAAAAATAATATTATAGAGACCAGGCCAATAAAAGGAACCCGACCCAGGGGGATAGATTCTGACAGTGATAACAAAAATATGACGGAACTAAAAGACAGCATTAAAGATAGAGCGGAACTGAATATGATTGTTGACCTGGAGCGTAATGATCTGGGGAAATTCTGTTACTACGGCACAGTTAGAGTTTACGAGCACGCAGTTGTAGAAAAATATGCGAGGGTTTTTCATTCTGTCTCAACGGTAATTGGCAGAGTAAAGAAAGGTACCGATATTTCAGGTATAATAAAGGCTGCGTTTCCAGGCGGCTCAATAACAGGCGCGCCCAAAATAAGGGCAATGGAAATTATTGATGAGCTTGAACCAACAGTCAGGAGTGTTTATACAGGTTCAGCTGGTTATATTGGAATTGATAGTACTATGGATTTAAATATTGTAATCAGAACATTTGTTATAAAGGGAAATAAGTTTTATTATAATGTAGGCGGAGGAATTGTAGAAGATTCGGTACCTGAAGATGAGTATAATGAAACTCTGGATAAAGGAATCGCCCTAAAGGAAACCTTAAAATTTTTTAATGCAAAGAATCTAAGGAAACTACTATAAAATTTATCTGGCGGGCTGCTCGTATGTTTAAATATATTTTCGTAAGTGGGAAGCTGGTTATAGAAAGTAAGGCTAAAGTATCGGTTAGAGACAGAGGATTTTTATATGGTGATGGTTTATTTGAAACCTTGAGAAGCTATGGAGGCTATACATTTATGCTTGATGCCCATCTTGAGAGACTGTTTTTTTCACTTAAGGTTTTAAAGTATAATCTTCCTTTTGATAAAGAATATATAAAAGATGCTCTGAGAAGAACTATTGATAAAAACAATCTTCAAAAGAGAGATGCCTATATAAAAATAATTGTAACCAGAGGTATCCACAGCGGTGAGCTCCATTTTAACGGGGGGTATAAGCCTAATCTCGTAATAATTGCTGACAGTCTTACACCTTACCCCGAAGTTGATTATACTAAAGGAATAAATATTACCACTTCTTCAATAAGAAGACCGGTGATAGGCAGCCCCCTTTATTGTCACAAGCTTCTGAATTATTTTGAAAATATTTTCGCAAAAAATGAAGCTTATTATAATAAGGCCCAGGAGGCGGTTTTCTTAACCAGGGATCATCTGGTTCTGGAAGGTGCATCAAGTAATATTTTTTTTGTAAAGAGAAACATAGTTTATACTCCACCGCTTACCCAGAATATCTTACCAGGAATAACCAGAGAAGTGGTTATAAGGATATGTAAGGAAACCGGGATAAAAGTAAAGCAAAAAAAGGTTCACTACCGCGATATTATAAATGCAGATGAAATATTTAAAACCAGTTCTATTGCCGGGATTGTGCCGGTAAAGAAAGTGGACAGGTTTGTGGTAGCTAGAAAAGTTCCAGGTAATATTACCTTAAAGCTTATGAAGTTATACGGAGATAAAGTTGAGTATTTGAAATCAAGGGGAATTTCTTGTTAAAATAAATATGTTTCCTTATCTTTTAAATAATTTGGAATCATCAAATTGATTACAAAGATAGATAAGGATAATCATGAGATACAGAACTTTAGGAAAAACAGGTTTTAAAGTTTCTGAAAAAATAATTTTACTTAAGAAAAACATAGTGCTAATATAAAAAGGTTTCTAATTAAATATTAAAAATTAGTATTGAATTACAATGGTTACAAAAAAAATCTCTGGGAATCAGATTCCAGGAGAAGGGGGTAATAAACAGTGAAGCAATTCACGAGCCTTATGGACCTTATAGAAAAAAGAAAAAGTATCAGGTCTTATAAACCCCAGGATGTGGAAGAGGAAAAATTAAATTATATTCTGCAAGCATTCAGAAAAGCTCCATCAGCTAAAAATCTTCAGCCATGGAAATTGATTGTAGTAAAAGATAAGAAAAAAATAAGTGACCTGTCTATAGCATGCAATAATCAAACTTTCATATCAGAGGCACCAGTACTGATTGTGGCCTGTGCTAAAGAGGATGAGGCTTATGGAGTTATGGGGGGTTATATGAATAGTTATCCTGTAGATATAGCACTGGCTCTAGAGCATTTAATCCTGGCTGCAACTGAAAAGGGATTGGGTACCTGCTGGATTGGAGCATTCAAGGAAAAATTAGTAAAGGATCTCCTTGATGTCCCGGATAATGTAAGAGTGGTGGCTATAACCCCGGTAGGATATCCGGCCATAGAAGGTAGAACCAGAGGAAGAAAACCCATTTCTGAAATAGTCTGCTATGATAAGTATATAGACTGATAAAAAAGCTAGACTAATGAAAAGCTTATATGCAAAAATTTTATGGAAATAATTATAACTCATCTAAGTTCTGACTTTGATTCTTTTGCCGGAATGGTAGCGGCGAAGAGAATATATCCACAGGCTCAAATTGTATTACCTACTGCTATAAATCAAAACGTAAGAAAATTTATTACTCTTTATGAAGACGAGCTTCCGCCACTTATGGATCCAAAGGGAATTGATTTTTCAAGAGTAAAAAGAGTTATTATAATAGATACTAAAATTGCTTCAAGACTTGGCCCGGCAAAAGAAGCATTAAATAATAAAAATGTTGAAGTTGTAATCTATGATCATCATCATAGATCATCTGAAGATATGAAAGCAACTTATGATTATTCCAGGGAAGTTGGAGCTACTACAACGATTCTTGTAAATATCATAAAAAGAAAAAAAATCTCTATTTCTCCGCTTGATGCTACCTTGTTTACCCTTGGAATTTATGAGGACACAGGCTCATTTACTTATCCCGGTACCACCCCTAAGGATCTGGAGGCAGCCTCTTTTCTTATGAAGAAAGAATCTAACCTGTTTGTGATGTTAAAATTTTTAAATCTTTCCCTTTCTGAAGAACAGCACAAGCTTTTGGAAAAGCTGATAATGAACTACAAAAAGATAAAGATTAGTGAAACAGAAATCTTGCTTTCCAGCGCGGAGATGCCGAAATTTATTGAAGGTTTATCCGTACTTACAAGGAAGCTCTCCCAGATTGAAGATGTAAGTATAGCAATATGCTGGGCTAAAATGAAGGAGAAAGTATATCTGGTTGGCAGAAGTGATGATAAAGATGTGGATGTATCTGAAATACTTAAAATTGTTGGAGGCGGGGGTCATCCCCAGGCAGCTTCTGCTGTGATAAGCGATATGAGTTTCGAGGATATAGAAAGCAAGTTGCTTTATTCTCTCAAGAAAAATATAAGAAAACCAATACTGGCAAAAGATGTAATGTCTTACCCTGTAAAGGTAGTAAAGGAAAATGTAAGCATATCCGAGGTTGATGAAATTTTAAAAAAATATGGTCATTCAGGGATACCTATTGTAGATAAAGATGATAATCTTGTGGGAATAATAACCAGAAAAGATATAGATAAGGCCATTGGGCACGGCTTATCTCACGCTCCGGTAAAAGGTTTCCGCTCACACAGCATTGTTAGAGCCGGTCCCAATACCAGTATTGGCGAAATACAGGATCTAATGATAGAAAATGGTATTGGCAGAATACCTATTACAGACAAGAAAAAAATTATAGGTATAGTTACCAGAAAAGATATATTAAGATTTCTGCATGGCCGCAGTTATGAAAATTTACTAGGGCTTTTCCCGGGTAAAGTAAAAAAAATATTGAAGGCCATTTCCAGTGTTGCAAGGGTTTTAAAATATAATACCTATCTTGTGGGAGGGATAGTAATGGATACACTGCTCAGGATACCGAATTTTGATATAGATATTGTGGTGGAGGGCGATGGGATAAGATTTGGCAGGGAACTTTCCAAAAGATTTAACTCAAGGTTTGAATCCCATCAAAAATTTGGAACTTCTATTCTTGTACTTGATGACGGGCAGCATATAGATATAGCCACAGCAAGAGTAGAGTATTATAAAAGTCCGGCAGCTCTTCCAACTGTGGAATTGGGAAATATAAAACAGGACCTTTCCAGAAGGGATTTTACTATAAATGCTATGGCCATATCTTTAAGCAAGAAAAATCTTGGTGAAATTCTCGATTTCTTTGGCGGCAGAGAAGATTTAAAAAATAAAAATATTAAAGTTCTGCATAAGATGAGTTTTATAGAGGATCCCACCAGGATTTTCAGGGCGGTGAGGTTTGAGAAGAGGCTTGGGTTTAAAATGGATGGCCAGACTGAAGAATTAGCCAGGACCACCATAGATATGAATATAGTTTCAAGGCTGAATGGAGTAAGGATAAGAGATGAGCTTATTTACATTTTTAATGAGAAGAACCCACTTGAAGCAATCAGGAGACTGGATGAATTAGGTGCATTAAAGAAGATTGGAATAAAAGTGAAAGCAGATACAGAATTTATAAAGCAGGTAAAGAAGATTTTAAAATATTACGGGGAGCTAAAAGATTTTTATAAGAAAAATGGTGAAGAAATAAAAAAATGGAGACTGCTTTTCATTATTTTACTGCGAGGAATTAAACCTGGTGAAATTAAAAGATGGTGCTTTGAGATGAAGGTCAGGAAAAAGGACATGAATGTTCTGCTTGAGGCGTACAGCAAGTGGGGTAAGATTAAAAAGAACCTTAAGATTGACGTCAGGAAAAATTCTGCTCTTTATTATGCAGTAAAAGAAATTCCACCCGAACTTCAGGTTATTGCATGCGGCTGGGGGGATGCATACTACAAGAATATTAAGAAATATCTCACAAGTCTTCGTGACCTGCATCTCGAGATCAGCGGAGAGACATTAAAGGAAATGGGTTACAGACCATCAGAGAAATTTAGAGATGTTCTTGGAAAGCTTTTTGAAATGAAGCTGGATGGCAGGATTAAAAGTAAGGAAGACGAGATTAATTATTTAAAGAAGTTGATGAAGAAACACTCCAATTAGGGTTCTTGCGGTTCGAGTCCTACTCTGGGAGTCAGCAAAATTCTTATTATTAGACCATTGCTAAGTTAGATTTTTTAATTCTTTTTTAATGATCTTATTTGGTGTAACATTAATTATGTTAGGTATTTATTTGTATTAACTGAAAAAGTGTATTTATTAGAAAAATTTTTTTAAGTTGATCTTTATATTTGTATTATAAAATTTTTAGAAATTATATATAATAATTTATGGTGGAGGTTTAGTTATGTTTTTAAATAATGCTGAAAAAATTATTTTAAATTCCTATATAAAAACTTATATTAATTCATTAAAAATGGATACAAAAACTGCAAAGGAAGTGGCCAAAGCAAATATTATAAAAGCAAAAGAAACAGCTATAAAAGAAGGTATTTATAATTTGCCTTCAGATTATTGGAAAGAGATATTTAATATGGAAAGGAATAATGTTGATAATGCTTTTACAAGATATAATAAAAAAGCCAGAGAAGATGGTGTTAAAGATGAAGATTTCATTTACTTATGGGAAACTCATCCAGTAGAAAGGTTTATGTTACAAGAAACACAAAATATTATTAATATTAATGCTCATTTAACTGCACTAGGAGAAGGTAAAACAAATCAAGAAGCAACTGATATTGTTAGAAAAAATTTTCCTACATATGGAAATCCAAATATTAAGTGTAATTATGGTACAGAAGAAGATAGTCCTTTACCTTTGGAATTTGTATTTAAGGTCAATAAAAATATTATATCAAACCCTAATTCAGATAAATTGAAAGAAGAATTAAAAAATTTTAGTTCTTTTAATGCATACGTTAGATATTTAGCGAGAGGAGATAGATTAGGTAACTTATAATAATTACTGTATCTATAAATTAAAAAGTAAATTTCTTAAATTTAATAATGTTTCCTAAAAACTGATTCGCAATTTAATTTGATAAGGGATATAGATAATTTTGACAAAATCTATATATTTTTTATATAATAAAAATGCATCCCTATGATGATGAATCATAGGACCCCCTGGGTAACAATGTTACGGCCAGGGGTAATTTTTAAATACAACCATATGAAAAAATCTAAAGTAAGCCTTTACATTGATGGTTTTAATATTTACCACCGTATAAATGAATACCAAAAAAAGACTGGGATTTGCTATAAATAGTTAAACTACAGAAGTCTTTTTACGTCCCTTTTAAAACCCTATGAGGAAATATCTGATATTTATTTTTTTACAGCAATAACACAGGATTTTGGTTTAGGTGCTGTTCAGAGACATAACAAATATATTACAGTACTAGAATCCCAGGGGATTAAAATAGTAAAGGGTTATTTTAGTAAGAAGAAAAAATTATGTAGGGTAAAAGGTTGCAATTTCAAAGGTAATAAATATTTTGATATAAGGGAAGAAAAACAAACAGATGTCAATGTTTCTCTTTCTCTGTTAAGGGATGCTTATTTGAAAAAATACGACAGATATTTTTTAATGTCAGGTGATAATGATTTTGCCCCAGTACTAAGAACTATTAAAGATTTGTTTAATATTAACCCATTTTTAATTACTCCTCCATATGAACAGGGAGTTGTTAATTTAAAACCAATTAAAGACTTAAAAAGTGCTTGTTTTGATAAAAAAAGACAGAAATTTAACGTTATAAATTTGAAATTTAATAATTTCATTGGACACTCATTTCCAGAAAAAATATATGATACTTCAGGGAAATTAGTTATAGAAATGCCCGGAGAATATTCTAAATTTTAAAAAATTACAATTTATAGATTTATTGTCAAACTTTAATAAAAATACTTAATTTTAATAATTCCTCTAAAATCTAGTTCGAGATTTTACTACTCTGGGGAGCCAATCTAAATGTCTTGTAGATTATATTTGTCTAATCACCATTCTTAATATTTAATCCTTTTGATCTCAATGTTCTAAAGTTATCTATTTGAAAAATGCGATAAAAATTTCTAAGAAAATAATTTCCTGATAAAATTAAGATTATGGAAAATATTGAAAAGCTTATTGCTCCCTGCGGTATGAACTGCGCTTTGTGCGCCAGCTATTTAGCAAAGAAAAATAATGTAAGAGAAAAAGGCATAAAGATACCTTACTGCGATGGGTGCCAGCAAGGGAATAAAAGATGCGCTTATTTAAGGAAAAGCTGCCTGCTCCTATTAAATAATAAAGTAAAATATTGTTATGAATGTAATGATTTTCCCTGTCACAGGTTAAAAATTATAGATAAGCGTTACAGGGAGCGGTATCGGATGAGTATTGTTGAAAATTTAAATTATATTAAGGAAAAAGGGGTAGGTAAATTTTTATTATCAGAGAAAAAGAAATGGCAGTGCCCGGAATGTAGAGAATTTATATCCTGCCATAACGGGCTTTGTTTTAAGTGTGATTTTAAAAGATTGAGTAGTATAGAAAATAAGTATCAATGGGCGTGATTATGAGAAAAACGTGGAATGAAAAACTTAGAGATAAAAAAAATTTTCCCAGGATAGTAAAGCTTGAGAAAAAGTTCCCCTGTTATAATGCTGTACACAAAATGGGAGCTGAAGCAGGTGATAAAGTTGTACTTGTAAACCCTGGAGAAGTAGTGGAAATAATGAAAAGAGTACCTGAAGGAAAAATCATTACTATTGTTGAGATCTGCAAAGCAATTGCTAAGAAATATAAAGTAAAAGCCTGTTGTTCCCTGACAACAGGTATCTTTATAATGATTGCTGCAAATGCAGCTGAAGAATCGGTAGCAGAAGGTAAAAATTTAAATATTCCTTACTGGAGAACACTAAAGGCTGATGGATTCTTAAATGAAAAGTATCCAGGCGGACAGAGTTCACAAAAAAAGCTATTGGAAAAAGAGGGATTTAAAATTATTTCAAGGGGGAAAAGATTTCAGGTGGCTGATTTTGAAAAGTATCTCGTTAAATTATAATTATTTATTAAATAGTGCTATAGAAATTACACATACCTGTAATCTAACTATATATGATTCTTTTTATATAGTAGTAGCAAAATTCTGTAAAACGCCACTTCTAACTGAGGATAAGAAAATACTGGAGAATAAGAATAAATTCAGATTTATTAAGTCTCCAGAGGAATTTAAAATGGTTTTATAAGTCTATGATTTTTTTTAAGAATTCCAGCTTTTTATAAATTTTACTGCTGGATTAATTGGGTTAAGAAAACTAAAAATGAGTAGGGTTTTTATGATTAAAAAGTTCAATTTGAATTTGTAGCATAAAATACATAAATTATAGAATAGAAATTTAAAAACAGGGAGATGATGATGAAGACGAAAAGATTTTTACGATTGTTATTAATGGCTATCCTTACAATATCAATGATACTAATTGCATTGGGCTGCAAAAAAATAGCTGAAGAAGCCACTATGTCTGATGCTGAGTGTGTAAAATATATCAGTGTAAGAGTTTCTGATATAGAATTTGGAAGATCAAAAACTCAATTTACAACAGATTCAAGTTTATATCCAACTGTAGAAGCAGAGGCGGGAAGTAAATCATGCGCAAAGAAGGTCTCAGTAGTCTTATTAGATAGCAGCAATAAGATTATTCTTGAAAGAGCATATAATTTGCCGCCTGGAGGAAAAGGCGGAGAAACTGGTTATGGTGATTTCAACCAGGGTAGAACTTTAACACCAGGAAATTATAAATTTGAGTTTTATTATGGTGATTTATTGTTTGATACGATAGATATAAAAATTGAGTGAATAATTTGTAAGAACTTACCTTTGGTGTATGTAAGTGCAAAAAAGATTGATATACAGATTTTATAATCACACCTTTTTAATTTAGAGCTGGATGGTAAAATCTCAAGCAGGGAAGATGAAATTAGCAATTTAAAAAAATTAATGAAGGTTTTGAGCTAGATATGCTGATTACTGTGGTTCATAAAATCTGCTTTAGTATATCTAAAAGTATAAAGCAGGGATTTTAATTATTAAATAATATTATCTGGTTTGAGTTTTAGGTTTAATTCAACCTAAAATATTATCGAGAATTATTATGGCAGGCCCTAATTTTTTTGCTTTCAAGAAATCAGTGTCATTTGTTATCAAAAATCTCGACTTTGTTTTAACAGCAGTAGCAATTATAATTGAATCTGCAAGTCCAAGATTTGTATCCAAACGAATTTGAGCAGCAGTTTCGGAGAATTCAAGTTTAAAATCAATTATATTAATGAATGGGTTATTGTAGAAGAGATCCTTAAAAGTATTTTGAGATGCAGGATTATTTTGCCTCAATATTCCAACAAGAACCTCTGTAAAACTTATAGTGCTTAAAAAAATTTTTGAATTCTTCGAGCCGGCATTATTCATTACCTCTGAAGTGATATCAGAATATGGCTTAATATCTTCCAGATGATAAATTAGAAAAGATGTATCTATAAATACAGTATTTGCTGGGTCAATCTCACGCAGCAATTTTAGTAATTTCTGTTCCAACTTTCTCTTTCTTTCTTTATATATTCATCTACTTCCTTCCTGGTTCTGCCCCAGGTACCTTTAAGCATTCCTCTGGTAAGGGTACCCATTTTATCGGCAGGAACTAACATTATTTTGTTATCATCTAAATAAATTGAAAGAATTGAATTTTCACTAAGTTTTAAATTTTTACGCACGTATTCAGGAATGACTATTTGGCCTTTTTTACCTATTCTTACTGAATTAATTAATTTCATACTTAATCACCATTAGTATGATAATATATTTTTAGTATGGAATCAATCAGTTTTATAAGATTATATAAGATTTACATTTTTCGAGCAGGAAACAGTCCAGTTTCAATCCACGCACACGCGCGGGGTGTGACTTGGGTAAAAGTTATTTTGATAAAGGGGATAACTTGTTTCAATCCACGCACCCGTGAGATTGCGTTGCTTAGATGTCATTATTTTAGGAGGGGGAGAAGGTAGATAGCAGAGGTTTATTGTTACATCTTCAGTTCCAACAGTTATTTTTTCAGTTACATTTTCAACAATCTTTCTTTTTTCTTCAGCTACCAATTCCGGCCATCGTGAATAGAGATCTCTTGCTTCATTTAGTATCTTATCACTTGATAGATACTGAATCTTTAGAAAATCTACCTCACCTTGAAGTTCGGGAATTTTATCTTTTATTTGTTTTAACCTTTCTTCTAAAGGTTTATAGTAAATTCCAAAGTCATCACCTGTTATCTTATCATCAATATATAATCTATATATTTTATCCATTTCTTTTCTGATTTTTCTCTCCTCTTCATTTAAGGTAGCCAGAAGCTCTTCTTTTTCTTTAATAACGCTATCTGCATTATTTAGATAACTTGTAATCTCAGAAGATGAGAAAAAGAAAGTTTTAAGTTGCTGATGAAAAACTTCTTCTAAATCCTCTGTTCCTATTTTATTTCTGCATTTATAGCAGGTATATTTTGGGGAATTGGAAGGCACATACATTTTATTTCCACAGTAGCAGTGGGTAACTCCGGTAAAAAGATGAACAGCCTTTCTGGCTGGGATTTTGTTT
>Ga0172366_10003454_pt1 | contig 12471 bp, 9 predicted proteins | sample LakKivSesite69cm_FD_114533 | JGI IMG/M metagenome (GOLD analysis project Ga0172366, IMG submission 114533) | Sediment microbial communities from Lake Kivu, Rwanda - Sediment site 69cm | ecosystem: Environmental > Aquatic > Freshwater > Lake > Sediment | place: Rwanda: Western Province, Lake Kivu... | reverse complement strand
CTCGGATAGGAACACGATCTGGATCACAAGAACGGTGAAGACCACCATCTTCAGGGGGGAGGAATGTGTGGAGACCAGAAGGGATGTGTACAACTCCGCCATGAGACACATCTGCTACTCCCTCTTCTACGAGCAGGTCACCCCTGGCGGCAGGTACCTTCTCGGGGATGTACAGACCAGCGCCCCAGTTCCCACCATACCCGTGGTGTGCTACCACAAACCCAGAGAGCTTGTTCACCCACTACCTCTCAAAGAGGGCCTTACCTGGAAGGACTACACACCCAGGAGCAACCCTACTACTCCCCGAGGGCAGAGAATGAGACCAGGGTCAAGACCGTCTCGGAGACAAGGGGCACCTACAAGGTCACGGCGACCGGAAACATCCACTATTGCTTGCGGATACTGAGAGCAGGAGATGACTCCCTTTCCGAGATCTACCTGAACGAGGATGGCGTCGAGGTACTGCTGAGAAACTACATATGCCAGGACTCGCCCGGATGGCGAAAGGAGATGAAGATCCAGCCGGCGTTGAGGCTCGCAGGCAAGACCTACCATCTCAGAGGAAGCGGTATCGTTCTAACCAGGCCAATCATGGTCCCTGCATAGCGGTCGAGCGGGACTCCCGTCATGTACCCGGTAACCACCGTTGGCATCCAAGATGCTGATCCCGCACCCTCACCAACATCAAAGAAATCGAATACCCGGTTGGGACGGACAGGGATCTGAGATGTGCCTGGCAGACCCGGTACATGGTCCACCACTTCCCCCCGGGCCGGGCATACCCTTCGAGGGAGTAGGGTGCGGTTGCCTGGCCTGGCAAGAATCCGTAGGGTCAATGCCACACGTTCTTAGTCCGTGTTAACGCAGGAAGCTGGGGAGTCTGGATGCCATTCAGGGCAACAAGACTGGACCAATCCGCTCCTTCCCCTTGTGGGGTCAGCGTGCTCCAAAGCCGCATGTCTGGCTCAGCGGTATGACAGAATCATCCAGTCGGGGTGTCGCCGGTAGTATTCCAAGTTGGCCGCGGATAACCGCAACATTTATATATGGGGTTATCGTGTTAACTAGATAACGGCGTGGAGGATTTGGAATGCCTAGGATACGTGCACAGTACGGAGTCGGAGAGAGGGTGCCCTTCGAGATATCGGGGCAAGAGACAAGAGAAGCCATACTGAACAAACTGCACTACAGCGGACCCATGACCGTGAACCAACTATCGGAGGCCCTGGGTATGGCACAATCCGTCATATACGGCCAGGTCAAGACCCTTGAGGAGTACGACCTCATCAAGGAAGTGAAGGCCGAGGAGAAGAGAAAATCAAGGGTGGAGAGGTACTACGACCTCAACCTCCCCGTGTTCAGCCTCAAGGATCAGAAACGGGTGGGGGAACTGGCAGAGGTCTTTCTAGGAAAGCTCGTCGCAACTGTTGGGTCGTACTTCGAGGAGGTCTCGAAGCGTAAGCAGAGATTCGATTTCGAGGAGAAAGGCTGGCCATTGGATGACCCGCAGGTGAAGCAGTACCTCTTCAACGGGCTATACCACGAACTGTTGCACACGCTGATGAGCAAGGGAGTTGTTAGCCAGTGGCCCGACAGGAAGGGCAAGTGGCGAGGCTACCTGTTCCCTGAAGAATACGAAGAAAGGAAGCCAAAGATAGCGTGAGCTGCGTGGATGGGCGTTGGGGATTCCAGATGCGTCTGCACAGCGAGAGGTCAGCGTGGGCTTTGGTGATCGCCAGCATTACCGTAGAGCTACTAGCTCATAGACTGGCCGTGGAGCTCAAGATGCCCTACAGGGCCTTTGTCGTGGTTGTTCTGGGATCCTTGGGGATCTTCACAGTCGGCATGGGCATCTTCATACTCCGCTCAATAGTCCTCCAACAGGTCCCAGATGGTCTTTTGTACCCGTATGGGCGAGGCAGTTCAACTGGCGAGGATGCGGGTATCCTGGACAAACCCAAGTCCGGTGTCCCTTCCATCTCCTCCAGTTGAGTTTGATTCCAGTAGACTGCTGGAATAAGGGGCCGTTGCTTAGACCCACGCTCCTGGAGGCCCAGCCCTCCGTCCCAGGAGTGTCTCACGACACCGATCTAGAGTTACCTGCGTAGATGACCCGTTTCTTCCTGATGCCTCCTCTTCTCTCGACAAACCTCAGCCTCATCACGATCTTCCGCCTTTCGACATAGGTCCTCCTGAAGATCGAGATCTGGGTCAGTACCATGAGGCAAAGACCTGAGGCGAATACAGCGAGACCGGCACAGACCAACCTCCAGTCAAGGGAAGGGGTCGTCGTCGCCTCGGGGCCAGGACCTCTGAGGAGGAACATCTTCCGATTCTCTTCCAGCTCAAGCATGGCCAGGCCGATCAGAACGCCCCCGATCCAGAAGAGAACGGCTCCCAGAACTATGGCCGAGCAAACCGCAACCAGGTACCTCCTCCCGCCCATGTCCCCTGCCTTCCTTCATTTACAGCCCAACCCGGGCCCTTGTGCCCAGGTTGTCTCTGCACACGACCCCACCAACCATCCGGTCGAACCAGGTATAAATGAATCATGCCGGAACCAGGCCGAATCTCCCGCCTTGGCTGGCTATTGGAGAGGGTGGCTGGATATGGTGAGTTTTCCAGTGTCTCCCTCTGGGAGTTCGACCATCGTTAGTGATTTCTAAGGCTGTCTACGCTTCATCCTTGGTGACTTCTAAGGGAGCGTGTCTTCTTTCAGACCGATGTACAAGAGCCAGTAGTCCCCGATCGGCCTTGCCTCCACAGACTTGAAGCCCACGTTCTCGCAGATCTGACGGAACTGGTCCACGGTCCATCTGCTATGTTTCTCATAGTCCTCGTCAAACGGTCTGTCACGACTGCCCTTTTCATACCACTCTCTATATTTCTTCTTGCCAGTCTTCCTGAACTCGTATACCATGAGCCTACCCCTAGGATTGGCATGTTGGGCGAGATCCAATATGGATTTCTTAGGATCGGAGGTCTCATGCAGAGCCAGTACTGCTGTGACCGAGTCGTATCTACCCTCAATTTCCTCTGAACAGGATAGGTGGAGGTTTGGGCTGGTGTATCTCTTCTTGCCCGTCTCTATCTTGGCGCGGTCCGGATCAATGCCGTACACCTGCACTGAGGGATACCTATCCGCAACCAACTTGGCGAAGGTGCCAAATCCGCATCCAAAGTCCAGATGAGTGTGGCTGCCCGACAAGTTTTCCGTCAGCTTCAGCATACGTTCAAAGGGGGGAAACCGCTTCTGCCAGCGGACCTCCGCCTGCGTGATGTCTTCTCGCATCTCACTATGGGAAACGCATTCCGCAAGAAAAGGGTTGCCAGCCGTCATGTCCGCGAGCGCTGGCGTAGAAGGCGCGTGCTTGCTGGACGATCTGCAAGATTCTTATTTATTTTACCAGATCAATAATCTGTGAGGCGGGCCATGATCACGGCGTTTGGGAGATAGCGTCACAGACCTATCTTCCCTGGAGCTCCCCGTCAAAACCCTGCCGGCGCCGCCCGGAGACGTGGGAGCTACTATGGATCAAGGATGAACAGCTACACCATGATTCCTGTCCAAGCACCAGAGGGATTGCATTCACCCGCAAGACGCAGGGAGGATAACCTGTATGGCATCCAGAGGAAAGACCATCATTGCTGATCTGTGTAGCCAAGCCGAGCGGAATAAGTCCGTCTTGGCTGCGGTTCTGATAGGGTCGGTCCCGAAGGAGTACGACGACCAGGCATCGGATATCGATCTGGAGCTGGTTGTCACACCGCGAAGATACCACCAGCTTGTGGAACAGGGGAGAAGGGTCATCCACACCGAGAAGTACGACATCATCCATACAACCCTGGCCCGAATCAAGACGGCTAGGGAGTCAGGGAAGGATGAGGCTCACTGGCCCTATGTCGGGTGCCGAGTGCTCTTCGACAAGACAGGCATCGTGCCGGACCTGCTGGGAGAGGTCTCCAGATACGATCATGGCACAAGGGTCCAGCGCTTGAAGGACCACTATCTCGGCTACTGGGGGAACATGTTGGGCGCGATCTCGTGCGTGCGAAGAGACAAGATCTGGGAGGCCAAGATCTATGCGGCTCTCTCCGTTGGCAGCCTGGTGAGGCTTGTCTTTAATCTGAACGGTTTGTGGGCTCCTGAGATCAAGTGGGCCTCGGAAGAGTTGCGCCATCTGGGTAGGAAGCCGGACAGGTTCGAGGCAAGAATCAAGGAGATGCTGGCAGATCCGGACATCCCCAAGATCTCCACGCTGTGGAAGGAGGTCGCCCGATTGCTGAGAGACGAAGGATACACCTGGGTCGACCATCCGGAACAGATACTATGACACCTCGCTCACAATCCCTCAGATGTCAGCGGTGGCGCACACTGGTGCATATTCTTAGTCTCGGCTAAGAGTATTTCCAGCCACCAGCCGATAGCCAACCATGATAGAGCCTAGATATGGGGTTGGGGGAGATGGCAAGGTGAAGGAGTACCCATAGACCGAGTCTCAGTCAGGGTAGCGCAGGCTGCCTGGATAACAGCAGTCACACCAGATCTGGCTTCCCCACTGTGCTTGTATCATGCTGAAGACTGCACGCCAGACCCACACCAGCCCCTCGCAACCGATCCTTGGATCAGGATCTTGCGGTTTCCTCCGCCTGAACCCGCCCATGGACCGAACCCGTTTTCAGCACATCCCAAGCAACGCTTGCCGGGGAGATTGCCCGTGCACCTCACCTACCGATACCCGGTCCCTCGCTTGTGGGTAGTCTTCTTCGCACTCCCGCTTCTCATGCTATCTACCTGCGTTCCGGCTCGCTCTGTGGTGTATCTGGAGGAGCATTTCGATGGTCCTCTGCTCTGGGAGGATCACACCGGAAGCACATACACCTTCTCGACCTCAGGGGGCGTGGGGCATATTGCAGAGGTGGGGGGAAGCATCGGGGACCACTACGTAAGCAGAACGATCAACCTCTTGGGCGCTAGATCCCCGCACCTGGAAATCGACTTCAGAGCAAGGGCAGACATGTGGATGTACTTCAGGGGCCGTATTGACTTCATCGATCCGCACACACAGCAGAGCCTGGGCTACATAGTACTGTGTACCGATAATGTCGCCTATGCATGGAGCCACAGGGTGGAGGATATCTCGGCGATCGTGGGCAACCGGTCCTCCATCCAGATTCGTGTCACGCTCCCTGACGGTTGGACGGAGGATCACAACCAGCATCTCTGGTTCGACAATCTGATTATCTGGGGAATGCCCCATGTCTCCGGAATCCCGGATCTGGCCTTCTGTGAAGGCGATAGAAACCCCTCCATCGACTTGGACGACTTCGTCACCGACACCTCCTACACCAGCTCGGCCATCCTCTGGAGCGTCTCGGACAACTCCAAGGTTCACGTTGCCCTGGACCAGTCGACCCATGTTGCCTACCTCTATTCAGACCCTGGATGGATCGGTGTCGAGAAGATCAAGCTCACCGCCACAAGCCCTGCCGGTCTTCAAGGCGTACAGTCTGTGACCGTCACCGTCAACCCAAAGGGAGAAGGAAGAGTTCCCTCGTTCTCCACACAATACCTGTACGACGACTTCCAAGGCAACGGAGTCTCCTGGGCCAAACACGTCACCCCGGACTTCGAATACGCTCCAAGCGGTGGCGTTGGCCACATGTACGAAACCGATGGCTATGGAGGCAGGGTGTACGTCAGCACGATCGTCAACATCTTCGGTGCCAAATCCCCTCGTCTGGAACTGGACTACAGGGCCTCCTCGGATGCATACATGTACACCAACGCGTTCGTGCAGTTCTACAATCCGCACTGTTCTCAGTTCCTTGGAAGCATTCAGCTGACAAGCGCTCAGGCCGTTGACACGGGCTGGAAGCACGGCGTCTTCGATATAGGTGATATCGTGAAAGGAGTCTCGGTCGTGGAGATCCGGCTGTACGTGGGCGACGGTTGGTGGGACAACATGCATCAGCATTTCTGGTTCGACAACGTCCAGATCTGGGGAGAGCCGTACGTCAAAGGGATTCCGGATGTTACATTCGACAGAAAGACGCTGAGTTCACCGATCCGGCTGGACGATTTCGTTACCGCGGAGAACAAGTATGGCCTGAGCTGGTCCGTGTACGGAGACACGCCTCTGCACCTGCAGTTCGATGCCCAGACACGCACTGCTCGACTCTGGGCCGACCCTGGATGGTACGGGAAGCAGACAGTTGCCGTTGCTGCTACGGACTCCGAAGGCAGGATCGGATACGATCTTGCGGAGGTCACCGTTAATCCGCTGAACCTCCCCGCGGTCTTCGATTCCCAGCCTCGAGTCGGCTCCCTTGTAGTTGACGGATCAAACATTCCGGCAACCAGTTTACCCAAGACTCTGGCCTGGACAGAAGGGACCCTGCACACGGTTGGGGTGGAGAATAAGGTTGTGCTTTCTGGGACAACCCGCTACGTTTTCGATCGGTGGAGTGATGGCTCCTCCGGCATGTCCCTTTCGGTGAAGGCCAGCGAAAATCTATCCCTATCCGCGCAGTTCCACACCGAGCATCTGTTGGAGATCACGACGATGCCGCCCGACATAGCCAGCTACCCCCAGGCAGGCTGGTATCCCAGCGGATCTGAACTGAAACTTGGAGTCCTCACAGTGACCAGATACCGGTTCGATCACTGGGTGGTCGATGGCTCCCAGGTCCCATCCGAATCCGTGTCGGTGACAATGGACGGGCCTCACCGAATCGTGGCCCAATATGAACAGATCGTCTTCACCATCGCGATATCTTCGAAGCCGAAGGTCGCAGAGGTGTTGGTCGATGAGATAGCCATACCGGTCTCATCGCAGCCAGTCACCTATGATTGGAACAAGGGGGAAAGCCACACAGTATCGATAAGGGACAGCTTGATCCAAAGCGGCTCCACCAGGTACACCTTTGACAGCTACAGCGACGGTTCTCGGACCACAACCATCAACCTCACACCGAACCGCGACATGACACTGGAGGCCCGATACCTCACCGAGCACTATCTGAGCCTCGCGGTCTCCCCTACGTCCCTAGGCCTGATCGAGGGAAGTGGCTGGTATGCGGCGGGAACCACCAAGACGATTCAGCCACCCTCTTACACCGGCTACAAGTTCGTCCAGTGGGTCGTTGACGGAAGCAGTGTCAAGTCTAATGCCCTGACAGTTGTGATGGATCGTCCCCACTCGGTCACTGCTACCTATGAGTTGATCGTCCACCACGTCAAGGTAGGGTCAGAACCCCAAGTGGCGGTCCTCACCGTCGATGGGCAGGTCCTTGCACCGATATCCCAGCCAGGCAGCTTTAGCTGGTTGCCCGGGCAGGCACACACACTTGTCGCCGAGAGCGCAGTCATGAAAGGATCCGGTACGAGGTATTCCTTCGCCAAATGGGCTGACGGCGTCAAAGACCCCTCCCGGACCTTCACCCCCACTGGGGACGCAAACTTGGTCGCGGTCTACAACCTTGAGTACATGTTGACAGTCCAGGATTACCCGGACCAGATCGCCGGGCTGGCTGGGAAGGTCTGGCACAACAGCGGCGATGTCGTGGTCCTGACGGCACCGGACATCAACGGGTACCTGCTCGACGCCTGGGTCGTGGATGGGCAGGAGAGGAAGACTAACCCTGTTCAGATCTCCATGATCGGGCCGAGAACGGCGGTGGCTCGCTATGTACGAATCGTACCTCTGCTAGAGTCACCCAGAGACGTTCGAGTCGATCATGTCTATGCACTGGCCTGGGAAGCCGTATCGGGCGCTGAGCTCTACCAGCTCGAGGAGGACATAAGCCCAGCGTTCTCTTCCCCCAGGCTGATATACGAGGGGGAGGGTTGCCTGGCAACAACCATACACACACAGCCCGGAACTTACTACTACAGGGCGAGGGCGAAGAGAAGCAACGGGTGGGGAGGATGGAGCGATGCTGCATCGGTCACCATCTCGCCCGGCGTCGGCTTCCGCCCGGACACGCGATTGGTGGGCATTGGTATTGCCCTCGGCGTGGGAGTGATATCGCTCCTTGTGCTAGTAAGGACGGTAGCCAATCGCCGCACCGTACCGTCTCGTGGGATCTCGGTCGTCCTGGCTGGTCTGGGCTTGGGCGTCTGCGCCGTTCTCCTTCTTGTGTACATGATTCCGGTCGTTAACCTGTCTGGCAACCAGGACTGGTCTCAGGTGGGCGTGCCGAAAGGCAGATCGGAAACGGTGCGCGTCCAGCGTTTCGGGAGCTTTGAGCTTGCCCACAGCGAGGAAGCAGGGGGAGGACTCGTGACCATCACGAGCCAAACCTTCGGTTCTCAGGACTTGTTCGAGGATTTCCCCTTCTGCTACTATGACGGGATCATCAGGAACAAGATCCTGGTCTTCGAATGGGCGGATTCGGATGTGGATCTGGTGTACGTCAGGTTCAAGGTGATGAGCAACACGGAGTTTGAAAAGTACAAGGTGGATGCTTTGCACAAGTTGGGAGCTGGTTCAATCGCCTGATTCACCCGCCAATCTAGCAACTCTCGCCTGACGCGGATGCTTTCTCGGTAGAGCAAGTCCGGTGTAATAGTGATTATATACACAAGATGATCCGGCAGGTCTCACTCACCTGACGGCCGTACAAGAGGAGCGCCCCGTCCACATAGGCGATCAAGCGTTATTCCCTCCTAAGGCTGCCTTTGGCACTTCGCCTCCGAAAGCCTCGTCCGTTTTCGTGGTTGTCAAAAGGATCTGCCAAGAGGCATCTGGGATTGATTCATACCGTCCCTCTGTCCGACACGCAATTGGTCCCTGCTGGCAAGGAATAGCATATCAGCCTGTCCTGAACGACATCAATGGACTTGGCCTTGGCGAATTCCCTAGTCTTACCTCTTGCCTCTGGGTCAATTGATCAGAGCAATTGATAAGGATTCAGGAATCTTGTCAGTTCGGTGGTCTATGGTGAACCCGGGACGAGAGCTGGACCACGCTATCCTTCTGTCGAATGATCTTGCGTTGAAGCTTGGACGGGCGCATTGCCTGATAGTCGAGGCAGATGAAGCTCTTCATGATAAGATGTTCGAGAAGGAAAAGGGAAACGGATTCTTCGAGGGGAAACGTCTGACTCCTTTCGGTGAGGCAGTCAAGGACAATTTCATCCGATGGTGGCTATGCCAGAATATCGGTGAAATTGGCAAGGTAAATGACAAGTTGACCGGTGTTCAAGCTTCCTTGACTCGACTCAAGAGGGCATCCAAGGATTTCGCCGAGAATTGCAGAGCCAACAACTACGGAAGACTGATCGCTGACATGGCGGAGTTTGCCAACACACACACTAGGGACATCGAGACTTTCTCGACTTTCGTCCAATGGTTGCGGGAAATCGACGATCTAGCTCCGTGTATGTTCTTCCAGTTCCCGCTATGGAGCGCGTCTCAGAAATCTGATAGGGATCTCAGAGTCAGTGCATGCCCCCCGACGGACAACGAGATTCGCCGCGCAACCGAGATCGTGTTCGGGCTCCGAATCAGGCATGAGCCCACATATACGTCCACCGAGAAAGAGCTCCAATGCGAAATAGCTGATTCCTGGAATCCTGAGCGTGGGGCACCGCCGTGTCCGCCACCGGACGCCGTGTTCGTGAGAGCATGCAGGAAGGCGCTTGAGGAATTCATGCTCTACTTTGAGAAAATAAGGGTATGCGCTCAGGCAGTCGAATCGGAACTTCACACTCTGTCAAGGGAGGAGATCCTACAGAACCATGAGTTTCTCCAGATGTTCTTGCGCAAGGCAATTGATACTTCCAGAACCGAGCCAGTTCTATGGGATTTCAAGGAAACCGTCTCCGCATGGCATGCAAAGGAAGAGAAGCCCAAAATTGAGTTTGCGGAAATCGTTGCATCCTTCGCCAATACCGAAGGAGGGCTCATTATCATAGGGATCACGAACGGACGAAGTGTCGTCGGTATCACAGATCCCGAAACCCGGAAAGTTCAGACAAGAAAGCTACTCCAAAGGTACTTGGGCACCTGCTCACAATCCGTCAAGATGATCAATATTCCCTTTCCAGTCAACGAGGCAGGCCGAAAGAACCTTCTTCTGATTCTGATCCCTCAGACCAAGGACGTGGTGGGAGTGCGCAACGTTGAGGGGGGCTTCTTCTATCCCATCAGACTGGAGTCAGGAACCCAACGATCATCAAGAGAAGAGATCGCGGAGAAGAAAAAGAGGGATGTGTGCGAAGACAACTTCCACTTTGCGGCACGCCTCTTCGACTTCGTCTTCCGTGATATTCTAGTGGGCTGACAGCCAGGACGCACTCGAAGGTTGGGAGGGCGTTTTCTGATGGCGTGCGGAGCGGACGTACTCTATCCGAACGGACCATATGCTCGTCATAGGGTAGTTGCCAAAGGGAATACATCTCACGGCGATGGTCATTGGTATACTCCTTAGCCTGGAATAAGGATCCACTACCTGGGCCAAGGTCCACGAAGACGAAAGACGCTTCGGTCAAACCCGATCGCCCGACCTGAAGCAGAAAGCAAGATTGTCTATTGACGTGAGCGCAACTCCGCTGATAAGGTAAGGTACTGGGCTTGTCGCGCTGCTACTACCCGGAATCGAGCAATCTGCCTGGGTTCCACCGGGCTATGTTATGTGCTCGACCTCGTAGATCCAGAAGTACCTGTCACCATAGGTGTCGAAGTCGAAACGGAAAAGACTCAGCCTGCCAGTGAAGTACACCTCACCCTCTCTGTCAAACAGGAAACCGTGAGGCCCACCTCCTATGTACCCATTCTTCCAGACATCTTCGCCGTACATCGACTTGTTGTAGAGGAAGATGTTCTGATCTGCAACCACCCATATCCGCTCCAGACCGAAGTGAATCCATCGAGGATTCTCGGTCGGGGCGAACTCTACCCTCCTGGTGCGAGACTCAGAGACGTAGGATACGTAAGACCCACCCCGCAAAGGGTCACCGCCTATGAGCCATGGACTGTTTGTCTGATCGTAGAAGATCTTGATAACAGGCGTATCAGCCACCTCGATCCTCCCGGCGACAGGAGGACTCCGGTCCGGCTCTATGTTGCGAATCTCTCCTTCCCCAGAGTTGTAGAAAGCTAACCCCCTATCGGTGGCGATGATGGGGACTTCCTCTTTGAAGGCGATATCCCAGACAGGGGGAAGAGGTACCTTGTTTCTCTTGCCGTACGGGTAGAGTAACCACTCGGTCCAGACCTTCCAAGTCTTTCCATCGTAGATAGAAATCCAACCCTCAATGGGCTTGGCCTCGTCATCGCCCGGGTAGATATAGCCACCTGCCCAGAGCTTGCCCTCACGGTCGAAGTGAAGCATCGTCACGGGCCCAAGGATCCCACGGCTTCCCACCGGGTAGAAGGTCCAGGTGAAGCTCTTGTTGTGGAACCATCCCATCCCCTCCAATCCTCCCACGCAGACCTCCCCGGTCCAGTTCGCCGCTATGCTCTTCACCTCGCCGATGCCCGTAGCCTTCTTGATGTCCAAGGTGTACCTCTTGTTGTTCACCAAGTCCACATGGATAAGAATCGGGCCCCTGTCCCCCATCCCAGAGAGCCAGCAGCCTACAATGGGCATTCCTTGCATCGGGGCCACCTCTACAGCCCCCATCGCATCCATCCAGAACGGAAGCGTCGTCTTCCACAAGCCCTCCTCCCAGCGACCGGTAGGATTGTACTGCTCCCAGACAAGCTCTTCTTCCCGCCCACCCCATTCGGTGAGGATCACGCCGCTAGGCAGTCCACCAACCGCACGAGGAGCGTGAAGCCTGATCAGACAGACCCCCAGCAGGCCCACCAGAACAACTCCCCCTAGAACAGCTAGGACCGTCCGATCCCGGCGAGATCCGCGGGCGAGCATCTGCAGCTCCATTCCACCCTCAGACTATATGCGGATCCACGATGACATTTAATTATCTTCCTACGACCTACGACAATGGCATCCCAGCGCTGCTGGGTCGTCAATGTCATGAAAACCGACAAAACGTAGATGGCTCAGGAAACCCTGTCAAAAGAGTTGGCGGAATGAGTTCTTCGACACAGATCCCACGAAGCCCCCATAGCATCGGAGGGATTTGCCTGAAAATGACCATCTTGGCCATCCCAGGGGATATGCGTCGTTGAAACCTCATAGGGCTGATCCGTATCCATGAGGCCAGGCTTATTCTGGACTAAGAATCGACAGGGGTGAGTACTGACAAGGTGCATATGGGTTGGCGCAGGCCACACTGCCAGAGACCGCTGGCCTGCCCGCAGAAGACTGACCGAGCAGGTGGACTCTACGCCACCCTGGGAAGCTCACAGACCAGAATGGATGGTTCCCCTATCCCGGTTTCTGCGATGATCTGCCCGTCACGTGAGACTACTAGCGATCCCCCAAAGCTGGCTCCTCTGTCCAGAGGTTCCAAGGAATTGACCAAGAGCGACGTAACACCAATCCGTCCAATCTGTCG